>Ga0265296_1001216_pt1 | contig 30793 bp, 24 predicted proteins | sample MunlanPumphouse1_FD_189073 | JGI IMG/M metagenome (GOLD analysis project Ga0265296, IMG submission 189073) | Groundwater microbial communities from a municipal landfill in Southern Ontario, Canada - Pumphouse #1 | ecosystem: Environmental > Aquatic > Deep subsurface > Groundwater | place... | reverse complement strand
ATGCGAATCCGGGCGATCTGGTCGGTCATGCCGCCATGCTGACGGGCGTGCTTTGCGCTGTCCAGTTCCACGGCATGAGCTCGTCCCACCGGGAGGCGGGCCAGCCTGAGGCGATCTTCTCGATGACGTCGGCGATATAGGCCTGCGGCTCGACGCCATTGAGCTTGGCCGTCTCGATGACCGAATAGATGGCGGCGGCGCGTTCGCCGCCGGCCTTCGATCCGGCGAACAGCCAGTTCTTGCGCCCGATCGCGATGGATCGGATCGCGCGCTCGGCGATATTGTTGTCGATCTCCGCCATGCCCTCATCAAGGTAGCGGGTGAGCGCGTCCCAGCGCTTGCGACCATAGGCGAGCGCCTTCGCCATCGCCGACTTGGGCGACAGGCGGCGTAGGGCGTCGTCGATCGCGCCGCGAAGCGCGTCGATCTGTGGCCTTGCTTGCTCTTGCCGGTGTCGGCGCCGGACATCGGGCGGCTGGCCGCGGACGTCCTCTTCGATCCGGTAAAGCCCGGAGATGCGTGTCAGAAGATCCGTGGTGAGCGGGGTTGGGCTGGTCTGGCGGCACTCGAAGATCTTGCGGCGGAAGTGCGCCCAGCAGGCGACCTCCTGGATGCCGTTGCCCTGGTAGAGCTTGTCATATCCGGCATAGCCGTCGGCTTGGAGAAGGCCGGTGAATGACCCCAGCTCGCTCTGCGGATGGATGCCGCTGCGATCGGGCGTGAACCGATACCAGGCGAGCGCCGGGGTGGCGGCGCCCGATGCGCGATCATCGACGACATAGGCCCAGAGCCGCGCCTGCGCAGTCCGGCCCTTGCCGGGCACGAGCATCGGCACCGGCGTGTCGTCGGTGTGGAGCTTGGCGGCCTTCAGTCCTTCCTCGCGGATGCGGCTGACGATGGGATCGAGCAGATGCGCGGCCTGGCCCGCCCAGCCGGCGAGGGTTGAACGATCGATGTCGATGCCCTGCGCCGCCATCATCTCTGCCTGGCGATAGAGGGGCAGATGGTGATCGAACTTGTGGACGACGACATGGGCGAGCGTGGCGAAGCTGGCCTTGCCGCGTGCTATGGCCTTCACCGGCGCCGGTGCCTGGACGATCCTATCGCAGGCGCGGCAGCTATACTTGGGCCGCACGGTGCGGATGACGCGCCACTGAACCGGAGCAATGTCGAGTTGCTCGTCGCTGTCGTCGCCAAGCGGGCGCAGCGCGCCGCCGCAATCGGGACAGGTGCAGCTGCCGGCCTCGGGCTCGATCCGCCGTTCGGCGCGCGGCAGATGATCGGGCAGTGCGCGCACCGGTGAGGGTCGCTCGGCGGGTGCCCGTTCGGTCGTTCGGCTATCGGCGACCTCGGCTTCGCCTTCGAGCTCTTCCAGGGCAAGCTCGAGTTGCTCGATCTGCAGCGCGAGCTTCTCCGAGGACTGGCCGAAGGTCATGCGGCGGAGCTGGGCGAGCTGGTGACGGAGGGTATCGATCAGCGTATCGCGAGCCGCGAGAGCGGCTTCGAGCTCGGCGATCCGGGCGTCCTTGTCGATGCTGGAAGAGGCTGGTTCCGACACCCGGAACACCTAGCAAAACAGGCTCCGCGATGCCAGTAAAACCCTCACTAATCCGCCACTTTTTACCCTGCAAGCAAGGGCGCCGTAGTGCGTTCTGGACGCCGCCAGTCGATGCCTTCGAGCAGCATCGAAAGCTGCGCCGCGGTGAGGCTGACCTTGCCGGCCTTGGTGATCGGCCAGATGAACCGGCCGCGGTCCATGCGCTTCGAGAACAGACACAGGCCCTGGCCGTCATACCAGAGCAACTTGACCAGATCGCCCCGCTTGCCGCGGAACGCAAACAGCGCGCCCGAGTGCGGACTCTTCTCCAGAACCTGCTGCACCAGGACCGCGAGGCCGTCGAACCCCTTGCGCATGTCGGTGGCGCCGCAGGCCAGATAAATGCGTGTCGTCGGCGGCAACGGGATCATCGGGCAAGGACGGACATCACCCGGGCCAGCGCATCGGCGTCGACCGCTGCGTCGACGGTGAGCCGCACGCCCGACGGCAGCTCGATCCCGATCTGGCCGGTTCCCACCATCGCCGTGGTCGGCACCGACACCTCGACCTCGGCGAACGAGGGCACCGACGTGCGCTTCGCTCCCGTCAGATCGCCCGCCAATGCCTGCCGGCGCCACGTATAGAGCATCCCGCTGCCGACCGCGTGTCGCTGGCACGTCGCCGAGACCGAGCCGTCGGGGCCGAACGCTTCGCGCAGGATCGCCAGCTTCTGATCTACCGACCAACGGCGACGCCCGCCCACGACCGCGATCCGACTGCTCATACGATTACTCATATGACCACTCACGAGAACACTCGCTCCCGACGCTCCGATATCCTCGCTCATCACCGCTCCTCGCAAAGAGCGGCTATCAGCACCCCGCAGCAGCTTCCCGCAAGGTGGCCTTCAGGACACGGTTACGGTAGACGCGGTACGAGGGGTTTTTCTGATTGCTGACGAGATAGGACGGCGCCTACGAGGCGCGGTTGCTATGGAGAACCTTTTTCATTCGGGCGAGAGCGGGCGGCATGCGATGTGCAAATTAACGCCGTGACATCGCTTAACAACGCGCTGCGGAAGAGCCCAGGGGCCCGTACTCGTACGCAGCACCGAAGCTCTATTGCAGTTGGTCTGTGATGCCACTAACTGTAGCCAGTGAGTGTAGCCAGTCGCAACTGGTGCCACGCGAGAATGGCCGAAATCAGGGCTTTTTGAGGTGCAGCTTTTCCTTAGGTGAGGTTCCTGCCGCCCCAGCCAGCCGGTGCAGCTGTTCAACTATCTGAAAACAAGAACGAATCTCTGCGTATCAATTACGGAGGCCACACCCCGTGGCACCTAGCCGTGGCCCCTGTGAAACTACGATGAATCCACACACGGGCGATTGCAAGTTATGATTTGAGCGGGCCGCTTGGACGCGGCGATCACCGATCGGTATCTGTCGCGGCCGCGCGTTAAGTGGACCGACATCGGCTAAGGCGTCTTAGCAGTCAGGCAGAACCGTGCAGTCTCAAACGCCAAAGTGCGGATAATGTCGCGCCGACCGCGCGCTCTAGCGTGGTGATCCCTACGGGAGGGGTCGGAAGGGCTAGAAGCCCACGGTTTTCTGCCATTTTATGCGGGGCGAAACCACATATGTGTACTCAGTGGGTGTACTCACGATTGTGAGCACGCTTCCCCAATAGCGGTTGGCGAAGCGATCTGTAAAGGCTGCTTTGCGCCTCAAGTCGGACATTGCGCTTGGCGTTGATGAATGCCCGAAAGCGGACCCTAAGCGAACTGTGATCGGTGATAAGCACGCGCCTCATTTCGGCGCTCAGCTATTTCGTGTGTGGCGAGCTTTCTGCTGCCTCGAATCGGGAAATGCCGCTTAAGAACAGATTACCGTCCGCTGGCTGTGAGATGTTCGCATTCTGTCGCTGTCGGCCCGCTCTGGCCCCGCGGTCGGCGAGCATTGTTATAGGTACGATTGCTCGTACCACGCAGTGGGCTCGCTTCTGCCGCAGTTCCTCAAGCGACGGTCTACACGTGTGCGCGCGAGCACCGGCGAAGGCATTACGCATGGAGCGTCGACCACAAACATAGCAGACTGCGATTATCGCCCTGGAAAAAAATAAAATTTAACAGTGGCTTGGTTTCTCCGCCGATCGCGTTGTGGTGTCCCATCTTGAGACCCTAAATTTTTTCAGGTTATCCATCGAGTTGGATTCAAGGCTTAACAAGTTATTAATCGATGCAACGAGTCGCAGGCCCCTTATCGGACCAGATAAGGGAAACAAAATTTGTTGCATTCGGGGTTTGCGGGGGTGGGTGTGATTCGTAACTATTTGGCATTCGCCGCTTTTGCGGCGATCGGAGCTGTCGCGTCGATCCCGGCCAGTGCGCAGGATCTGGTGCACGAGCCGATCAGCCCGACATTTGGGGGCAATCCGTTCAACTCAAACCATATTCTGGGCACTGCGAACGCGCAGAACGACTATCGCGATCCGCGGTCGGCTAACTCGTCGTCGCAGGCGGATATTTTTGCACGGCAATTGCAGTCGCGGCTTCTGTCATCGCTCTCCTCGCAGATCATAAACGCGATCTTTGGTGAGAACCCGCAGGAGAGCGGTACGATCAGCTTCGGCGGGCAGACGATCACTTTTTTCCGGTCGTTGGATTCAGTGACGCTTACCATCACCAATGACGATACCGGGGAAGAGACCCGCATCGTCGTTCCGCTGTTCGTCGAGGTGAACTGATGCGTCGGATGACACAGATAGCGGCACTCACGCTCGGCGCCTTTTTGCTTGCCGGGTGCATGACGGTTTCCAAGAGCGGACGGGACACCTTCGCCGAAAGCACCAGCCTCGCCTATTTTCCAAAGAAAACGCAGACGCAGTCGCTACTCAATGATTTGCCGCCGCCGCAGCGGCAGGTCGCGATCGCGGTTTACGGCTTCACCGACCAGACGGGCCAGTTCAAGCCGACCGAAGCGGGGCAGACGCTATCGCGCGCGGTGACGCAGGGCGCCAGTTCGATCCTCGTCAAGGCGCTCCAAGATGCAGGTAAGCGTAACTGGTTCACGATCGTCGAACGCGAACGGCTCGATAATCTGCTCAAGGAACGGCAGATCATTACCGAGATGCGCAAGCGTTATCTGGGCGAGGAAGAGCCTGACAAGCGTGCGCTGCCCGCCCTGCTTTTCGCCGGGGTTTTGCTCGAAGGCGGCATTGTCGGCTACGATACGAACACGGTCACGGGCGGCGCAGGCGCTGCTTTTCTTGGCATCGGTGGCCGCACCGAATATCGTCAGGATACGGTTACCGTGTATTTGCGCGCGGTATCGGTGCGTACAGGCGAAGTGCTGACGACCGTTACGGCGTCGAAGACCATCGCCTCGCAGGCGATCGGGGCCAGCGCGTATCGGTTCGTCGCGTTCAAGGAGCTGCTCGAAGCAGAGTGGGGCATCACAAGCAATGAGCCCGATCAGGTCGCGCTCCAGCAGGCAATCGAGAAGGCGGTATACGGGCTTGTGATGGAGGGGGTTGAACTGGACCTTTGGCAGTTCGACAATATGCAGGCCGCGTCGCCGATGCTCGCTTATTACCGCAAGGAACGCGACGGCCTTTATGAAGCACGCGATATTCAGGAAGCGGTCGAAAGGGCCGGTTCGCTGGCGGCCCTGAAAATTGTCGAAGAAAAAAAGAGGGAGAATGGGGGGAGTTGAACAAGGATACAATGGGGTTCGCTTAATTTCTCCGGGCGTACTCCCAACCGATAAGTCGTAGGAGAATGGCACGCAAAGAAGCGGCAACTTCGATGCGTGCAAGTATAGGCTGCGATAACCTTTGTGGAGCTCGGCGTCTCTTGCGCCGTGGCGCGATGGTTATCGTCTTTTTAGAAAGGTGATGCAACCATGAAGAAGTCAATTTTGGCAAGCGTATCCGCCGCCGCACTGATGATCGGTGCTCCGGCGATTGCTCAAGACAACACCAGCACCGTCACCCAGTCGGGCGACGGTCAGTCCGCAACGGTCAATCAGACCGGTGCCAACGACCTTTCGACGGTGACGCAGTCGAACGCGGACAACACCGCGACGGTCAACCAGAATGGCGGCCTTGGCGGCACGTCGGCGGTCACCCAGTCGGGCACAGGCAACACCGCGACTCTGAACCAGACCGACGATGGCACCGACCTCTATGGCGGTGGCTTCGTTCCCCCGAGCTCGACCTCGGCGATCGAACAGTCGGGCGACGACAATAGCGCGACCGTCTCGCAGACCACCCAGACGCAGCTGTTTTCGAACGATTCGACCGTCAACCAGTCGGGCGACCGCAATAACGCTTCGGTCACGCAGTTCGATGACGAGCAGGATTCGACAATCAATCAGACGTCGAACGACAATATCGCCAGCGTCACGCAGGGTCAGAACCTTCCGGCTTCGGACACGACCTTCAACAATGCCTCGATGATCAACCAGGGTGGCGGCGATTTCAACATCGCCACCGTGTCGCAGACCGGCTTTGACAACAACAGCGGGGTGAACCAGCAGGGCGCGACCAATTCGGCGACCGTCAGCCAGACAGGTAGCAGCAACACGTCGGACGTCGATCAGTTGGGCAGCAACGCGAGCGCCACTGTCAGCCAGGCCGGTGTTGACAACCTCTCGACCGTACTGCAGCAGGACGACGCTGGCGGTACCGCCAACGTCGATCAGTCGGGCGACGCCAACACGTCGTCGATCGAGCAAACCTCGCTCAATTCGGTCGCGACGGTCAACCAGTCGGGCGACCGTAACGAGGCGGACCTGACGCAGGGACGCAACGCTGGTAACGCCTTCCAGACCAACGGTCAGGAGGCATTGATCGATCAGTCGGGCGACGATAACCGCACGACCGCGAGCCAAACGGGTTCGTCGGGCGATCTGAATGTCAGCCAGAGCGGCAACAGCAACGAGGCTGATGTGACCCAGTCAGGTTTCGACAATTCCGCCGGCGATGCTACCGCGCTGGTGGGTATCGACCAGTCGGGCAACCTCAACGACGCCATTGTCACGCAAAGCGGCCAGCTGTCTGATGCGTTTGTTTCGCAGGTCGGAGATGGCAATCTCGCGACGATCTCGCAGTCGATCAATAATGCTCCGAATCCTCCGGGAGGCAGCGATCCGCGCGTTGCGACGGCCGATATCAGCCAGATCGGCGACGACAATGTCAGCAGCATTTCGCAGTTCGGTGGCAGCAACAGCGTTTCGGCGCGGCTCATGGACGCAAGCAATGTCCAGTCGGGTTCGCGTAACGACAGCATGATCAGCCAGACCAACAGCCTGATTGCGGGTGCTTCGGCAGAAAATCTGGCGTCGGTTGTTCAGGGCGGCGACGACAATATCTCGTCGGTTACCCAGAATGGCGCGTCGCTGACTGCTGAAGTGTTGCAGGTCGGATCGGACAATCTGTCGACGATCCTGCAGAGCGGTACCGACAACAGCGCGAGCGTGTCGCAATATTCGAACGGCAACACCTCGACGGTCAATCAGTCGGGTGCAGGCCACAGCGCGACTGTGACGCAGGGCAGCAGCGGCGGTCCCGCGATCTGACGAGAAAGAAGGGCCGGGCATTGCCCGGCCCTTCGATCTTTTCGATCAGCAGAGCCATAAAAGGTATTGACCATGAAAAAGCTAATCCTGACGTCCGCGTCGGTTGCGGCGCTTGCAATTGCGGCGCCCGCGCACGCGCAGACTAATGACTCGACCGTGCTGCAAAGCGGTACCAACCAGACGGCCACCGTCGCGCAGGACGGCGCGAACAGCGGCTCGCTGATCGAACAGTCGAGCGCCAACAATGTTGCGAATGTCCAGCAGAAGGCAGCGACTGACCTCGCCGACAGCAAGGTCTTCCAGACCGGCACCGACGAACGCGCCAGCGTGATCCAGGAAAGCGGCGCCGCGCAGTCGCGCGTCCAGCAGTCGGGCGGTCCGCAGAATGCGTCGGTCTTTCAGGACGGGTCGAGCGTCTCGGCGATCGAGCAGAGCATGCGCTATAATGAAGCCAGCGTGAGCCAGACGGGCGACGACAACACGAGCGTCGTATTGCAGTCGGGCATCAATGGCGCGGTCGGCGATCCCGACAATAATTACGGTTCGGCTGATGCCGCAGCGCTCGTCGGCGTCACCCAGTTCGGCGACGGCAACGACAGCGGGATCACCCAGACGGGCGACAACACGGTCGCCGAGGTATTCCAGCTTGGCAACGACAACGTGTCGAGCATCAATCAGGCCGGCAATTTCTCGAACGCCGCAGTCAGCCAGACGGGCGATCGGAATCGCGCAACGGTCGTGCGCCAGAGCGCCGACGGCACGGGCGACGGCAACCCCGCGAGTGCGCCGGTCGTGCCCGACGTCTTCGCCGATGCGCTCGTAAGCCAGAATGGCGACGACAATGTCGCGTCGATCACGCAGGATGCGGTCCCGGCCTTCGCCTCGATCACGCAGGATGGCGACGGCAACGATTCGTCGATCGTCCAGACCAGCACCGCGTCGGGCGCGGTTGCCACGACGCTCCAGACTAGCGACGACAACACGTCGCGTATCCAGCAGAGCGCCGGTGCGACCGCCAGCGTCACGCAGGGCGGCGGCGTCAACACGCTCGGTGGCCGCGAATGGGATGGCAGCGACCTGCCGCCGCCTCCGTCGCTGGGCAGCGGCGGGACGCTGTATCTCAACAACGTTTCGCTGATCGAGCAATCGGCCGGTGGCGCCAGCGCCACCGTCAACCAGAACGGCGTCCTCAACCGTTCGAACATCAACCAGAGCGCTGCGGCAAGCGCCGACGTCGCGCAGACAGGCGTGTACAACACGTCGGTGATCGGTCAGAGCGGTACCGGATCGGCGACGGTCGACCAGAGCGGGACGCATGCGCGCAACGCTTCGGTCATCGAGCAATCGGGCAACAGCAGCTCGGCGAGCGTGACGCAGGTCGGCGCCAATCTGGCGTCGCCGGCGAATGCGCCGACCAACGTGTCGTTCGTCGACCAGAGCGGTTCGGACAACAGTGCGACCCTCTTCCAGTCGGGCGACGAGAATCTGTCGACGATCAACCAGTCGGGCGATGACACGGAGGCGGACGTTTCGCAAACCGGTACCAACCTGACCTCCACGGTCATCCAGAGCGGCAGCGTGGCGCTGGCCGAAGTCACCCAGTCGGGCGACGACAACAGCTCGACGGTGACCCAGACCGGCCTGTTCAACGGCGCCGAGGTCACCCAGTCGGGCAGCGGCAACGGATCGGCGGTAACCCAGTCGTCGACGCTGCTGAGCGGCGCGATCGTTGCTCAGTCGGGCGATGACAACAGCTCGACCGTGACGCAGGGCTTTGTTGGCGGCCATCAGGCCAACGTCTTGCAGGATGGCACCGCCAACGTCTCGACGATCGATCAGGCAGGCCTTGGCAACAGTGCCGGCGAATATGCCGACGCCAACGCCGTGGGCGTGACCCAGTCGGGGCGCGAGGGCCAGTCGAGCATCGTCCAGCGCGGCAGCGTGCAAAGCGCCTACGTCGAGCAGCTCAGCACTAGCGAGTTCGCGCGATCGGATATCGATCAGGGCGGCATTTTCGGCGCGGGCCATTCGGCCAGCGTCATTCAGGCCGGACTGAACGTTGACTCCGAAATCAAGCAGCGAGGCTATGGCCAGACCGCTACGGTGTTCCAGGGGGGTGAGGACAACAGCTCGCTGATCGATCAAGGCGCCGCTGGCGGCTCGGGCCATGTTGCTGACGTGTCGCAGACGGGAAACAGCAACTTCTCCGACATCCTCCAGCGCGGGGACGCGAACACGGCGAACGTGCTGCAGTCCGGATCGGGCAATGAATCGTTCATTGATCAGTTAGGAAGCGACAATAGCGCGACGGTCACCCAGACCGATATGAACTCGCTGTCGACCGTGACGCAGAACGGCAGCAACAACTCCGCTGTCGTCAACCAAGGCCCGGCGGGTATGTGATGATGGGGCGGGGCGATCCCCACAGGAATGCCCCGCCCATCGCAGTTTTTGGTTGAGCATGCTATGATTGAAAAGTGGAGCTGCGCATGAAAACGGGAAGACCGGATCTGTCGTCATGGAGCCTGATGCTTCTCGCAATGGCTGCGGCGGCGCCGACGGCTGCTGCCGAACCCGGCGGCGGGGCGCTTCCTGTCGAGGAAATCGCGGCGGCCGACGATCGGGGCGCATTTATCGCGCAGATCGGTGCAACCAACCGGGCGTTGATCGAGCAGGACGGGGCTGAAACCCTTGCGCGCATCGCGCAGGATGGCGACGATAATCGCGCCGAGGTCCGGCAGCGCGATGGCGGCAATCATTATGCCGAGATCGGCCAGAGGGGCGACGACAATCTCGCCGCGATTCTGCAGCGGGGCAACGGCGCCAATATTCTTAGCCTGTTCCAAGCCGGGAACGCCAATAAGACGAATATTTTTCAGTCGAACGACGGCACGATCTCTAGTTCGGCAGTGATCGGCCAGACTGGAGAGGCAAACTCGCTTGCGCTGGTTCAGGACGGTCAGGACAATCAGGCAAGCCTGACGCAGAATGGCGACGGCAACATGATGTCGGCGACGCAGACTGGTGACGCGAACAGGCTAGCGTGGACGCAAGACGGCAATGGCCTGTCCGATCTCCAGATTCAGCAAAGCGGCGGGTCGATCTTGCAGATCCAGCAGACCGGCCCACAGGGCGGGGGCAGATAAAGGGACAGGTCCGATGATCGGATATTTCGCAGCCTTGATGATGCTGGCAGATCTAGCGCCGGTTGCGGTCGAGCAACTCGACCAGAATCCGGCGGCAGCGAGCCTCGCGCCGGTCGAACAGGTTTCCCGCGGCGACAATTCGGCCTTTGTCGACCAAAAGCCCGTTGCCGGCGAAAAGCCGGAAGATCTGCCGCAGCTTTCGGAAGCCGATACCGAGGTGACGCTTGGCCGCGTCGACGGTATCGACCGGTGCAGCGCTGAACTTCTGTCGGCGAAGGACGCCGAATATTGCCAGCGGCGGATCGAGACGCGATCGGACGAATTCGCGACGCGCCCGGCAAGCATATTGACCGCCGAACAACGGCTGCTCGGCGAACGCTTGACGACGTTGCGGGGAACGGGGATAGACCAGGCGGCGCGTGCGCCAGGCGCCATTGCGTCAGCCGACGACCGCGAGCTTCAGGCACTGGCGTCGATTACTCTTGCGACCCCGGCCGCTGAGCCGGCCGCGGACGGTAAGCCGGGCGACGGAAGAGACTTGACGGCCGAAACGCAGGCGTTGCTGGACGCGATTGTCGCGCGGCTCGCCAATCCGGGAGGCAATTGATTGTGCTATTTTTGCCAGTCGCCTCGCTGCCGGGCCTGTTCCTTGTGGCGATGACGCCTGAGGCTCCGCGCGATACTGTCATGCTTGAGATCGAGCGCGATGGCAATCAGGTCAAATTACGACTGATCGGCGAATCGCCGGTTACGCAAAGGGTGCGTTACGATATGGCCTTCCAGGGGCAATCGACCAGTCAACATCGTGGCACCGCGACGCTCGATGCCGAGCAGAGGAATATATTGTCGACGATGCGCATGTCGGTGAACGGACACTGGTGCGTAAAGGTCACGGTCGAAGAAGAGGGTGGACGGCGTTATGAACTTGGGGGAGGCGAGTGCTGGAAAGGGGACTAGCGGCGGCGATACGGCTCTTGGGGCTGCACGCGAGGCTGGCCCCGGCTGCATGCTGTCGGTGGACCACGAGACCGAGGCGCAGTCCAATGACCCGGAGCAGGTGACCGGTGCGACGATCTTGATCGTGGACGACCACCCGATCACCCATTCGGGCCTCCAGCTTCTGTTCTTCAACCAGCCGAAGTTCCGTATTGTCGGCGGATTGCACAAAGGGACAGAGGTCAGCTCGTACCTCGCGACCCATACTGTCGATCTTGTCATCCTCGATCTCAACATGCCCGATGTCCGCGGGGTCAGTATACTCGCTGAAATCATCGGATCGCGCGACATGACGGTGCTTGTGCTCACAGGCGAAAGTAATGTCGCCGAGATTGACTTTGCGTTGAAGCTCGGCGCGCGCGCGGTCGTGAGCAAGTCGGAACCCGCGTACGAGATCCTCGCCGCCTGCGACGCCGTGCTCGCGGGAGAGATATATGTTTCGCCAAAGATCCAGCGGGCGCTCGGGCGCAAAGAGGAGTTGCCCGTGTCGCTGTCACCGCGGCAGATGGCAATCCTGCACTATTTGGAGCAGGGCCACAGCAACAAGGAAATCGGCTATCGCCTGTCGATCGCACCGCCGACCGTCTCTTTTCACATAGCCGAACTGCGCAAGAAGTTGGGGGTCGAGCAAAATCGCAAGATAGTTGAGCGCGCACAGATGCTCGATCTCATCTAGCCATTGCTAAGGCGCCTGCCAGTAACGGGTGCCCCGCCATCTCGTCATACAGCGGCTTGATGATCATGATCGGAACGACCGCGCTCATATCGGCGCGCGCTTGCGGCGTATCGTCATAGGTCAGCGCGATCGTGGGCCGGCCGGCAGCGATTTCGTCCACTGCCTCTGCGCGTATCTTCGGTCGGCGATCGAAGTCGGCTAGGTGCCAGTCAGGTATCAATTGCTGCAACTCGGACAGTGAGCAGGGGCTAAATTCGTTTGCGACGATGGGAACCGTGATGCGAATATGCGCGCCGCTGGTCGATTCCATGATGTCGAGCGAACCGCCCAGCCGTTCGATCAGCCGCTTGGACGAAAAAAATCCTGATCCCGAACCCGGAGTCCGTTCGTCGGCTCTAAGGCGCCGTTTGCTACCGCCAAGCAACGACGCGACCAACTCTTGCGACATGCCCGGGCCAGTGTCCACAATGTGGAAAACGGCGTTTGCGCCGCTGCGCTCCATCGTCAGCGTAGCGCCCCCCTTATCGGTGAATTTCTGCGAATTGCCGAGCAGGTTTGCGATCGCGCGCATTAGCATGGGGCGGTCGGTGAAGAGCGACAGACCGGGGGGCGCCGAAACGGAGAGCCTGAGACCCTTGGCATCGAAACTGCTCTGGAACATCTTTTGCAGCGGCCCGAGCAGCGCGGCGATTTCGAAACAGCTCAGCGCAACAAAATTACTCTCGGTGCCGGGAAAGTTGGCGCCCGACATTGTGCTTGCAACCACCTCATTCAGATAATCGGCAGAGCTTTCGAGCATCGCGACCAGATCGGCAGTTGGAGGGGCCTGGCCCTTACTCTTGAGGGCGGCGATCGCATTGTTGAGCCCCAAAATGACATGTTTGCTGTCGTGGCCCGATGCATGAAGCAACGCGCTCTGATTGGTTAGCGCTTGCAGCGCGAACGCCTTTTCTTCGGCAAGGCGCGCGGCGCGCTCGCTGATGGACAGTTGCTCGAGGATCGCTCGAGCATAAGCGTCATCCGACGCGATCCGTGCCATCTGAATCTGCCGAAGGTTCAGGCCGAGCGCGATCGTTACCATCAGCGATTCAAAAAGCGCGACGGGGCCGGCGAGATGCCAGTTGATCGGTAGCCATGAAAACACCCCCATCGATGCGACGCCGGCATAGAGTATGAAGATGGCCAAGCTCGCCCAACCGACCAACAGGGGCCAGTGATTCATGCCGAGGCGCCGCACCGCGAAACAGCCCAGCCACGGCATGAACAGCGCCGTCGACGCCGTAAAGGCCCAGACGGTGGCGTGCAGCGCGGCCCGAACTGGCGGGGGAAGGAAATATAGCCCCAATTGCGCGAGCATCAGCAAAATGCCGCTACCTATCACGACCTTCAATGCAGGATCGAACCGCGGAAAATTGCGCCTGGTTTTCAGGAATTCGCGCCCGAATTGCAGCATGGCGGCAGCGAAGCCGCATTTCAGCATATTCTCGGCGACCAGCGCGGTGATCGGTTTGTCCGACAAAAAGAATATATTGAAGTAACCCTCGCTATGGACGGTCGAAAGCATCATCATAACTTGCGCAAGCGCGAGCCAGCCGAATTCCCGGTGACCCGTAATCGAATAAAATAGCGCGTTGAGGAAGGTCAGGACCAGCATTGCCATCGCGATGCCCGCCACGACGGCCACATTGGCGCGCCGGTCGCTGAAAAAGCGTCCATAGGTCCGAATCTCGAGCGGCATGTGCGTGCTGTTTTCGGACCGAAATTCGATCACAAGGAATTTCTCTTGGCCCGGATCGAGCACAAGTTCCGAACTGAAAGACTGAAACGCGCGGAGATTGCTTCTAACCGCCGCGACATCTTTGTTATCCACCAGCAACCGGACCTTCTCTCCCGCGAATTCATAGAGCCGGAATTCGGCGAGTGATCCGCGGCCAGTGGTGAAGATCCAGCTGCCTTGATCGTCGCTTCCGTTTCGTACGCGCATGACCACGCTTGTGGGAGCGCCGGGCAGCCCGAAATGGGCGGCGGGTCCTTCGAGACGCCAAAGCGGTCCGTTAACCAGACTGGCAAGCCCAGCCTGTTCGACCGACGGTCTGTCTTGGGCGTACCAGATGCCGTCCTGGATATCGCCGGCATCGCGTCCGGGCGTTAGCTCAATAGCCGGGATTTCCTTCGCAAGCGACGATGCGTTGCCCACAGTCACGCCAATGACAATAAATGCGAAGGCTAGCAATGATCGCACCGCCAACATGTTGCCCCTACCCAATTCCGCAAGGCGATGTTTACCATGGTCAGGCGAAACCTAAAGAGGAAAGCCACCACGGACGTGGCTATCGGGTCCGGCATCCGAAGGCTCGCGAACAGTGAGCGGCCGGACCCCGCAGAAATGGAACCCGAAAAATAGCTTGGCCAACCGCGTTGCAGTGAAGCCAGCATGGCGAACGATCGCTTCGCACGTTTTGATCCTGAAACCGAACCGTCCGAAATCGGCCAATCGTCGCCGCGAAGCGGCTGTCTTGGCCGCTAAACGTTCCGGTAGCCGATCTTTGACATGAACCGACTGGAGCGCCGCGCCTAACATGCTAAGGGCATCCCTATGCTTCATATGCACGGCCGCAGCGGCACCATCCAAATCGATGGTGTCAAATATGACTGGGAACTCCTGAGCGAGCCCCAAATGTCCTCTTCCGAAGGCTGGAGGGGCATGAGGGTCGCCTTGCGCCAGAGAGATATGCCACGCGAAGCCGTGCTGGAATTTCCGACGCCAAAGCGCCTGTTGAAAGGTTTGCCGAAAGGGCGTTCGCACATCAACGACGCGGTAGCCTCACGAGGGGTGCGAGCGGCATTGTTGGCAGGATGGAACCCGGCTTCTCGCGGCAAGCCGACGGTCTTCATGGTTGATGCCAACGGCGACTAGGCGCAATCGTCTGGAGCACTCGCATCCAGCGTGAAGCGCCGCAATTCCTCCTTTGGGAGAAAGGGGAAGATCAGGGGTTATTTTAATCGCCCAACCAATCGGTTGTGATCTCTCCCCGATGCCCCTCCGGCGCCAGCGCGGCGCGCAGAGCTTCCAGCAGAGGCGGCAGCGCCTGCGTGAAGGCGTAGGGCGGGTTGATAATAAAGAGGCCCGCGCCGTTATAGATGTCGGGCTGATCGCGATCGTACAACCAATGCTCGACCACCAGAAACTTCGGGATGCCCAGCTTACGTAACTGTTGCTTCCACCGCACATGCGTGGCGCGATCTTTCAGCGGATACCAGACCACCGTCACGCCATGCGCCCATTTACGGCGGGCGGCGGCGAGAGTGGCGGTAATCTGTGCGCGTTCATCGGTCTGCTCGTACGGCGGGTCGACCACCACCACGCCGCGCGCGGTGCGGGGCGGCAGCATCGCCAGCCAAAGCTCGTAGGCGTCGCGCTGATGCACGGCGGCGGATGTGTCGCGCATCGCGCCGCGCAGGGCATAGACGTCTTCAGGATGTTTCTCGTTCAGGATCAAAAAATCCTGCGGACGCAGAAGCTGCGCCAGAAATCGCGGCGATCCGGGGTAGAAGCGAGGCTCGGCCCCGGCATTCACCGCCTGTACGGCGGCGCGGTAGTCGTCCAGCAAGGGGTTCGGGTCGGCCAAGGCCCGCTCCACGCCCTGTGCGGCCTCGCCGGTGCGCCTCGCCTCCTCGCCGCCAAGGTCGTACAGCCCGCAACCGGCATGGGTGTCGATTAGGGTCAGCGCGCCCTGTTTTTGCTGCAAGGCCCGCACAAGGGCGATCAGCAGGCTGTGCTTAACGACATCGGCACTATTGCCAGCATGAAAGGAATGGCGGTAATTCATTGTAATTCAAGATCCTGGCGATCTGCCTTTATACGAACGGCTGGGCGCGGAAGCCGAGCGCGAGGCCATGGAAGCAACCATTCCGGTGCCAGTACAGAGTCGGGCGGAAACCTTCAAAGCATTCTGCGCAAGGTTTCAAGTCGGCGTTAGTGATCGTCACCAGAGGCGGAGGCACAGGCCTCCGGGACGCATGGGAATGTTCGATCATCGCGGGAACAGGATGCGATTGGCATTGCTGCGACGCGCCCGGTCGCCTGATGTCGGCCGAACGGTCATATAACACCGCTTTATCAGGACCGCGGCGCCTCGACGTCCGCGTCTGTCAGTAGCGGATCTGCACCCGCTCAATGTCGAATGACTTGGATCGGTCGGATTCGTCCATAGCTCCAAGTCGCAACGCGAATATCCGCTTCTTCAGTTTCGCCTTCTAAAGCCGCCAGTCCGCTAGCGGCCAGAAAAACCGAACAGGCGACGGAACGGAAACTCCCTCAAATAAAGCAGTTCAGTCTAAAATGGGTGACAACCCGTCGCCAAGTCGGTTGCCAAGTGGACAGAAGCCGTAGGCGTTCGCCCGCCGCCGGCAATTAACGACCGGAATCATGCGTGTGATGGTCACTCTTTGTTTTTCGATCGGTCGGCTTCGTGCAAAACGCTTCATCGTACCAGAGGATTCCGTTTTAGCTGTAATGCCTTGGAATGTGATTGGTTTTTTCTCTGCTGTAGAAGGGCGCGTTGTCTTTAAAAGCCGTTAGGCTTTCATTGATGGTGAAATGCGTGGATGTCGCCGTCATCTCGATCGATACGCGGATTTCGCAATCCCAGCCTTCCCTGCGATACCGGCTTGATTGCTTGACCTCCCAGCGGCAGCTGTTGGGATCGGATGGATTGAAGTCGAGAAGCATGTCTGGACCGCTGCCCGACAATTCGGTGCTCGTCGCTTCGACCTTGCTCGACGATGCCGCCCATGCGCCACTGACGTGGACGCGGCCGTCGGGGCCTTCTTGAATGTCGAGCCGCGGATTGCTTTGGGGGAACTGGATATCCTTCTCCGCAATGGGAAAGACGGGTTCGGTCGCTGGAACCGGACGGATCGGCAGTGCAAGGCGGCATCCCGCAAGGTCGAATTCCAGCGTCGGCGCTTCCGGCGACGGCCAAACGAGCGGCCATAGGCTTTCGGAAATCGCCAGGCGCAGCGTATGTCCGGCCTTGAACCGATAGGCGATAGGCGCAAGATCGATTGCGACATCATAGCTGCGCCCGGGCTTCAGCCGTTCGGGCGGCGTCGTAAAGCCGCCACGGAAGCCGAGGTTCAATATCCCGTAGCCGACCAGCCACGAACGGCCTTCCGGATCGACCTCGCACAGCCGCGCCGCAACCGCGGCGACGGGTCGATTGCTGCGGACGCGAAGATGCAGGCGTGGCACGCCGACGACATCCTGATTTTCCGTGAGCGGCAGGTCGAACAGCAGAGAGCGTTCGTCGTCCTGGCGCTGGTCACGGGGGAGTTCGGCCACCGCATAGGGTATCCATTCGGGCGCTGTGAGGCCGACCACCTTGTCCGCTTTGTATGACAGCCGGCCGCGCGCCGGTGCTTCGGAAAGCCTTTTCGGCGCTAGGTGAAGAATGCGTTCGCGAATATCGGGCGAAGGCCAGCTCTGTTCAGCAGCCCAGTGGCCAGGAATATCTTTCATCCCCGTGTGCGAAGGCGTTTGATAATTGAGGTGAAACCGGAACGCCGGGCCGTCCATCGCGCCATTCTGTTCGCCCGCCAGCCAATGCTTCCACCAGCGTTCCTCTTCGTCGATCCAGTTGAGCCCCGGGCCAGGGCGGCCGAACTGCGGATAATTATGGCCCCAGGGACCGATGATCGCCTTGTGCGGTACGCGCAGGTTCCGCATCAGCCGCTCGGCTGACTCGGCGTAGGAATCGGCCCAGCCATCGACGATATAGGTGGGGCAGGTGATCGTTTCGGGGTTCAGGCCGACCGACCCTTGGCGCCAATAATCGTCGTTCGCGCTGTGGCTGAGCCAGCGCGCCGCAATCGACGGCGTCGCCTCCAGGCGCTCGCGCCACATCTCTTCCCATCGCCTGCCTACCACGGCGGGATCGGGCGGCGACGACATGACGAGTTCGAATCCCGCCGCCCATTTGAGGTTGGTGAGACCGGGCAGCCCGCCGACATAATGCGCATCGTTGCGAAAGCGCATGTCGGTCGCGCACATCGGCATGATCGCCTTGAGCGCGGGCGGTTGCCGCGCGGCGACCTGCAGCGTCGAAAATCCGCCCCAGGATATGCCGCGCATCCCCACCGCGCCGTTGCACCAGTCCTGTTCGGCGAGCCAGCCGATAATGTCGGCTCCGTCCTGCTGCTCCGTTTCGAGATATTCGTCGAGCAGCAGTCCTTCCGAATTGCCCGAACCGCGAATATCGACGCGCGCAAACGCGATGCCGCGCTCGGCTAGCGCCGCGCCCCAATAATCGTCGAGCGGGCGATAACGGTCGAAGGTGCGATAGGGGATATATTCGAGCACGACGGGAAAGCGTGTGCCGGCGGGCGCATCGGGAAGCCACAGGCGCCCCGCGAGATTGAGTCCCGCCGAAACCGGAATCCACATCGGCTCGATGGTTTTGACGGAATAACGCTGCGGACTGGCTGCCACGGCGGCGGCGACGCCCGGCGTGAAAGTCAAGGCAAGCGCGCCGATAAATGTCCTGCGATCCAGCGTCGGCGTCATTCTGTCTCTCCCTTTGTTATTCGCGGATGGCCTAACGACGCGTGCGCTTCAACGCCTCTTCATCGAGTGCATATCCAAGCCCCGGTACGTCGGACAGCAGCAGCCACCCCGTATCCGTGGTACGGAGGGGCTCGGCGAGCAGGAAGTCGCGGCGTTCGAGGCTCCAGTCGGGCGGGTCATAAGGAAATTCGATGAAGGGCGCGTCAGCAACGCCCGCGGTCAGATGCAGGTTGGCGATCAAGCCGGCGCCGTTGGTCCAGGTATGGGGAGTGAAGATCGCGCCATGCTGTTCCGCCATATAGGCGACGCGGCGCAGGCCCGTGATACCGCCGACCAGCGCGGCGTCGGGCTGCAGTACGTCGATAGCACCGGCAACCAGCAAGTCGCGAAAGGCGCTGGGTTCGCGGGTCATTTCCCCGCCGGCAATACGTACTCCGGTCTTGTCGCGCAGCCGGCGCATCCCCTCTATGTCCGACCGGTGCAACGGCTCTTCCATCCAGTAAATATCGAGCCGCTCCAGTTCGCGTGCGACAGAAAGTGCGTCCTTGAAGGTCCAGGGAGCCTTGACGTCCCACGGCATCCGCCAGCCTTGGTTGCAGTCGACCATTAGTGTCAGCCGGTCGCCGACCCGGTTCCGCACTTCGGCGAGCGCGGCAATATCGTCGCGCCAGTCTTGACGGTGAAAACGAACCTTCATCGCCGGGAAGCCCTCGGCGAGCAGCCGCTCGGCGGTGTCCGCCATTTCGACCGGGCCGCGGAGCGTACCGGTCGATGCATAGGCGCGCACGCGGTCGTTGCGCCCGCCCAGCATCTTCCACACGGGTTGCCCGACGATCTTTCCGGCGAGATCCCACAGCGCGAGGTCGAGCGGCCAGCACCGCCCATAATGAAAGTCGATGTGCGACAGCACCGCATGATGGCGTTCCAGGCGGAGCGGATCCTCGCCAACGAACAGTTCCTCATGTCCGGCAAAGCCGAGCATCAGGTCGCCCGAGCCCCAACCTTCCAGCCCCTCGTCTGTACGCACGCGAACGACGGTCGCATCGAAATGGGTGCGCGGGCGCCGATCCCAGCTCGCGTTGAACGGCGGGTCAAGCGGCAGGCGATGGTGGGTGATCTCGATCGCGGAAATCTTCATGACGTCGCCTTCCTGCCTCAGCTATAATGGGTCCAGACCGTTTTCAGGTCTGCATATTTTTCCAGTGCATGCAGCGAACGGTCGCGGCCGAAGCCCGATCGCTTGAAGCCGCCGAAGGGCGTCGCCATGCTCGACTGGTCATAGGTGTTGATCCAGACGGTGCCAGCGCGCAGCGCCTCGCTCATCCGGTGTGCGCGGTTGATGTCGGCGGTCCACACCGAGGCCGCGAGACCATAGTCGCTGTCATTGGCGATGCGGATCGCCTCTTCTTCGCCATCGAAGGGAATCGACACCAGCACCGGGCCGAAAATCTCCTCCCGCGCGACGCGGGCGTCGGCGCGTACGCCCGTCAGCAGCGTCGGCGCGACATAGCAACCGGCGGGGGTGATGGGCAGCGGTTCACCGCCCATCGCCAGCGTCGCGCCTTCGGCGACACCCAGCCGGATATAATCGATCACCTGGTCACGGTGGCCCGGATCGATCAGGGCGCCAAAGCGTGTTTCGGGATCGAGCGGATGGCCGGGGCGGATCGTTGCCGTCTGTTCGGCAACGCGGCGATGGAAGTCATCGGCAATTGACCGTTCGACAAGCAGACGGCTACCCGCATGGCAGGTTTCGCCGGCATTGTAATAGATGCCCCAAGCGACGGCGCTCGCCGCGGCGTCGAGATCGGGACAATCGGCCATGACGATTTGCGGACTCTTGCCGCCGAGTTCGAGCGCAACGCGCTTGAGATTCGACTGCGCTGCGGCCGTCATGATCCGCGCCCCGACCTCCGTTGAGCCGGTGAAGGCGATCAGGTCGACGTCCCCGTGCGCGGCGAGCGCGGCACCGGCTTCATCGCCCAAGCCGGGCACCACATTGAACACCCCGTCGGGAATCCCGGCTTCGCGCGCCAGGGCGCCAAGATAAAGGCTGCCAAGCGAAGATTGTTCGGCGGGTTTCAAAACTACCGAATTTCCCATCGCCAGCGCCGGGCCGATCTTCCACGCCGCGATGATCAGCGGATAGTTCCACGGCACGATCGCCGCAATGACTCCCAGCGGCATCCGGCGCACCAGCGCGCGGTCGTTGGGGCCGGTCGGCGCAATCTCGTCAGTCAGCTTGTCGATGCATTCGGCATAATAAGCGATGGCGTCGGCGCAGAAGGGAACGTCGACATGGATCGCATCGCGAATCGGCTTGCCGACGTCGGCGCTTTCAAGCAGCGCCAGCGGTTCCAGATGATCGCGGACAAGCTGAGCAAAGCGCAGGAGGACCGACTTGCGCGCGGCGGGCTCCATATTGCGCCAGATGCCCTGTTCAAAGGCACCGCGAGCGGCGGTGACGGCGCGGTCGACCTCCGCCGAGCCGCAGCGCGCGATAGCGGCGAGGTGCGACCCGTCGATCGGCGAAAAGCGATCGAAGGTCGCGCCGCCATCCGCCGGTTCATAGCGTCCAGAAATGAAGGCGCGTCCTTCCGGCTGCAGCGCGGCGCGGCGGGCGACCCAGTCGTCAAAGCCCAGCGAATGTGCGGTCATGTATGTCTCTTTTGTTGCAAATGGGAGGTCAGTTGGCCAATGCCAGCGCCGCTTCTGCATGACGGAGCAAGTCGTCCGGGGTGGCGGCGCGGCGATTGGATGCCAGCATCGCGGCATTTTCCGGCTGCGCCATCTGCTTTGCCAGCGCCTCCGCCTGGACGTCGCGGACATGCAGATCGATCCCGACGTCGCGCACGAAACGTAAGAACGCAGCGGGCAGTTCAGACGCGCCGCCTGCGATGCCCATCGCCACGGCGACCGGAGCATAGACATCGGGATGCGACTCGACATTCCACGCCAGCGTCGCGCACATGCCGATCGCCACGGCGCGGCCATGCGGTACAGGGGCCAGCGAACCGAGCGCATGGCCGATATTATGGGCGATCGCCGTGCCAGCATTATCGATTGCGATCCCGGCCAGCGTTGCGGCTTCCAGCAACCGCGCGCGCGCTTCCAGATCGGCCGGCGTCGCAAATGCGACGGGCAGATATTCCGCGACCAATGCGATCGCGCGATAGGCGAAGATATTGTTGGTCGCGGTCGCATTGGCATTGGTCGAGGCTTCGATCGCATGGACCAGCGCGTCGACTCCGGTAGCTGCAGTCACCGCAGCAGGCAGGCCGAGTGCCAGCGCGGGATCATGAACGATGAGATCGGGCTTCAGTCCGTCGGCCCAGAACCAGTATTTGATTCCATCGGGCGCAGATAACACCGACACCGCGGTCGCTTCGGCGCCGGTCCCTGCCGTCGTCGGCACGCAGATCAGCGGTAGACGCCCCTTTGGCAGCGGCGTCGCCGCGAGACGATAGACCGAGACCCTTTCTGTGGCCGCGATCAGGCTGGCGACGAGTTTGCCCGCATCCATCGTTGAACCGCCGCCGATCGCGATCACCGACCCCGCGTCAAAGGTCCGGGCCTGGTCGGCGGCGGCTTCGACAGTGACTTCCTTGGGCTCGCCGGGTGGGAGGACGAACAGGCTGGCTGCGATGCCGCTCTCGCCAAGGCGCTCGATCAATTCCGCCCGTCGTTCGGCGCTGTCGAGCGCCGGGTCGAGCAAGATAAAGCTGCGCCGCGAAGAGGTAAGGTCCGCGACATGAGTGCCGAGGTCGCGTGCGGCACCGGGCGCGCCGGCGATGGCGGGAATGCGGCCGAGCGAGATGTCATGCATGCGCCGCGCTCGCTTCGATGGGTCGGCGAGCCAAGCCGCGCGGCCGACGATGAGGGAAATGGTCGTTGATGACGTCGGCCGGAGAATAAAGCTCTTCCAGAAAAGCGCGTTCTTCCGGCGACAGTGTAACTGCGGCGGCGGCGACTGCGGTCTCTAGCTCGGCAATTGTCTGCGCGCCGATCAGCGGGCAATCGACCGTGTCACTGTGGAAGGCCCAGGACATCGCAATTGCCGCCGGGCTGACGCCGCGCTGCCCCGCCAGTTCCGAGACGCGCGCAGTGATCGCCCGGTCGACCTCGTCGCCGAAGAAATCATGGATGAAGTTGTCCGTCTGCATCCGGAGATCGCGCGCGCCCGCGAGCATCCCGCGCGCCAACGGGCTGAAGGTGGTGACGCCGATGCCCTGGCTGCGGCAATAGGGCATCATTTCCCGTTCTTCCTCACGGTAGAGCAGGCTGTACTGGCATTGCATATTCTGGAAGCGGGCCCAGCCGTTGCGGTCGGCGATGCCATTCATCGTAGCGAACTGCCACGCGTACATGGTCGAAGCGCCGAGATAGCGGACCTTTCCCGACCGCACGACAGCATCGAGTGCGGCCATGGTTTCCTCCATCGGCGTGCCGGGGTCAAAGGCGTGGACGATGTAGAGGTCCAGATAGTCGGTTCCGATGCGGCGCAGCGTGGCGTCTATGCCGTCGAGGATATGCTTGCGCGACAGGCCCTGGTCGTTGGGCGCGTCGCTCATGGGATAATAGACCTTCGAGGCGAGGACGAGATCTTCGCGGGGCGCCATCGACAGGAGAGTCTGGCCGACAACCTCTTCGTTGCGGCCGAGCGAATAGAAATCTGCCATATCGAAGAAGTTGATGCCGAGTTCGAGCGCGCGCTGCAGGATCGGTGCCGAAGCTTCCGGATCAAGCACCCAAGGACGCCAATCCGGCGTGCCGAAACCCATCGTTCCGAGTCCGAACGCCGACACTCGCAGGCCGGTGGCGCCTAGTCTGACATAATCCATTCAACGAACATCCTCTTCACGCCGGCCACCTGCTACCCAGGTGCCGACTTTGCCGACTTTACTGTGACCAGCGTTGGCATGGCGGCTCGCGCAGACGAAATGCCAAAATTCGATCAGCGTATGACTTTGCCCCTGCTGCCCGTCGCGAAGGCGCCATGCTACCGGGTGGCGGGGCAACGGAAGCGGGGCGGATGCGATGCGAGGCGATGTGCGACAGGAAACGGAAACATGGCTGTCGGCGCTCGGCGACGTGCTCGCCGCAGCAGCACCCAGCGTGCCTGCGATTCACTGCGCGGCCGCGGATCCGCGCTTTCAAACGCCTGACCCCGTGAACCTGCAGGTGCTCGATCATCTGCCTTCGCTGGCTGCGGGCGCACCACCGAAAATCCGGGGATTGATCGAGCGTTTCGCCGCCCTCGCGCCTTCGTTAGCCTGGCGGCAAACCTATGGGGTCGGCCAAGCGGACGCTGAATTTCTAAGCCGCTATGGCTGGGCTGAACTGGTCGGCTCGAAGGGGATCTTGCATGAGCCGGGCGTCTCCGCCGGCCTGCTGCTGCTTGGCCCGGACTGCCATTATCCGGCGCACCGGCACCCTGCGCTTGAATATTATGTCCCGCTGTCGGGCACCGCGCGATGGTTCGACACCGATCTGGGGTGGCGCGACATCCCGCCGCTGCAGACGATCGTACATCGCAGCGGGATTGATCATGCGATGCGCACATTCGCCGAGCCATTGCTCGCCTATTTTCACTGGAGCGGGGCGGGCGTCAGCGATCAGGCGCGTTTTTCGTCAGCCGATTGAGCCAGATATCGCGCCGACGCATGGCCCGATCTGATTTTGTCATTTGAACTGCACGCCGTCGATGGGTCTGCTGTCACCGCAAGCCGCCCCAAATGAGCGGTCATTTCGAATGGAGACGACATGCTGCGCGACACCACCCGCAACTGGGCAGGGAAATCCCACGGCTTCTACATTGGCGGCGAATGGCGCGCGCCGGAAGCGCTGCTGGGTTGCATCGACCCGGCCAGCCGCAACGTGCTGGGCCACGTCGGATCCGCCAAAGCCGTGGCGGTGAATGCGGCGGTGGATGCCGCGCGCGCCGCGTTCCGATCCGGCACATGGCCCGCGATGAGCCGCGGCGAGCGGGCCGCGCGGTTGCGCCAGGCCGGGCAGATATTGCGCGACAATGCCGAGGAACTGGCCGCGATCATCGCACTGGAGAACGGCAAGACATTTGCCGAAGCACGCGACGACGACATGCCCGACACGGCGGACGTGCTCGATTATTACGCAGGCTGGGTCGACAAATATTATGGCGAGACCGCGCCGGTCGAGACGGGGTTTCTGAACTATATCACGCGCGAGCCCGTTGGCGTGTGCGGACTGATCGTCCCGTGGAATTTCCCGCTGCTGTTGGCAATGTGGAAAATCGCGCCGGCGCTGGCGATGGGCAATACACTGGTGATCAAGCCATCGGAATTGACGCCCTTCTCGATTCTACGCTGCTTCGACCTGTTCGATCGCGCCGGCGTCTTTCCGCCCGGTGTTCTCAATCTTGTGACGGGCGGCGGTGATACCGGCGCGCTGATCGCCGAGCACCCGGGGGTCGACAAGCTATCCTTCACCGGCAGCACCACGACGGGCAAGAAGATCGTTCAGGCGTCGGGCGCGTCGAACCTGAAAACCGTGACGCTGGAACTGGGCGGGAAGGCTCCGGTGCTGTTGTTCGAAGATCTGCCCGACTTCGATGCTGCGGTTGATCGATGCGTCCAAGTGCATTTTTCGCAGAAGGGCGAGAAATGCACGGAACCGACGCGGCTTATCATTCAGGACGGTCTTTACGATCGCTTTGCCGAAGCCGTCGTCGATCGCGTCCGCAAGATCGTGCCTGGTGATCCGTTCGATCCGGCGACGGTGCAAGGGCCGCAGTGCGGCGAAGGCCAATATCGCAAGATCCTCGACTATATCGAACAGGGCCGCGCGGACGGCGCGGAATTGCTTGCCGGGGGCGAGGCGGTATCGCCCCCGGGTGCCCCCGACGGCTTCTTCGTTGCGCCCACCGTGTTTGGCGATGTTGACAACCGCCTGTCCATCGCCCGCGAAGAAATTTTCGGGCCGGTTCTGGTATTGCAGCGCTTCGCCACCGAGGAACAGGGCATTACGCTGGCCAACGACAGCGAATACGGCCTCGCGGCTGGACTTTACACAGCAAACCTGTCGCGTGCTCACCGCGTCGCGGCCGCCCTCGACGCCGGTCAGGTATTCGTAAACCGCTATGGCTGTTATGATTTCGCTGCACCGTTCGGCGGTTTTCGCCAGAGCGGCTGGGGCAAGGAGATGGGGCACCATGCGCTGTCCGCCTATACGCGGCAAAAGTCGATCTGGATAGCGCTCTAACAAACAGAAAAAGAGCGGATGAGGAGAGGAAATTATGATCAGCGGCCCGGACACACCACCGCAAGCCAGAGGCATGTCCCCCCTGGGTGGCGCAGTGCGCTGGTATGTGTTGGGGATGATGTCGCTCGTCTATGCGATCAACATTGCTGATCGCTATGTCGTATCAACCGTTTTGGAATCGATCCGCCTCGATCTTGATCTGACCGACACGAGCGTCGCCTTTCTAACCGGCAGCGCTCTGGCAATCTTCTACGTCACGGTCAGCATCCCGATCTCGATGCTGGCCGATCGCCGGAGTCGCCGCAACATCGTTGCGGCGTCCCTGTTCTTCTGGTCGCTGATGACACTTGCTTGCGGGTTCGTGCACAGTTCTTGGCAACTTATGCTCGCGCGGATAGGCGTTGGCGTCGGGGAATCAGGAGCTACGCCCGCATCGACAGCGCTGATCGCCGATTATTTTCGGCCATTGGAACGGCCGATGGCAATGACCGTCTTTACCCTTGGCGCGCCATTGGGTGCTTGGCTTGGTTCCGATCTCGCCGGCCGCGTGGCCGATGTTCATGGATGGCGAGCAGCCTTTGTGGTGCTTGGCGTCCCGGGCATGCTGTTGGCGATCATCCTGTTGCTGACGGTCCGCGAACCGCGGCGCGCCGCGCTGGACGGCGACGGCGCTGCGGTCGAGCCCGTCACCTTGCGCGAAACGCTGACGTATCTTCGCGGCAATCGCGCTGCGATCCACCTGATGATGGCCGGCGCAATCACCGCCCTTTGGGGCTGGGGCTTGTTGTGGTGGGCGCCGACCTATTTCGTCCGCGCCTTCGACATGTCGACAGGGGAGATTGGCGTCGCGCTGGGTGCCGCGCACCTGATAGCCGGTGTGGGCGTAACGTTGCTGGCGAGCTGGGTGATGAGTTGGCGCCGGATGCGCCGCCCGCGGACGATCCTGTGGGCGATGGCAGGTTTCGTCGCGCTCAGCACCATTCCCTCCATCCTGATGCCCTTGGCGACATCGCGCGGCCATGCACTTGCGATGCTCTGGGCCTTCCTGCCAGCTATCTATTTCTACATCGGTCCTTCCATCGGGCTTTTGCAAAATGCGGTTCCGGTTGCGATGCGCGCGCAAGCGACGGCGATATCCGTACTGATGGGCAATCTCACCAACTTGGTGTTTGCTCCGTTGCTCGTCGGCGTGCTGAGCGATCTGTTCGGGGGGGCAGGGGGCGCGTCCGCGCAATCGCTGCGCTGGGCGCTCGTCATATTGTCGCTAACCGGATTCTGGGCGGCCTATCATTATTGGGCGGCGGCGCGCGGGTTCGAAGATCGATCGGTGCTGCCTGCGACCAGCGCATAGCGGGCGCGGCATGGCATCGTGGAGCAGGCGATGCTAGGCGGCTTCGCAACGAGCGGTTCGGGAGAGGATTTATCGCAAGACATTTGGTCAATCGGCGCTGGTTGCCCCTCAATGCGCTGCGTGCGTTTGAGGCGGTCGGGCGCAAGCTCAGCTTTACTGCGGGCGCGCAGTCGCTGAATGTGTCTCAAAGCGCGATGAGCCGCCATATCATCGCGCTTGAGGATTTGCTGGGCCACAAACTGTTCGATCGATCGAGTGCGACGCTCGTAATGACTCCGGCGGGGGAGGCGCTGCTGCCGCAAGTCATCCTGTCCTTTGACAGGCTGGAGCAGACGATGAATGCGATCTGTCATCATAATCTGGTCAAACGCCCGATACGCCTACATGTGCCTCCGTCGATGCTGCAGCAGGTCGTGTTGCCCATTCTGCGCGACTTTCGCGCCGATTTTCCCGAACTCGACATCGATATTCACAGCTCGCGCGTGACGGGATTGCCGGAAGACAACATCGATATGGCGATCGTTTTCGATCGGCCTAGCGTCGACGACCGCGTCACCGACCTGCTGTGGAAATCGCGCGTCGCGCCGGTCTGTTCTCCCGAAACCGCAGCGGTGCACGCAGGGAAGACAATGGAGGACTTTCTCGCGGACAATCCGTTGCTGCATGTCAGTATCGAGGATCAGCCGCGTGGCTTTCTGTGGAAGATGTTTGCGCGCCAGACTGGGGTCGATATCCAGGCCGACCGCGATTTGAGCTTCGACACCGTCTCGCTTGCGGTGTCTTACGCAATCAAGTTCGGTGGTGTCGCGCTTGCCGATATCGGCATGTTTGCGGAGGAGATCACCTCGGGCCAATTGTCGATGCCCTATGACGTGGCCATCGACGACGGCTTCAGCTATTATCTTACATTGCGCGCAGAGGATCTCGATGATCCGGCGATATCACTGATTCGCAGCCGGTTCATCGCGAGCTTTTCCAAGGCGCAGGACGCCTCTCATAGCGTCAGTGGGGTTGTCGCGCCGGGGCCGAATTAGTTTTTCGTATGCCGCCATCCGATTTAGTCACTCGCTAAATCCTCCCGACCAATCGATGATCCAAAAAAAAGGGCTGTAACGCTCGCGCGCTCGCATATGCGAGCGCGACAAACCGGGAGGAAGATAAATGAAGGGTTCCGAAGCACAATATTGGGGCGGCATGACCGCATTGGTCGCGATGCTCGCGGCCCCGGCGGTATGGGCGCAGGATGCTGGGCAGACGGAGCAGGCCGCACTGACTTCCGAGACCGATTCCTCCGATAGCGACATTATCGTCACAGCAACGCGTCAGGGCAATCAGTCAATTCAGCGCGTGCCGATGGCGATCACCGCCATCTCTCCCGACGATCTGCTACGTGGCGGCCAAGGCGGACTAGATGATTATACCCGAGGAATTCCTTCAGTGTCGCTCCAGTCCTCGGGACCCGGTCGCAACAAGATCGACATTCGCGGTGTCACGTCAGGCTCGTTTGATTTTACAGATGCGCAGGATCGTCCGATGGTTGCCGTCTATATCGACGAGGTTCCGATCTCGCTGGCGTCGAGCAACCCGGAATTGAAGGTGCTCGACTTGGAGCGCGTGGAGGTGCTGCGCGGGCCGCAGGGCACGCTATTCGGCGCCGGCTCCATGTCGGGCACGGTTCGCATGATAACCCAAAAGCCCGATGCGAACGAATTTTTTGGCAGCGGTGAGGCGGGGCTGTCGGTAACTGAGCGTGGTGGCGGCGCCAATTATAATCTGCGCGCCATGTTGAACGTGCCGATCGCCACTGACATCCTTGCGATGCGCGTGACCGGTTATCAAGGTCGCGAATCCGGGTTCGTCGACAATCTCGCGACGGGTAAGAATGACGCGAACTCGAACACCAATACGCAGGGCCGCGTCGCCTTTCGGCTTACGCCCGGCGATGGCATCGCGATCGATGCGAGCGCGCTTTACATGGACCTCGATGCAAAGGCGCTGCCCACCGGTTATCTGGGTCTGGGCAAGTTCAAGACGTCGATTATCGGCCCGGAATTCTATCGCGACAAGTTGTATGTCTATAACCTGACAGGAAATTTCGACGTGGGCGTCGGAGACATCGTCGCGAGTGTGAGTCATGTAAAACGCAAGAATTACACCGCGATCGGCGGCAATCAGTATTTGCTGGCCGAATATTTCTTCGGCGAGCCGATCCGCGCCAACATCTTCCTGCAGAATGATGTCAGTGAATGGGATTATGAGGCGCGATTCTCAACTAAGGGTGCAGGTCCGCTGCGTCTCGTAGCAGGTCTCTTCTATCAGAATCAGAAGCGCGACGTATATCAGAATGACCCCAGCGACGATTTCGACGCACGTTATGGCGCGCTGTTGGGCCTGCCGCCGGGCGGCTTCAATTCAGTCGATCTGGGCGCGTTTACGCCTGACACCGACTTTTCTGGCCTGCAGAATCTGCGTGAACGCCAGTTCTCTGCTTTTGGCGAACTGACCTGGGCGATTACACCCAGGCTCGATGTGACCGGCGGTCTGCGCTACTTCAACTGGAAGCAGAATTTTTCGCTCTATTTCGGCGGACTGTTTGGGGTCGATGTGACCGGCACCCCGCTGACGACCCGGGATAGCGCACGCGAAAAAGGCGTTAATCCACGTGCAGTCGTATCCTATCGGGTGACCGACAAGGTGATGCTGTTCGCCGAAGCGTCGAAAGGGTTTCGCTACGGCGGGGTCAACCAGCCCCTGCCATTGTCGCTATGCGGTCCGGAACTCAATTCGATCGGTCTCAGCGAAGGTCCCGTGACCTTTGGGGCCGATAGCCTGTGGAGCTATTCGATCGGGGAAAAGGGCCGCTTCGTCGACAACCGACTGAAGCTCAATGCCACTGCCTTTCTCATCAAATGGGACGATGTGCAGACCAAGAAGCAGCTTCCGAGCTGCGCCTATTACTTCATCCAGAACAAAGGCAAGGTGGTAAGCCGCGGTCTGGAACTCGAAACGTCATTCGATGTGACGTCGTCTTTCACCCTCGGGCTCAGCGCGTCCTATACCGACGCAGAGGCCGATGGTGCGATTGAAAATTTGAAAGCGCTCGACGGCGATCCCGCGCCCTATTTTCCACGCTACATCGCAACGGCGACGGCGCAATACCGGCATCCGATCGGCAAGGGAGAGTTGCTGCTCGATGGAAGCTGGGCTTTCCGGGCTGGCGTCGACACGCAGTTCAATCGCACTCTGCCGCAGAATCGGTACATCCCAGCCAGTGATTATCTAACGCTGTCTGCAACGTATAAGACCGATAGCATGGAGATCGGGATCTTCGGGCAAAATCTGACCAATGGCACGGAGATATTGCTGCGTTCACCCAACAATTACCCCACCTTCCAACCCGGTGACCAAGTTTCGTGGGCGCGCCCACGAACCATCGGTGTGCGAACGCGGTTCGAATTCTGATCAATATGCGGGGAGCCCGGTTGTGGCGCAGGCATATTGCGGCGCCGGCGCTCCCTCCAAAGCGCGATCGACCGAATGACTGCATTCGCTTTCTCAGATCCAAAAGCCGCCATTCCGCTTCCGTTGAGAGTTTCAGACGCCGCTAGGCGTCAGAAAGTCTTCGATGCCCGAACCGCGGGGAGCATGGACTGAGCTATGGGGAAAGCGGTTTTGCGCAGGTCGTGGTGCTGGACGTTGCTGCCCAAAAT
>Ga0265296_1001214_pt1 | contig 30811 bp, 30 predicted proteins | sample MunlanPumphouse1_FD_189073 | JGI IMG/M metagenome (GOLD analysis project Ga0265296, IMG submission 189073) | Groundwater microbial communities from a municipal landfill in Southern Ontario, Canada - Pumphouse #1 | ecosystem: Environmental > Aquatic > Deep subsurface > Groundwater | place... | reverse complement strand
AACTTCATACAAGAGAAAAGTAATGGAAAAAGTCGATATTTACTTGTGAATGAACTAAAATTATTAACTGTCACCAACCGAATTTATTCCTTCATCCCGTAATTGGAAATTAGTAATTTTAACAAGGAGGATATGTTTTCACCTTTAGACATTCTTTATATCGTGTTGGCCTTCTGTGTGTTGTGGTTTACCGCGGCATTGTTCTGGCTCTTGTGGCAGATCGCGATGATTTTTCGTAACATCAACACAGCGGTCAGTGAGCTTCGAGAAAAACTCATCAAGATCGAGGAAGCCATCACTTTTATTCGCGGTAAGTTTGATCACGCCTCTTCCATGCTCACCATGCTTGTTTCCGGGGTGGGGAAGGTTGTCGATTATGCCATGGAAAAGCGGCGAGAGGCGCCATCATCCAAACCGTTTAAGGCAAAACATAAAAAGATTGTTCAAGAGGACAGTGATGAATAAAAACATCCCGGGAAACCGGGATTTTTGTTAGTATGAGTATTTGGGGGTCAGGTCTGACTTTCGACTTTCTCATAAAAAAGTCGAAAGTCAGACCTGACCCCTTTTTTGTGTCTGGGTGGATAAGTTTCTTGACCGTTTATAGGCCCGCGTGGTGAGCTATCCGCAGTTCATTTCAACGGAGTTCAACCTCTTTCACGCACACGGAGTCTGTCATGGATCTCACCTACTCGCACTACCCTCCTTCCTTTGTCTGGCGTCGTCGGGCCAACTGGCTCACCTTGGTCATCACTTACGCTTCCCTGTACATGGGGCGTTACAATCTGAGCATTGCCAACAAGCAGATTACGGATACGTACGGATGGACCACGACGGATATCGGCACCCTCCTCACCCTCGCTTCTCTGTTCTACGGCATTGCCGCCATGTTCAACGGGCCGATCGTGGATCGGTTGGGTGGACGCGTAGGCATGCTCTTCGGAGCCTTCGGCGCTTTCGTTTTCAACGCGGCGTTCGGTCTTGGCGCATATCTGGGATTCGTGGACGGCACAAGCGCTCTGTTCATCTTTCTCACCTCCATGTGGGTGTTCAACATGTATTTCCAGAGCTTCGGAGCTCTGTCGATCATCAAGATCAATGCCCACTGGTTCCATGTGAAGGAGCGCGGACGTTTTTCCGCGATCTTTGGATCCATGATCCAGCTTGGTCGTGTTGCGATTTATGGCATGGCCGCGATCCCTTTGGTCATGAATTGGCCCTGGCAGTTCAAGTTTTTCATCCCTTCGGCCGTGATCCTTATCATGTCGATCGCAACCTTCCTGGTCGTACAGGACAGCCCTGCGGCAGCAGGTCAGGGGGATCTGGAGACCGATGACGTTTCCAAGGGGGATACGCAGAAGGTGACGTTCGGACGGGTTTTGAGAAAGGTGCTGACCCACCCGGTTACTCTCACGATCACCCTGGCGGAAATGTGTACGGGTGTGATGCGCAAGGGGTTTGAAGACTGGTTTCCGCGGTACATGCAAGAGGCACAACATATGGACCTCACCAACCCCGTTTTCACCAAGGGGAGTTTGTTCATCGTCATGGCCGGGGTTGCCGGCGCGTTTGCCGCAGGATATCTCTCGGATCTTGTGTTCAAGAGCCGTCGTCCTCCCACCGCGGCACTCGGGTATCTCCTGGTGGTGTTGAGCCTGACCGCGGTGGCGCTCTTTTCCACCAACCTGTCGATCATCATCGTCGCATTTGTCACCAACAGTTTCGGGATCTCGATCGTGCACTCGATGCTGTCGGGGACGGCGAGCATGGACTTTGGTGGGCGCAAAGCCGCCGCTACAGCCACGGGATTTTTCGACGGCATGCAGTATATCGGCGGATCGATCGCCGGGTATGGCATCGGTCGTCTGGTACAGGATTTCGGTTGGGGATTCTGGGCTCCCAGTATGATCGGATTTGCCGCCATGGGTGGGCTTCTTATGCTCCTCATCTGGAACGCGCATCCGGACAACAAGACGAAGAACCTGTGGAAACTCTCGATTTTCAGCAACTGGGTTACGAAGGCCCTTTTTCTCTTCAAGTCTTTCTCGCGCAAGCCGTCTTCCAACTGACGTTTGGGGACGGTTTTTCTTTTTCCTCTATTAAAAAATAGAACATCAAAGTCCCCCAAAGCTCCAGCAAAGCTGGAGCGACGGGGGATCCTCCTTTTATTCTTTAAGTCTCATTTGTCCCCGCTATTTTAGAATTAAGATTAAGGATAAGGAGAAGAATTAAGAAATAGGCGAAGGGGAAGGCGTCTTCACGGCCCGCTTTGAGGATAGGGGCGGGGATGATAAGCTGGAGGCAATCCTATGTCTTTTTCTCGCCAATCTTTGGAGTCATCTCCTCATTCAGCCATCCCTGCGGAGGCGGTCCCGCCGTTGGCGGGATCACTGGATACAGAAGTGAGGATCCGTCGTTCCTCGGTCTTCCTTTCCGAAGCTTTTTTGGATTCCTCCGCCGCGCGTGTTCGCGCCGAGATTCCAAAGGAGTATCAAACCAAGTTTGATGAACTGCGTGGCGGTATCCTCGCGTTTTGCAAAGAGTTCGGGATTCCAAGCGAGGCTCTTTCCAACATCAAAACGTTTGGCTCCGCTCTTTCTGCTCAATCTCCACACATTTCTCTTTCCAGAATGAATGATGCTTCTTTGCTTTTCCGAAGTCTCGAACATTTGATTGCCTATCACGAACTTTGGAAAAATCCCGAAGAATTGCAAGACGCTCTTTTGGAGGCGGAACAGCTGTATGATCTTTCCCGTCAATATCATGCGCAAGTGGAGCTTCTCCAAAATGCCGGCATTTTGATTGAAGACGGACATTCCGCTTTCACGGGAATTGACGGTCAAAAATATTTTGTTCCCCCAATGGAATCTATCGCGCAAAGACTTTATGAACGGCGGGAAACACTTCGCACCAAACAAGAACAAAAATTCACTAGGCTTCTTTTGGTTCCCTTTGGCATGAGCCTTGATGTTCTCATTTCGATTTTCAGAAAGTTTCTTCGTGACTATCAAAAAGAGCATCCGGATTTTTATTTGGACATCAGTGATCCCCTGCATGTTTGGGAAGGGCTTGAAGAAGCGGATAGCGGAGAGGAGCCGAGGATGGTTTATAGTCCTAATTCTTTTGACCCAAAAAATCATCAAGGAAAAACGAAATATCAGATGCTTATAGAACAAGAACAAGATGCAACGTTCGCTCCTGGGTGGAGAGTGTTGCTTCTCCAAGCTCCTCACGATAACACTCCGGGATTTCGCAGAATTCCAAAGAAAGGAGAAGGAGTTACCGAGGAAGAGGGAATACCCCGTTTTGATTTAGAGGCCGAACAATATCCGTCTGATTATCTCTCTTTGTTTTTATATGCAAAAAATGATCCAACATCTTCTTATCATGGTGAATCCGGGATGACCCTTGAAGATTGGATGTCTGCTTTCATGGTCCATTTGGAAGAAACAGGGCAACCGTTGGATAGTTGTTTTAATGGGAGCAGCTCTGATATGAAAGAGGGTATCCCTGATTTTGTGGGATCATTTCTTCCCCTTTCCGCTCAGATCCCTTTTGCTTATTGGAATGATCATTGGAAACAGGCCGATTTTAATAGAAGTGCTCCACACATAAGAGATAATGTCCATGGCACGCGTTCCGTTGTTGTTGTTTGATCCATTTTATTTTGTATGTCTTTTTTCCGTCAATCTTCAGAGTCGTCTTCTCCTTCTGCTATTCTCGCGGAGGCGGGGATCCATCGTCCTTCAGTCTCTTTTTCCGAAGCTTTTTTGGATTCCTCTGCCGCACGTGTCCGATCTGAAATCCCGCAGGAGTATCAAATCAAGTTTGATGAACTGCGAGGTGGAATCCTCGCGTTTTGTAGAGAACATGCCATTCCCACTGAGGCTCTTTCTAATACAGAAGTTTTTGGAGCCGCTCTCTCTTCTCGAAAGATTTCTACGGAAAGTATCAAAAAAGTTTTTCCACTCTTTCGAGCACTCGAATATCTCATTGCCCATAAAGAACCTTTCAGAGAAGAATTTACAGAACCTCTCGAATACGCCGAACATTTTTATCATCTGCACGAACAATATTCCGATCAAGTAGAACTCTTTGAACAGATAGGGATTCTCCAAGGTGAAGCGATCACAGGAATTGATGGAGAGATTTATCCCATCCCCACGTTGGAACAGGTTGCCCAACGTCTTTATGAACAAAGAGAAACACTTGAGACAAAACACGACCAAGGATTCACCAAACTTTTGCTTGTTCCCTTTGGGATGAGCCTTGATACCCTCATGGATATTTTGAAGAGATTTCTTGTTTCTTATCAACAAGTCCATCCTGAATTTTATCCAAAATCCAAAGAGCTTTTTCAAATGGTCAATTATCAAGGGGTGGATATCGGAGACTCTCCCAAACTTATTTATTATCCGGGATCTTTTGATAGTGATCATCAAGGCAAAACAAAGAAACAAATTCTCGAAGAACAATCAGAGAATTTTGACTCCGCTCCAGGATGGATGATTCATCTTTTCCAACCGTTGGATATTCACGATCCCCATGCTCATGGATTTGCTCTTATCCCAAGGTTGACCAAAGGACAGATCCACGGAAAGAAAATTTTACGTCAAGAGTTGGAAGAGGGAAGAAACCCTCATGATTATTTGAGACAACTCTTGCGATCACAACATGATCAAACCTCTCCTTATTACCGAGAACAGGGAATGACCCTTGAAGATTGGATTCTTGCGTTTATCGTGCACCTGACGCAAACAGGACAACCTCTTGATAATTTTCGAAGTGGGAAAGATGGCAGGTCTTATCTCATGGGAGCTTTTTCTTTTTCTCACGACAACACTCCACTTGATAACACCGTTCCAGTAGCGTGTTGGTATGAGAATCTTCAGAAAGTAGGTTTGGAAGCTTGCGATCCGGCCTCGGGTTCTTGGCATGGCGGTATTCGCACGACGGTGATCATTTAATTTTTCTATGTCCTCTCGTTTTGTTCATCTCCACACGCACAGTCACTACTCTCTGCTCGAGGCGTTGCCGAAGATCAAGGATTTGGTGAAACACATCAAGGCCCAAGGGATGGATGCGCTGGCTTTGACGGATCACGGAGCGCTCTATGGTGCTATTGAGTTTTATCAATATGCCAATGAGGAGGGGATCAAACCGATCATCGGACTGGATGCATGGGTGGCGGAAGAAAGTCGACATCTCAAGCGTGCGCGCATTGACGCTCACCCCAATCGCTTGACCTTGCTTGCGGAAAATCACGAAGGATATTTGACCCTCATCCAACTTTCATCGATCGGATTTTTGGAAGGGTTTTATTATAAGCCGAGGATTGATAAGGAATTGTTAAAGGAACATCATGCCGGACTGATCGCGCTTTCCGGCGGATACGGGAGTGAGATCAACACGCATCTTCGTAACGGAAATAAAGAGGCGGCGCGAGAGGCGATTCTTTTTTACGCCGAACTGTTTGGACAAGGGAATTATTTTTTAGAACTTGCGGATCGTCCCGAGATCGCCGAACAAGAGACGATCAATCAACAACTCATCGAACTGGGGAAAGAAACGGGCGTGCCGCTTGTGGCAACCAAGGACACCTATTATCTCAAGCCTCGAGATGTGGAAGCCTGGAAGATTTTGAATTGTATTAAGGGAGGAAAGACACTCGAGCATTTTGATCGTATCAATCAGTATGATTATGACGCGTCGGTCGTGAGCCCGGAGTATATGGAAGATCGGTTTGTCGATGTTCCCGAGGCGCTTGAAAATACACGGCGCATTGCCGATCGTTGCAATCTTACGCTTGAACTGGGCAAATGGAACTTCCCCCGGTTTGATATTCCGCAGGGGAAGACCTTTCGCGAAGTGCTGACGGAAAATGCGTTTGTCGGGCTTGCCAAAAAGGTGCCGGAAATCACTCCGGTTCTCAAGGAGCGCTTGGAGTACGAGATCGACATCATTGATCAAAAAGGTTTTTGTCCATACTTTTTGATCGTCTCGGATTTTATTTCCTGGGCTCGCTTGCAAAACATTGTTGTGACAACGCGCGGATCCGCGGCTGGATCTCTCACCGGATTTGCCGTGGATATTTCCATGATCAACCCCATGACGTTTGAAATTCCGTTTGAACGATTTTTGAATCCGGAGCGTCCCTCGGCTCCTGATATTGACGCGGATTTTGCGGATAACCGTCGCGATGAAGTGTTGGATTATGTGCGCGCCAAATACGGGCAGGATAAAGTCGCGCAAATTTGTACGTTTGGAAAAATGTTGGCGCGCGGCAGTGTTCGTGATGTCGGTCGGTCACTCGGGTTTGAATATGACGAAGTCGATGCCATCGCCAAGCTCGTGCCTATGGAGGCGAAGAATTTAAAACAAGCTTTAGAGCTCTCCAAAGAGCTCAAACAAAAATATGATACGGACGCAAACGTACGGCGCATTTTGGATCTTGCTCAACAAATTGAAGGATGTGCGCGTCATGTGTCCATTCATGCGGCCGGGACGGTCATCTCTCCTACGGCGCTCACCGACTTTACCCCGCTGCAGATTGATACTCGGGAAGGAAAAATCATCACGCAGTATGAAATGAAGGCTGTGGAATTGGCGGGACTGGTGAAAATAGACTTTTTGGGAATTCGCAACTTATCCATCTTGGGGGATGCGATTGAAATTGTTGCCAAAGTAAAAGAACACCGTATTGTTCCGGAACGAATGCCGCTCGATGATCAAAAGACGTTTGATCTTTTGGCACTCGGACACACGATGGGGGTGTTTCAATTGAGCGGAGAGGGGATGACCAAGTGGCTCGTGGAACTCAAACCCGAATGTGTGGAAGATTTGATGGCCATGGTGGCGCTTTATCGTCCCGGTCCCATGGAATCCATTCCCGAATATATTCGTCACAAACAAGATCCGTCGTCGGTGACGTATTTGGATCCGCGACTTGAAGAGATTCTTCATAAATCCCACGGCGTTTTGGTTTATCAGGATGATGTCATGTTGATTGCGATCAAACTGGGAGGTTATTCTTGGCTTGAAGCGGACAAACTTCGCAAAGCCATGGGAAAGAAAATTCAAGAGGAAATGGAAAAGCAAAAGGTGAAGTTATTGGAAGGTCTTATCACGCATGGCATGACCAAGACCAAGGCGCAGGAACTCTGGAAGCTCATTGAGCCGTTTGCCCATTACGGATTTAACAAGGCGCATGCGTGCAGTTATGGCATGGTGGCGTATCAGACGGCCTACATGAAGGCCAATTATCCTTCCGAGTATATGGCCGCGCTCATGACCGCGGAGTCCGGGGATTTGGAAAAAATTGCGTCGGCCGTGGTGGAATGTGATCGCATGGGCATTCGCGTGTTGCCGCCGGACATCAACGAGTCTCTCAAACGATTTACGTATGTGAATGATGAAACGATTCGTTTCGGACTTCTTGTGATCAAAGGACTTGGAGAGGAAGTCGTGGGGGCGATTATTCAAGAGCGAAAGGATCACGGGGAGTTTAAAGACTTGGCGGATTTTGTGGGGCGCATCAATCACCGCGCGTTTAATAAAAAATCTTTGGAAGCGCTCATTAAGGCCGGGGCGTTGGATCGGTTTGGGGAACGCAAACAACTTTTCGAAAACATGGACCGCATATTGCTCCATAACAAAAGCATGCAAAAGCAAAAGGATCAGCAACAGCGGACCCTGTTTGAAATGGCGCCCACGGTCATGGATCAAACTATTGTATTGCGTCCTGTGGAGCCTGCGACCATGCAAGAAATGCTCGCGTGGGAAAAAGAATTGCTGGGACTTTATGTTTCTTCTCATCCCTATAAAGATTGTCGGGAATTGTGCGGGGAGTTTTTGACTCCGCTTGCGCAAGCGCCGGATTGCCCTGACGGGACGTTTGTCAAAGTGGGAGGACTGGTGACGACGGTCAAAAAAATCGTGACAAAAAAGGGCGATCCCATGGCGTTTGTGGGACTCAGTGATATCAAAGGAGATATGGAGCTCATTGTGTTTCCAAGGATTTTTCAGGAAGTCAAAGACATTCTTGTCGAAGATGCGGTTGTTCTTGTTTCCGCAAAAGTGTCGAAGCGACCCGGGGAAGCGACAAAGTTGCTTGTAAACAGTGTGATCCCCGTGAAAGCGGGGGAAGAGGCGTCCTATGCCTCAATGTTACAGTCAGGGATGTGGGTGATTCCGTCTTCTTCCGGTGAAAACACCATGACGTTTTCTTCTCCGGTCAAAGAAGAAGATCTTCATTTATTGATTCGTGGAAAGCCGACACAAGAAACTGTCGCCGCATTGCGAGAGATTCTTGAACGTTTTCCGGGATCTATGCGCGTGTATTTCACTGTTCAATCTGGCGGAGGACAGCGGCAGATTCTCACCGATCATCATGTGCGTCTCACACCGGAATTACTTGAGGCTTTACGTGATTTACTTGGGGCAGAAGCGGTCAAGGTGGCTTGACGGTTTGAACAGAGATCGATAGGGTAGAACGTCGGTTGCCTGTGATGGGGTCAGGCCTGGTTATCGACTTTTTCAAATGTCAGAAAGTCGATAACCAGGCCTAACCCCATGAGAGGCGAAGGTGATCCATGAACACAGTTCTTTACCTTTTAGCGGCTTTTATCTTTGTGATCATTCTTTGCCCTGTGGCATTTTGGTTAGGGTATCTGTCAATTCCATCACGAGTTCGCGCGTTTAAGGTGAATGCTCAAGGGGAGCTCGTGATTGTGTGCGGTGAGTGTTGTGTCAAAACCGTTCAGTCATTGAAATCTTTTGGCGATCCTTTGATCCGCATCCTACTTTACACAGACGGATCGATTGATTTGCGGGGAAACAAGAGAGACATCGAGAGACTTCGCAAGATTGTCTATGAATATCACGTCTTAAATGTACGGTATCTCAAAGACTATCAATCTCCCATGCGCACCGGACATTATTCGCGCGTGGAACCGTGGGAAACATGGCCGGCGGCGGGAGAACGATTTCTTGAGGCCGTATGTCTCGCTCTGCAGGATCCCGCTTGTCACAAGCCGTCAGATTGGATCTTTGTTCCTCCACGACAACGTGATCGCATCGCATCGTAAACCGGGAAAACGCTTCCTGGTTTTTTCGTTTCCATTTTTTTTGCTATACTAAAGACACTAACCCACGCTATGACAGAAAAAACATCGGCAAAGAAGCCCGCTAAAAAAAGAGCACCGCGCAAAGCTGCTCCAAAAAAGATAACGCCTCCGGCGGAAGAAGAAAAAAAAGTTTCGCAACGTGTCCCTGTGCGTGAGGTGCAGATGCACGAAGAATCAAAAGAAACTCATAAAAAAGCAAAACAAAAGGTCCCCTCGCCTTCTCTTTCCATTTATCGTCGTCTGGTCATTGGTTTTGTGGGAGTGGTGGGGATTGTGCTCCTGTGCGTTTTGTATCTTTCCACACTAAAGGTGACCATGTATGTCACTCCGGTTTCCGAAGACATTTCCACGGAGTTTGTGGTGGATGTGGTTTCCACTCCCGTGTCTGACAGTGAAATCAAAGGAGCGGTTGTCACAGGATCGATCGGTAAGACCCAATCATTTACTCCCACGGGGGAAGGGTCCACCCAAGTGGATGATGTGGCCAAAGGGACCCTGACCATTTATAACACTTCCACAACCGCACAAACCTTGGTGGCGACCACGCGTTTTTTAAGTCCGGAAAATATTCTGTTTCGTTTGGAAGAAGGAGTGACGGTTCCCGCAGGAGGAAGCGTTGAAGCCGCTGTCTATGCAGATCAAGCGGGAGCAACAGGAAATCTTGCTCCGACGCGTTTTACCATTCCCGGATTATCCCAATCAAAACAGGAGTTGATTTATGCGGAGAGCGCGGTGGCGTTTACCGGTGGAACGCGAACGATTGCCGTCGTGACACAGGCAGAACTCGAGGCTTCGGCAGAGACGCTCAAAACCTCTTTGGTTTCAGACGCTCTTTCCATGTTGCGGGCGCAAGCGGGGGAGACGGGAGGAGGAGAAGCGGTTGAAATCGCGGTGACCGCACAAACGTACAGTATAGAACCGGACACCGAAGCCGAGACGTATGATGTCACGCTTTCTTTGACTGTGACGGCGGTTTTTTATGACAAAGAAGTGTTGAACACTATTGCTCAAAATCAACTCTATGAAGAAATAGGGCAAGGACGTCAGTTTGTCTCCGCAGATTTTGATCAGATGATTGTCATTTTGGAAAAATATGATGTGGCGCTTGGAAATGCAAACATTCATGTGGTGCTTCATGGAAAAGTGATGACGTCTCGTACAAGTGATGCATTGGCGATTCGTCGATTCGTTGGAATGAACACGGAAGAGATCCAGACTCTTCTTTCCGGGGAAGGAGTGGCCACCTCGGTACGGATGGAATGTTTTCCTTTTTGGATCCATCGCGTCCCGAGATTTTTAGATCATGTCAATTTGGAACTTGAGTAAAAAATGTCCCCGGAGCTGATCCGGGGATTTTTTCTGTGCACAAGTTTCTTGACGCTCTTTGTTCATCCACGCTATGCTCTATCCATCGCAAGGAAGAAGGATACCTGGAGTAGGAAACCGTGCACAGAGATAAAAGGCCGCGGCTGAGAGCCTTTTACACAACGCCCTAAAACAGACCACCTTTGGAGCGATCCCTGCCTGGGGAACAGGCAAGACGAGAGGTGTCGAGCGCGAACAAGCTCTGCACAAATCGGGTGGAACCGCCGAAACCTTGTTTTGGCCCCGACTTCACTTTGTGTGAAGTTTTTTGTTCCTAAGATTCTTAACGATTTTTTTATGGCTCAAGATTCCCTTTCTCTCATGCGTCACTCTGCGGCCCATGTTCTTGCCGCGGCCGTGACCAACCTTTATCCTCATGCCAAACTCGGGGTCGGTCCGGCCGTGGAGGATGGATTTTATTATGACCTTTCTCTTCCGGAAACGATCACCGAGGCTGATCTAGCCCGCATCGAACAAGAGATGCGAGAGATCATAAAAGCCGAGGTTCCTTTTGTGCGCCAAGAAATGTCTTTGGATGAGGCTGTTTCTTTTTTTGAAGCGCGCGGACAGGATTTTAAAGTGGAACTCTTGCATGATCTCGCACAAAAAGGGACGACCAAGGCCGGAGCGGAAGTGTTGGAAGAGGCAAGTGATCTTTCCGGAAAAGCATCCGTTTATTTCACGGGAGATTTTGTGGATCTTTGTCGCGGTCCGCATGTGGAACATACGGGGAAGATTGGCGCGTTCAAACTCACCAAGGTTTCCGGAGCCTATTGGCGAGGCAGTGAGAAGAATCCTCAAATGCAACGCGTCTATGGAGTGGCGTTTGAGACACAGGGGGAGCTTGATGCCCATTTGGCCATGATGGAGGAAGCGAAAAAACGTGATCATCGCAAACTTGGAAAAGAATTGGATTTGTTTCACTTTTCCGAATTGGTTGGTCCCGGGTTACCGCTCTGGACTCCGCGCGGGACGATTGTGCGCGATACGCTTGATGAGTTTGTCTGGCAATTACGCAAACAATACGGCTATCAAAAGGTGACGATTCCGCATATCACCAAAAAGGATTTGTATGTGACAAGCGGTCATTGGGAAAAGTACAAAGATGATTTGTTCAAGATCACCACGCGCGAGGGACATGAATTTGCCATGAAGCCCATGAACTGTCCGCATCATACGCAGATTTACGCTTCTTCCCGCCACAGTTATCGTGATCTGCCGGAGCGGTATGCGGAAACAACCATGGTGTATCGCGATGAGCAGACAGGCGAGTTGCAGGGACTGACACGCGTGCGTTGTATCACCCAAGATGACGCCCATGTTTTTTGTCGAGAAGATCAAGTGAAAGCCGAAGTGTTTAAGATTTGGAATATTATCGAAGCCTTTTACAAACCGTTTGGTTTTACCTTGCGCTTGCGTCTTTCCTTGCATGATCCGGATAATATGAAGGCCTATTTGGGAACTTTGGAAGAATGGGACCAGATGGTGGAAACTTTGCGCACTTGGATGGGGGAGCGTAAGGCGGAGTATTTTGAAGGAAAAGGAGAGGCGGCGTTTTACGGTCCCAAAATTGATTTTATTGCCAAGGATTCCATTGGCCGTGATTGGCAAGTGGCAACGATTCAGGTGGATCACAATATGCCTAAGCGGTTTGGACTTATCTGTATCAACGAAGAAGGGGGAGAGGAACCGGTGGTGATGATTCACGCGGCGATTATGGGAGCTCTTGAACGGTTTATTGCGGTTCTTATTGAACATTGCGGCGGAAGTTTCCCGCTTTGGCTTTCACCCGAACAGATTCGTTTGGCAACCGTGAGCGAGGAATATGTGACATTTGCACAAAGACTGGAGCGTCAGTTAAAAGAAAAAGATTTGCGGGTTATGTTGGATGATTCTGCTGAAAAAGTTGGACGGAAGATTCGTCAGGCCGCCATGGAAAAAGTTCCCTGGACCATCGTGATTGGAGCAAAGGAAGTGGAAGGCGGAGACTTTCAGGTGAATGTGTTTGGACAAGAAGAACGATTGGTGATTGCGCAAAAAGATTTTGCGGAACAGGCACAGAAAGAAAGTTGTTTACCCGTAGAAGCGCTACCAGCAGTGCTATAGGTCCTATTGGTCCTATAGGACTTATCTTGCAAAAACAAAACCACCCGTGTTTGGCGGGTGGTTTTATAATGGGTTTTATTCCTGGAGACTATCTTTAATGGCTTGTGCCTGCAGATCATCGACTGAGATGAGAAGTTCTTTTTGCCCTTTTTGAGCATCGGCTTCGATACCGTCCATGGTGGCATTGAATTCATCATTGGCCGCACTCACTTCATCTGTGATTGCTTGAGCGGTTTGTTGAGATTCTTCACTGTCACCAACCCCCAATTGGGTAAAACCTTTTTCGATTTCCTCTTGGATCGCATCCATAAGTTCATCAATAAGTTCGGCAGTGACTCCTTCCTCTTCGATGCGGGCAACCCAGGTTGCCTTGGCGGTTTCCTCCAGGTCAGATGCCTGGATTTTTTGGATCAATTCCTCTTTGGTCATATGACAAAATAGTTGATTTGTTTAGCTGGCTCGTTTACCGCCGACCGCTTCTACCGGAATAAATTCAAAGCCGTCTTCCCGTTTTGGGGCTGTTGCTCGGGCGGTTGTCAACTCTTCCATGAGAGCGGACATACGCTCCATACGAGCCATAAGTTCAGCATTTTGACTCTCCAATTCCTTCATTCTCGCCTCTTGAATGCGCGCACGGTTCCAAGGCAAATATTTGTTTTTTGCTGTTCTGACTCGATCCTTTAACTTTTCCCAGGCGGCCTTAGCGTCCTTCGCCATAGCCTTATCAAGATCTTCAAAACCTTTATCTAATAGCATAGCGTTATGGGCGACTTCACTAACTCCTTTATCCCAACGTTCTCCAATGCCTTTTAAGATTTGTTTTCCTCGTTCAGAAAGGGCATCTACTCCTTGCATCACAAGAGCGTTGGCAAGATGATCAATACGGTTTGGATCCACTCCGAGTAATCGCTCGGGAGCCAAGGAAGAGTGAAGGGTATCTAAAATTGCCTCTTTCGTTTTCCGCACGTTTGCCTCTATTTCTGTTGCGGAATCTTCCGCTCGTTCTTTAATATCCAGAAGAGTTTCTCTTCCAGATGTGTAGGTCTTCATGACAGCCTCTTCCATTCCTCCGGCAACACCTTGAGCGGTTTCCGTGATATTTTTATGAATACTTGCGGCCATATCCGGAAGATTTTTTACCGAGGTTGAGACGATATCATGACCGAGTTCACTGACGGTTTCCTTACCGGCTTGATAACCAGCTTTTCCAATATCCATGATAAGTCCCGGGGTACCAATGGCACGATCGAAAGCTGAACCGATTCCACGTCCTATGGCAGAACCGAGATTTTTCATTTTCTTTCCAAGACCTCGGACGCGATTCCATCCACTGCCCAGAGTGTCTCCCGCGAATTTAAGAACATCTTGACGTACTTTTTCACCGCGAGCCTCCGCCTCCTTTCCCGCAGTATCCACGTTTGGCAACTCTTTTGCTTGTTGTTGCTCACCGCGTGCTGCTTTAAAACGGTCGAAAAAACCCATAGTATATTTTTTCGGACTTCTACTCGTCCGATGAGTTAAGACTTAAAACTGTTACTAATTTAGCAAAAAAATCACATTTTGTCAACCAGATCTCTTCAAGCGAATTGCTTAAGTTAGCAAGAAATCTCTCTTTTTTCTGTGGAAGACTTTTTATAGCAAGGTACGATGCCATTGACAGAAGGCCTTTTTTCTGGAAAGGTAGGTGGCTTCTCTTTGAAAGGAGTTTGCATGGCACTACGTTTCGTTCTTTTAAAAACAGAGGATAGAAACCAGCAAGATGAAGAGTCTTCAAGGGCTTCACTCAAACGGTGGCTCGATTCTCAGATCACCCGAAACGGCGGTCCCGGATTCTTTTTTGCCAGTGAAATGCGTTGTCTTTATGAGGCGCTCAAAGATCGCGGTCCTTGGACTCTAGAGAGACTTGAATATGCTCGACAAGAACTCGAGGCTTTTCCCGTGGGCGGAAGCGAGGAAGTCGCCCGCCAAAGGGAAGAGGCGATCATCTCGCGCACACGCGCCTGTGAACAGTCAGAGTGGTTGCGTAATCCTCTGGACGAGTTCACAAGTACCATTCCCCACGAGGAAAGCTCACACAGATTCCTTTTTGTCGCCCTTGCTTTTGTTCTTCTTCTGACCGCTCCGGTCGGTTCCTCCGATGCCGTATCCGAAGCCCATCTTGCGAGATCTGCCTAACGCGCAGATCTTTTTTGTTTATAACTTCAGTTTTTTGCCATCCCGAGGAACGAAGCCCCGTTAGACGAGGCAAAGTGACGAGGGATCCCTTTCATCTAAAGGATTCCTTTTTTCATGGGATCCCTCACTTCGTTCGGGATGGCAGGAGGGAATAATGCTTTAACCATAATGAGTTTGCGTACAGGAGATAACCCTCATACCCTTTTCGTTTTGTCTTATTTTTGATAGATTCTCAGGGTTATGACTTTTCGCTATCACCTGGTGACCTATGGATGCCAGATGAACAAAAACGATTCCGAACGTTTGGAAGCTCTCTTACAACAGATGGGCGGAGTTTCGACCGAACAAAAAGAAGAGGCTGATTTGATCCTTTTGAATACGTGTTCGGTGCGTCAAACGGCTGAAGATCGCATTTACGGTCAGGCAAGAACGTTTTTAAGACTCAAAGAAAAAAATCCGAAATTGATTGTGGGAATTACGGGATGTATGGCGGGCAGGGATAAAGATGGAAAGATTCGCGCGTCTTTATCCGGTGTGGATCTTTTTTTTGCCACCAAGGATATGACGCAACTTCCTCGTTGGATTGCGGAGCTGCGGCCGGATCTCACATGGGAAGGGGAGGTACCGTCAGAATATTTTTCTCTTGACCCGCTTGTCTCACATCTTCCGCAGGCGTTTGTGACGATCCAGACCGGATGTAATAATTTTTGTTCCTATTGCGTGGTGCCGTTTAGCCGAGGTCAGGAAAAGAATCGACCTCTTAAAGATATTCTTGAGGAAACACGATTGTTGGCAGATAAGGGAGTCATAGAGGTGACCATCCTTGGTCAAACCGTGAACAGTTATCTTGCACCGGATCCTGAACAATTTTCCTCTCAAAATCCGTTTCATCATCATTTTGCGGCTTTGCTTTGGGAGATCAATCAGATCCCGGGCATTGCTCGTCTCCACTTTACCGCCCCTCATCCAAAATATATGAGTGAGGAAATTGTGGAGGCTATAACCTTGCCGGCGCATCTTTCTTTTTTACATTTGCCCATTCAGTCCGGAAGCAATGAAGTTTTGCGACGAATGAATCGCAAACATACGGTTGAGGATTATAGGGAAACGTTTGATCATATCAAACAAAAAATTCCGGGGATTGCTCTTGGTACGGATATTATCGTGGGATTTTGCGGAGAGACAAAAGAACAGTTCCAAGAGACAGTGAAGGTGTATAAAGAAGTGGATTTTGATATTGCCTATCTGGCTCGCTATTCGCCGCGTTCCGGTACAGCCGCTTGGCGGGCGTTTAAAGACGATGTCTCTCGAGAAGAGAAGAAAGAACGCTGGGAAGAACTCCAGACGCTTATGGAAGAAACTTCTTTGCGCAAAAATCAGGTGTATGTGGAAAAAGAAGTGAGTGTGCTTGTGGAGCGATGTGAACAGACGCATGGGATCACCTATTGTTATGGGAATTCTCGTGCATTAAAGCTCACACGATTTCCCGGAGGGCCGGAAGATATCGGCAAGATTGTTTCGGTAAAAGTGACGCGAGCAGACACCTGGCTTCTTGAAGGGAAAAAAGTATGAAGCCAAAAATTCTTACCATTGTCGGTCCGACAGCTTCGGGGAAATCTTCCTTGGCGATTGGGCTTGCAAAAAAATTTCGGGGAGAGATTCTTTCGGTTGATTCCCGGCAGATTTATAAGGGCATGGATATTGGGACCGCCAAAGAACCCGGAGTCTGGGATTCTGCTCGAGAGGTTTGGATGGCGGAAAATATTCCGCATTTCGGAATCAACATCGTGAAACCTGATCAACCCTACAGTGTGGCGGATTTTCAAACGTACGCGAATCAGATCATTATAGAAATTCTTTCTCGCGGACATCTTCCGATTCTTGTGGGAGGAACCGGTCTTTGGCTCCGGGCGATTGCAGAGAATTACAATTTGACCGCTTCCGGTCCAAATCAAGATCTTCGGGAGTCTCTTCAAGGAAAAACAGCCGAAGAACTTTATGCGGAATATCAGAAGCACGATCCCGAGGGTGCGCAAAAAATTGATCGATCCAATCCTCGACGACTTTTACGTGCATTGGAAGTCGTCCTCCAAACAGGTACACCTTTTTTTTCTCAACAACAAAAAGGAGAATCTTTGCATGATGTGCTCCAGATCGGCCTTTGTCCTGATCGTGCCATGTTGTATAAGAGGATTAACAGGCGAGTGGATACCATGATAAAAGCCGGGTTGGTGGAAGAGGTGCAGGACCTTCAAAAACGCTATGGTTGCGAAATTCCCTCCATGTCAGGAATCGGGTATCGACAAATCTGTCGATATTTGAAAGGGGAAATGACATTGGATCAAGCAACAGAAGAAATAAAAAAAGACACTCGGCATTATGCCAAGCGTCAATGGACCTGGTTTAAACGAGACCTCGGTATTCATTGGGTGAAGACTTCCAAAGAAGCAGAAGATCTCGTTTCATTGTTTTTTGTTTTATGATTCCGAAGACGGTTCCAGGTTCGTACTGATGTATTGCACCATCTCAAGCGGATACCGTTTTCCCGCAAAATAATCCCGAAAGGTATTTTCCGTGGCCCCTCTGCGAAATTCCGCTCTGTGCTCCTGAATTTCCTGCGGAGTCATCCACAACACATCAGTCACATATTTATCTTTGACTTCAACAGGTGGGGTATCGGTGAGCCGACAAACAAAGGAGAAACGAATCGCTGTTTTATCTGGCCAACGTTTTGTATAAACTCCCAAGAATGCTTCCGGCTCTACGGTATATCCCGTTTCTTCCCAGACCTCGCGTTTGAGCGCGTCAAAAATATTTTCTTTATCTTCCAAATGTCCGGAAGGTTGCGTCAAAACAAGAGCGGGTCCCGGGCGTCCCGGATGGTTTTTTTCCTGAACGATTAAGAGTTTGCCGTCTTTTTCCACAATGGCACCGGCCGTCACCTCCACGGTAAAATAGTTTCTCATAAAAGAAGGGCAGGGGTTTCCCCCTGCTTTTACGTTTCAAGTTTTACGAGTAAAAGGTTACGGACAGCGGCGGCATCAGCGGTCCCTTCGGTTTCTTTCATGACAAGACCGATGAAGAAAGCCAACAATTCTTTTTTCCCTTGTTGATAACGAAGCACTTCCTCGCGGTGTCCTTGTAAAACACGTTCCACTATTTCGGCGAGGACCTCCACATCTTCCATGGTCCCCATTTTTTTATCTTCCATGATGTGAGAGGGATCACTCCCGGTTTCCATCATCTGGGTCAAAAGTTTTGTCCCTGTGGCTTGATTCACTTTTCGAGTGGCAACCAAGGTGATGAACTCGGCAAAATTTTCCGGAGTGATTTTGAGAATACGGATGTCGATCGCGCGTTCGGCCATGAGCCCTTTGAGCCGATTGAGCATCCAATTTGCCACAAGATTGGCGAGTCGGTGACGTTCCACAAGGGCTTGATCCTCGGAGAGATCTTCCACGTCTTGAATCCAGGTGGAAAGTTCCGCAAAAACAGATTCCACATAGTTGGCCCAGGAAACATCTTCACACAGTGCTCGCGCGTCTTCTTTTTTGAGTCCAAACTCTTCGACAAAACGCGCACGGCGACGGGCGGGAAGTTCGGGAAGTTTTGTTTTCATTTCCTCGGCGAGTTTAGCAAGATGCAAAAGAGGAATGTCCGGCTCGGGGAAATAACGATAATCATTGGACGCTTCTTTAGAGCGTTGTTCTTCCGTGATTTGTTTGACTTCATTCCATCCGCGTGTGGTTTCTTCCTGCGGAGGATTTCTGGCTTCCCAACATTTTGTCTGTCGCTCTATTTCAAAGGTAAGGGCGCGCTCTACGAAACGAAATGAATTGATATTTTTTACCTCGGTCTTTGGATAGAATTGTGCCCCCGTGAGATTTCCTTCCTCATCAATGGGTCGCAGGGAAATATTGGCATCACAACGGAGATGTCCTTTTTCCATATCCGCGTCGGAAATTCCCAGGAACCGTGTCATGGTCCTCAATTCTTGAAGAAAAAGTTTTGCTTCCTGTGGCGTGCGGAAGTCAGGCTCGGTCACGATTTCAATAAGGGGAACGCCGCCGCGATTAAAATCAACATAACTGCGTCCACCTTCACCATGGAAAAGTTTTCCCGCGTCTTCTTCCATGTGTACCCGTGTAATCTCTACCGTCATCTTTTGTCGGGGAGCCGTAGTATCGGGAATTTCCATTTCCAAAGATCCTTTGGAGGCAAGAGGAAGATCAAACTGGGAAATTTGATAGGCTTTGGGAAGATCGGGATAAAAGTAATGTTTGCGATCAAACTTTGTTTGTGGAGCGATCTGACAGCCTAAAGCCAATCCCATCAAAATGCCGTCACGGATGGCAGCTTCGTTGGGGACAGGAAGCGCTCCCGGGTGGCCCATGCACACGGGGCAGACGTGGGTATTGGGGGCCAAGGCTTCCTCATGAGCTTTGCAACCGCAAAACATTTTGGTGGTTGTTTTGAGTTGAATGTGAATTTCGAGTCCAATGACAGGTTCCAAGCGCATAGTGAACGTTACAATAGAGGATGAGAAGGAGAAGATCAAGACGGAAGAAGGAAAACTTAAATTTTTAATATCCAATTTCTAATATCTCCCGCCTTTGGCGGGATCCGGCTTCGCCGGACAATGTTGGAGCCTGACGGCGACATCCGGAATAAATATTCCTATTCCTTCATTGGAAATTGGATATTGGAAATTAGGAATTATGAACAACGGGAGGATGTTCACGCGAAAAAAGTCGATAGACCAAAACAAAATAGATGAGAAAAAAAGGAAAGAGAAACGTTTGGGCAATGGTGTCTATCGCTTCAGCCCACAGAGGATGGTTTGCATTTGTCCACATCGAAGGGTCGGTTTGTGTGAAAAAAGAGATGATCCCAAAAATCAAAGCGGCAAGAAGGGTATAGCCAAGAAAAATAAAGAGCGGACCGGAGAGAAGGAACCAGAGAACTGACCAAAAACGTCCGCTCACGATATCGCGACTGAAATCCAGAGCGTTAAAGCCTCTTTGATGATCGAGGACAACCGCGATTTGAGCAAACGCAAACCAAACAAGAAAGAGAATGCCGGGAATAATCAAGAGAAGAAATCCGCCAAAAACAACAAGCGCTTGAAGGACGGCGACAACAATCACAGGTTTAATGAGAGTTTTGGCATGTTGCAGTAGTTCGCTGTGAGAAGCTTCGGTATGTCCCAATCGTTTATCCGTAGCTAAAAAAAGAAAAATGGTGATGTACAGGGTAAGGAACCCTTCCACAACAGATAATACAAGAGCCAAGACAACCGTGAGTGTTGTATTTTCAAAAGGAAGGAGAGAAAGAATCATTAAGGCGGCCGCAGGCAAAAGAATCCAAGCGGCATATCCCAAATAAAAAGCCCCTTGTTCTTTATAGAGAAGATAACTTTGTTGAAGAAGATGCAGAGGAGTTGTGGACAATCGCATACTAGGCTTTGGTTTCTTTGAGGTTGCGATAAACGATGATATCCGCAAGGACAATCAAAGGATTGATGAGGATGGCAATCACCAAAGAAAGAAGGCCTCCCGAAATGGATTGTAATCGCAAATAAAGATCCGCGTTTAAGCCCACCACCGCACTGATGACTATTTGGGCCGCAAAGGCGAGGACCCACATAATGATCACTCCCAAAATGATGAAGATCACTTTTGGAATCACGATGCGAAGAAATGCTTGCCAAAAACGCCCGATCACCAGTCGACGGCTTTCATGAAGAGCAGCCTTCCCTCGGATGCCATCCAAAAGAAGGGCATAAGGAGCTAACAGATAATGAACCGACCAACGAAAACTGATGATCAAGGCCGCGAAAATTCCCAAGATGACAAAGAGATTGAGAAAGATAATGAAAAATGGGGCGCTCCAGATCATGGTTAAACCACCAATAATGCCTGCCGGTAAAAAACTCACAATGGTTCCGGCAAGAAGAACCATCAAAATGAGCGCTCCCACCCAACAGTGGGGAAGAAACCACCTCCAGCCTTCCTTGAGGGCTTTAGAAACTTTTATGGCTCCGGTCTCTTGTACGCGGATGAAACGGACAAGAGCGATGTAAACCCAGACGCCGATAATCGGTGCGATCAAAGTGTTGGTGAGAGCAAAGAGGACCACGCCGAAACTTTCCCAAAAAGTGTACGGGGTTGCTGTGGCGGTAAGTTGGGTGACATAGGGATATAAAAGGAGAGCAACGATTTCCAAGAGAGCGACGACGAGGAGCCAACCGGAGATACTCATAAGTTCCACAAACCGTTTTTGGTAGGTTTCCCAAGCGCGGTCGAGGATGGTTCCTAAAGAAAGGAGTTGGGGCATAAAGAGAAATTAATGAGCAAGATAGGGGTGAATCGTTTGCCAAATTTGTTCGTGGATTTCCTCGCGGGTTTTCATCTGTCCGTCTTGTGTGCAAGGGATGAGGAGAAAGTTGTCATAAAGGTTGGTGAGATCAAGGTAAGCTTGCGATGCGGCACGGAGATGCTCTTCATTTTCTTCGTGAATATCTTTGCTCCCCGCATTTTTATATCCGCTTGCCAGGGTGCGTTCCCGGCCAAGCTGAAAAGAAATTTCCGGTGGGACGAACAAGACGAGATTGAGCGTGGGGCGGGGGATACCGAAGAATTCATGCTCCGTCTCAAGCGCCCAATCAAAAAAAGTTTTGCGTTCTTCCGGATCGGCAATTTTTCCTCCTTGATGTCCCATATTGGATCCCACATAACGATCCGCAATCACATGCGTTCCCTGCGCAAGCCAGGCATGCATTTTGAAAGAGGCGTCATAGCGGTCTACCGCATAAAGAATGGAGGCACGATACGGGCCGACATCTTCCGCGGCACCATAGGCTCCGGAGAGATAGAGTTCCACCGGTCCCGCACTCTTCGTCCCGTATTGAGGGAAAGAAATCGTCTCTACCGGGTATCCTTCTTTTTGCAGACGCTCAACCAACAATTTGGTTTGGGTTGCTTTACCGGAACCGTCGGTTCCATCGATCACAAAGAGGTGTCCTTGAGGCATAGTCATGTTTGATATCCACAGTTGTTTTATCGCCCTTATTTTACCGCAAGAAGGCTCACATGGGAACGTATGGCCACCTCGCTCGCGTCTTGGTATCCTTGAGGGAGTTCTTATGGATCTATTTTCTCGTCCATCTCCGGAATCTTCTCGTCGCCATTCGGTCTCTCTTTGCGAGGCTGTGTTGGATTCCGCTTCCGCTTATAAACTTGTTCCTGAAAAATATCACAAACACTTGGACGAACTGCGTGAGAATATCCGCGCTTTTTGCAAAGAGTTCGGGATTCCAAACGAGGCGCTGAGGAATGTGGAAGCTTTTGGAGCGGCGTTGAAATCCTCCATCATTTCTCAAAAAAGAATGGTAGAGGCTGTTTTGCTTTTTAGGCGACTCGAATATCTCGTTACAAACAAAGAGCCTCTTCAAGAGGCACCCCCTGAATATTTGGTAGAAACTGAGCGGCTTTATCACCTCAGGGAACAATATGACTCTCAAGTTACTTTACTCGAACGATTGGGGATTCTTGAACACGGAGCCATCTTAGGGATAGATGGTCATAAATATCCCATTCCCACCCTGGAACAAATCGCACAAAGACTTTATGAACAACGTGAGAAACTTGAGACAAAACAAGATCAAGGTTTCATTAAGCTCCTTCTCGTTCCCTTTGGGATGAGTCTTAATGCTCTCATAGACACCCTCAAAATTTTTTTACGTTCTTACAAACAAGAACATGAGAATTTTGATTTGAATACGCATGATTCCGTTTGGATCTGGGAGGACGGATACTTGGATGGAGACGTAGATGACCCTCCTAAAATTTTTTATTATCCCAAATTTTTTGACGTAAAAAAGCATGGAGGTCGAGCTAAACGTCAAATTCTTCATGAACAAGTAGAACATCCCGATTCTTTTTTTCCAGGTTGGACCATCCATCTTTTCCAACCTTCAGATCCCACAAATCTTCATTCCAAAGGCTTTGCTCCTATTCCCAGAAGGGGTGAAGGAAAAACCTATGGGAAAGAGAATCCTCGTTTTGATTTGGAAGCGGGAAAACGCCCTAAAGAATATCTTCCCGATCTTTTAGCCGCTCAAACAAATGAAGACTCTCCTTATTTTCAAGAATCCGGCCTGACTCCCGAAGATTGGATCATTGCCTTTATGACGCATCTTATTGAGACGGGCCAACCCCTTAATGATCGGGACAAAAAAGAGAATGCTTCCTATCTTATTGGGTCCGTCATCTGCTCATCTTGGGTGGCCTTTGTACCGCATGGAGATTGGGATTCTGATCAAAAGAGAGTAGAGCTAGGGAGCAGGGGAGGGCCAGGTTGTTTTACAAAGGATTTTGGTATTCGTACTTCAGTGATTGTTTAGTTTTTGCGTATGTTCCCTTTTTTCCACTCATCTTCAGAATCACCTCGTCCTTCCGAAACCGGAACATCTCTTTCCGAAGCGGTGTTGGATTCCGCTTCCGCTTATAACCTTGTTCCTGAAAAATATCACAAACACTTGGACGAACTGCGTGAGAATATCCGCGCTTTTTGCAAAGAGTTCGGGATTCCAAACGAGGCGTTGAAGAATGTGGAAGTTTTTGGAGCGGCATTGAAATCCTCCGTCATTTCTCAAAAAAGAATGGCAGAGGCCGTTTCATTCTTTACACAACTCGAACATCTTGTGACGCATGGAGAACTTTTTGTGGAAGTATCTTCCGAAGATCTTGAATATGCCGATCGTCTCTATCACATTACCGAACAATATAATGCTCAAGTCGCTCTTTTGGAACAAGTGGGGATTCTTGAAGGTGGAGCGATTACAGGGATTGATGGGAAGAGATATCCTCTTCCAACGTTTGCCCGGGTTGTTGAGCGTCTTTGCGATCCTGAACGTAAAATACTTCTTGAAACCAAACACTACCAAGGATTTACCAAACTTCTTCTTGTGCCGTTTGGCATGAGTCTTGAAACTCTCATCGAGAGGTTTAAACAATTCCTTCTTGATTATAAAAAAACACATGCGGATTTTCTTTTGAATATGAACAGCCCCGTGTATGTTTGGGAAGAACGTTATATGGAAGGAGCTGATTTGGGGGATGCACCACAGGTCGTTTATTTTCCAGAATTTTTTGAAAAGGATCACAAGGGAAAAACAAAGACCGAAGTTTTGAAAGAACAAACGACCCCGGGCTGGCGCATGTTGCTTCTCCAAGCTCCGGGGTATGATGGAGCCTTAGGTTTCCGCGAAGCTCCTCAAGCTGGATGCGAGACAGGACAAGGAGAAGAGTTTCCTCGCCCTGATCTGAAAGCGGGACAAGAGTGTAGAGCCTATCTTTCTATTCAAAGAGAAGCGCAAAATGATCCTTTGTCTTCTTACTTTGGTGAATCCGGCATGACTCCGGAAGATTGGATTGCCGCTTTCATGACGCATTTACAAGAGACGGGGGAGCCCTTGGATAATTATGAAAACGGAACAGACAGTGTCATCTATCTTACGGGGGCTTTTTTCCCGAAGCGTTCTTTTCATGTGCCTTATGTTTTTTGGCGTGAGGATGGCAGACAGGTTTTTTTAACAGGGGAATCTTTACCGGGAAGAGGTGAAAAATTTGTGAGTTCCCGATTTATTGTTGAAATCTAATTTTTATCTATGACGACATTTGATCAAACATATCGTGAGGCACTGCGGAGGATTTATGAGGAAGGAGAGGATGTGTTTTCAGAAAGGACGAACATTCATACCAAAGCCATGCCCGGGCTCACGTATGAATTGCATCCTGCACAAGGGTTTCCCCTTTTGACATTGCGCAAAATTCCGGTGAAGTTATTTTGCGCCGAGGTCGTATGGATGATTACCGGCTCCAAGCACTTGGGATTTTTGCGTCAGTTTACCAAGGCCTGGGATGATTTTGCCGAGGAAGACGGCACGATGGAAACCGCTTATGGCTATCGCTGGCGCCAACATTTTGGACGGGATCAACTTTTGGATTTGGTAGAACATTTGCGCGAGGAACCGTCTTCCCGTCAGGGAGTCGTTATCATGTGGGATCCGGCAAGTGATGGACTGCGTGCGCCAAAAAAGAAAAATGTGCCGTGCCCGTTTACGTGGGTGGCAAACATCATCGGAAATAAACTGAATCTTCACTTGATTATCCGTTCCAATGATTTTATGCTTGGCAATCCTCATGACACGGCGGGGTTTGCTTTGCTTCAGGCCATGATCGCGCAGGAGCTTGGAGTGGAGGTTGGAAAACTTACGATTTCCATTTCTCACGCGCATATTTACTCGACGCATTTTGAACAAGTGGAAGAGTTATTGTCTCGTGAAGATCATCGCCACGAAGAAATTTATTGTCAACTTCCAGAGAAAAGTTTCCAGCGCGCCCTTGGGAAAGATGCGAGTTTGGTCGAAGAACTTGTCGCCATGTTCGTTTCGCAATATCAACCTGCCGCGCCGGTTAAAAAAATGACTATTGCCCTATGAACGTTATCTTACTTGCTGCTATTTCCGCAGACGGAAAGATCGCCCAAAGTGCGGATCAAAACTCCACGGACTGGACGTCTAAAGAAGACACACAGTTTTTTGTCAAAAAATCCAAAGAGATCGGCGCGCTTATTATGGGAAAGACGACCTATGAAACGATTGGGAAACCGCTTCGGGATCGCACAATTTATGTTCTCTCACCGCATCCACAAGAAGAGACACCTGTGGAAGGAATCCGTTATGTGGGTGGAGAACTCAAAGATATTTTAGCTCGGGTGGAAGCGGACGGATTTGCCTGCGTGTTAATCGCAGGTGGGGCGTCGGTCTACAGTCAGTTCTTATCTCAAGGCTTGGTGGATGAATTATTTTTGACCGTGGAACCGTATTTGTTTGGAAAGGGAATACCGCTTGTACAGAATATGGATGCGGTGAAGATGACTTTTGCAGATTCAGAACAGATTGGTCCGCAGACCGTTGTTTTACATTACCGTTTGAAATAAGTATGGCGATTGCGTATCCCTATCTTCCCGAAGGTCGTGCGTTCAAGTTTGTGCCCGATGGAGATCCTTTTTTGGAAGAGGCAAAGCGTGCGCGAAGTGAGTTGGCCGGAGATCCCATTTGGCCCAACGGTGCCGTGCTTGTCCGTGACGGAAAGGTGATTGCAAGAGCGGGGAACGGATACAATCGAGGATCGCATTTGATTCATATCTGTCCGCGTATTGTGCATGATTGTCCAAGCGGCCAAGGATATGAACTCTGCGATCTTCATGATTCTCCCGGACACGCGGAGTGGATGGTGGTGAAAGTGGCGCAACAAGAGGGGATTGAGACGCAAGGAGCGGATCTTTACATGTACGGTCATTGGTGGTGTTGCAAGCCCTGTTGGGATGCCATGATCGCCGCGGGAATTCGCGATGTCTATTTGCTCGAAGGGGCAGATCAAGAGTTTACCCGTGAGAAAGTGCACGCCCCCTATTTAATTCCGCAAATCAAAAAAGCGTGTTTGCTTGGGGGAGATGTGGAAAAAGTTTTCCCTGTGGCTTTCGAGGCTTGTCAGGAAATCAATTGTGATTTGTCCAAAGAGATGGATGAGGAAAGTGAGGTCGTCATGGTTCATGCAGATCATGAAGAGGAAAGACAGTGTTTTTTTTCTGCGGCGGAAACGGGAAAGCCCATTATTCTTCTATCTTCAGAAGGAACTGACATTTCTCAAGAAACGCTAGATCATCCGTCGGTTGTATATCATCTCATCTACAAATCAGATACTCCGCTTAAAACCCGCATCAAAAATATTTTGATTCAGTTGTAAGAAAAATACCGACCCTGAAGGGTCGATATTTTTTTAGGAAAGGGGATACTGTTGTTTGAGCTCATCCAGTTTTCCTTGTGCAAGAAATTGTCGTTCCTCCTCTTTATCCAATTGATAGTGCGGGGAGTTTTGGCTGCTGTATTTTGCCGCTTCCAGACCATGTTGGTTGGCTTCTTTGTCCGTCAAAGCATGAGTCAACTCTTCAAAAATAATCTGACAGACACGCTCTCCGGGATAAATACGCAAGACCTGATTTCCCGCTTCATTTTTCATGGGGAAGATAAGATGACCTTTATATCCCGTATCAATAATGCCTGAAAGGGAAAGATTGATGCCACGGCGATTGGTGGAAGTGCGGGGGAACAGAATCGCCATGAGATGGGGATCGTTCATCTCGATATGTTCAAGGGAAGTGGCAATGACGAATTCGTTGGGAAGAAGATCAAAGTACTGTCCGGGGGTGAGGATCACTTCATCGAATTGTTCGCGGTGAGCAACCGTGTCATCAATGGAGATTTTGATGGCGCAGCGTCCTTTTTGATCCACCATCCAGTTGCGTGGAATAAGAAAACGATATCCAAGGCGCAGATCAACCGCGTGAGGTTGAAGTTGAAACGCATCCAGGGATGGAGAGAAAATAATGGATTTTTGTTGCAGGGCGGAGACAATATCCGCGCGTGTGAGGATGGCCATAGATAAAAACAGGGTACTGGTTTTGGGAGGGAGAGGCAAGGGAATTGATTGACGCAAAGGGGGATGTATGCCAGGATATTTTTCTGTTCCTTTCCACAAACTCGTTTTCTCTCGGAGGTGCCATGAGTACGTCAGAAAAGCCTACGGCGATCAACAAGAGAGACCATCATCTTGTTTTGTTCACCAAAGCGATGACGTTGGTTTTCGCTCGGTTGACAGGTCCGGATGTTTATAATGATCGTAGTCTCGCTATCCTTTTGGAAGTCATGCGCAGGTTTGCCGCAGATGAATCTATGGATCTCTCCAGAGTCAGTCAGGACATCCGGTCACAATTCGCAGATAAAGAAAAGAGACAGCAGATTTGGCGCAACTTGCGTGAGATGTACCTTGGAGTTCAGTTCAACAGATTCACAGTTCGTCAGTTCGGGCCTTTTCTCCATGATGAGCAAGTTGCACAGCGACTTCTTGTCGGCGCTTTCGGCAAGAGAAGGGTTGACACCGTTCTGATGGCTTCCAAGGACTATCTCTTGGGAGAGTGCAATGCAACCGGAGAGTTTGCCACGGACATGGAAACTCTGGAGCGCATTGAAGAGATCCTTCGACGCAAGTTTGGATTCCATTTCGGTATGACTGAAGACCAGATCCTTATGCTCTGTGAATCCAAGGCAAAGCTCTGCAACCGTCACATCGCGACAATCGATCTCATTGACCTCTGATACCCCCAAACACGTGGGGGTTTTTCTTTTATCCTCTATTAAAAAATAAAATATAAAAGTCCCTCCGAAGCCCCGTCCAACGGGGCGAAGGGGGATTCTGTTGTGACCCTCAATAAGTCTCATAGGACCAATAGGACTTATCTTGCAGAATAAAAAACACCCCGCTTGGAAGCGAGGTGTTTTTTATTACAGAACAATTTCAGTTTTGATCGCCGGACCCATGGTAGACGTGATGGTGGAAGAGCGGAAGTAAATGCCTTTGGAAGAATGCGGCTTCAGGCGTTTTAATGTTTCGATGAGGAGATTCAAGTTTTCCTTGAGTTGATCCTCGCTGAGGGATGCACGGCCAAAGATTTGGTGCAGGTTGCCGTTTACATCATTTTTGAAACTTTCTTTTCCCGCCTTTTGTTCCTCAATCATTTTTTTGATGTTTGGTCCCACCGTTTCCGTTTTTGGGTTTGGCATGAGCCCGCGAGGTCCCAAAATTTTTGCAAGCTTGGCGAGCTTCGGCATCATGGTAGGTGTTGCGACGGCGACATCAAAGTCGATGGCGCCTGATTGGACAAGAGAAGCAATCAATTCTTCTCCCCCGACAATATCAGCTCCGGCCTCTTTTGCTTCAGACTCTCTGCTTGCCTCGACAAAAGCGATGACCTTTTTGGATTTTCCAATGCTGTGGGGAAAAGAGATGGTGCCGCGCACCTGTTGGTCGCTTTTTTTAGTATCAATTCCCAAACGCACATGAAGTTCGATGGCTTCATCAAACTTGGAAGTGGCTGTTTTTTTGACAAGAGTGATGGCCTCATCGGTGGTATAGAGTTTTCCTTTTTCAATGAGAGACATGGCTTGTTTGAAACGTTTTCCTGGCATAAGTGGTTTTGGCGTCCCGTTATAAGGCGGGACTCCCACAATCAATAATTAGACAGATTTAGATGGAGATTCTTCTTCCTTTTTTTCAGAGCGCCAGTCACGGGAGACAATACGGAAGTGGATAAAAAAGAGGGGAGCGCTCACAAGGAGCATGGAAAGAGACTGAGCGGCTTGCGTTTGTTTTTCGGCAGTGACTTGCTTTGCCGCATTTGCTTGATCTTCGGCACACTGCTCGCTTGTTGTGTTATAGCAAGAGACAGAGGAGTGATTCATATCCGCGTCATGGAAGACAAAGGTCTTGAGTCCGAGATTAAGGAGAGACTGGGCGCTGAAGATAAGCATCATGAGAGTCGCGAAAGAAACCAGAACAAAGTAGAGGCGGATCACAAATGTGTTGCTCTTAAACATAGAAAAGGGATTAGACAATATCGACGCCCATTTGTCGGGCTGTGCCGGCCATAATCTTCATAGCCTGATCAATATCATCCGTATTAAGATCTGGCATTTTTTTCTCCGTGATTTCTCGTAATTGTGCCTTGGTTATTTTCCCCACTTTTTCTGTGAGAGGTTTTCCAGAACCTTTTGGAATACCGGCTGCCTTTTTGATAAGGTCAGAGGCCGGTGCCACCTTGGTAATGAAATCAAAAGTGCGATCATCATAGACATTGATGATCACAGGGACCGTTTCCCCGCGGCGGTCTTGCGTCGCCGCATTGAATTTATTTACGAAGTCCCCAATCGGTAATCCGTGTTGACCAAGAGCGGGACCGACGGGAGGCGCTGGAGTCGCGGCCCCTCCGGCGATTTGCAACTTGATTTGGGTTTTGAGTTTTTTTGCCATAGGAGTGTTGTGAAATGGATTCCCCTTAAAAAGGAGCTACCATTCCTAGGTAAAGAATTAGGTAGGACTTACGCGTTTGGATGCAGAACGAGGAAAAACTGACATGTCCCTCGAAGTCCCGTCAGACGGGACGAAGTGGGAGGATTTTCGCGAGACGTATGAGACATACGTTGAGTGAAAAACGTAGATTTTGACAAAGTTATGCGCCAAACGTGTAGGTCCTATTATTATATTTTTTTGACTTGTAAGAAATCGAGTTCCACCGGAGTCTCACGACCAAACAAAGAGACGAGTACTTTGATTTTTCCGCGTTCAGGATCAATCTCGGCCACTTTTCCTTCTTGATTTTTGAAAGGGCCGTCAGTAATCGTGACAGGGGTACCCACTTCCACATCCAAGGTATATTCCGGTTCGGAAACGCCCATGCGTTTTTGCAAAGCTTCCATTTCTTCCACGGCAATGGGTGTTGGAGTTGTGCCTGCGCCGATAAAGCCGGTGACGTTTGGGGTGTTGCGTACGACATACCAAGAATCATCGGTGACGATCATCTCCACGAGCACATAGCCGGGGAAGATTTTTTCTTCAAGCGTTTTGCGTTTGCCGTTTTTGATCTTGATCTTTTTTTCTTTCGGCACAAGCACATGGAAGATTTTTTCTTCCATGTCCATGGTTTCAATACGCTGTTGTAGATTTTCCGCTACGTTTTCTTCATAGCCGGAGTAGGTATGAATGGCATACCAACGTCGGCCGTGTTTTGCAGTCTGTTTTGCCATAGGGTTCCTCCTAGGGAGGTCATTTAAGAAACGAGCTTGATCAATTCCTCAAGCCCGAGGGTAAGGACCCAGTCAAATCCTGTGAAAAAGGCGGCCAGCGCAACACTGACGCCAATAACAAGCAGGGCATATTTGACGGTTGTTTTTTTGGAAGGCCAAGAGACTTTTCCAAGTTCTGCTTTGGCATCTTTGAGATAGCCAATCACCCAAGGAATAAGTCCTTTTTTGGAGATTTGCTCCATACAAAACCGATTTTAAAAGCCCCGTAGGGGCTGTTGGGAAACAGTATACGTGGAAAATAAGATTTGGCAAGGCAGGCGGGGTGTGGATGAGT
>Ga0265296_1001213_pt1 | contig 30890 bp, 30 predicted proteins | sample MunlanPumphouse1_FD_189073 | JGI IMG/M metagenome (GOLD analysis project Ga0265296, IMG submission 189073) | Groundwater microbial communities from a municipal landfill in Southern Ontario, Canada - Pumphouse #1 | ecosystem: Environmental > Aquatic > Deep subsurface > Groundwater | place... | reverse complement strand
ACCCCGGCAGGATGCCGGGGTAGCCGCGACACGGCCATGGATGGCCGATCGCGGCGGGCCCACGGAGCAATGCCTGACTGCGGGCATGCCGAGCCTAGGCGAGGCACCGAGTGGTGGGGCAAGAGCGTTTTGCTTACTTTTGCGCTGTTCAAAAGTGAGCCGCCGTAAGGGCGGAACCCATGGCCGCCGTTACCGCAGCAATGGATATGCCCCCTACATCAGCCCAAAACCCAGAGCCCAGAAGTATCAGAGAGTTGTGTAGATACTCATGCCGCGCGGGGCAAGCCCGCTCGCCACAGGGTGTGTGCTTAGTAGCCTACGGTGAAACGCTGGCGCGAATGTTTCGGTGTTTCCACTTCATCGATCAACGCAATGGCGAAGTCGGCAAAGCTGATCCAACTGCGGCCTTCGCTGCTCACCAGCAGGTCGTCCTGGCCCAGGCGGAACGTGCCGGTGCGCTCAGTCTCGACAAACTCTGCCGAGGGCGAAAGAAAGGTCCAGTCCAGCGTCTTTTCCTGGCGCAAGGTGTCGAGGAACACCGCACCCGCACTGGCCTCGGCCTTGTATTCGGCAGGGAAACCTTCGCTGTCGATGACCCGCCCGCCGCCCGGCAACAGCAGCGAACCCGCACCGCCCACTACCAGCAAACGGTTTACGCCGGCCTGTTTGACCGGGCCGATCACTGCGGCCGCGGGCAGGGTGGCGAAGTGCGCGGCGCTGATCACCACGTCGTTGCCGCTGATGGCCTGTTGCAGAGCTGCCGCGTCCAGGGCGTCGACCTGTTTGACGGTCAGGCCGGGACGCGCTGCGATAGCGCCAGTGTTACGGGCAATGGCAGTGACCGTGTGGCCGCGACGCAGGGCTTCTTCCAGCAGTTGGCTACCGGCACGGCCGGTGGCACCAATGATTGCAATCTTGCTCATGACGTTCTCCAGGGTGGGTAAGGGTTGGATCAATTCACCACTTCATTTCGCCCTTGGCGACTTTGGCGCTCAGTTCCAGGGAGCTTTCATCGGCCAGGTGCGGGTAGCGTTTTTTCATCGCCGCGATCAGTGCGGTGGAGTCCTTGGCCTTGGCGGTCTCTACGTCGAACGCCTTGATGTAGTCGGCAGTGAAGGCGACAGATTTGGCCGAAGGTGTGCCCAGGTAGTGACCGGGTACCACGGTGACCGGTTTGAGTTTTTCGATACGTTGCAGGGTGCCCAGCCAATCGGCGTGGGATTTCGCGCCCTGGGTGTCGGCCATCCACAGGTGGATGTTTTGCGAGACCACCACGCCGCCGACCACGGCCTTGATCGAAGGGATCCAGACAAAGCTGCGATCCGGCTGCGGGCCGTCCAGGCCGATCACTTCCAGTGCTTGCCCTTCAAGCGTCAGGCTATGGCCTTCGAGGACTTGGGGAATAATGGTTTTGGCCGGCTTGTCGTCGCCCATTTTCGGACCCCAGTATTCGATCTTTCCGGCAACGGTGGCCTTGATATGGTCGACCACTGGCTGCGGGGCGAGGATCTTGGCCTGGGGGAAGGCGCTGGCCAGGGTGTCGAGGCCGAAGTAGTAGTCTGGGTCGCCATGGCTGATATAGATGGTGGTCAGTTGTTTGCCGCTGGCGCGGATCTTTTGCACCAGTTGTTCGGCCTGGCCTTTGCCAAACTGCGCGTCCACCAGGATCGCGTCTTTCTCGCCGCTGACCAGAACCGAACTGACAGGGAAGATCGCCGATTCGCCCGGGTTGTAGACATCGAGGGTGAGGTCGGCGGCGACGGCGTGGGCGGCAAAGCCGAGAACGGTAGTGGCCAATACAAAGCGCTTGAGGGTGGTGAGCATGTTCAGGTCCAGGTCAGGGGTGCCTTGGCAGGCGATGGACAGAGCTTAGTTGCACTGAACGCAGCAAAAAATGCGATGCTGGAACATAGTTTGTTTCTGAAATCGGGCAAATCATGGATCGTCTTCAAGCAATGCGGGTGTTTGTCACCGTGGTCGACCTGGGCAGCCAATCTGCCGCCGCCGATCACCTGGACCTGTCGCGCCCTGTGGTGTCGCGTTATCTGGCGGAGCTGGAGGACTGGGTCGGCGCACGCTTGATGCACCGCACCACCCGCAAGCTCAGCCTGACCGCCGCCGGCAGCGAAACCCTGCCACGATGCCGGCAGATGCTGGAATTGTCCTGCGACATGCAGGCCGCCGTCAGCGAACCGGACGACGCCCCCCGTGGCCTGGTGCGCCTGAGTGTCAGCACCTCGTTTGGCCAGGCGCAGTTGGCCGAGGCGATGGCCGATTACGTCAAGCGTTACCCGTTGGTCAGCATTGACCTGCAGATGCTCGATCGCACGGTGAACCTGGTGGATGAGCGCATTGATCTGGCGATCCGCACCAGCAATGACCTGGATCCCAACCTGATCGCCCGTCAACTGACGGTATGCCGCTCGGTGATCTGCGCTTCGCCGGCGTATCTGCAGGAACACCCGCAACCCCAGCGGGTAGAGGAACTGGCGGGGCATAACTGCCTGACCCATTCTTACTTCGGCAAAAGCCTGTGGCATTTCGAGGAGGATGGCGAACCGGTGTCGGTGCCGGTGCACGGCAATATCAGCGCCAATGAGGCCAGCACCTTGCTACGGCTGACCCTGGCCGGCGCGGGGGTGGCGATGTTGCCGACCTATCAGGCCGGCGATTACATCCGCAGCGGGCAACTGATCCGCCTGCTGCCCCATGCCGAGCCCCGGCGGATGAACATGTACGCGGTCTACGCCTCGCGCAAGCACATGCCGCAGGCCTTGCGCAGCCTTCTGGATTTCCTGGTATTGCGCTTCCCGCCCGAGCCGCAATGGGATGCGGGGCTGTAGGGCCGATAAGGCGCCTGAATACCCGTCAATACTGGCAACTCGCCCTGGCTGACCTATGCTTAAGACAGCACCTTCTTGATCTGTCCGGAGGTCACCGCCATGACGATCAAAACCAGAAAGTACCTGATGATCTTTGCCCTGTGCGCCTTCGCCACAGCCCTGTACGGCACCGCCGCCTACCGCGCCGAACAGGCCCGCCAGCAACCGGGCATGGCCGCGAGCTGCAACCATGGGCAATGCACCTACTCAGCGACGTTGAGCGCTCTGCGCTGACACGCCATCGGTAGGCGCCGCGTTCAGCTGTTCGCGAAATGCCTTGGGTGAAAACCCCACGCGTCGTCGGAACAGGCGTGAAAAGTTGGTCGGATCTGAAAACCCCAAAACCTCAGACATTTCGTTGATGGTCATGCTGGTGTAGGTCAGCAGGCGCTTGGCCTCCAGCAACTGACGGTCATGCATGATCTGCAAGGCCGGCTGCCCGCCCAATTCGCGGCAGGTGCCATTGAGGTGCGATACAGAGATCCCCAGCTTGTGCGCCAGGTCTTCGATTTTCGGGTGTTCGCGGTAGTGCTGCTCCACCAACTGGGTGAACCGCCGGAAGTATTCACGGCCCCGTGGGGCCCGTGGATGGCGGCGCTGGATGGCCTGGCGGCTGATCCACACCAATAGCACGCTGACCAGGGCGTGCATCATCATGTCCCGGGCCGGGAAGTCGTCGCTGTATTCGTTCTGCAACCGCGTAAACAGGCTATTGAGATAGTCACTGTCCTGGCCCGCCGGGTAGCTGCCCAGGGCGCTCAAGCCGTCCACCGCCGAACCCAATTGGCCTTGCAGGTGCGCCACCAGTGGCGCGGCCAGTGTCACCACAAAGCCTTCGACATCCTCGGAAAACCGGAACCCATGCACACACAGCGGCGGCAGCACCTGCAGGGTCGACTGCGTCAGCGTCGTGCGCTGGCCCTCGATCTCCAGTTGCGCCTGGCCCTTATACACGTAGAGCAATTGGCACAGGTCCGCATGCCGGTGGGGCTGGATCTCCCACTGGTACTCACGGCTGCGCCGGGAGATGGTTTCACAGTGCAGCAAGTCTGGCGTCGGCCACTGTTGGCTTTCCCCGTAGAGTTTGAACACTGGAATCGCGGGGCTGGCATTTTTGGTCATGTTTTTATCCGATACTCAGGACAGTGGTTCGGTAATCGCCCCGATTGGCGAAAAGCGCAGGCTTTGGCTCAGTTTTCACCTTCTTGTGGCGGTCACTCAAGGGAAAAATGCCAGTACCAAAACCACTGACAACGCTTTCACCGGTTACGTTCGGGGGAAGCAGGCGGGTCATAAAAATAATGAAAACGCTAAAAACCCAAATCGCCATCATCGGCGCCGGTCCTTCGGGGCTGCTGCTCGGCCAGTTGCTGCACAACGCCGGGATTGAAACCCTGATTCTTGAGCGGCAGACCCCGGACTATGTTCTGGGGCGGATTCGCGCCGGGGTGCTGGAGCAGGGCATGGTCGAGCTGTTGCGCCAGGCGGGCGTCGGCCAGCGGATGGACGCCGAGGGCCTGGTGCATGAAGGCTTCGAGCTGGCTCTGAATGGGCGTTTGCAACACATCGACCTGAAATCCCTGACCGGCGGCAAGACCGTGATGATCTACGGCCAGACCGAAGTCACCCGCGACCTGATGGCCGCCCGCGAGCAGGCCGGCGCCATCACTTTCTATGAAGCACGCAACGTACAACCCCACGACCTCAAGGGCGAGCGGCCCTGGCTGACCTTCGAGCATCAAGGCCAGCAGGTACGCGTGGATTGTGACTACATCGCCGGTTGCGATGGCTTCCACGGCGTGGCGCGTCAGTCGATCCCCAGCGACGTGCTCAAGACCTTCGAGCGGGTTTACCCCTTCGGCTGGCTGGGCATTCTTGCCGACACCCCGCCGGTCCACGACGAATTGGTATACGCCAAGCACCCGCGCGGCTTTGCCCTGTGCAGCATGCGTTCGTCCAGCCGCAGCCGCTATTACCTGCAAGTGCCGGCCCAGGAGTCGATTGACGCGTGGTCCGACCAGCGCTTCTGGGATGAACTCAAGGCGCGCTTACCCACGGATCTGGCGGCGCAATTGGTCACCGGGCCGTCGATCGAAAAGAGCATCGCCCCGCTGCGCAGTTTCGTGGTGGAGCCCATGCAGTACGGGCGCCTGTTCCTGCTGGGAGACGCCGCCCACATCGTGCCGCCCACCGGGGCCAAGGGCCTGAACCTGGCGGCCAGTGATGTCAGCACCCTGTTTACGATCCTGTGCAAGGTGTACCGGGAAGGGCGCGTGGAGCTGCTGGAAAAATACTCACAGATTTGCCTGCGCCGTATCTGGAAGGCCGAGCGGTTTTCGTGGTGGATGACCTCGATGCTGCACCAGTTTCCCGAGGCGGATGGCTTCAGCCAACGCATCGCCCAGAGCGAGCTGGAGTACTTTGTCGAGTCTGAGGCCGGGCGTAAAACCATTGCAGAAAATTACGTCGGACTTCCCTACGAAGCTATCCAATAGCTGGCTATCGAGTAACATGACGGGCATTGCCACGGGCCTCTTTTTCCGTGGCCTTGCCTGCAGGTTCTGCCGTGACTCAACCCACACCTTCCGTACGCAGTGTCCTCGCCGCGCTGATGTTGGCGATTTTCCTCGGCGCCCTGGACCAGACCATCGTGGCGGTGTCGATGCCGGCCATTTCCGCCCAGTTCAACGACGTCAACTTGCTGGCCTGGGTCATCTCCGGCTACATGGTGGCGATGACGGTGGCGGTGCCGATCTACGGCAAGCTCGGCGACCTGTACGGGCGCCGGCCCATGATGCTGATCGGCATGGGCCTGTTCACCGTCGCCTCGCTGTTTTGTGGCATGGCGCAAAGCATGGAACAACTGGTGCTGGCGCGTATCCTCCAGGGCATTGGTGCGGGCGGGATGATTTCCGTGAGCCAGGCGATCATCGGCGACATCATCCCACCCCGCGAGCGCGGGCGTTACCAGGGTTACTTCAGCAGCATGTACGCCGTCGCCAGCGTGGCCGGGCCGGTGCTGGGCGGCTATATGACCGAGTACCTGTCGTGGCGCTGGGTGTTTTTGATCAACCTGCCATTGGGCGCGGGCGCCTGGTGGGTGGCCCATCGCACCCTGGTGGGGCTGCCGGTGCCACAGCGCAAGCCGATCATCGATTACCTTGGCACGCTGCTGATGATCGTTGGCCTGACGGCGTTGTTGCTGGGCATCACCGAAATCGGCCAGGGCCATCATTGGCGCGATGATCAAGTGCTGGGCCTGCTGGCGTGTGCCCTGGTGGCGTTGACGCTGTTTGTCTGGCACGAGCGCCGGGCGCGGGAGCCGTTGTTGCCCATGCACCTGTTCGCCAACCGCAGCGCGGTGCTGTGCTGGTGCACGATTTTTTTCACCAGTTTCCAGGCCATCTCGCTGATCGTACTGATGCCCCTGCGCTACCAGAGCGTCACGGGCGCCGGTGCCGACAGCGCTGCGCTGCACCTGCTGCCGCTGGCGATGGGCTTGCCCATGGGCGCGTTCTTCGCCGGGCGCATGACCTCGGTGACGGGGCGCTACAAACCCATGATCCTGGCCGGGGCAGTGCTCACGCCGATTGCGATCCTCGGCATGGCCTTCAGCGCACCCCAGTCCCTGGTCTTGAGCAGCCTGTTCATGGTGCTCAGTGGCATTGCCTCAGGCATGCAGTTCCCGACATCCCTGGTGGGCACGCAAAACTCGGTGGCCCAACACGACATTGGCGTCGCCACCAGCACCACCAACCTGTTCCGCTCCCTGGGTGGCGCGGTCGGCGTGGCATGCATGTCGGCCTTGCTGCTGGCGTTGTTACAGGATTCGAGTATTGCCCATCTGGCCAGTGGCTCGATGATGGCTGAAGGCAGTTCCGGCAACGTCCTGCTCGATGGCCTCAATGCCGCGCCCGGCCCGGCGCAGGATGCCTTGCGTGGGGAGTTGCTGAGTACGTTCCGGCGTTTATTGATGATCAGTGCGGCGGTGTCGCTGCTGGGGCTGGCGGCGGCGATTGCCATGCCCAACCACCTGTTGCGTGGGCGTGAGGACAAGGCGCGATAAACGCTTCGACCCAGGACGCTCATTAAGCGCGAACCCCGCCTGTGGCGAGGGGGCTCGTCCCCCGTTGGGCTGCGCAGCAGCCCCAACCCAATAAGCCTCACCGAGTTTTATCTGACACACCGGGGTGGCATATTTTGGGGCTGCTGCGCAGCCCAACGGGGGACGAGCCCCCTCGCCACGGGGATTCGTTAGCGCGGGCGCTTTATGGGCTGTAGTAACCCACCGCCACCAGAAAATGCCCACTCTTGCGCAGGTAGGCATGCTTGTCTTCCACCTTGCCGGTCACCGGGTTTTTCCAGCGGTACTCATATTCGCCCTGACCCTGCTCCTTCATCAGTGCCAGGATCGGCTCACCCACGGGCTTGCCGTCCGGGTCCTTGACCTTGGCAAAGTCGGTGTTGATCAGGCGCAGGTTGGTGCCATGGGCCACGTAGCGCCCGGTATCCAGGTCGACCACGAACACATACAGGTCGTCCTGCAGGAAGCCACCTTGCAGCGCGTTGATTGCCTTCAGGGTGCCCGCTTCGTTTTTCTCCAGGTCCTTGACCGCCTTGTCCCGCAGGGCCTTGGCCTGTTCGGGCGTGGCGCGGGGCAGGTAATAGCCGACGGCGAGGATGCGCTGGCCGATACGCTGGTAGAACACATGCTTGCGTTCAACCTTGCCATCGTTCCAGTTCTGCCAGCGGTATTCGGCCTGCTGGATGCCATTGCCTTCAGGGATTTTCAACGCCTCCTTGAAGGACTGGCGCAGGTCCGGGCCGAGCACTTCGGACACGTCGCGCCCGATCAACGCCGATGACGGGCCGCCACTGGCCAGCAGCACGCCCTTGGTATCGACCACGAACACATAACGGTCCTTGTCGACAAACTCGCCCTGGCGACTGAAGGCGGCGAAGGCCTTGTCACCGTTGTCGTGGTAGTAGGCCAGAGCCTTCTCCAGCAGCGCCTTGGCGGCCTGGGCGTCCTGTTCCTGGGCGGTAGCGGCGTGGGCCTGGCTGGCACACAACAGCAACAGCAGCCAGGTGGCGCGGAGCATTCCCTTCATTGACCCGTCCCTCGTTCTTGTGAATGTCCCAACAGCGTAGACGGCTGTGAGCTATGCATGAATATTCAGCAAACGATGTAAGTCGCTTCTGAATGTTTAGTGAGGTCGCATCCAAACTCCATCAAGGGTGAATTTAACGACTTATTGCACCGTGTGACGCTGGTGCTCATCTCTTCACTGTGATCACTGCATGGACGGCTCCCCCGACGCTCACCCCGAGGCCTCGCCTGGCGCCATCGCGCCCTGCTGCCCGGTATGTCGGTTGGGTGCTGATGCACTGCCCTCTGAACTGGCCTTTTGGGCGCTGTGGCACTGCCGCCACGCCCGCCCGCCAGACACCACGCCCTTACGCTGATTGCCCCCATCCAGGGCGTGCCGTCGTGCGCGCCTGCCTGACGCAAACGTAAGAGAGCTGCCATGAGTACCGTCTTTGCCAACCTGCACGAAGCCCAGTCCTTTCTTGACCACAACCCCGATATCGAGATGTTCGAACTGTTCATCCTCGACAGCAACGGCGTGCCCCGGGGCAAGTTGCTGCACCGTGATGAACTGCTGGCGGTCTATGCAAGCGGTCGGCCGCTGCCCAGCACCATCCTGGGCCTGACCCTCAATGGCGATGACGTAGAAAACTCCGGCCTGGTGTGGGAGGTGGGCGATATCGATTGCCGTGCCTACCCGATCAGCGGCAGTTTGCAACGCATGCCGTGGCGCTTGATTCCCACGGCAGCGGTGCAAGTCAGCATGCACCCCGAGGAAGGCCTGCCGGCGACGGTTGCCGATCCCCGGCACTTGCTGGCCAAGGTCATCGATGGGCTCAAGGCCGACGGTTATTACCCGGTGATGGCGGCGGAACTGGAGTTCTACCTGCTCGACCAGAAACCCGACAGCAATGGCCGCCCGCAACCGGCGCGGGATGTGGATGGCGCTCGCCCGCGCTCGACCCAGGTCTATGGCCTGCGCGAACTGGAGCAGATCGAGCCGTTTCTGGCCGACCTGTACAGTGCCTGCAAACTGCAAGGCATCCCCGCGCGCACGGCAATTTCCGAATACGCCCCAGGCCAGGTGGAGATCACCCTCGAGCATCGCAGCGATGCGTTGCAGGCGATGGACGAGGCGGTGCGTTACAAGCGCCTGGTCAAGGGCGTGGCCCACAAACACGGGATGACTGCCTGTTTCATGGCCAAGCCGTTCGACGACCTGGCCGGCACAGGCATGCACATGCATGTCAGCCTGGCGGATGCCGACGGCAACAACCTGTTTGCCAGCGAGGCGCCCGACGGCACGCCATTGTTGCGCCAGGCGGTCGGCGGGATGCTCAGTACCTTGCTCGATTGCTTGCTGCTGTTTTGTCCCAACGCCAACTCCTACCGCCGCTTCCAGAGCAACAGCTACGCGCCGCTGGCCGCCACCTGGGGCGTCGACAACCGCACGGTGAGCCTGCGTGTGCCAGGCGGGCCGGCGTATTCGCGGCATATCGAACACCGCATCTGCGGCGCCGATGCCAACCCTTACCTGGCCGCGGCAGCCATTCTCGCGGGGATTCACCGAGGCATTCGCGAACAGCGCGATCCGGGCGCGCCGGTGACGGGCAATGGTTATGCCCAGGCCAAGGAGTTGCTGCCCACCGATTGGCTGACCACCTTGCGCGCATTGGAAGGTTCGGCCTGGGCGCGTGAGGCGTTCGGCCAGGAGTTCCTCGGCGTGTACCTGGCGGTCAAGCGGGCCGAGTATCGGCAGTTCATGGGCGAAGTGGGTGAGCAGGACTGGCGTTGGTACTTGCACCAGGCGTGACGATGGCCTTTCGACCTTTTTTTCACGCAGGGGTGGTTAAGCTCAAGTTCCAGTGTCCGTATAGACCGGTTCATCTACATGAGTCCCGTGATGTCACCACCCCCCCTATCGTCCATCGAGGCTGAATTCGCCGCGCGCTGTGACCGTGACCACGCTCGGGTCTGTGGTGACACGCGACCGCCTGGTTTGCTGCGGCGCTTGTGGTTATGGCGCGATGAGCGCCTGGTGCGCCAGGCCCTGAAGGTGGCGGGGGAGCCCGGCCTGGTGCTGGACCTGGCCTGCGGGGCGGGGCGTTTCTGGCCGGTGCTGGCTGAACACAGCAACCGCGTGATCCTGGCCTCGGACGCCTCCCAAGTCATGCTCGATCATGCACAGAGCCACCATGGCGCGGCATTTCTGCGGCGGATCAAGACGTTCCAGGGCTCGGCCTTTTCCATCGGCCTGTCGGCCAACGCGGTGGACTGCATTTTTTGCCTGGAATTGTTTCGCCACGTCCCCACGGCTGACGCGCGGCTGGCGTTGTTGCGCGAATTTCACCGGGTCAGCCGCGACACGGTGATTGTCTCGGTAGACAGCGACAGCCGCCATCGTCAACGCCACCCGGCAGGCGCGGGGCAACCTTTACTGGCCCATCGCAGCGAGGTGGAAGCGGAGTTCCGCCAGGCGGGCTTCACGGTGCTGAACCAGCAAGAGTTCATGCCCGGCTCGGCCTTGTGGCGGGTTTATGTGCTGCGTAAAAGAGGATAAGCCGCGCACGTCGGACTATTCTTCGTCTCCTGTCAGAGTTTTCATGATGGCTGGCACACTGCGGGTGCTCGAAAGACCCTCAGGCGATATATACTGCGCGCCATTCTTCAAGGGAGAGCCGTGTGGCCATCGATATTCACTGGATCTGCGACAACGATAGCCTCGGCCAGCATTGCGCCGAATGGCAGCAGTTGCCATTCGTCGCCCTCGACACCGAATTCATGCGGGTCGACACCTTCTATCCCATCGCCGGGTTGATCCAGATCGGGGATGGTGTACGCGCTTATCTGATCGATCCCCTGACCATCGATAACTGGCAGCCCTTGGCCGCGCTGCTGGAAAATCCAGCGGTGATCAAGGTGGTGCACGCCTGCAGCGAAGACCTGGAAGTATTGCTGCGCCTGACCGGCAGCCTGCCGGTGCCATTGTTCGACACGCAATTGGCGGCGGCCTACCTGAACCTCGGCTTCTCCATGGGCTACTCGCGCCTGGTGCAAGCGGTGCTGGATATCGAGTTGCCCAAGGGCGAGACGCGTTCGGACTGGCTGCAGCGGCCACTGTCCGAGACCCAGGTCAGTTACGCCGCCGAAGACGCGGTGCATCTGGCGCAGGTCTATACGCTCCTGCGTCCGCGGTTGTCCGAAGATAAGTACGCCTGGGTCCTGGAAGATGGCGCCGAACTGGTGGCCAACCTGCGCCGGGAAATCGACCCCTACGAGGTCTACCGCGACGCCAAGCTGGCTTGGAAACTGTCCCGGGCCCAGCTCGCCGTGTTGCGCGAACTGTGCGCCTGGCGCGAGCAGCAGGCCCGTGCCCGCGACCTGCCACGCAACCGCATCATCCGCGAACACTCACTATGGCCCCTGGCCAAGTCGCAGCCGGATAACCTCGCTGCCCTGGGCAAAATCGAAGACATGCACCCGCGTACCGTGCGCCAGGACGGCGAGTTCCTGCTGGGCCTGATCAAGCGTGCCGCCAGTGTTCCGATGGACCAATGGCCACCGGCCGTACCCGAGCCGTTGCCGGTGGATGCCGCGGCGCTGATCAAGCAACTGCGCGCCCTGGGCCAGACCTTCGCCGAACGCCTGGACATGGCCCCGGAACTGATGCTGCGCAAGAAAACCCTTGAGGCGCTGGTCAAGAGCGGCTACCCCGATGGGCCTTACCAATTGCCTGACTCGCTGCGTGGCTGGCGCCGCGAGTTGATGGGCCAGGCGCTGCTGGACAGCCTGGCCACTGCCGGAGAACAGCCTTGAAACATATTTGCTCCATCTACCGCAGCCCGAAACGCGCCGGCATGTACCTCTACGTGCTCAAGAGCGATGCCCTCGAGCGCGTGCCCGAAGGCCTGCTGACGGTGTTCGGCAAGCCGGTACACGCGTTCAACCTGGTACTGACGCCGGAACGCAAGCTGCAGCAGGAAGATATCGTGGCGGTGTTGGCCAACCTCGAAAAGCAGGGCTACCACCTGCAAATGCCGCCGCCGGATGACGAGTACATCGAACACCTGCCCGAAGAGTTGCTGCGCCGTAACGACCCGATGTGATCGACCAGTGTCCCGTTCGGGACACGTTTGAATCGAATGACCTGGCGAGCCCCGAGCCCTGCAGTCAGTTTGCTGGCGGTGGCCGCCTGCACTGTTTTTGAAAGGTTTGAACCATGCGCGTTCTGATAGCAGAACAGGACCACCCGCTGTACGCCCGATTGCTGCGCGAAGCGGCGCCGGATATTGAAGTCCTGACCAGTGGCGACTCGGCCCAATTGTCGAGCCTGGCTGCCGATTGCCCGGTGTGGCTGGGCCAGCCAGACCTGCTGGCAACCCTGCTGCGCCAGGGCCACCACCCGCAGTGGCTGCAATCGACCTGGGCCGGCATCACGCCGCTGCTGGCCGATGGCTTGCCACGGGATTATCGGCTGACCCGTGCCGTCGGCATTTTTGGCCAGGTGATGGCCGAGTATGTGCTCACCTATATGCTCGGTCACGAGCGTGAAGTGCTGGCGCGCCTGGTGAGCCAGGTCGAGCGCAAGTGGGACAACCGCATGGGCCAGAGCCTGGCGGGGCGCAAGGTGCTGATCGTCGGCACCGGCGATATCGGCCAGAGCGTGGCGCAGTTCCTGCTGCCCTTTGGCGTGGAGTTGTACGGCATCGCCAGCGAAGCCCGGGAGCAGGCACCGTTTATCGAGGTGGTCGGGCCGGATCAACTGGGCCGCCTGGTGGGCGAGGTGGACTATGTGGTCAACCTGCTGCCCAACACGCCGAACACCCACGACCTGTATGACGCAGCGCTGTTCAAGCAGTTCAAGACGACCGGGTTGTTTATCAACGTCGGGCGTGGCGTGGCGGTGGTGGATGCCGACCTGGTCGAGGCGTTGAAGGAAGGTCACCTGGCCGGTGCGGTGATCGACGTTTGCCGCCAGGAGCCACTGCCCCAGCGCCATCCGTTCTGGACCGCCTGGGGTTTGTTGCTGACGGGCCACAGCTCCGCGCCGACCTGCCCGCGCAGGATGGTGGCGCTGTTTGTGGAAAACCTGCGGGCGTACCAGGCCAAGGATTCGCTGCGGGGCGAGGTGAGTTTCGAGCGGGGATATTGAAAAACCCCACACAGTGCGTGGCACCCATCTGATTTTATCGCTGGCGGCAAAAGTGGGAGGCTCTCTGACCTTAAGAAGGGAGGCCTCTCCATGCTCGTTTTGCGCGCTGTTCCCCCGCCACTATCCCCGCTTCTCATGCCTGCGGCTGATCGCGCCGTTGACGCTTCTCGCCCGCTGCAGCCGCAACCTGATCCGATCACTGTTGATGCAGGCGCCCAGGTCATCCCGGCCCGAACCAAGCAGCCGGCGGGTCTGCGGGCCGCGCTGGCAGACCAGGCAAACCTCAAGCTCCTGGCGCGCAAGCTCCACGAGGTCGCCACCCGATTGGGCGTAGACGCTGCGCCTCAGGCAGTGCTGGCGGCGCTGGAGAGTACGCCGATGGGCATCGACCCCGAGTCGTCCTATGCGCTGCAGACCGGTCGCAGTATCGCCCTGGCAGCCTTTATCAAGCATCTGGGTTTATTCCTGCCCTCCAGTCATTTTCATCTCACCAGCCTGGCCCAGGCGCTGGATGAAAAAGCCTTGGAGCACCCTCTTGGCGATTTTGGCGGTGGGTTGTCCTGGCCGGTGCCCTTGAGCCCAACTGAGCAGCGCAAACTTGGCGTGTTGACCCAGAGTTATCTGGGTGAGCAGCCACAAGGCAGGCAAGGCAAGGGGGTGTTGGGTTTCCTGCAGGCTGGCCAGCCAGTCGCCGCGCCTGTGCTGGGCAACCCCGCCAAGGCTCTGGAGTCGCCGGTCAGTTCCAGCGAGGGGCAGCGGCTGGGGAAGTACTTGCAGCAACAAATGAGCGGGATAGCCACTGACCGCAGTGCCGGCGACTATTTGCTGGCCGCCATGGCTGTACAGATGGATCCCGAGCCCATCGGCGCTCCCCAGCGCAACAAGGTGGCGGGTTTCGACCTGGCCAGCGAGAAGCACTGGGGCCAACCCGCTTCAACGGTGGTAGCGGGGTTGAGCGAGCACCTCAGCGCTGGAGGCAAGACCAGCCCGGAAATGGCCGGGGTGGGCGCCTATCTGTTGCTGGCCAAAGCGGCTCCCGAATTTCTTATCAAAGACATCCCCGCCAGCGTGACCTATGGCAGTTCGGCCTGGGCCAGCCTGGCGATTGCGGCGGCGACCATCGAGGCCCAGTCGCCGGGCAAAGTACCGAACATGACCTTTGTGCAGGTCATGCAGCAGGCCGAGCGCGCAAGGCTGGCTGATCCGGACATCACCCAGCGTGCACAGCAGGCTGCGCTGGTGGACTGGGGGGTGGTCAATGGCCTGCTGGTGCGCAAGGCGGACGAACGCTACACCAACCAAGAACTGGACACCCTCCAGAACACCTTCAATACCCGCCAGCAGCAAATGATCAGTGCCAGCCGGTCATTGGACCAGGCCCTCCCTGGTCGAAAGGCACTGGCGCTGGCCGAACTCAAACAACGGTTTGGCGATCTCGGTGGGCTTTTTGAAGAAAGGTTGATCAGCACCACAAGTTCCCCGCGAGGAGCGCCGGGAACGCCGGCCACCCGATTGGTCGGCCTCCATTCGTTGCTGGATATCGCCATGATGGACCTGCCTTCTCCAGCCTTGTTCTATTCGGCGGACAGCCGCATCCCCCTGGCCGAGTTGAATGCCAACTACCGGTTTGGCACAACCGAGTCGTTCAACCAGCAGTTCAATGATGTCATCCAGAGTAAAAAGGCGGCGGTCACCACAGCCGTCAAACACTTGATCGCGCAGCTTCCCCTGGAGGACCGAAAGAACTTTGAATATGGAAAGATCGCCTTCTATCAACGTTCATCCCATACGCTCGGGCTGGGGTTCTCCGATAAAACCCATCATCCCAAGGGGGTGGAGCTGCTGGTAAAAACCGAACGCGAGGGCAAGACCGCGGCGTACGAAATAAACTTTGCCCAAGGCACTATTCGATCAACTGAGCCCTGGCAAGCCGAGGAGCGTCGTTTCAGAAATGCCAACCTGGTCTACGAGACCAAGGCGTTCACACCTGCCGCCAGCCAAGCCCAGCAACAAGAACAAACAACACCCGTGGGTAACCCGTTACTTGATAGTTTTGCGACGGCACGCACTCAATACATTGCGCAGGCATTCGTCGAACACCTTGATCTTGATGATCCCGCGATAAAGGAACACGCGGGAGGGCACACCACGCTGGACGCACAGCGGGGCAGGGCCAAGGTTGTTGAAACGTTTTTATTGAACCTGGTTCCGCTGCGTTCGGCGATTGTCAATTTCCAACAGGGCAACTATGGCGAGGGCGCCTTTGACCTGGCGCTGGATATCTTTGGCTTCCTGACTGCCGGCGCGGGCGTCGCTGGAAAGCTTGGCAAGTTAGGCAGCGCAGCCATATCCGGGACGGCCAAGGCCTTGCAGGGAGCGAAGATCATTGGTGCGGCCACGATTGGCGCCTTGAACCCGCTGGGCGGGTTGGGTGACTTGAGCGTCGGCGGTGCCAGGCTGGTCGGCAAAGGGCTCGCCAAAGGTGTCGGCGGGGTCAATAGGCTCAGGGGCACTTCCGGCAGCTATGACCTGTTGAAGGCTGTCAGCAACGACTATGGCGCAGCGGCCACCGGCAGGTTCAAGGTGGCAGGGCGCAGTGTCGAAGCAGGGGCCGTCCTGCATAACGGCAAATGGTATGCCTTTGATGCCGACAGGCTACGTGCCTATGGTGGGCCTCTGCAGGACTTTGTGGCGCAGACCAGGGCCGTGGACGGCACGCTTGCCATGGCAGGTGTCGCGCCGGGCAGCGAGTTGGGCAACAGGATGCTCGTCGAGTACAGCGTTGCGCCCTCGAAAATAGCCGGGCTGTCGCGCAACAGCCAGGGCGTCTATGTTGCGGCTGACGGCCACTTGTCCCATATCCGCCATACCGACAGTGCCGGTGAGACGGCTGTGTATGAGGTTCGGCAAGTCACCCGTACCGAAGAGGGCGTGGTGCAGGCACGGATCTATCACCGTGGCCGGCAGACGCCGCTATTGGTCCAGCATGTACAAGGTGATCAATGGCAGCGCCTGAATCTGTTGGGCGCTGCTCCGACGCCGGTGGCAGCCGATCTGGGCGCTGTGATCGGGCAAGGTGGCGAGGGCATTATCTACGCGAGCCTTGATGGCAAAAGTGTCTACAAGGATCTGGGGCCTACATCAATCAAGCCATCGGATAAGTACATCAATACGGAAGTAGTCTCGCTGAATAAATATTACGGCGAGGGTTTTGCCAGGGTAATCATCGAGGATGGGCGTAAATATATAAAAATGGGGCGGATCGAAGGTGTGGATCTGAGCAAGTTCGAGCGCAATGGCTTGCCACCCGAGGCGCGTTCATTGCTGGATGATGTATTGGCGCAAATGGAAGCCAAGGATATCTATCACAATGACCTGCAATTAAAGAACTTTATGTACTCTGCCAAAGACCAGAAAGTTTACCCGGTGGATATGGATTCCCAGGGCTTGGAGTTTATGGCGCCGGTGGTCATGGACTCATATAACAGGCATAAAGAGGCGCTGCGCGTGGCCTACAGTGGCCTCGTCGCTAAACCTTCTTGATGGGGGGCCTGGACACCCCGCCGCGTGTCAGCGGCGGGGGGCAGTCTTAGAGGTTGAAGTCCCCGGCAGCCACCAACTCGCTCAATGGCCGGCGCGGGCTTGGAGCTTCACGGGCTTGGAGGTATTGCGCCAGGGTCGACTTGTCTCCCAGCTTGCCCACGGCGACCGCCGCATGCAGCGCATACCCCTCGGGGATTTTCAGTTCCTTGCGGGTCAGTTCCTGATCGAAACCGGCCATGCCATGGGTGTGCCAGCCGCTGATGCTGGCTTGCAGCGCCAGGTGGCCCCAGGCCGAGCCGGTATCAAAGGTGTGCCACAGGGCAGGGGTTTCTTCGCTGGCGCCCGGCACCGCAAAATCGGTTTTCGAGACCACGATCACCAGCGCCGAGGCATGTTGCGCCCAGCCACGGTTGAATTCGTTCAGCAGGCCAAGGAAGCGCTGCCAGTCCGGCGTATCGCGACGGGCATAGAGAAAGCGCCAAGGCTGCGAGTTGTAGGCCGAAGGCGCCCAGCGCGCGGCCTCGAAGAAGCTCAGCAAGGTTTCCTCCGGGATGCTTTCCCCGGTAAACGCACGCGGCGACCAACGTTCGGTGAACTGCGGGTGGATCGGATAATCGGCAACGCGTGCTTCAGTGCTCATAAGCGCATCCTGATGGAAAAACCGGTCTTCAAAGCTACTGCGCCACCGCGTACCTGACAAGTCTTGCCCTACCGGTAGTCGTAAGCGCTTGGCCCCAGGGGGCTTGGGCACTAGACTGGCGGCCTTTTAACATACCGAAACTGATGTAGAGCCATGGCCGCCAAAGTCGAACCTTTCTGGATACGCAAAACCCTTGAGCACCTCGACCAGGAGGAATGGGAGTCGCTGTGCGACGGCTGTGGCCTGTGCTGCCTGCAAAAGCTCGAAGATGAAGACGACAACAGCGTCTACTACACGCGTATCGCCTGCAAACTGCTGGACCTGAAAACCTGCCAGTGCACCGACTACCCTAACCGCCGCGACTCGGTCCCTGATTGCATCCAGCTCACGCCGGGCCAAGCCGATCAGTTCAAATGGCTGCCGCCGACCTGCGGCTATCGCCTGGTGAGTGAGCGCAAGGACCTGCCGCTCTGGCACCACCTGGTCTGCGGTGATCGCGATGCCGTGCACCACGAACGCATTTCCCAGTCCGGACGCATGCTCAGCGAAGGCAGCGTGCCCGAGGATGATTGGGAGGATTACCTGATTTTCCGCGCAGGCTGAAAAGGAGAGCGTATGACGGTCCAAGCCAAGCTGGCAGTGAGCCTGCTGTTGTTGGGGTTGAGCGCGTCGGCGTGGTCGGCGAAAAAGGTCGACCTCGACTATCACGTCAAACTCTTGCCCCAGAGCGATCAGGCCGAAGTCCGTTTAAGCCTGTCCCAGGGCTCGGCGGTGCGCAGCCTGGACTTCGACTTGGGGCGCGACGGTGACTACAGCGATTTCAAGGCCGACGGCCAGTGGCAGGTCAGGCCTGACGCGGGGGCCAGTCGTGGCCTGTGGCAGCCGGGCGCCGACAAGGCCAGCCTGACCTACCGCGTGCGCTTGAGCCATGCGCGCAAGGCCGGTATCTACGAATCACGCATGACCCCCAGTTGGGCGCTGTTTCGCGGCGAGGACCTGGTGCCGGCGGCCCGTCTGGATCAGCAGGATGGCGTGGAACTGGTGTCGCGGCTGACCTTCGAGCTGCCGGCGGGGTGGAAAAGCGTCGAGACGCCCTGGCCGCGGATCGGCAAGCACAAATTCCGTATCGACAATGTGTCCCGTCTGTTCGACCGGCCCACTGGCTGGATGCTCGCCGGCAGCCTGGGCAGCCGCCGTGTGCGCCTGGGCGAAACCGAAGTCACCGTGGCCTCGCCCAAGGGCCAGGCCATGCGGCGTATGGATGTGCTGACGTTGCTGACGTTCGTCTGGCCTCAGGTGCAAGCGGCGTTTCCCAGGCACCCGGCCAAGCTGCTGGTAGTGGGCGCCAGCGACCCAATGCGCCGTGGCGCGTTTGCCGCACGCGATTCGGTATACCTCAATAGCCGCACGCCGCTGGTCAGCGAGAACGGCAGCAGCCCGCTGATTCGCGAAGTGGTGCAAGCCATCGGACGGTTCAACGACCATCAGGGCAGTGACTGGATCAGTGAGGGGCTTTCGGAGTACTACGCCATCGAGCTGCTGCGGCGCGCGGGTGGTATCAGCGATGAGCGTTATGTGGCTATCCAGGCGCGCCTGAGCAAGGATGGCAAGGGCGTGACGACCTTGCGTGGCGAACACGTCAGCGGTGCCACGGTGGCGCGGGCGGTGGTGGTTTTGCAAGAACTGGATCGCGAAATTCGCCTGAAAACCCACAACAAGCGCTCACTGGATGACCTGACCCAAGCGCTGATGCGCCTGGACAGTATCAGCACCAAGGAGTTTGTGCAGTTGGCTGAAAGCGTGATCGGCGAATCGTCCGTGGTGCTCGACAGCAAGCTGCTGCACTGACCGGGCCCGTGTAGGAGCTGGCTTGCCAGCGATGCAAGCGGCTCGGTCCATCAGGTGTACCGAGGTGACGCTATCGCTGGCCAGCTCCTACATTTTGATTGGTGTCAGCCGGTGGTTTTTTCGGCAGCCACTTCAGCCCTGGTCTTGAGGTTCTTCAATTCCTCGCCGGCCCGCTCGATCTTGGTCCGCACACTATTGATATCCTGACGGCTTTTTTCCAGCAGCGACTTGGCCGAGCTATGGCCGCTGATCCCACGCGCCAATGCCACGCCGCCAATCGCCACCTGGATCAGGCCGAAAAAACCGCCCCGGCGAATGCCCTTGCCCATCATCACCACGCCACCGGCCAGGGAGCCAATGCGCTCCCAGCCCTGGACGTTCTGGGTCGGCTGGGTCTGGAACGGCGTCGATTCAATCACAGGTTCGAGGGTTCTGCTGTCGCTCATGGTCTGTCTCCAACAAAGGGCCATTGATATGCAACTGACTGTCGGCAGTTCAAGGATGTTCCCAAAAAGTCAGTACTTGGGTCCCGAACGGGTGTTATTGCCCTTGGCCAAGCGGTCGTAGAGCACCACATTGACGGTGGCTGCCAGGTTCATGCAGCCGGTGGTCGGGATGTAGATCACGTCTTCGCACCAGTCGCGGATCTCTTTGTCGAGGGAGCCGTCTTCGGGGCCGAAGATATACAGCGCCCGATCAGGATGGGTGTATTCCGGCAGCGGCCGGGCGCCCTCTACCAGTTCCACGGCGACCGGGATGCAGCCCAGGGGCAGGATTTTCTTCAGGTCGTCGATGCCGATCAGCGGGATATCGTGGTGGACCTTCTTGGTGTCGGTAATAAAGTCCCGGGCCCGCTCATAACGTTTACCGGTGTAGAACACCGAAGCCACCCCATAGCAGCCGGCGGCACGCATGACCGAGCCAACGTTTTCGGGGGATTTTGGGTTGTACAGACCGATGCAGCTGTAGCGTTTATTGCCCACGGGAGAGGGTGCCTTCGAGAAAAACCGCGATTATACGGGGATTGCTCGAACAGCGGTCGGTATAGAAATGGCGGGTCTGGGGGCTTGCCCGCGATAGCGTCGTTGCGTTCAGCGCCGAGCGTCAGTCGTCCTTTTTCATCAACCCCGCCAACGCCGCAAACGGGTTGTGCGTAGCCTTGGCGATGGTCGGGCTGCTGGTGGAGCCTTCGCCGAAATACTGTTGGTCGGTATAGCGGGAGTGTTCGTTGTCGTGGCAGTACAGGCACAGCAACTCCCAGTTGGAACCGTCCTGAGGGTTGTCGTCATGGTTGTGGTTGCGGTGGTGCACGGTCAGTTCGCTGAGGCGCTTGCCAGCGAACTCACGGGCGCAACGGCCACACACGTGGGGGTACATTTTCAGGGCTTTGTCGCGGTAGCCCATTTCCCGGTCGCGCTGGGCATCGGCGAGGATGCGGTCCAGCTTGGCGGTGTGGGAGGGCGGGTTGGTCGAGCTCATCATGGCTCCTGTTCATTTATTGGATAGATCACGGATGACGTTGATTCTAGCTGCTCACCTGGCAATTTGCCTCAGCCCTTGAGCTTCTCGGCAATCCAGATGGTATGCCGGGTGCCCTTGTTGCCATGGGCGAAGACTTGCACTTCCTCGGCCTTGAAGCCGGCCTTGCGCAGTTTGTCGCTGAACTGCTTGTCGGCGCTGGCCGACCACACGGCCAGCACGCCCTTGGGGCGTAGGGCCTTGGCGCAGGCGCTGAGGCCACCGGCGGAGTACAGCCAGCTGTTGGCTTTTTGCGTCAGGCCTTCGGGGCCGTTGTCGACGTCGAGCATGATCGCATCAAAGCCCTGGGGCTCGGCCTGCAGGACCTTGGCCACGTCTTCCAGGCGGATCACGGTGCGCGGGTCCTGCAACGGGTTGCCGGATTTTTCTCCAAGAGGGCCGCGATTCCATTCCACTACGCCCGGCACCAATTCTGCCACGACCACTTGCGCCGTCTTGCCCAGGTGCTTGAGCGCCGAGGCCAGGGTGAACCCCATGCCCAGGCCGCCAATCAATACCCGCGAGCCGGGGCGCCCGGCAACTTTGCGACAGGGGATTTCTGCCAGGGCGTCTTCGGAACCGTGCATGCGCGTGTTCATCAATTGCCCGCCGTCGCCACCCTGGATCTTGATCACAAAATCCTCGCCATACTCGAACAGGCACAGGGCGCCGCCGTTATCGGGGATGGGGGTGGTGTCGAGCAGCACGAAACGTTTCATGGAAATCTCATTGGGAAGGGCATTCTTGCGCGGTTGGGAGTAGCCTTGGGACTGGTTAACAGTCAGGCCATGGAGCCATCGATGAAGTGCAGCATTCTAGCGGTCATTGTAGGGAGTGTGCTCACATTGGGTGCCGCACATGCCCAGCAGTTGCAACCCGTGCCGAACACACCGGCGACCACCACGGGTGCACCGGGTACTGCAACGCCGACCCCCTATCCGCAAGTCACCCCGCCGATGGCACCCAAGCCACAAGGGGCCGGGGCGCCGTTGTTGCCGCCGATTGAAATGCCCAAGCCGCCCAAGGACCAGACCTTGCCCGGCCTGCAGCAAAACGACAGCAAGCCGAAGGCGCCGGCAGCGGGCTCTTAAACCAACCCCAGGGCCTTGAACACAAAGGCGTATTCCAGGGCTACGTCACGCAGCCCCTGGTAGCGCCCGCTCATGCCGCCATGCCCGGCGCCCAGTTCGGTCTTGAGCAGCAGCAGGTTGTCGTCGGTCTTGGTGGCGCGCAACTTGGCCACCCATTTGGCGGCTTCCCAGTACTGCACTCGGCTGTCGTTATAGCCGGCGATCACCAGCATCGCCGGGTACGCCTGGGCGCTGACGTTTTCGTACGGCGCATAGGCCTTGATCCGCTCGTACACCTCGGGTTCCTGTGGGTTGCCCCACTCGTCATATTCAGTGACGGTCAGTGGCAGGTCCGGGTCGAGCATGGTGTTGAGCACATCGACAAAGGGCACTTCGGCGATCGCTGCCTGGAACAGTTCCGGGCGCTGGTTGAGCACGGCACCGATCAACAGCCCGCCGGCGCTGCCGCCGCTGATGGCCAGTTGCTTGGAAGTGGTCAGGCCTTGGGCGATCAAGTGTTCGGCACAGGCAATAAAGTCGCTGAAGGTGTTTTGCTTGTGCTCCTGCTTGCCGGCGCGATACCAGGCTTCGCCCAGTTCGCCGCCGCCGCGCACGTGGGCGATGGCAAACGCCACGCCCCGGTCCAGCAGGCTCAGGCGTGCATGGGAGAACCACGGGTCGAGGCTGGAACCGTAGGCACCGTAGCCATAGAGGTACAGCGGCGTTGGCTGGCCCACCTGGTCGCGCTTGACCACCAGGCTGATCGGCACCTGGGTGCCATCGGCAGACGTCGCCCACAGTCGCTGGCTGACGTAGTCGTCAGCGTTGAACTCACCCAGCACCGGGGTTTCCTTGAGCACTTGCTGTGCGCCGCTGGCCAGTTCCAACTGGCGAACCTGCGCCGGGCGGTTCAGCGCTTCGTAACGCAGGCGGATCTTGTCGCTGTCGAACTCCAGGCTGTTTTGCACATACAGGCTGTAGGCTGCGTCTGGCAGCTCCACGCGATAGCTCGGCAAACCTTGTGGGTGCACGTCGATCACCGGCAGGCCGCCAATGCGCAGGCTCAGGGTCATGGCGCGGGCATTGAGCGTCACGCCATCGAACATCACCGCGTCATCGTGAGCAATCAGGTTGTGCCACTGCTCTTCGCTGGGCACGCTGCCGTTGTCCGGCGCCTGGAACAGCGCAAAGTTGATGCCGTCGCGGTTGCTGCGGATAAACCAGGTCCACTGGTCGTCCAGCTTGCCGTGGTCGACATCGTATTCATGGCCTTCAACCCGTGGCGCCAGGCAGGCAAATGCCTGTTGCGGCTGCTCGGCGTCCAGGGCCCAGATTTCACTGGTGGTCTTGCTGCCCAGGGCCAGGAGCAGTTGGCGCTCGGAACTGGAGCGGTAGCAATGCAGGAAGAAGCGGCCGTCGGGCTCGTGGAACACCTGTTCGGCAGCGGTACCGTCCAGGCGATAGCGATACAGTTTGTGTGGGCGATGGGTGTCGTCCAGTTCGCCGAAGAACAGCGTCAGGCTGTCGTTGGCCCAGGTCATGCTGCCGTCGCAATTTTCGAACGTCAGTTCGCTGACCTTGCCTGAAGACAATTCCTTCACGTACAGGGTGTAGATCTCTTCGCCATTGGTGTCCAGGCTGTAGGCCAGGCGCTTATGGTCCGGGCTGATGCTGAAGGCACCGAGGGAGAAAAACCCGCCATTGGCCAGTACATTCGGGTCCAGCAGCAATTCTTCGGCGCTCTCATCGATCTGCTGGCTGTCGTCGGCCGGGCGCGGGCAGCGGTAGTGGCGTGGGTATTCGTCACCGGCGGTGGTGCGCGTGTAGTACAGGTAGGGCCCCCAGGGCGAGGGCAGTGACAGATCGGTCTCGAGGATGCGCCCCTTGATCTCTTGAAACAGCGTTTCGCGCAGCTCTTTTTGATCATCGAGCTGTGCCTCTTGCCAGGCATTCTCGGCCTTGAGGTAGTCGAGCACCTCGCTGCTGTCGCGTTCCTGCAACCAGGCATACGGGTCCTGGCCTGGGGCGCTGCGGGCAATCGGGGCGGCAGTGATGTGGGTCGATGGAGGCATGGATCACTCTCTGTCTGGCAGTGGGCCGACGGCATTGCAGCCGTGGCACGGAAAAGCCGTTATCATACGGGCCTGTTTGCCTACCTTGCCATGGACACCATGACCGAGAACGACTATCTGACCGCTTGGGGCCTCTACGCCTTCGCCGCTTTGGGCTGCCTGCTGGTGTGGTTTCGCCTGACCCGCTGGATCTGGCGCTGGCTGCGCGAACCGCTGCGGTTGCTGATGGCGGTGCTGCTGTTGAGCCCGACCATTGTCGACCCGGTCAAGGAGCAGTTTGCCCCGGCCGTGGCCATCACCGCCCTGGATCTGCTGCTCAAGGTGGGCAATAACGCCTGGCGAGCGGTTTCCGATTTGCTTATGTACGCGATGATTGCCTTTGGTCTGTACCTGGTCTTTGTGCTGATCCGCTGGCCCATCGAGCGTGCCGCCAAGGCCCGGCGTGAGCAGAAGGCCGCCGCTGCGGCAGCGGTCGCGGCCGAGCCAGAAGACGACGAACCCTATGGCCGTCCGCCGGCCCCTGTCAGTGGCATGCGGGTCGAGCCGCGTCTTTAACGTTGTAAGCCCTGCATCGAGAGTCCTGGCATGTGTGAATTATTGGGCATGAGTGCCAACGTACCGACCGATATCGTGTTCAGCTTCACCGGGCTGATGCAGCGCGGTGGGCGTACCGGGCCGCACCGCGACGGCTGGGGCATTGCCTTCTACGAGGGCCGTGGCCTGCGGCTGTTCCAGGACCCGGCGGCCAGCAGCGAGTCTGAGGTGGCGCTGCTGGTGCAGCGTTATCCGATCAAGAGCGAAGTGGTGATTGGCCATATCCGCCAGGCCAACGTCGGCAAGGTCAGCCTGTCCAACACCCATCCGTTCGTGCGCGAATTGTGGGGGCGCAACTGGTGTTTTGCGCATAACGGCCAGTTGGCCGACTTCACGCCCCAGGCCACGTTCTACCGGCCGGTAGGCGATACCGACAGCGAAGCGGCGTTCTGTGACCTGCTCAACCGTATTCGTGAGGCGTTTCCCGAGCCGGTGGATATCGAGCAAGTGCTGCCGGACCTGATCGCCGCCTGCGCCGAATACCGCAGCAAAGGCGTGTTCAACTGCCTGCTCAGTGATGGTGACTGGCTGTTCTGCTACTGCTCGACCAAACTGGCGCAGATCACCCGTCGCGCACCATTTGGCCCTGCGCGCCTGAAAGATGTCGACGTGATCGTCGATTTTCAGGCCGAAACCACGCCAAACGATGTAGTAACGGTGATTGCCACCGAACCCTTGACCGAAAACGAGACCTGGACCCGCTACGAACCGGGCCAGTGGAGCCTGTGGCGGCGCGGTGAATGCGTGCGCCAGGGTACAACCGCATAAGGACGTCGATTATGTTGCTCAGCTATCTGCGCCTGGTGTTGTTTGCCATCGGCTTGTTGGTCGGGGTGCAAGTCCCGGGGTTTATCAACGACTACGCCAAGCGCGTCGAAGCCCATTTGATCGAAGCCCAGACCGGCCTGCGCGGGTTTGAAAGCACTGCGCAGCAGTTCTTCAATGGCGATTTGCAGGCATTGGTGGCGCATTACCGCGCCAGTGAGGATCCGGTGTTCCGCAGCGATGCCAACAGCCTTGGCACCTTGCTCGATCGCCAGGTGGCGTTGGACAAGCAGTTCCAGGCCATGCAGGGGCCGTGGTACATCCGCGCCTTGCAGGTGGCGGTGGCCGCCGACCCGGATATCCGCAAGGAGACCTGGAATGGCTACAGCTACCAGATCCTCCTGACCCCCGAAGCCATGGGCTGGGGCCTGGGCGGGGCGATGCTGTTGTCGTTCGGCCTGGAATGCCTGTTCCGCCTGATCGACTGGGTGGTACTGGGTGGCAAGCGTCTGCGCCAGAGCCGACCGATTGAAGAACGGGACCTCAAGGGTTTGTAAATCCAAATGTGGAACGGGGTTTGTGTAGGCACTGGCCTGCACCCCACAAGGGCTCTATCTGCTTGGGTTTGCGCGTTGCGGCAAAAATGTGCCTCGGTACAACAGTTGCACCGCGGTGAGGCTATCGCAGGCAAGCCAGCTCCCACACAAGCCAGCTCCCACCCGATCCAGCCCCTGCCGTTTCAATCGGGTTTCTTCAGTGAGGGTGGGTGACTGAGCACCATGCGTTCTTCACCCACTTCCTCGGCATACCGCGCCACGACGCTCTGGCACAACGCAACAATCTCCTCCACCAACTCCACGCCCACCCGCCACGACACCACCACCTGCAGGTTTGGTAAGCGCTGCGCCATGGGCAGCATGACCAGTTCGCCCCGCGCCAACTCTTCGCTGACCAGAACCGGCGGCAACGCGCCGATACCGAAGCCGTCGCGCAGCAAGCGGGTGATGGCCGACACCGAATTCACACAGTTCATACGCGGCGCCGCCACGCCATGGGCCTGCATCAGGCTCAACACGTCCTGGTGCGGGTGGGAGTTTTTCGAATAGGTGATGATCCGCTCTTGGGCCAACTCGGCCAGGGAGGCGTAGTCACGGTTGTAGATGCTATGGCTGGCGACGATCCAGCCCATGGGGTGGCTGGCCAGTTCCAGGCTGCGCACCGATTCCTGGCGTAGCAGGTCGGTTTGCAGGATCAGATCGAGAAAGCCTTTTTGCAGCTGATCGCTGAGGTTGAGCGCGGTATCGGCGACCAGCTCGATTTCCACCAGGGGGAAGTGGTCCATCAGTTCGGTCACCAGCGGGCTGAGCCAGGTATGGATCACCGTGTCCATCGCGCCGATGCGAATGCGTCCGACCTTGCTGCTGGTGGTTTCCAGCGACTGCTTGAGCCCCTGCATGGTGACCATCATCTGCTCGGCATAATCGAGCACCTTAATCCCATCCGGGGTCAGGCTCACCCCTCGTGAGTCACGCAGGAACAGTTTCACCCCCAGCTCGCTTTCCAGTACCGCAATGCGGCTGGAGATCGAGGCCTGGGTGGTGAACAGCTTCTCTGCCGTCAGCCGGAAGCTCTTGAGCCGGGCTACCCAGACGAAGGTTTCGAGGAACTTCAAATTCATGGGATCAACTTTTTCTTATGCATGGATCGGTTTTTATTAGTTGGACGCAGCAGGGGCTGCGCGCCAAAAATCGGGCTGTCTCACGATAAGCGTCGTCGGGGCTCAGGACAACATCGTTGCGGGATCTTGGTAAAAGATCCCACACTACAAAAAAATAAAGCCTACAGGAGTCTTCACCGTGAGCCGCCTGCTACTGAATTGCGACATCGGCGAAAGCTTTGGCGCCTGGACCATGGGTCTGGATGCCGAGGTCATGCCATTCATTGATTGCGCCAATATTGCCTGCGGCTTCCACGCCGGCGACCCGAGCATCATGCGCAAGACCGTCGCCCTGGCATTGCAGCATGGCGTGCAGATCGGTGCGCACCCGGCCTATCAGGACCTGGCAGGCTTTGGCCGCCGCTCCATGGCGTATGGGGCCGAGGAACTCCAGGACCTGCTGCATTACCAGATCGGTGCCCTCGACGGGATCTGCCGGGCCCAGGGTGGCCGGGTCAGCTACGTCAAGCCCCATGGCGCGATGTACAACGACATGATGGCCAAGCCTGCGCAACTGCGCGCGGTCATCCAGGCCGTGGCGGCGTACGACGCCAGCCTGCCGTTGATGCTCATGGCTACCCGCGACAACAGCGCCGCCCAGGCCCTGGGTGATGAGTATGGCGTGACCCTGTGGTTCGAAGCCTTTGCCGACCGCGCCTATGACAACGCCGGGCACCTGGTCTCGCGCCAGTTGCCCGGGGCCGTGCATCATGATGCGCAGGTCATCCTCCAGCAGGCCCTGACCATTGCCCGTGGCGAAACCCTGGTCGCCAGCGATGGCAGCCCCTTGCTGTTGCAGGCCGACACCCTTTGCGTGCATGGCGATAACGCCAGCTCGGTGGCAGCGGTGCAGCGCATTCGCCAGGCGTTGACGCCACCATGAAGCCACGGATTGAAGTAGTGGCCATCGACTGCCTGATGGTGCGCCTGTTTGATGCAATAACCGAAGACAACATGCCCTGGATGCTCGCCGCCACGCGCCGCCTGCGCGAGGGCTTTGGCCCGGCGTTGGTGGACCTGGTGCCTTCCTACACGACGCTGATGGTGCATTACGACCTGCTGGCGCTGAGTCCGGCACAGGCACGGGAGCTGATCGATCAGGCGCTTACCGACCTGCAGCCGCAGGTCCAGGGCAGCGGGCACTGTCACGTGTTGCCGGTGTGGTACGACCTGAGCGTCGGCCCTGAACTGACCTTGCTCGCCCAGCGCAGCGGGCTTGCGGTCGACGAGGTGATTCGGCGCCACAGCCAGCATCACTATCAGGTTTTCGCCCTCGGTTTTGCCCCAGGTTTTGCCTTTATGGGCCTGGTCGAAGAACAGCTCGCCGCGCCACGCCTGAACACCCCGCGCAAACGCGTGGCGCCGGGCAGCGTCGGCATCGCCGAGCGGCAGACCGCAGCCTACCCAGTGGAGTCCCCAGGGGGCTGGAACCTGATCGGCCGCACCCCGGCCAAACTGTTCGACCGCGAGCGCGATGGCTACAGCCTCATGCAGCCAGGCGACAGCGTGCGTTTCGAAGCCATCGGCCGCGCTGAATTTATCAACCTGGGTGGCGATGACACGCCCTTGGAGGCCCAGGCATGAGCCGCTTGTTGATCGAGGCCAGCACCGCGCTGTGCCTGTTGCAGGACGCCGGGCGTTTTGGTGTGCGGCATCTGGGCGTGACCCAGGGTGGCGCGCTGGATTGGGTGTCGATGTCCTGGGCCAATTGGCTGCTGGGTAATCCACTGGATGCGCCGGTGGTGGAGATCACCTTGGGCGGTTTTACCGTCCAGGCCCAAGGCTATTGCGTGCTGGCACTGGCCGGTGCTGACCTGGGGGCGTACATCGACGAGCGTGCCGTCAGCCCAGGGCGTAGTTTCATTCTGCAAAAAGGCCAGCGTTTGCGCTTCACCCAACCACACCGTGGCGCACGGGCTTACCTGGCGGCGCCGGGAGGTTTTGATGCGCCCAAGGTGCTGGGCAGTTGTGCCAGTGTTGGCCGCGAGGCCTTGGGCGGTTTGGACGGGTTTGGCCGGGCCCTGGCTGAAGGCGCTACGCTTGCCTATTGCGGCACGAGCAGCAATTTGCGTGAGTTGCCTGTGGAGCAATTACACCCTGCGGCGCCCCTGGACGTGATTCTCGGTGCGCAGATCGGCCAGTTCAGCGGCCAGAGCCTGTTCGATGCGTTTAACACCGAATGGGCCCTGGACAGCCGCGCCGACCGCATGGGCATGCGCCTGCTGGGCACGCCGCTGGCGTATCAGGGCGCGTCGCTGATCTCCGAAGGCATCCCCTTGGGTGCGATCCAGGTACCGCCGGATGGGCAGCCGATTGTGTTGCTCAATGACCGGCAGACCATTGGCGGCTACCCGCGATTGGGTGCGTTGACGCCGTTGTCATTGGCGCGCCTGGCCCAGTGCCTGCCGGGGGAGAAGGTGCGGTTGGCACCGGTGATGCAGGAGACGGCGCACCGGGAGCATCTGAGCTATTTGCAGCGATTTATGAACCGCTAAAGGCATCGCAGGCAAGCCAGCTCCCACATTTAAACTGCGTTCACACAGTAAAGTATGTGAATGCATTCCATGTGGGAGCTGGCTTGCCTGCGATAGCGTCAGTGAATTCACCACCTATTTAGAGAGAAAGCGCATCCCTTCTTCCAATCCCCGCAAGGTCAGCGGATACATCTGGTCCTCAATCAAATCCCGCACGATATTGGTCGACGAGGTATAGCCCCAGGTATCTTTCGGGTACGGGTTAATCCAGATCAGCTTCTTGTACTTCTCCATGAACCGCTGCATCCACACATACCCCGGCTCCTCGTTCCAGTGCTCCACGCTGCCACCGGCCTGGGTGATTTCGTAAGGCGCCATGGCCGCATCGCCGATAAAGATCACCTTGTAGTCAGCGCCGTACTTGTGCAGCAGGTCCTGGGTCGAGGTGCGTTCGGAGGTGCGGCGCATGTTGTTCTTCCACACTGATTCATAAATGAAGTTGTGGAAGTAGAAGTACTCCAGGTGCTTGAACTCGGTCTTGCAGGCCGAAAACAGCTCCTCGCAGATCTTCACGTGGGCATCCATCGAGCCGCCGATGTCGAACAGCAACAGCAATTTGACCGTGTTGCGCCGTTCCGGGCGCATCTGGATATTCAGCAGGCCAGCGTCGCGGGCGGTGTGGTCGATGGTGCCGTCGATATCCAGCTCTTCGGCCGCACCCTGGCGTGCAAATTTGCGCAGGCGGCGCAGCGCCACCTTGATATTGCGCGTGCCCAGCTCCACCGAATCATCGAGGTTCTTGTACTCGCGTTGATCCCAGACCTTGACCGCCTTGCCCTGGCGCTTGCCGGCATCGCCCACGCGAATGCCCTCGGGGTTGAAACCGCCGGAACCGAACGGGCTGGTGCCGCCGGTGCCGATCCATTTGTTGCCGCCGGCGTGGCGTTCCTTTTGTTCTTCGAGGCGTTTCTTGAACTCTTCGATCAGCTTGTCCAGGCCGCCCAAAGATTGGATCTGCGCGCGCTCTTCATCGCTCAGCGAACGCTCGAACTCCTTGCGCAGCCAGTCTTCGGGAATCAGCGCCTGCAAGTGATCGTCGAGTTTTTCCAGGCCGTTGAAGTAGGCGCCGAAGGCACGGTCGAACTTGTCGAAATGGCGCTCGTCTTTCACCAGGATCGCCCGGGACAAGTAGTAGAACTCGTCCATGTCGGCGAAGGTCACCCGTTGTTTCAGGGCGTTGATCAAGTCCAACAGCTCACGCACCGAGACCGGCACCTTGGCTGCACGCATTTCATTGAACAGGTTGAGCAGCATGGCAAAAGCCCTTATCGAGTGCCGCGACGGCTCATGAACGCCAGGCGCTCAAGCAGTTGCACATCCTGCTCGTTTTTCACCAGGGCGCCGGCCAGTGGCGGGATGGCCTTGGTCGGATCACGCTCGCGCAACACCGCTTCGCCGATGTTGTCGGCCATCAGCAGCTTGAGCCAGTCCACCAGTTCGGAGGTGGAAGGTTTTTTCTTCAGGCC
>Ga0265296_1001212_pt1 | contig 30899 bp, 34 predicted proteins | sample MunlanPumphouse1_FD_189073 | JGI IMG/M metagenome (GOLD analysis project Ga0265296, IMG submission 189073) | Groundwater microbial communities from a municipal landfill in Southern Ontario, Canada - Pumphouse #1 | ecosystem: Environmental > Aquatic > Deep subsurface > Groundwater | place... | reverse complement strand
TCCGGCTCGCTGATTTCTTTATTGTCTCCTTTCTATTTGACTTCACAATCATGAAAAGGAGACATTGTACCTTTGATCTTTCGGTCGTCGGTACAACACGCTTTTAGATTAGGGTTTCTACAGAGCACAAAAAATAAAAAAAATCTGTTTCCGAACGGGATCATCGGCATCGATGATCAGATCGGAGACTTACGGTTCTTCCAGTTTGTGTGCAGTTCGTAACCTACGAGCAGGAGCATAGTTACGGTTGCTGCAATGATCAGGGCAGGTATCACTGTACTATCGACCAGCATGGCCTCACTTGATCCGAGGTGGAGTGACGCGAAACGGTCTATACGAACGGTTGGCAATGTGACAATCCCCTGGACCGATACAACACAGAATACTCCTACAAAGATGAGGAGAGCTGCACTGTATTTCATCAGTGCTGTCCGGACCTGCGCAATACTGTTCATCCGGGGAGCTACGATGAAGACCTGGTTTTTCAGCCGGTAGATCTTCACTTTCTTCCCTTTGACACTGTATTTGGTATTGGAGATCTCCAGAATGCCGGCAGTCATCAGGTTTTCAATATGATACTTTGCAGCGTTTAAGGAGATGTTCAGTCGTTCTGCAATATCAGATAACCGGAGCGGCCCCTCTGTTGAAAGAAGCTGCACCACCTCACCGGCATTCTGGTGAGACATTGCTTTCACAATATTCTGGGCTTTCTCCTGCCCGGGTTCCAGAAAAATCACTTCTTCAGTCATATTGAGTGATTCGTCAGTGGAGGGATTTTGACCAATACCCATTTCAGGTACCGTCGGATTAACCGGATACTCCGTTCTCTGATGAACCATACTTCCCCCGTCATCTAGTTCTTCCATGAAATCCCCCTTGCAAACTGTTTTAATATCTTATTCTCGCGTCAACCTCATATATACGATCTGATAACTGAAATTTTTTTTTCACTTATCATTTTTCCCAAAAGCACCATCAAAACCCCGGCCTTATTATGTGCAAAACACCTGATATCTGTAAAGAGATGTGGTTGCATACCGGCTACAGATTTCACGATAACAATGTTGACAGGGAAGTGTCACTGGTTGTCAATTAACGGAGACCTGAAATGGGTATAGAGATACTTGGGGGGGATGCAGTCCTATTGGCTGCGTATTTGTTTCCCATCCTGTTCCTGATGGCATTTATCGGGCATGAGGGCAAAAAATACCTGATATATCTTGTCTGGGGTATTGTCGTATCAATCCCCGTTATTATCCTTTACGATTTAATTACAACAACAGTTCCTCTCTCCATTCTGCCTTATCCTGAACTCGTCGCATCCCCACTCCTTGAGGAATTTTTCAAAGCGCTTCCTATCATCATCCCCGCAATCATGGGTATAAAAAACAGCAACAGGGACCTGCTGGTCTATGCGATGGCCGTGGGAATCGGATTCTCTCTTCTGGAGAACTGGCACACGATTGATCCCGCATCACTCATGTCCTCCTGTGAGGGGCTTGATCCTGAGTTATTCACGTCCTGTTGGGAGGGGAATATTCTGACAGTTCTGGGCTTGTCGTTCTCAACATCACTTTTGCATGGATGTACCTGTGGGATCATTGGGTATGGTATCGTCCTTATCCGGAACTTTGACCGGAAGGCACTTCCCGTTCTCCTCTTCGGATTCTATACCCTTGCCGTTACCATCCATGCGATTTACAATCTGTTGTGGGTAAGGGGCAGTCTGATCGATTGTGTCATAGACTTCAGCTTCCCGCTGGTCCTCTTCTTCTTCCTGCTCACCTGTTACCAGGTAGATCTCCCCAGCATCTTTAAAAGAGAGATTGAAGAGTAATTGATGCCTAACGTTCCGTATCCGATTGCATCCATGCGTGCATCATTTTAACATCCTGCATGGTGTCGTCAGTCTTTTGGCACATTGAGATAGGTAAAAATGCCCATCTGGATCAGGAGGAATGACAGAACAATGAGCGGCCCGTCAATACTCAGAAACTCATTCAATGTCAACTGATGTGCCGCAAACAGGCCAATTATAGCATCCCCGGGATGTGTGACAAGGTATGCATCCCGTATTGCAGACGTGATGAATGGAAAACTCCATATGAAGATACCGACCCAGAGCAGGGAGTACCGGTAAACCCCATGCTCCAGCGCACTATTGATGAACAATATCACGAACAGGACATGGATCCATAAGAGTACACTCGCGCCGTTAATTCCCAGAATGGTTATGATCACGAGTGTGATGAACACTAAAAGACCAACAAGAGCGATCTGAGAAAATCGCGGACAGGGCTTTTTGGGAAATTCGAACCAGAATGCAGCAATAAAAAAGAACATGAAACCCAGAAATCCCATCTGGGAAATATTAAAAAATACCGTCTCCCTTCCAATAATTATCGTGTAGAGATACCAGTAGGTATTGGACAACGCATACCCCAGGAAGGCAAACGCTGCGAGCAATAATATGATCCGTTCCGACCACGTACGGTAGGCATACAGACAGCAGCACATGCAGAAGAGAGCAATTCCGACCTCCAGGACATTTCCATACAATTGGTATGTTTTGATTGAATCAACAAAAAAGATCCAGATACAAAAAAATAGAGGAACGAGGACCAGGCTCCATAACAGGAGGAACGCCGTTTTTGGAACAACATCGCGGTTTGCAGGTTCCATGGATTCCGGACACATCTGTTCTGATTGTTTTTGTTTTCTGGTATATAGGTACAGGTTTTGATTTTTGAACAGGGAACCTGCGAACCGAGTTCATTCGTATACTCTATGAGATACCGAGGGTCCCACCTTATTTTTCCGGATCCGTCAGGGCAATCAGCGGGATATCGATCTCATTAAAATGGAGCATCGGAGATTCCGGGACAGGATCTCCTGAGATTCGCAGAGGGTCACAGGTCTTAAACAGGGTGCGGTTTTCACTGTGTCGCATCCCATACATAAAGTACACAACCAGCCCGATACAGAGCCAGACAACAAACATCAGATGCGCGATAAATTTGAGATTCAGGATAAGAAATCCGCATGCCCCGATACAGAGGAGGGGGACATAGGGGACCAGGGGACACTTAAATGGCCGGTTCAGTTCAGGTACTTTGTACCGGAGGATAAGCACGCCAAGAGCAACAATGGAGAAGGCAACCAGCGTTCCCATATTCACCAGTTCGGCTACGGTGGCCAGGGGAAACAGTCCTGCGACGCAGGCTGTGATGATCCCGATAAAGAGGATTGATTTTGCCGGCGTGTGAGTGACCGGGTGGACTGCTGAAAAGAGTGCGGGCAGAAGACCGTCCCGGGACATGGCAAAGAAGATCCGGCTCTGCCCAAAGAGCATAACCAGGATCACCGAAGTCATTCCTGCAAGGGCCCCTACAGAAACAATAGCTGCACCCCAGGAAATTCCAATGCTGTTGAGGGCATATGAGATCGGTGCCTCTATTGCTCCCGGTTGAGCCAGTTCGGCAAAGGGAACAACACCCGTCAGCACTATGCCAACGAGAATGTAAAGGATCATACACACTGCAAGAGACCCGATTATACCTATGGGCAGACTCTTCTGGGGATTCTCAATCTCCTCTGCTGCAGTGACAACGGCATCAAACCCGATGAATGCAAAGAAAACCACTGCCGCCCCGGAGAAGATTCCCAGCCAGCCATCCGGGGGCATGTAGGGTTCATAGTTCCCCAGGGAAATGGCGGTGATCCCAAGGAGAATAAACAGCAGGATCACACCGATCTTAAAAATAACAATGATCGTGTTCAGCCGCACACTTTTTTTCGTTCCCTGAACGAGCATCAGGGTAAGGCAGAGAACGATCAGCACTGCAGGAAGATTCAGGATGCCCCCATTAACGCCAAATGGCTGGGTAAGGAATTTCGGGAAATGAAATCCGAATATGGTCACAAGCGATGACATATACCCCGACCAGCCGATAGCCACAGCGGATACGGCAAGACCGTACTCCAGGATGAGCGTCCAGCCAATAATCCAGGCCCAGACTTCCCCAAGTGCGGTGTAGCAGTAGGTATAGGCACTTCCGGCTACCGGGATCATGGTGGAAAATTCCGCATAGCAGAGTGCGGCAAACAGGCAGACCGTGCCTGCAATAATAAAGGAGATCGGCAGGGCATTGCCGGCATGAAGACCAGCGGCAACGCCGGACAGGACAAAAATTCCCGTTCCGATAATACCACCAACCCCGAGCATTATTAAGTCAAAGGGTTTCAATACGCGTTTGAGCCCATGACCGTTTTTCACTCCCTCATCGGCCGATGCAATTGGCTTCTTCTTAAACATGGAGTGATTGAAGAAGGCTGCAATGTTCATGGTTTCCCCGGGACATTAACCCATATTTTTGGTCTAATGTGTTCTTTTTTCCAAAGGGGCTTAAATCAAGCGTTGACTGAAATTTTTTTTTCACTTATAGATAACGATTTTTTAATAGACTCCGGATAGATCAGGGAAATACTATGACGCAGATCGTAACTCCCCATGCACATCCCTTTCGGGATATTCCGGTGGATCTCCTGCGGGGACTTGCAATCACCATCATGGTCGGGGCTAACCTGATTCCCTACCTTCTTGCTCCCCCGGCGCCATTCTGGCTGCGCCTGGTCTCTTCAGTTGCAGCTCCCTTGTTTATTTTCATATCAGGGATGATGGTCGCATTATCCTGTCGCACGAAACACTATACGTTGTCGTATTTCCTCCTGCGCGGGGGGTTTGTCATCGGTATTGCAGCATTCCTTGATCTCTTTGTCATGGGATTCGTACCGTTCATTGATACCGATGTATTGTACCTTATCGGAATCTCCCTCCCGCTGGCCTATCTGTTCCTGTCACTCGGTAAGAGAACAAGACTGGCAATTTTAATAGGGATCCTTATTGCAGCCTTCCTGCTCAGAGGAATTGTCGGGTACAGTTCTCTCCCGATCATGATTCCCGCCAGTTCTCTCCCGATCATGATTCCCGCCAGTTCTCTCCCGATCATGATTCCCGCCAGTTCTCTCTTACATGGCGGAATGTTGCCGGATATTTTCGCAGTTCTGTCCCAGTGGTTTATTGACGGCTGGTTCCCGATCTTTCCCTGGCTGTTTATCGCACTCCTGGGAGCACAGGCAGGTATGTTCCGCTGGCATGAGGGAACGATCATCTCCTTTGCGCAACGGAAACTGGCGATACTGGCAGTGAGCGTCCTTGCCATTGGATCCATAGTCTGGTTCCTTGTGCCCGGCCCGTTATTGACACGTCTTGGATATGTTGAGCTCTTTTATCCCCCGGCAACAGGATTTTTGCTTTTCATTACCGGCCTGATCTTCTGTCTTTTCATTATTGCGGATACCCTTCCGATCACATGGCGGGGCTTTGACCCGATACGGGCTCTCGGAGAATGTTCACTTGCCATCTATATCCTGCATATGGTCATCATCACACGGGTCATAGAACCTTTCGAACTTCAGGTACCGCTCTATGTATTCTTGGCAGGGTACCTGCTACTCATCACCGGCATGATCGTCACCGCGTATCTCCTGCGGTACGCCCGGAAAAAGATCAGAACCCGTTCATTTATGGTCCGGACTCTCATCGGAGGATGAGTTTTAAAAAAAATTGCGGTTATGTGACTGCCCGCGATTGGTCCGAATCGCATACGTCCAGTTATTTTGAACAAACCGAGTGGAGGGCCAGATTTTTTTATCTTTTTATTTCAATGGGCATGAAAGGCATACTTCAGACCATGTAAATGGCGGGAGGGTACCAGACATCTCCCCGGCAACGATCCTCCTTCATACCCCGGTTTACCCCATGTTAAATGGGATTGCAAAGAGCGCTACAAACACAAGGTCTGGCAGGATAGCGATAATTAATGAGGTTGCTCCGTCTCCCCTGCTTATGAAAGTGAGAGGGGACCCATTGCCGGATGTGTCCCGGTTCAAGGGCCGTTTGATCATATCACGATTACGGATGCAGATTATCCACCATTCGATCCTGGGCATCAGCTGCAGTATGCGAGCCGGCATCCTTGAGGACCGCGGATTTTTATCTGCACACCAGAATATCTCTGCAAAAGAATATAATCTCGGTGTTGAGTGAAAAATATTTTTCAGCAATTGATCAGAGTAAACGGGACCATACCGCGCTTTGACGGGCGTGGACTGGAAATAAAGGGGTCTATTGAATTGTTTATTTTAAGTAATGAGTGAAAAAAATCATAGATTATCCTATATTTATGAAAGCGGCAGGATCCTTATCAAAACAGAACACAAAATGAGAGGTTGTCTATCAACCGGTTTTTTTCACCGGCAGGTCGACAACAATTTTTTCCGCCATGAGATTATAGAAAAGCATTGTTTGTTTATAATGTCTCAGCAGATCGCCAAGAGTCAGTTTCCCGTCACAGGCTCGGAGGATCTCTGCCGTTTTGGTATCCAGATCGATCTTCTGGCGCTGTTCTTCCGGCAGGTTCTGCATACCATAATAGACGAGAACGGTCTGCCCACCGGAATATTCCAGTGTCCAGCGGTACTGGAGGACAGGTATCATAGTAATCTTCGTCATGGTCTGGTATCCCACCCGGTTCATCCGGTATGGAACATTCAGAGCAGAAAATAAAATAATCCAGCGTTGAGTGAAGTTTTTTTTTCGGTTATCGTTGACTATTTTCAATTAATCTATGCATTTTTGCCGTCAGAGCAATGTAGTCACGGGATTTTTTTACAAACGAACACTCGGATTCTTGTGTGGGGATACCCCATAATCCCGACGATAAATAAATTTTTTTCGTTAGATCTTGGGAAAATAACCGGGCATTCATTGTTTTGTAACGTCAGCCCACAAGGGTAGATTTCCCGATACGATTTAATAAAAAAATGTAAAGGAAGAATGTCTGAATTAATCCTTTGTTACCAGAACAACCATGCTGAATGAATCATCAGTTGCCTTGGGCTCTTCCCATGGACGGTAGTAGACGGCCTTGAATGTGTAGGTATCCACGGCCTGTGGTGAAAGGATCCATTCATGATACCCGGGTGCACCGATCAGGGCAGTGTCCGGAGCAATGGTATTATCCGAATAAATGTCAAGTCCTTTTGCTGCGGTTGCATTCCAGGTATAGCCGGTGGTCGGGTTCTCTTTCAGCCGGACTACGATACGTTCGCCCATGGGAATTGTGACAATCTCACCGTTGGCGGTGCTGTTCACATAGACCGTACGGACGGCGGTAATAGATCCATCCAAGGTGACCGGTTCTGTAGCAGGTGTTGCTGGTGTAAACAGGGGAACGATACCTACCGTGGTTGAGGTTGTTGGAGGTACCGCTGATGTTTGCGGAGCAATCGTTGTACCAGAACTCCCGGTACAGCCGGCGATCAATACTACTGCAAGGATAAGTATGCAGCCAATGCCTGCGATTAGGTAGGGTGTTTTCATCAATATCACCATGTATTATCTAAATATCAGTGAGCAGTACTTTAATTCCGTCGATGAGTGAAATTTATTTTTCCGTTATCGCCATGGGTTATTTCCCGATCACAAGTAATAGTGGAAACCTGCTTGACTGCAGCCAGTTAAAAAACACTTTTCATCCAATGAATGATAAAAAAAAGGGGATATCCCCGGTTCTGAAAGGATTTTTAGTTGAAGTAATAATCGAGTCGTGACTCCGGCCAGATACCGCTCCAGCTGTTTCCGATTAGACTCCCGTCATTTGCATCGACAACGGCATAGTAGGTTTCTTCGTACCGGTCGTTCCAGTATCCGGTTATTTTCACAACCCATGCAAGGTTCTCGACATTCTGGTACCGGGTAACAACGGCAAGATAGGCATCGGATGAACGGACGGAGAATGACTTGTCAAACCCGTAATAGTTCTCAGTCGTCTCGGTTGCTTCTGCAAGGGTAATGGAGTTCTTGAGTTCAACAGTCACTAAACGGTCAACGCCCCAGTAGTCAACAATGGCTCCTGTTGCCGGGTTAACCCTGACATGGACGAGATTCGGGAGGAGGACGTGGTCCTTCTCTTCGCGGAGGACAAAGTCATAGGCCTTGATGTCAACCCGCTCCCAGTTTTGCGTGGTTTCGTTCGTCACATAGTAGTAATCTGAGTAAACCGTATCAACAACAATCTTCCAGGATTTCCCGGAGAAGCCCTCATATTTCTGACCAGCATATACCGTTGCCTTTGCGTATGCCTCGTCCCGGGAAAGAGTCAGTTCAGCGGATTTCGGCGCATTGGATGCAAAATGTACGAATTCGACAACACCGGTGTTCTGGTTCACACTGAAGGAATCAGAATCGACCGTGAGCGTATAATAGTTCCCGACCTGGAGGCTGCCGGTAGAGCTCAGTTGCGGCTCAAGCGTCAGATCATTCATAAAAACCCGGACGCTGTTCTTGGCGTCATCCACAGAAATCGGGTAGTTGTCATTCACGGATGCAACGGCAACGGTGCCGGCATCTGAAATCGGATCCATCTGGATGCTCATGGCTCCGGCATATGGCAGGACCAGAAGCATGCATGCTGCAGCGATTAAAACTGCAAATAATCTTGTTATTCTCATAGGTAATACTCCAAGCATGTTGCACAAGAGTGTGCTGTTTGAGAGACCAATAATCGGGTCTTATTGTCCTTATTTTCCCCAAAGGGGGTTAAATCACGCGTTAAGTGAAAAAAAATCTGCACTCATGCCAAAGAATCAAAGAGCACACTCTTCCAAGACCGTTGAAAAGATCCGTTGAAAAAGAGGGTGGGCGGAATATGCTTTATGGCAGTTCAGGCAGCCGCTTCTGCTATGCCATGGCCCCACGAGAATGGCAGACTGTCTTCATCTGTACCCTGATCGTCTGTAATAACTTCACCTATACCAGAGTCACTCACGGAGATCTGCGTTGAGATATTTACTGCAGCAGTTGCATTGACAAGCCCGGCACCATAGAACCACGAATTGCCCAGAGGTGTTGCTGTGCTGACAATCTGATCCCGAACCTGCTCATTGGTCCAGTCCGGATGAGCGCTGTAAACAAGTGCAGCAACTCCGGCTACATGGGGGGCTGCCATGGATGTCCCGCTGTATGTTGCATACGTTGAACCGGGAATAGTTGACCTGATATTCACACCCGGCGCGGAGATACTAATGTGTCTTCCCGTACTGGACCAGGAAGCACGATGGTTGTACTTGTTCACCGCTGCAACGGAAAGGACACCATCATATTTTGCCGGATATGAAAGGGTATCTCCGGCCCCACTGGGAACTCCACTGTTTCCTGCAGCTGCTACGATCAGTACACCGCTGGTCGATGCCTCATCGATTGCATCGTGCAGTGCTCGTGAATCCTCGCTTAATCCAAGACTCATGGACGCGACCTGCATACTGTTGTTCTTTGCCCAGAAGATACCCTCAATGACATCGCTGACATGTCCTTCACCTTTGTCCGACAGAACTTTCACACCGTACAGGCTGATACCCGGAGCAGTGCCGTAAATCCCCTTGCTGCTTCCCACGGCAGCAAGGATCCCCGCACAGTGGGTGCCGTGGCCGTTATCGTCCAGGGGATCGGAAGATTGAGATAAGACATTGAATCCGCCGGCATATGCCCCGGCAAGATCCGGGTGCGTATAATCGATCCCCGTATCAATTACAGCGACCTTCACACCTTGCCCCGTTGTATTGTAAGCCTGGACCGTGTCGGCATTGATCTGTTTTATGTTCCACGGCATGGTGGGTCCATAGGCAGTGACCAGATAGTCCGGTTCTATGTACCGTACCGTCCCGCTAGCCTTGAGTGCAGCAATCTCCTTGTCAGAAAGATCCGCAGCAGCGGCATGAATATCCGGATAGATGTGCGTTGTGGATTCGATTGAAACGACCGGTGATACTGAAGTCCCGTAAGTTACGGAATTCCCGGTGGCCGCTATTACCATAATTCCGTTCTGGGATGCAGTTCTTACCTGAGATGAATCCTTGAATCCTATAATAACGGGAACTGCTGAAACGCTGCCAATAAAAAGGCAGCAGATGAGAAGTGCTGCGATAATGTATACTGTGTACTTCATGGATCTTCTCCAGTAAGACCGGTGCCCCGGCCAACTGTTATTAAAAAATGGGAGGGAAACACATAACTCTCGCGTTAAGTGAAAAAATTGCTGCGGTTATTCATCAACCGGAGAAGATCCTGTGCCCCGTGGGCAGGTTGAGACTGGCAGAAAAAACAACAGCGGAATAGGAATCATGGCCGTGAGTCCAAGAGAGTTGGGTTGTGGGGTAAGGTCTCTCCCCGAAATAATCAACAAAAGGAGGTTTCAGGTGAGAGGTGAATCATTCGGTCAATAATCCCGGTGAACCAGCACGGGTTGATCCCCTGCCGGTTCACGGGAGTCCAGTCCTGTCGCATCACATGGGGGGCAGGTTCTGGAAGATTGCCTGAATGACTGCAATGATGATCTTAAGGAATATAGCCCAGTCAAACATTGTCCCATTCACCTCGTTTGAGAGTCTCATTCATCGTGCTGACCATGATTGACGGCAGGAAATCCTGCCGGTCCCCGAAACTGCCATCAGCCGGTGTCCCGTAGGATCACCGGAACCGGCAGATGTAGCTCAGGCTTCGCGATCTGTCATGGGATCGCAGACATCATTTCCGGGATGTCATAGGGAAAAATATGCACGTTGTGCTAAATATCTGGCGATGAGTGAAAAAAAATTTGCACTCAAAATGTAAGGCAAACGAATTTCCGGTTATTATCGAAGCTAGCTCACTCTATCGTTCGATATTGAAAAATACCCTCATAGAGATACGGTAGAATTCGTATTCTTTGTCCTTAAAAGAAAGTCCGGTGAATCTCAAGGCTTGTAACTACCGGCTCCACGTTACGGAGATCAAAATCACTGTGATCCTCTATAACCACTCACGATTGATCTCGACATGAGCGGTTCTCATCAGTATGAGGGAATTCTGCAGAGCCAGATTTTTTTAAAATTACCTGGCTTTTTTTAATATTTTATACGGACCATGGTTCCGGTGTTTCCGGTAAACCGGCATGACAGGGGCCGCTGGTATGATCCCGTTTTGGAACGTGTATCGGATCAGCTGACAAACTAACATCAGAATCCAAAAAATAAAAGTAGAGAGGTGCTTTGATTCAGGGTTACCACGAGAACGGGCAGTACCATTTTCCGTAGGAGGGGCACTGAGTTTTGTTACAGGCCCAGCCAGTCACTACAACTCCCGTTGGATCACCCGATGCCGCAGTGGTGAGTGGTCCCGTGATTGATTCCCCGGCTTTTTCACACATGTTTAATTTCACCTCCGCTCCCGTTTTATTCCTGAAGGTATTTTGTTACAAACCTATCTCTTCCTTAAATCGGGATATACCTGGCGTTAAATGAAAAAAAATTGCACTGAAAAAATGCTGTTAAAAAAATGAGAGGGGTTTACCACCCTTGAAAGGGCACCACCATTTTCCGTAGGAGGAGCACTCAGTTCTGCCGCAGAGTGCGTTCATCGTTACAACCCCTGTTGAGGCCCCTGATGCAGCCGTGGTGAGGGGCCCGGTTACAGATTCTCCAAGTTTCTCACACATGTTTCGTTTCACCTCCGTTGCCGTTTTGTTCCTGAAGGATATTTTGCTACAACCTACCTCTCCCTTAAAGCAGGATATACATGGCGTTAAGAAATTTTTTTCTTTTTTTCACGTATCTGTGCACCCGTTAGTCCGGGCAAAAAAATGAGATCGTGCAAAGGATTCCCGATCAGGCCGGTCACGGTTCCCCGGTCATGTACACGATGGTGCTGCCTTCCTGGATATCGCCCCGGTTATGGGTCACGATGATCACAGTCTTATCAGCGAGCTGCCGGATCACTTTATATATGGACCGTTTGGACTCTTCGTCAATGGAGCGGGTGAACTCGTCAAAGATAATGACCGGTGAATCCCGCAGGAGGGCCCGGGCGAGCGCGATCTTCTGCATCTCCCCGCTCGAGAGATTGTGGCCGGACTCCCCCACTTCCGTATCATAGTGCCGGGGGAGGGTCTCTATCAGGTCGTCGAGGCCGGCCCGGTGAACCGCCCGCACCACATCCTCCCGGGTTGCCGACAAGTCCCCAATCAGGACATTGTCGTAGATCGAGCCGTCGAAGATCAGGGCATCGGAAAAGACAATGGACACGTACGACCGCAGATCATCCCGGCGCACTGATGCAATGTCCTTTTCGTTGATCGTGATCCTGCCCTGGTCCGGGGAATATAACCGGCAAAGGAGTTTCAAGACGGTGGATTTCCCCGACCCGTTCTCTCCGACCAGGTAATTGATCCCCCGGGTGAAATGCCCGTTGAAGTTCCTGATGATGACCCGATCATCGTACGAGAATCCCACGTTCTCTAACCGGATATCTCCCGGTCCGTCTACGGGCAGCGGAACACTGCCCTCCGCACCGCCACCGAGTTCCAACACTTCGCCGATCCGGTCGTACGATGCCTGGGAACTCTTGTAGGAGTTCCAGAGATCCGAGACCTGCAGGACGGGCGAGAGGAAGAGACTCACGTATGCGACAAACGCCGTCAGCGTCCCGACCGTGAGCGTTCCCTCCAAGACAGAAAAACTCCCGAGCGTTAGGATGAGGATTGTGGGAACGCTGTAGATGAGCATGGTGACCGCAGAACTGAGCGAGACCAGTTTGATGACCGCAACCGAGGTATCGGTGTAACCCGCCAACTGCTGGTCGTACTTCTCCTGTGCCCAGCCTTCAAGACCGAAGACCCGTATCAGGGGGGCCGATGCCAGGTTCTCCTTGATGTACGACTGGACTCCTGCGTCCGCATCAAGAACCGGCCTCTGGGCCTCTTTCATCCGTTTCCCAAACCAGAGTGCGGAAACGACAAACAGGAGTGCCGGCACGATAACGACAACCGCGAGCCCGGCATCCAGGCTTACCATGATGGCAACCGGCAGGATGATCCCAAGGCCGGTGATGAGGATCTGGGGGATGGTCCGGATCGCGGTCTGGACAACCGTCATGACATTCCCCGTCACCCGTGTCAGCAGGTCGCCGGTCTTGAATTTCCTGACCGATGCATACTCCGCCTGCTGGAGACAGGAGAAGATGCGGGACGAGAAGTCCCGGTACAGGTGTACGGTTAATGTTCCCCTGACGCGGGCGGACAGGTAATTCGAGAGGGCCGAGACAAAGAAGATTCCCGCCATGGCGGCAAGCAGCGGGATGAGAAGGGGAGTGTTCTTCCCGATCAGCACATCATCGATCAGGGCCCGCATGATCAGCGGGCTGATGAGGGAGAAGAGCATCCCTGAGACACTTAAGATGATAACCGCCAGGTAGGTGAACGGCCGGGCTAAACAGATCTCCTTGAGGAGCCGGTTATACCCGTATCCCGTGTGCGGCGTCTCCTGCATACATGCTCCTTTTTCCAGGGATGCTGATCGAACGATGTTCCGGGATATGCAAACCCCGTGATCCCGTACTCTTACAATCCTGATTTAGTCGGGGCAATCATAACGCTGTTGATGACTGAAAAAAATTGTTGCACGCATCTACGCTAAAAAAATTCTCCGAAGCCGGCACGGTAAAATTTTACCGATTTTTTTTAAATTTTTGTACAGTTTTTTTCAGGAATTTCCGGCACAAAATTATTTTAAAATTTTTACCGGGGGTTACGATCTTTGCACATTTTTTCCAAATGTTCTCCGGATACTCCCGTTGCATGGTCCCTTGAAATAAGGAATATCTTCTCCTGCACCAGGATTGGAGAGGCTGAAAGCCTCGACAACCTGAAGGGAGGCACCAGCCGATCTTCAGATCTGTTTACCTGTCGCACGTCGGAGAGCACCATCACCTGGGTGATGCACCAATCCGGGCCTTTTACGGGCTTTACTTACCCTCTTTTTCCGGTCCGCAGGCTAAAAGCGGGCAAAAGTGAGGAAAAAACCTGTGGAATTCACTCATTATTTGCCCGTTTTACGTCGGAGAAATGACCTGCCTTTTTAGCCGTGTCCGGTTGGCGGATCGGGTGCCCGGATGAGGTTTGGCACGTTCTGATGGGGTATATGAGGGCCGGAGGGGCACTATGACCCTGTAAAAGGGGGGCGAGGTTTTACGTCGTAAAAGTTAGAGAGACAGGGTGTGAAATCTGATGAATAGCGGGGGGTTTGCGAACCGGGAACTGACGGGAAAATTTTTACCGGTTCACCATTGTTCTGGAATTTTTTTGTTTGTGATCCCGATTGCGATGGAAATTCTTTTTCAAAGATGATGACAAAAAAATTTCAGCAGGCGTTTGTGAATCAAGAACCGGCGCAGAAAGAGCCCGGTAATGATGGTACGGCTGAAGGGGATCGTTTCATCAACGTATTTTCCCGGCTCATTTAGGTGTAATCAGATAATGATGCATAAAAAAAATCCGTGACGGGGAACCCCGCCCCCGGATTATTTCCCTATCAGAGATAGTTGATCCGGTATTCCGGCCAGATCGTGCCACCGAGTACTGACCCATCATCCGCATTAACGACAACGGTATAGGTGTCATTATAATTGGGATCCCAGGTGTAGGTTCCATGCAGGGTGATGACCCATGCCAGGCTCTCGACATTCTGGGACTGAGTGACCACAGCTAGGTATCCTTCAGCTGAGTTTACTTTGAACGAACTGTAGGTGTAATCCGTTGCACTCTGTATTGCATTGGACAGGGTGATCTTGCCCGTAAGATCTGATACGGTCAGGACACGGTTGACTCCCCAGTAGTCCACAATTGCACCGGTCGCCGGGTTGATCCGGACATGGACAAGACTCGGGAGAAGGACATGGTCTTGCTCTTCACGTAGGATAAAGTCATAGGCTTTGAGTGCAATCCGCTCGTATGTCTGAGAGGTCTGGTTGTATTCATAATTTGAAGTTTCATACACACGATCAACAACCAGATTCCAGGTTTTCCCGGCAAAGCCTTCGTATTTCTGACCTGCATATCCTGTTGCAATCGCATATGCCTGGTCACGGGTAACATTCATTACCGCGGAATCCGGATTATGTGCTCCAAAGTGAACAAATTCAACAACACCAGTGTTCTGGTTCACCGTGTAACTGTCCAGGTCAATTTTGAATATATAATAATTCCCAATCTCGATACTACCAGTGTCAATGAGCATCGGATCGAGGGTCAGGTCATTCATGAAGATCCGTATGCTGTTTTTGGCCTGCTCTTCAGTGATCGGGTAGTTGTCATTCACTGAAGCAGCACTGACCGATGCTGAAGAAACCGAGGTAGTCGAAAGCGGATCCAGCTGGATCGTCATCGCCCCAGCACCAGGCAGGAACGATAGTATGCATACTGCAGCGACAAGGACTGCAAACATTCGGATTATTTTCATCATATCACTCCAATCACAAGCACAATCGTGCATTTTGTGTGACCATGTTTCTGGCCTTACTCTTCTTTTTTTATTAAAACAGGTTAAACCACGTGATAAGTGAAAAAAAAATTGCACTCAAATTAAAGTCATTTTCAATAAAAAAGGCAAATTTAGACTGCAAAAATAAATGCAGTTATCGCTTTATTTAAACTGTTTTATGGTCAGGTATGAGTACTGCAGAATCCTCTTGAATGATCTCTGCTAAAAGCCGGAAAACCTGCGGATAAATCGTGCAGGGACATACGGATTGACCTTAAGGCGATGCATATGATAACAATCTTACCTTTCGATATTATGGTGCTGGTAAATCTCCTGCTGAGCATCATCGTTGTATCTTTGAGTGTCTGGGGATACATCAGGATTGGAAAACCGACACCACTTTATTTCGGGCTTGCTTACGTCCTGTTTTCAGTATCACATCTCTTACTGTTATCTGATATTGAGATCTATGACGAGCTCCCGATAGTCATGATCAGGACATCGGGTTACATCTTTGTGGTGATCGGCCTCTTTGCAATCATAAAGGATATCCTGAAGCGACAGCGTGTGGAAAAAGCTCTGCGGGAGAGCGAGGAACGGCTATCTGCAACCTTTGACCAGGCTGCCGTGGGTATTGCCGAGATCCTGCCGGATTTCAGGATATCCCGGTCCAACCGGAAATTCTCCGGGATCCTCGGATTTACATCCAATGAATTGTCCGCTATGACGCTTCGGGATCTTATAACCCCGGAAGGCCAGCTCCGTCATTTTGATAAAATTGAACAGGTAATTCAGGGCAATGATTTGTCCGGATATTCTGCCGAAATGCAGGTACTCATGAACACCGGTCAGACCACCTGGTGCCAGGTATTCCTGTCAGCAGTTACCGATAATCTGGGAGAACCCAAATACTTCATCCTCGTTCTTGAAGATATATCCCTCCGCAAACGGGCAGAAGACGATCTCGCGCTCCTGAATGCCAGTCTTGAGGAGCGCATCCTCGGGAGAACCGCGGAGCTTCACAATGCCAACAAATCCCTTGTGATTGAAGTGGATAACCGGAAAAAAGCAGAGGCCGGCCTCAAAGATTCTCTGATAGAGAAAGAGGTCCTGCTCAAGGAGATCCATCACCGGGTAAAGAACAACCTCCAGATCATCATCAGCATCCTGTTCCTGCAGGCTCAGAAGACCACCGATCCGGCATCGGTTGCAGTCCTGAATGACAGTCAGTCGCGAATCCAGTCGATGGCACTGGTTCACCAGAAACTCTACCAGTCCGGCGATCTTGCATCCATTGACTTTGATAGCTACCTGAACAATCTGGTCTCCAATCTTATGACCACGTATGGCGTGGATAAATCCCGGATTACCTGCTCTGTTGACGTAAAGAACCTCTCGATCTCGATTCATTCTGCAATTCCCGTGGGACTCCTCATGAATGAACTCGTCTCGAATTCATTCAAATATGCATTCCCCGATAATCGCAGCGGTGAGATTACCCTGAGGGGAGCGGAAGAAGGAGATAAGCTTGTATTCAGGGTAAAGGACAACGGGGTGGGTATTCCGGAAGAAACGGACTGGGAACATCTTGACTCCCTTGGCCTGAACCTGGTACGGATGCTGACCCGGCAGATGAAAGGAAAAATTACACTTTCACGTCAGAACGGAACGGAATTCATCCTGACGATCCCCAAAGAAGATCGGAGGGCTCCGCAATGAAGAACAGTTCGATCATGGTTGTTGAAGACGAGGTGATCGTTGCAGAAGATTTGCGCTTCAGGCTCAATGCGATGGGATATACCGTACCCGAAACCATTGGCAGCAGTGAAGAAGCGCTCGCCCGCGTGAAGGTGCTCGCCCCGGATCTCATTCTTATGGATATCATCCTGGAAGGATCAGGGATGGATGGTATCGAGACCGCCCATAAAATCCTCTCAGAATATGATGTTCCCATCATTTTTGTAACGGCCTTTGCAGATAATGCCACATTTGACCGGGCCAAGATCACATCGCCTTTTGCCTATATCTTAAAGCCATTCAATGAACGTGAATTACATTCCGCCATAGAGCTTGCATTGCACAAGCACCGGACCGAGATGGAGATAAAAAAACGCGATGCAATTCTTTTTGCAACCTGTTTTGCCATCGAATGGTTCCTGCGCCACAAGAAAGAGAGTAACAAAGCAAAAACCAACCATCCCAGGACAATCGAGAGCGGCATTACCGATATCCTGGAGCAGGTGGGACTTGCAGTCGATGCAAGCGCACTGGTGATCCTCAAGAAGGATCATAAGGCGGACATAAAAAGCGGAGTTGCCGTCCAGTATTTCTGGGAGGCTTCGGGAACTCCCAAAGTTCTGCCGTACCATTTTGGATGTGATATGCCCTTTGATATCCCGCCATCGATCTGCCGGGATCTTCAGGATACGGGGAATTCCTTTGTCGGGGATACGGTGATGTTACCGGATGAGGAACACGAATTCCTTAAAAAATACAAAATATCAGCAATGGCCATGCTCCCTCTCTTCAATGACAATGCACTCTGGGGCTTCATCGGAATCTTCTCCGCAATTCCCCGCGCATGGTCCGACAGTGAGATGGAAGCACTGAGGATTGCCGGCAGTATTGTGGGAGCGGTTCTGGAATAGCGGGATAGTTGCTCAGGTATGAATCCGAAGACCCCTTTGGCCTGGGATCGTTCATATCATTTTTTCAAAAAATTCATCTGGGATTCATGGGCAATATAGGAGGAATGAACGTTCTTCCCCTGGTTGCGATCCTCGGTATCATTGCTGCATCCGTTTTGCTTGCGGGATGTTCGACTCCTGCGACCAAACCGGAGACCGCTGACATGAATGTGACAGCCACAGAGATCACCGCATCAGTCAACAACGGTCTTTACGATATCAGGGCCGGGCTCGCGAATACTTCAAAGACGCTCTCCGTAACCGGCCTCTCCGGCAAGAGCGCTGAGGATGCCCTGTCAGATAATTTACAGCAGTACCCGTGGGCACTCTCTTCATGGACTATCTCGCCCGAAGGTATTGTCCTTGCCGCAGTACCTGAAGAATATACAGGTTATGCCGGAACGAACCTGAGCGGGCAGGAGCACGTACGAACTGCAAACATGAAGCAGGCGCCCACAGTCAGCAGGGTCTTTCCCCTGATTGAAGGGTTCAATGCGGTAGTTCAGACGTACCCGGTCTTCTCTGCATCCGGAACGTACCTCGGCTATGTTGATATCACCTATAAACCGGAGGTCTTCCTGAAGCCGCATATCGAACCGGTGATCAACGGTACTCTGTATGATGTCTGGGTCATCCAATCAGAAGGAACCGAGATCTACGACACAACCCCAGAAGAGATCGGGAAAAATATTCTCACCGATTCGATCTATGCGGATCCTGCCATGCAGGAAATTGTGAACCGGATTGTACAGGAGCCTTCGGCTACCGGACGTTATACATTCTGGGATCGTGCATGGAGCCGGAACGTCACCAAGGTAGCTGTCTGGGAGACCGCAGGGATCGATGGGGCAGCATGGCGCGTTGGGGTCACCCGGGAAGACTAAATCGTACATTGATTGCCGGAAACGGCCCCGGTAATTGCATACATATCTTTATGGGAGGGGTGGTTCCGGATCAAATTATATCTGTAGCGCAATTGAAAATCCAGTCCATTATCAGGATTTTAAAATTAAAAAAATCCGGAAAATTTCTCAATTCTTAAAAGAACACGATCCGGCTAAAAAGATCGCCTATCTCCGTACGCAGAAGTATCCGCCGCGGAGATGGTGTTTCGTAAAGAGCTCGCAGGCCGGGCAGAAGCAGCCAATCACTTTCATAGAGGTGGCCGATGACTGTCCCCGGGCGCAGAAGAGTTCGGTGGGCTGGTGTTTTTCCAGGAAATGTTTCTTGTAGTTCTGGCAATTGACGCAATATTTTCTGCAGAGTTGCCGGTTCTCTTCGGTATCTTCTACCGCGGGTTGTTTGGATTCAAACATGAGAATTCAGTTTTGCGATGATCGATTATAGGTTTTTTTACTTGGGATTGACGGGTAAAAAACCGGGGCTGATCCGTATGCAACCGCTCTTGAGCATAGCAATGATCACCAACAGGATACTATAATCGTTTATCCTTTGGAACAGAAGTGCCCGATGACCAGGCTGTGTTTCGCATAGAGTTCACAGGCAGGACAATAGCAGCCGGCCTCTTTCTTTGACGGGGCTGTGGATGTTCCGCAGGCACAGAAGAGTGCGTCAGGCTGATATCGTCCATAAGAATTCTGCCGGTAGCTCGGGCATGCATGGCAGGTCTTCCGGCAGATCTGCCGGTTCTCTTCGGTATCCTCCACAATACTCACACCGGATTTCATAAGAAAGGGATCGTATCATGAGGATAATATGTTTTTTGTGGATCAGCCTGATTGGGGGCGGGGGTATGTTCCGGTCCCGTTTACACCGCACGAAGGACCCTGAGTGTGATATCGTCAAACTGGGGCTGATCACCGACATGGATCCTGATGTCCCACAAACCTGGATAAAAACCATTAACCCCTCAGGGCGCTTGTTAGTCAGTGGTGATATCGTGGAGAGACTGTCGGTGAAGTCCCGGATTCTGCGCTCGGTGGGATATGATGACAGCACAAAGATCCTGGAGATCGAGTTCTCCTCAGGGTACGTGTACCAGTATTCGGGCGTCCCCCCGAAGATCTATGCCGATCTCATGCATTCGGATGAGATTGGGAAATTCTTCTCTGAGAAAGTCCGGCCCAAGTTCCAGACAAAACAGGTCGGCGCATAACCTGCATCCGTTTTTTAATTTCTGATATTTCCGTTCAGCATCAAAAAAATGGATCATACGGTGGATTTTTTCATTTTTTTATTTATCCCGGGTGACGATCAAACCTGAAAAATTCCCGGTCCGGATACCAAACCGGGAAAACTGGGGAACGATCGGGTACGTTTTCCCATGATTGCAATGACCGTGGCAATTCATCTCGCAGTTGCATCTGTTTCGTGAGACGCGGACAGAACCCCGGGCTTATGGGGGTGATACTGGATTTTCTGTACCGGGTCCCGCATCCTTGTTCAGCATGGATTTGTACCAGACAAACCAGGGATTGTCGATGAACCCGATGATGTTCTTCATCACGATCTGGCCGACAAGAAGCGGCATGAGGGGCATCACACCGGCAAATGCGATCACGACAAAGATGAGCGAGTCAAGCGAGAGGCTGACCGCATCACTCACGCTCGAACGCAGCCATACCCACGGGTTTGCCATGGTCCCGCGGCGGAATGCCTTCTCCCGTACAAGGAACCTCTTCTTGATCGTATCGAAGACGTATGCATCCACATTCGAACAGATCAAAAATGCAATCCAGCTGGCGGCCGTGATCCGGATACTCATGCTGAAGATCCCCTGCCATGCCTCCTCATAGGGAAAGAACGGTGCAGGAGTGAGGGAATTTATCATCGCAAAGAAGATGACCAGCAGGACCTGCGTGCCAAAGGCGATCATGATGGCAACGTGGGTCATCGCCACACCGTACACTTCGTTGATCATGTCGATCACCTGGGCGATGAAGGGGTAGATGAAGACTGCCGCGGGTGCCGCGAGAATAATGAACCCGAGATTGAACTCAACGATCCGCACGGCCAGGATCTGCGATGCTGCAAGGTAGATGACATAGAACCCGACCAGCGCAGTGAAAGCGTACTTTGGATAATGCCGGATGATATACACGGATGAGTACGTGACAAGGGTGAGGCAGACGAGCCAGTAAATCCAGACGAGCATTTCCGTACTACCAAGATTCCCGTTGATCTTTAAGAATTGTGCAGGTGATGAACCTGACCCTTTCAGCACAGATGCCCGCTCACAAGAATCTGACCGGACCTGTGATGCGCCCCTGCATCAATGCTCCATAATAATCTGGATTTTTACGGACTCCACCGGACCCCTCATAAAGGTTGTCCAGTAGTCTTATGGTGTACTGGACGTCATTCAATGAAGATGGTCGAAAAAAAATATGAGTCCCTGAAGATTGAGAACATCGTTGCATCCGGTGTCATTGCGGAGTCCATCGATCTTGTGGACTTTTCAGAGAAGACCGAGAACTGCGAACTCAATAAGAAGCGGTTTCCCGGTGCAGTATACCGTATCGCGGATCCCAAGATTGCGTGCCTGATCTTCTCATCGGGCAAGATTGTGATCACCGGCGTCCGTAATGACAAGGCGCTTGCGCAAGGGCTTGCCATTGTCCTTAAATCATTGAAAGCAGCAGGTGTAACCCCCTTAAAAGAGCCCCGGGTTGCCGTTACCAATATGGTCTGCTCATTCAATCTCGACCGATACATCAATCTCAACAAGATGGCCGTTACGCTCAACATCGAGAATGTCGAGTATGAACCCGAACAGTTCCCCGGGCTTGTGTACCGTATCCATGATCCCAAGATCGTTGTCCTGATCTTTTCGTCCGGGAAGATCATCCTCACCGGGGGCAAGACCCTGGACGATGTCAAGAGGGGACTTGATGTGCTCGAAAAGAAGCTGGAGAGTATCCAGTAATTTTTTTAAAATTCCATCTCATTGTAACCCCTGTTTATAACCATCTCCCCAGGGTTTATTCCCGTACCGGACGATGACCTTTTTTTTAACTGGAGACGAATCCGGAAAAACATAAATACCTCCGTTCTCTACTACTGCCCATGCGGGAGCAGAAAAGCAGCATACGGGCGATCCTGCGGGAACGCAAGGACGCCATGGCACCGGAAGCCCGTCTGACAAAGAGTGAGGCCATCTGCCGCCATCTCATGACCCTCATCCGGGATGATGAAACCGTGATGGCCTATACCTCAAAGGAGAAGGAGGTCAACACGGTGCCGATCATCACCGCGCTTTTAAGACGCAACAACCCGGTGATCGTCCCGATTATTGTCAAGGAGGATGTGAGCCTCCGGCTCTCGTACCTGCGGGACTTTGCTGCCCTGGTCCCCAGCACGTTCGGCGTTCCTGAACCGATCGGCAGTGAGATCCCGGCCCGGGGCGAGGAGGTGGCGACGATCATCCTCCCGATGCTCGGCTTTGACCGGACCGGCGGGAGGATCGGGTACGGCGCCGGCTACTATGACCGGTTCCTTGAGAAATTCTCCGATCTCCGCAAGATCGGCATCGCCTTTGCCTGCCAGGAGTACACCTCGCTTCCGCTGGATGAGACCGATGTCCGCATGGATCATATTGTAACGGAGGACGGGATCGTATATCCCTGAGGGACATGGCCACTATAAAGATCAACGGTACAGAGATCCTTGATACGTTTGCCGAGGCATTCCCGACGTGGATCTCACGGATCATCATCACTGCAGCCACCCGGGAATGGGCATACACTGCGGCCGCGAACGCAACCGGTTTTGCCAGCTCCAAGATCGCATGTCCCTGCGAAGCAGGGATCGAACGTGAGATTCCCCCCGGCGAGACACCGGACAACCGGCCGGGTATCTCGATCCTGATCTGTGCCGAGAAGAAGAACATGAAGATGAATGTTGCGGCCCGGGTCTCCCAGTGCGTGCTCCCGGCACCGACCGCCAGCACCTTTGACGGCCTGCCGGATGCCCCTTCACGGTTTGCAATCCGGATGCACTATTTCGGGGACCGGTACGAGGAGCGGTGCGTTGTGGGCGAACGGAACTGCTGGAAGATCCCGGTGATGGAGGGCGATTATATTGGCGAGGAGCGGTTTGGCACCGTGAAGGGCATTGCCGGGGGAAATTTCCTTATCATGGGTAAGGACCAGTCCTCAGCGCTTGCGGCAGCGACCGCAGGCGCCCGCGCCATTACCGGCAGGGAGGGCATCATCATGAGTTTTGCCGGGGGCATTGTGAAGAGCGGGTCCAAGGTAGCAAGCAAAAATTACCGGTTCCCGATGCCCGCGAGCACCAACCATATGTTCTGCCCCACCCTGAAAGGCAGGATCTCCGACTCCCTTGTTCCCGAGGGCGTGAATTCGATCTACGAGATCGTCATGAACGGAACAGATGACGTGGCGATACAGGCTGCCATGAGGGCCGGTATCCGGGCCGCGGCGGAGAGCGGGAAGGCAACCCATATCGGGGCATCGAATTTTGATGGACGACTTGGTCCGCACCGCTTCCCCCTGCACGAACTGTTCCGGTAACGGTACGGGATTTCGTAGGGGAAGGCCCTTACGGATATTTTAGAGCGGGAGTATTCTCAAACCCGGATCCCGTCATCCTCAAGCGAGCGGAGATGATGCAGGAAGAGATCCAGTGCTTGTCTCGTTCCATCTCTTGTTTTCAGGCCATCCTGGTAGCCCATCGTTACCGTCATCCGGTCCCGGAAGGTGCTCGTGATAAAACAGGTTGTGGGCATAAAACCGCCCGGGTAACAGACATAGGCATTGGTGAGCCCTTCTGCATCCGGCAGGGTGAGCAACCCGGGATTCGAGATGAAGATATCGGCAAGCCCCCGGTCCTGCTGGGATGCCATCTGTTCCACCATTGCCTGAATGTTCCGGCCCGCCGGATCGCAGCCTGCATCCATCTCCACCTGCTCGGGGATGCCGATGCATCCCTCCTTATGCCTCCGTGTCCCGCAGATGATGCGGGAGAGGATCTCCGCCATCCCCTCTCCTTTGGCGCGTTCGAGGGGGATGCAGGCATTGGTGGCCTGGTTGCTCATCACCCGGGAGCCATCCCGCAGGTGCTGGCGGAGGTTCACAGGGAAGAAGAGGGAGAACGGTCCCCGGTAGCCCGTGAGGTCGCTCATCGTGGTGTAATAAGCAGCCAGTAGCGCATCGTTGAGCGTTCCTCCACAACCCTTTGCATGGGCGCGGATGGCTTCCAGTTCCCGTGGCTGGAGACACGCCCGGTGAAATGAGGTGATCCCCTGTGAAGGCCCGAACGGGTCGGGCCACATCGGGTCGATCATGGCCATGGGGGTCGGGCCCGGTATCCGGTCCCGTGCCAGTGCCCGGGTCCAGAGCGTGTCGCGTGCCGGAATCCCTCCTTCTGCGGGAGGGATGCTGCCGGGCATTATGTACTCTTCCAGCAGCTGGTGCATGAGCGTATGGAGGCCAAAGGCATCCGCGGCAGCATGGGCAAGGTTGATGACGATCACATCCCCGGATGGTCTTTGCAGCAACCGCACACGGACCTGGAGAGGTCCGTACGGATCCACCGGCCCGACGACCCATGGATGATAGTCTTCAGGGCACTCCTCTACCCGCACAGGGGGGATGGTGATCTTCTCCAGCATCTCCCAGACGGCCGGACCATGGCCCCGTACGAGCCGGCTGTGAAGGATGGGGTGGGCACAAAGACAGGCCTGTGCCGCCTCTTCAAGAATACCCGGATCAAGCGGTCGGTCGAACTCCATGACGCCGCAGAGCGTGGCATCGCCCATGAGCCGGATCGAGTCCGTAAAGAGATCGAGGGCCGAGGCCTCACGGGTGTACATGCAGAAAACAAGAAGTTCAGGGTTAATAAACCTGCACTATGGGTGGCGAAGATGAGGGGTGGGCATTGCAGGGAATGGAACAACTGAACGGGGGTTTTGGAAATGAATTTTTTGTTATGACGGCCGGGGACGAATCGTTTTGTACGCACGGTTCACAGAGAATCGATGGACCGGTTCTTATGCACTCGTCCGTTCACCGGGTTCCTTTGATCACGAGCAGTGTGATATCGTCAAACTGCGGCATATCCCCCGTGAATTCCACAATCCCCGATAAGATCCGATCAATGATCTCCCGTGCCGGAAGCGTGGAGTTCTCCCGTAAGATCGCATAGAGCCGCTCTTCGCCGAATAACTCTTCCTGCGCATTGATCGACTCCGTAACGCCATCCGTATACATGACGAGAACATCATCCGGACTGATCGTCACGGACTCTGAATAATACTCCCGGTTCTCAACGGCCCCCAGCACGATACCGGTAGGCATGAGGTCCTCGATCGTACCGTCACGGCTCCGGAACAGCACCGGCGGGTTGTGGCCGGCATTGACATAGGTCAGGGTCCGGTCCTTCTCCTTCAGCGTACCGAAAAAGAGGGTGACAAACATACCGGACTTTGAATCCTGTGCAATGATGTTGTTGGAGTCAAAGATCGCTTTTGCCGGGTCACGGTGCCAGAGGGCATTCACCCGGACCACGATCCGGGATAATGCCATGAAGAGGGCAGCCGGTACGCCTTTTCCGGAGACATCGGCAACAATGAGCCCGAGCGTTCCTTTGTCAAGGGCAATGATCTCGAAGGGGATCACATCAAAGAAATCGCCGCCAACTTCCTTTGCCATCACGGTCATGGCTGCGATATCGAATCCCGTGATCTGGGGGATGACCTCCGGCATGAAGCTCTTCTGGATATCTGCGGCAATCTGGAGTTCGGCATTCGAACGGGCAAGTTTCCCCTCCATCTCGCGGCGTTCGGTGATGTCCCGGATCGTCTCGATGGCCCCGGTGATGTTTCCCTGCGGGTCATACAACGGACTCGCTTTCGCCCAGAAGTACCTGCCTGCCCGGCCCCGCAGGTTCTGGATGAACGTGTCCACAACAAGCGTGTCCCCTTCCCGTGCCACATGGGTATAGAGGTTTTCTACATCGGCCTCCGGCATGAAGATGAGGTTGGCGAGCATGGGTCTCCGGTCATGGTAAAAGGGCGTGGCATATTCAAAATCCCCTTTTCCGATCATGGAGGCCGCAGGAATGCCGGTCAGTTCCTCCATTGCCTTGTTCCAGGTAATGACAATCCCCTCCCGGTCGATGGCAAACGTGGCATCGGGAAGAAAACTGATGATATCTGCAAGACTCCGTTTTGACCGGACGATCTCCTGCTCGGCACGTTTCCGGATCGTGATGTCCCGGATCGTCTCGATCGCACCCGTGACATTTCCCTGCGGGTCATAGAGCGGACTCGCTTTCGCCCAGAAGAAGACCCCGCCCGGCTGGAAATCCTCAATGAAGATATCGACTACGAGCGTGTCACCGATTCGTTCGATCGTATCATACCGCTTTTCGATCTCAACCTCCGGCATGAAGATGAGATTCGCGAGCATCGGCTTGCGTTCCTTGTAAAACGGGAGGGCATATTCGTAATTACTCTTGCCGAGCATGGACTCCGCCGGAACACCGGTCACCATCTCCATTGCCTTGTTCCACGCAATGACCTTACCTTCCAGATCGATGACAAATGTTGCATCCGGCAAAAAGTCGATGATCTCGGACATCTTCCGGGTGGTCCGGACCATCTCCTGCTCGATGCGTTTCCGGTCGGTGATCTCCCGGATGGTCTCGATCGCACCCGTGACATTTCCCTGCGGGTCATAGAGCGGACTCGCTTTCGCCCAGAAGAAGGCACCGCCCGGCTGGAAATTCTCAATGAAGATGTCGACTACGAGCGTGTCACCGATCCGCTCCACGGAATCATACCGCCGTTCGATCTCCGCCTCGGGCATGAATATCAGGTTGGCAAGCATGGGCTTACGTTCCCGGTAGAAGGGGAGGGCATACTCGTAGTTGCCCTTGCCGAGCATGGACTCTGCCAAAACCCCGGTCATTACCTCCATTGCCTTGTTCCAGGCAATGACCTTGCCATCCCGATCGATGACAAACGTGGCATCCGGCAAAAAGTCAATGATTGCATCGTGAAATGTCTGGCCCGGGGATTGCATGCACCTGCTCCTATGCAGCAATATGCACCGGGGTATGATGATTCTTCCCCTTTAAGACCCGCCCCCAGAATTACATCCTGATCGGAGGGTAATCCATGGCCCGCTCCGGTATGCTCACCCTTTGTATCTGGAGTGTCAGAACAGGAAAATCACGTGAGGATGATCGATAAAAAATAACCGGGGTATACGGGAATATCCGGTCTCTTCAGGAGTGTCTTGGATCAGAGTTGCAGGCACCATAAATCCGGTTCATCCGAAACCGGTTAAAAAAATACGAAAAACAGTTGACTCAATTCTCTTATATGATCCCAGGCGGGACATCCTCATCGTTTCCTGACAGGTAATCAGGGTGGACTTCCTGCTTTGCAAAGATGGCAAGGATGAGGATGATCACCGCAATCACGAGCGAGGCGAAGAAGGCGAGATCGAACCCGGCGGTCATGAGGGCCAGTTTGATGTTTGCCGGTGCACTCTCCGTGATCCCCTTTTCACCGGCGATCACAGCAATCCCCTGGATAAAGACCAGGTTGGCAAAGGCAATGCCCAGCGTTAAGGGCGCGAACCGCTCAAGGCTCGTGAGGCTGGAGACCATGCCCTGGTATCGCTTTCCCACCGAGTTCATGATCATGTTCGAGGCCGGCGTGATCATCATGCCCAGGCTGAAACCCAGCACGAACAGGCAGAGCACCACGTACCCGGTCGGGGTATCAACACGGAGGTGCGTCAGCATATAATACCCGATCACCAGCAGAATACCGGCAATGATGCAGAGTTTCCTGCCGCCCACCCGGTTGAATAATGCCCCGGAGAGAAGACCGGCGATCATCATCGCAATCGAGAGCGCAGTGAGGATCAGCCCGGCATCCGAGACGCCATACCCTTTGACGTACTGGAGATAGAACGGGAGCAGGTAGTTGATGCCGGCAAAGCTGAAGAAGAGCAGGCTTACGATGAGGTTTGTCATCAGGAAATTCCGGTTTTTGAAGAGCCGGAGTTCCAGTAACGGGTCGGCGACTTTGAGTTCGTGCCAGACAAAGTACGCGAGGGTAAGGATGGCAAGTGCAAGGGAGCAAAGAATGACCGGGGATGTCCAGCCGAGAGTCACGCCTTCCGACACGGCAAAGAGCAGGGCCGCAAGGCCGGTGAAGATCAACAAGGCACCGTACTTGTCAAAACCGGCAGGCATATCGTGGTGTGTTGAGGCCGGGATCACCTTTGCGCCGAGCAGGATCGCGACAATTCCCACCGGTACATTGATGAAGAAGATCCAGTGCCAGGAGAGGTACTGGGTGAGCACGCCACCGATGGTAGGCCCGATGGCGGTCCCGAGTGCGGCCACCGTCATAATAATTCCCATGGCTTTTCCTTTCATCTTCATGGGGATGTACGCAGCCACCATCGCGGGCGCTATCGCCGTGATCATGGCACCTCCTATGGCCTGGAAGGCACGTGACCCCACGAGCACGGGAAATGAGGAGAGGAGATCGGGAAGGATACCGCATGAAAGCGATCCTATGGTGAAGATAAGAAATCCCGAGAGGAAGACTCTCTTGAATCCTATGCCATCGGACAATTTGCCGAAGATGAGGACGCAGCCGGCAAGTACGAGGAGGTAGATGGTCGCCATCCAGCTGACCGTGGTCGACGAGATATCAAAGGCCGCGGATATGGTCGGCAGGGCAATATTGACGATCGTTCCGTCCAGTGCCGACATGAAGGTTGCAAGAGAGATGGAGATGATCAGGAGGTTTAATCCTGCATTATCCGTTCCCGGTCGGGTAATTTCCATGCAAGGTTATTCGCGGGCAGAATAAAAAAGGTGGGTGATCCACTCCGGATCACGGTATATCAGATGAGGTTGTGGTGATTACCCGGAACAATGTTCAGACGGGATCTCTGCATTCAGCCGGTCTGGTTGACCGGTCCCTTGTATGCCCCGGAACCAAGCCACCAGTCATCGTCTACCTGTGCACCGTATCCCAGTTTGGATTCGAGCGTGTTGTTGTGGAGGGGGTTGATGTACGTGAACCGGTAGAATCCGCTCCCGTTCCGGACTGCAGATCCCATCTCCGTGACAAAGACCCCGTTCGCCCCTTCGCGGATCTTCCCTACCGACTCCGGGTTGATCGGGTGGGCGAGCGTTGTGCCGTTGAAGCCATAGGCATAGATGTAGAGTTCCCCTTGTATGAACGACCCGTTTTTGTTGTTGAACTCTGCAAGGGCCACATCCCGGCCATGGGTCTTGGCATAGGCAACCGCACGCTCTACAAAGGCGACGAGCGTCTCATTGGAGACATAGGTCTCCGGCTGTATGGTATCAGTACTGATCGGTGTTCCCGGAGGATCACCGGTCCGGGTTTGTGTGCAGCCGGCAGTACAAAGAAAAACGCTGAGTGCCAGCACCACAAGGAATGAAACTGAGGATTGGTTCATGGTATTTATTTGGATTCATCTCAATAAAAACCGGGCGATTCAGTATAAATTAAGGATAATGACCAGATACCCGTGAGCACATAAATCGCACTCATTTTTTGCGGATTTATGGTGCCCGCCAGAGAACGGACGATCGTCCTCCGTGGTACCTGACGTGAGCGGGTACCTGATCGCGTCAGGTTGCTTTTGAAACGGTGAATGATACATAACTCTTTCTCCCGATGAGGCAATGGGAGTGTAAGAGTGGAGCAGGAGATGGGGGGAAGACGGACAGATTCAACGAGGAGATACGATTGTGCCCGGTTCATCTGTACCTACCTGCTCATGAACCACATCAGCCGTGCCGTGGTCACCGCACGGGATATTGCACAATTCCATCACCTGCCCGAACGATCGTCCATGTCCATTGCCGCCATGCTGAATTTCCTGTACTCCAATCACATCCGGGACACCCGGTTTGGCTTTTATATCCGGGGAACTGCCCCCTTCAAGAAATGTGATTATCCCCATGCCTATACAATAGAACTGATCGATGAGGCCCGCGGACTGCTGTGACCCGCACCGCGAGATCCACACGGCCCGTAAGAGTACTCCGGGCCCGGAACCTGCAGGAGCGTGTCTCCGGCATCATTTTTTCAAAACGGGAGCGTGCGGTATGACCCGCACCTGGCTGCAACGAATGATGCAGCAGAACGATACCGATCTGCTCTCATATGATTTTGCCGACAGCCAGCCCACATGGAAGTCCTGGTGGTTCCGGATCGCAACCGCGATTGTCTGTACCGGCATCATCTGGTATCTCTTTGTATGATCCGGAAACGCCCGTTCCTGAGCCCTCATACCAACAGGATCGGCCGGGCCTGACCGGTTTAATGTGTAGTGCCGGATCGCAAAAGGGCCGGCGATCTCCCCGGATTAAAAAAAGAATTATCCCGTGACCCTAATCACGGCGCAATACCCGGCACATCGGCCGGTACATTATAGGCATCCATCTTATGGGTCATATACGGGGTGAGGATGGTGGAACGGGTCCGGCATTTCCGGCAGCTGGCATCCCGGCTCTCCTTGTAATGATCCCGCGGGGTCTTGGTGATGATGATGTTCTCGGCAGTGCATGCAGGGCAGGTGAACCGGATCACATACCCGGTACGGGTGCCATTAATTTCTGGATTCTTTTTTCGTTCTCTCATTGCTGGATTCCTGGGATGTTGTCATGCGGTGCCAACAGGCAGGTAGCATCACTGCCTACAATGCACCGGTGCAAAAATGGTTTTATTCTGGATATGGTGTGGCCCGCAGGTTTTTTTTCTGCGGTGATATGATCAAGAACAGATCCGCGTTTGACAAAACCGTTTAAGATTAT
>Ga0265296_1001210_pt1 | contig 30934 bp, 19 predicted proteins | sample MunlanPumphouse1_FD_189073 | JGI IMG/M metagenome (GOLD analysis project Ga0265296, IMG submission 189073) | Groundwater microbial communities from a municipal landfill in Southern Ontario, Canada - Pumphouse #1 | ecosystem: Environmental > Aquatic > Deep subsurface > Groundwater | place... | reverse complement strand
TTCTTCGAGGACCCGACCAATGACGACTCGCTGATCAACCCCTTCTTCCACTCGATGCTGGGCTCGATCACCCGCGCCTGCGCGCTGCATGGGCAGGACCTGCTGGTGTCCTTCCAGCAGCTGTCCACCGACTGGCAGGCCGATTACGAAGACAGCAACAAGGCCGATGGCATCATCCTGCTCGGCTACGGCGACTACCACGAGTCGCGCGACCGCCTGCAACGTCTGGTGGAACAGGGCACGCACTTCGTGCGCTGGGGCGCGGCCCTGCCTGGCCAGCCCGGCGTGTCGATCGGCAGCGACAATTTCCAGGGCGGACATGACATCACTGCCCACCTGCTGCAACAGGGCTGCCGCCGTATCGCGTTCCTCGGCCATGCCTCCAGCCACTACCCGGAATTCCAGGAGCGCTATCGCGGCCACGTGGAAGCGCTGCGTGCGCATGGGCTGGCTGCCGACCCGGCGCTGCAGCACGATGCGATCACCACCGAGGCATCGGGTCATGAGGCCTGCCTGGCACTGCTGGCCCAGCACCGTTCCATCGACGCGGTCTGTGCAGCCAGCGACCTGATTGCCATCGGCGCGGTGCGCGCCCTGCGCGAGCAGGGCCTGCGGGTGCCGCAGGACGTGGCGGTGACCGGCTTCGATGACATCCCGCTGGCAGCCTCGGTGTCGCCGCCACTGACCACCGTGCAGCAGGACACCAAGCAGGCCGGCCAGCTGCTGGTGGAGAAGCTGCTGGCGCTGATCGGCCGGCAGCCGGTGGAAGGCCAGAGCATCCCGGTGAAGCTGGTGGTGCGCGAGTCGTCGCTGCGCGCATAGCACTTTTGTAGTGCGGAGCCATGCTCGGCAACATGCGTGAGACGCTAGTCCGACGACAGCCGAGCATGGGCTCGGCTCTACAGGACCTACGCCACTACGCGCCGCCCGGCATGGCCGCACGTACCGCCATGCTGAACTCATCCAGCAGGAACGGCTTGGCGATCATCGCCATGCCTTCATCGAGGAAGGCCGCGCGTTCCTGCGCCTTTTCCGCATAGCCGGTCATGAACAGGATCGGCAGCGCTGGCCGCGATTGCCGCGCGATCTCCGCCAGCTGGCGGCCGTTGAGCCCCGGCAGTCCGACATCGGTGACCAGCAGGTCGATGGTCTGCGCCGAGGCCAGGATCGGGATCGCCGCGTCGGCATCCCCCACCACCTGGGCGTGATACCCCAGGTCTTCCAGCACCACCGTCACCAGCATCCGTACCTGCTCGTCATCCTCCACCACCAGGATGGACTGGCCGGCACCACGCCGGATCGGCTGCGAGGGTGCAGGCTCGTCCTCCGCCACGGCTTCCGACAACGGAATGAACAACAGCACCGTCGTGCCCTCGCCCAGACTGGACTCGATCGCGATGTGGCCGCCGGACTGCTGCATGAAGCCGTACACCATCGACATGCCCAGGCCCGTGCCCTTTCCGATGGGTTTGGTGGTGAAGAAGGGCTCGAAGGCGCGCTCGACCACTTCCGGCGCCATGCCGGCACCGGTATCGGCCACCGCCACCATCGCGTAGTCGCCTGCGGGCACGGCGGTGTATTGACCTTGGCGAACGCTGACCGCCGATGCGCGCAGGGTCAGATCACCGCCGTGCGGCATCGCATCGCGCGCGTTGATGGCCAGGTTCAACAGCGCGCTTTCGAACTGGTTGGCATCCAGCGTGGCGTGCAACGGCAGCGGCGAGGGCTCGGCGCGGATACGCACGGCTTCGCCCAGGGTGCTGTGCAGCAGGTGCTGTACCGAAACCAGCAGGGTGTTGATCTCCACCGGCCGCGCATCCAGCGACTGCCGTCGGGAGAACGCCAGCAGGCGCTGGGTCAGTGCCGCCGCACGCTGGGCCGAGGCGGTGGCGGTGTCGAGGAAACGTTCGAGGTCGTCGACCCGGCCCATGTCCAGACGCAGGCGCACGATGTCCAGCGCGGACAGGATGCCGGTCAGCATGTTGTTGAAGTCGTGGGCGATGCCGCCGGTCAGCTGGCCGATCGCTTCCATCTTCTGCGACTGCCGCAGTGCGGCGTCGCTGGCCTCGCGCGCCGCCATCTGCGCTTCCAGCTCACGGGTACGCTCGGCCACCATCGCCTCCAGCGCGTGCGCGTGCTGTTGGCTGCTGGCAAGGGCCAGCTTGGCGGCAGTGATATCGGTGACGAAGACATGGAAGCCGTCGATGCGGCCTTCGGCATCCCGGCGCGGCGAGTAACGCACTTCACAGTCCCGGCGCCCGTACACGCGATGCGGCCAGACGATTTCGAACACCGCCTCGCGGCCGGCCAATGCGGCTTCCATCGCCGGCCGACGCTGCTGCCATACCGGCTCGCCGATGACCTCGCGCACATGCCTGCCGATCACGTCGCCGGTGGCCAGTTCAAACCAGCTTTCGTAGGCCTTGTTGGCGAAGCGGAAACACAGCGCGCGATCGACGAACGCGATCAGCACCGGCATCGCGTCGGCGATCAGGCGCAGTTCGGATTCGCTGCGTGCCAGCGCCGCGCGGCCATCAGCCAATGCGGTGACCTGGTCGCGCACCACGAACTGCTTCGCGCGTGCACGCAGCGCCCCCTGCACTGCGCTGAGCAGCGACATGCTGCCCAGCGGCCGGTCCATCTCCACCACGTTGATCGAGCCGGGCAGCAGCGGTTCGCGGGTGGAACGCCGATAGGAACGCGCCGAGCGCAGCAGGATGAACGGAATGTCCGACCAGGCCGGCTGCTGCTGCAGCGCCTGCAGCAACGCTTCGCTGTCGCGCGCCACTGCTTCCTGGGTCACCACCACCAGCCCGGTGCGGTCATCGAGTTGGCTGGCCAATACCTCCAGACCGGGTGCGATGTGCGGTTTCAGACCCGCGTTGGCCAGCACCGCCGCAATGCTGTCAGCATCGCGGCCGAAGGGAGCAACGATGCGGACAACCGTGCCGCCATCATCGCTATCGGACATTGGACTGGCCCAGCAGCGCTGCGCTGTCGCCGACAAATTCGGGCGTACCGGTGAGGATGCCCTGGAAATCGGCCAGCGCAGCGCTGACCGTGATGCCACGGCCGTCGATCTTCAGTTCGCGGATGGTGTCTTCGTGCGCACCGCCGCGGTTCTTGATCACCGAGATCGCCTTGCGGATGCGTCCCTTGGCTTCGAAGAAGCGGAACAGCACCACCGCATCAGCGATGTAGGACACGTTGAGGCTGCCGGTGGACATGGTGCCGACCAGCCCATGCTGTGGGTTGATCATGAAGGTCGCCACGCCCTTCTGGTTCAGGTAGGACAGCATCTCGTGCAGCTGCAGCATCAGCTGTTTTTCCTGCGGCATGGCGGTGACATAGCCGTTGAGGCTGTCGATCACCAGCACGCTGCAGTTGCGTTCTTCCACGGCCTTGCGCAGGTTCCAGGAGAACTCGCCGGGCGATATTTCCGCGGGATCGATCTGCAGGATTTCCAGCAGGCCCGAACGCAGGTGCTTGTCCAGGTCGATGTCCAGCGCGGAGGCGCGTGCCAGCAGCGTGCCGACCCGCTCGTCGAATTCGAAGATGCAGCTGCGCTCACCGCGCTCGCAGGCGGCCCACACGTATTGCAGTGCCACGTTGGTCTTGCCGCTGCCGGCTGGACCGGTCAGCAGCGTGGAGGTACCGCGCAGCGGTCCACCGCCCAACAGCCGATCGATCTCGTCCACCCCGCTGCTGATGGGCGTTCCGACGAACCGGCCGTGATGCTCGGAGGCGATCAGGCGCGGGAAAATCTGCACGCCGCCACGACGGATCACCATGTCGTGGTAGCCGGCAACGAAATCGACGCCCCGCAGCTTCTGCACCTGCATCCGCCGCCGCGCAGGGCCGAAGTCCAGGGTCAGGCGTTCCAGCGACAGCACGCCGTGGCACAGGCTGTGCAGCTGGCCATCGCGCTCATCGCCGGTGGACGTCAGGTCGTCCACCAGGAACACCGTCGCGCTTTTGGGCGCGAAGAACTGCTTGAGTGCGAGGATCTGCCGGCGATAACGCAGCGAATCCTGTGCCAGCAGGCGCAGTTCCGACAACGAATCGAACACGACGCGCGTCGGCCCGATGCTGTCCACCTTGGACATGATCAGGTTGACCGTCTCGTCCAGCTCCATTTCCCACGAGTGCAGCACCGACTGCAGGCGGCCGTTGCCCATCGCCCCTTCGGCCGTACCCAGCTCGAACAAGTGCAGGCCGTCCAGCGACCAACCGTGGGCCAACGCCACTTCGCGCAGCTCCTCGGCCGTTTCCGAGAGCGTGATGTACAGGCAGCGCTCGCCGCGTCGCAGGCCTTCCAGCAGGAACTGCAGGGACAGCGTGGTCTTGCCGGAGCCCGGTGGCCCTTCGAGCAGGTACAGCCGCGCCTGCGGCAGCCCGCCGCCAATGATGCTGTCCAGCCCTTCGATTCCGGTTGTGATCCGCATGCGCGCTCGCATTGACTTCGCTGTATGAGGGGCAGAGCGTATCGGCGCCGCTGTCGACGCATTGTGTGATCCAGCGCACCGATGCCAACGCATTCAGGAAGATTTCACGGCGCCCGTCCTGCGCCGCCACCGGAGGCGGCCTATGCGCCAGCTCCACGCCAGCATCAGCACCGCGTACAGCGCCAGCAGCAGCTGCAGCCCCTGCTTGACGAAGAACAGCAGCGGCAGCCAACCGTAGTCGGCGTCGGCCACTTTCATCTGCAGGCCAGGCGCCAGGCCCAGTGTCGCGGTTTCTCCGCGCAGGCCAGGCCCGACCTCCACAACGGTGATCTTCAGGTGCAGGGCGCCGGCACCCAGCGTAAGTGGCGGGGCCCGTGGCGGCCACCGGAAATCGCTGGGCGGTAACCCGGGTTCGTCCGGCGTGAACTCGCGTGTCACCTCGCCCGAGCCATGCGAACTGACCGGCATCGCCCGATAGACCGCGTGCCGCCCGTCATGCTCGACCTTCAGCCTGATCGGCTCGCCGGGCGTGCGGAAGCGCAGAAAACCAGCGTGCTCGCTGTTCTGCCAGTCACCGAGCACGGGATCTGGCTGGTCGTACCTGCGCGGCGGCCGCTGGAACGTCAACGACAGCTGCGGCCGACCAGGCAACAGCCGCTCGGTCTCCAGCACCAGCTGCGTGCCTGGTTCCAGCAACAGCGGTGCGGATGCGTAGTGCGTGGCAGTACGGAAATCGGCCAGCGACAGCACCAACCCGATACTGAGCGAGATCAACAGCAACCAGTTGAACCAGAATGCGATGCGCACCGGATGTCCTTTTCCGCGTTGGGCTGAACGAGTATAGCCAGCCCCCTGCGCTGCGCTGACGGGCCACGACTGGCGGCACCATGACCAAAGGGGCATGACGTCGCCCCCGTTCAGCGCGATAAACAGCAGATCAACACACGGAAAGGTGTACGTCGCATGCTGAAGATCGATTCGCTGTCCAAGACGTACGCCAACGGCGTGCACGCGTTGAACGGGGTCACCCTGGATATTCCCCGCGGCATGTTCGGCCTGCTCGGGCCCAACGGCGCGGGGAAATCCTCGCTGATGCGCACGCTGGCCACGCTGCAGGAGGCCGACAGCGGCAGTGCCACCCTGAGCATTCCGGGTGAATCACCGATCGACGTACTGCGCGACAAGGACGCCGTGCGCCGCCGCCTGGGCTACCTGCCGCAGGACTTCGGGGTATACCCGAAAGTCAGCGCGCTGGACCTGCTGGAGCACTTCGCCGTGCTGAAGGGCCTGACCCAGCGTGGCCAGCGCCGCGAAGTGGTTGACGGCCTGCTGCAGCAGGTGAACCTGTGGGATGCACGCAAGCGCAAGCTGGGCACCTACTCCGGCGGCATGCGCCAGCGCTTCGGCATCGCCCAGGCGCTGCTGGGCGACCCGCGCCTGGTGATCGTCGACGAGCCCACCGCCGGGCTCGACCCGGAAGAGCGCAACCGCTTCCTCAACCTGCTGGCGGCCATCGGCGAGAACGTGGCGGTGATCCTGTCCACCCACATCGTCGAGGACGTGACCGACCTGTGCCCGACCATGGCGATCATGAACAAGGGTCAGGTGCTGCTGACCGGCCGCCCCACCGATGCGATCGAAGCGTTGCAGCAGCAGGTCTGGCGCAAGCAGGTGGACCCCTCCGAACTGGCCGACCATGAGGCGCGCTACACGGTGCTGTCCTCGCGCCTGGTGGGGGGCCGTCCGGTGATCCACGTGCACAGCGCCAGCGACCCGGGCGATGGCTTCGCGCCGGTCGCACCCGATCTCGAGGACGTGTATTTCCAGCGCCTGCGCCTGCAGGCGCGTGCCCGTGCAGCTTGATCGGAGTACACCATGACCCTCGACTTCTTCCGGTTCGAGCTGCGCGAGCAGCTGCGTTCCCCGCTGCTGTGGCTGTTTGCCGCACTGTTCGCTCTGCTCGCCTTCGGTGCCGCGTCCAGCGATGCGGTGCAGATCGGGGGCGGCAGCGGCAACGTGCACAGCAATGCCCCCACCGTCGTCGCCTCGATGCTGGGCATATTCACCCTGCTCGGCATGCTGGTGTCCACCCTGTTTGTCAGCAATGCGCTGCTGCGTGACTTCGAACTGGGCACGGCCGAACTGATCTTCGCCAGCCCGATCAAACGCCGCCACTATCTGGCCGGGCGCATCGGCGCGGCGCTGGTGTCGGGCCTGCTGGTATACGTGCTGATCGCCGTTGGCATACTGGTGGCGCAGTTCATGCCCTGGGTCGATGCCGAGCGCCTGGGGCCCATCAACTGGGCCGGCTATGCCTGGACCTTCGCTGTTGTGGTCATTCCCAACCTGCTGTTCACCACGGCACTGCTGTCGCTGCTGGCGGTGACCACCCGTTCGATCCTGTGGGTGTACATCGGCGTGGTCGGTTACTTCGTGCTGTACGGCGTCAGCGCCGCCCTGCTGCGCGACATCGACAACACCTGGATCGCGGTGCTGACCGAGCCATTGGGCATGCGTGCGCTGTCGCGCACCATCCGCTACTGGTCCACAGAAGAGCGCAACAGCGGCATTCCGGAACTGGCCGGCTACCTGCTGGCCAACCGGGTGCTGTGGCTGACCGTGGCCGCCGCGCTGTTCGCAGCCACCTTCGCCCTGTTCCGTACCGAGCGCAGCGGCAGCGGCCGCCGGCGCTGGGGCCGCGGCCAGGCGGCGGCATCGGCCGATCCCGCGCCGCTGCGACCGGCAACGACCGCGCTGCCGCGGGTGACGCCGGTGTTCAGTACAGGTACCGCGTGGCGGCAGTTCCTGCGCCAAGTGCGCTTCGATACACGCGGCGTGCTGCGCAGCGTGCCCTTCATCGTGCTGCTGGTGTTGGGCCTGGCCAATTTCCTGCCGTCCGCGCTGTTCCGGCAGACGCTGTACGGCACCTCCATCTGGCCGGTCACCTCGCAGATGATCATGGCCCTGCAGGGCGCCTTCAGCTGGCTGCTGATCATCATCGTGCTGTTCTTCGCTGGTGAGCTGGTGTGGAAGGAGCGTGGCGCACGCATCAACGAGGTGAACGATGCGATGCCGGTACCCAACTGGGTGCCGTTGCTGGCCAAGTTCGTCGCACTGCTGGCGGTGATCGCCTGCTTCCAGGCGGCCGGCGCGCTGGCAGCCATGGCCGTGCAGCTGGTCAAGGGCTACACCCATCTCGAACCGCTGCTGTACCTGCGCAGCCTTGCGCTGGATTCGGTCGTGTACGTGCTGATGGGGGGTCTGGCGCTGGTGCTGCAGGTGCTGACCAACAACAAGTTCTTCGGCTACGCGCTGCTGATCGTGGTGATGATCGGCCAAGGCGTGCTGGGCATGCTCGACTACACCCAGAACATCTACAACTTCGGCAGCTGGCCGATTGCCCCCTATTCGGACATGAACGGCTACGGCCATTTCCTGACCGGACAGTTGGCCTTCCAGGGCTACTGGGCGCTGTTCCTGCTGGCACTGATGTGCCTGGCATCGGCATTCTGGGTACGTGGCGTCAGCCAGGGCCTGCGCCAGCGGCTTGCCCTGGCCGGGCGACGTCTGCGTGGCCCTACCGGCGCGATGGCAGCGCTAGCCGCCGTCGCGTTCATCGCGGTAGGCGGCTGGCTGTACTGGAGCACCAACATCCGCAACGATTTCCTTTCGCCGGACCAGCAGCTGGACCTGCAGGCCCGTTACGAACGCGAACTGTCGAAATACCGCAACCTGCCGCAGCCGCGCATCATCGCCGTGGACAACCGGGTGGACCTGCATCCCGAGACCCAGTCGATGGTGATCGACGCCAACTGGACGATCCGCAACACCCACGCCGCGCCCATCCAGGAGGTGCACGTGGCCACGGCCGACGACAAACAGCTGGTAGCCGTCGACCTGGGTGGACAGACGCTGTCGATGCACGACGCCGACCTTGGCTACCGCATCTATCGCCTGGCCACGCCGTTGCAGCCGGGCGAAGAGCGCCGCATCCATTTCCGTGTGGTGCAGCAGCCCCATGGCATCACCGCGGATCAGGCGCCGAGCAACATCGTCGACAACGGCAGCTTCTTCAACAGCCGCGTACTGCCGTCCTTCGGCTACAACGAAGGCGTTGAGATCAGCGACCGCAACGAGCGGCGCAAGCGTGACCTCGGCGAGCCACGGCGCATGCCCAAGCTGGAGGACGAAGCCGCACGCGCGAACAACTACGTCACCAACGACGCCGACTGGCTCGACTTCCGCAGCACCATCTGCACGGCACCGGACCAGGTGGCACTGGCGCCGGGCTACCTGCAGCACGAGACCACGGTGAACGGGCGGCGCTGCTTCAGCTATGCGATGGACCGGCCGATGCTGAACTTCTACGCCTACCTGTCGGCACGCTGGGAGGTTCGCCGGGCGAGGTACAAGGACATCCCGATCGAGGTGTATTTCGATCCCGCCCATGGCTACAACGTGGACCGCATGATCGACGCGGTGCAGAAGTCGCTGGCCTACTACGAAGCCAACTTCACTCCGTACCAGCATCGCCAGGTACGCATCATCGAGTTCCCGGGCTACCAGCGCTTCGCCCAGTCCTTCGCCAACACCATTCCCTATTCGGAGTCGATCGGCTTCATCGCCGACCTGCGCGACCCGGACAAGGTGGACTATGTGTTCTACGTGACCGCCCACGAAGTCGCGCACCAGTGGTGGGCGCACCAGGTGATCGGCGCCAACGTGCAGGGCGCAACCGTGTTGTCCGAGTCGCTGTCGCAGTATTCGGCACTGATGGTGATGGAGCAGGAGTACGGTCGCCAGCACATGCGCCAGTTCCTCAAGCGCGAGCTGGATGGCTACCTGTCCGGGCGCGGCGGTGAGGCCATCGAGGAGCTGCCGTTGGAACGTGTGGAGAACCAGCAATACATCCACTACCAGAAGGGCTCGCTGGTGTTCTACCGGCTGCGTGAGGAAATCGGCGAGGAGGCGCTGAACCGCGCCCTGAAGCGTTTCCTGCAGGACAAGGGCTACCAGCAGCCGCCGTACACTACGTCACGGGAGCTGCTGTCCTACCTCCGCGCCGAAACGCCCGCCGACCGCCAGCAGCTGGTCACCGACCTGTTCGAGAAGATGACCTTCTACGACAACCGGGTGTTGGCCGCCAGCGCGCGCAAGCGTGCCGACGGACGCTACGACGTGACCCTGGACCTGCATGCCAGCAAGCAGTACGCCGATGGCAGGGGCAAGGAGACCGCCGGCACGATGGATGACTGGGTCGAGATCGGTGTGTTCGCCAATGGTCCGTCAGGCAAGGAACATGACCAGAAGGTGCTGTACCTGCAGCGCCATCACATCACCACGGGCGAGCCGAAGATCACGGTGACGGTGGATGCCAGGCCGGATGAGGCGGGCTTCGATCCGTACAACAAGCTGATCGACCGGGTGAGCGAGGACAACCGGCGCAAGGTGACGATGTAATGTGAGCGACGATGCCGGCCCGTGGGCCGGCATCGTTTGCGGAAGCATCCACGTATGGCGTGGATCTACTGGAACGCATCCACGCCATGCGTGGACGCAGTACCGCCCGGTTGATGCCCTCGGCTACGCTGCGGGGCTCTGCGAACCGGCCTTCGGCCCCAGCACCGCCAGCAGCACGTAGATCACGATCGACGCCACGGTACCGAGCGCTGCCGGCAACCCGAACGCCCAGGGTGAACGGCCCTGCTGCCGCGCCCACTGCCCCAGATGCCAGGCCGCCCCGAGGTTGATCAGCCAGGCGATGACGAACACCGGCCACTGCACGAAACCGACTGCACGCAACAGCGGCATGGCGATGAGTGCCGCGACGATGGCGCCGATCAGGAAGACCAGCGCCAGGCGGGAATGGTGTACCGAAGCGGCGGTCATGCGCCCAGCTCCCGTACCATCACCAGTACGCGGTAGCCGTGACTGTCGGCTTCCTGCAGGGGCGTCCAGCCCATCCGCGCGTAGAGGCCGCCATCCAGGGCTTCGGTCTGCAGGTACAGATGCGAGACGCCCATCCGCACCGCCTGCGCCGCAGCCTGTTCAACCAATCCACTGGCCAGCCCGCGGCCACGATGACTGTCGGCCACGAACACACTGCCCAGCCAATGCTCGTACTGCGGGAATACCTGCATCTCCCGGCGCTTGAGCTGCACCGCGCCTGCCACCTGGCCGCCATCGAATACTGTGATCAGGTGCGGAAAGCCTTCCGCATCCTGCGGCTGGTTGAGCCGCTGCAGTTCCTGCTCCAGCGACACGCCGGCGTCCCGGCCCCATTGCGCGTTGTACCACTGTGCCAGCTGCAGCCTTTCCGGCGCGTCAGCGGGTAGCACCCTGAATTCCATGGCGAGACCTCGATCCCTATGTTGTGCAAGAGGATCACGTACGGCCGCCAATTGGAAGCAGACGAGCGACGGCCCGGCGCTACAGAACGGTCAGCCCTGCGCGAAATCCTTCAGGATCTCGCCGACGCCGCTGGGCGAGATCTCAAAGCCCAGCGTGGTACCCGGATTGATCACCACACCGTAACCGCCCGGCACGCGACGCAAGACGTCGAGCATCAGCCAGCGGACCTGATGCTCGGCCTGCTGGCTGTAGATGCCCACCCGCGCCGGATCGGTGAACACGGCTACGTGCAGGGTGCCCTGCTTGTCGAACAGCAGCGGATCGAAGCCGCTGCCATCGGGGGTGACCAGGCTGCCGGTCAGCAGCACCACCTCGGAGGCGACAAAGGCCTCCATGAACGCGCGGATCGGCACTGTCCCGTCCATCGCGGCCTTGAGCAGGGTTTCGATCGGGGTCTGCGGGGCAAGGTCGGTCATGGCGGTGCGGGCGCGGCATCAGGGGGGTGCCTATTGTGCCGGATGCGATCAATCCCGGTAGTGCCGGCCGCTGGCCGGCGCCTGCAGGTGCCGTGGTTTCAGGGGTTGCCGGCCAGCGGCCGGCACTACCGTTTCCGAAGCCGCTGGTCGCGCGCCTGCTGGTCGGCCACGGCCTTGTCCAGCTCGGCCTGCAACGCCGGCTGCTTCACGTCCGCACCCAGTACGAACACCTTCACCCCGTGCGCTGGCACGTCAGCCTTCAGCGCCCCCGTCACTTTCACCTCGCCGCCGTCCAGCGCGTCCCGCCAGGTGCCGGCCTGCAGGTAGCGGTCCACGTTGAAGGTCTTCGCGGCATCGCCCTTGTTCAACAGCACCAGCGCAGTCTGCGCTACGTCGGCGTGCTGCAGCACGCGGAAGAACACCGCTTCATCGCCCTGCAGACGTTCGTTCACCTGCAGGCCGCGCTGCAGTGCCGGCGTCGCCTCACGCAGCTTGGCGATGCGCTGCAGCGGCGCGAAGATCGGGCTCTGCGGGGCGGCGTCCACCCGCGGCTGGCCGAAGTAGGCGCGGTTGCCGGCATGTTCCGCACGGCCGCGCATGAAGCCGGTTTCCGAACCGTAATAGACCACCGGAATGCCACGTGCGGTGAACAGCCAGTTGTGCGCGTCGATGAAGCCGTTGTCGCTGGCCTGCAGGCGCGGCATGTCATGGTTGTCGTAGAAGCTCATCAGCTCGTACGGGTTGGCGTACGGGCCACCGGTCAGGTGCAGTGGCTCGGACAGGGTTTCAAACCCCTTGCCGGCGGTGCCGAAGGTCTGTTCCAGCGCGCCGCGCAGCGGGAAGTCGAGCACGCTGACATTGGCGTTGGCCGGCCAGGTGTGTTCGGCGATGCTGGCCGCGTTGTAGTCGAACGCTTCGCCGAACATGAACATGCCCGGGTGCTGCGCGCGGATGCGGTTGACGAACGCGTGCCACCACGAATGCGGCAGCCAGCCGATGGTGTCGATGCGCAGCGCATCCACGCCCTGCGCGGTCCACTGCAGGTAGGCCCCCACCAGATAATCCATCACTGCCGGGTTGTCCTGGTTGAAGTCGCTCAGCTCGGCCAGGTTGCCGTCGAAGATCGAGCCGTCCTTGCTGTCGACCGGACCGATGTTGTTGTAGAACGCGTGCAGCGGATTGTGCTTCGGGTCCAGCTTCTGCGGCGGCAGGTTCTGGTGGTCGGCGATCAGCGCGCCGTTTTTGTCGAAGATCTGGCCGAACTGCGGCTGCCGCTTCGGCATGGTCCAGGCCGGCGACCCGTGATTGCCGACAATGTCCAGCACCACCTTCAGGCCGGCGCCGTGCAGGCCCTTGGTCAACCCGGCGAAGTCCAGGTCCCTGCTCGGCAGGTGTTCATCGAGTTTGTAGAAGTTGATCCCCCAGTAACCGTGGTAGCCGGTCTTGCCGCGGTCGGTCAGCGTGCTGGTGCAGCTGATCGGCTTGCTGCCGGTGAAGGCTTCATCCGGGTTGTCGACGATGGGGGTGATCCACACCGCTCCGAAGCCGAGGTTGCGGATGTAGTCGGCATTGTCGAGCACGCCGCGGAAATCGCCACCGAGATAGCCGATGTTGCCGTCCACCTTGTCCGGGCACGGCACCGGGATATCGAACGTGCGGTGCTTGCCGCCCTGGTCGCGGTGATCGTTGGACAGATCGCCGTTGACGAAGCGGTCGGTAACCACGAAATACACGGCGTCGCTGGCGAACGGCTCGGTGGTGCCGACATAGGACGGACGTGGCGCAGCCGCGGCGTGGCCAGCGAACAGCACAAGGGATACAGCAACAGACAGGGCACCACGCATCACACCACCTCCGGACGGGACGGAACCCGCAACACGCACAGACCCGCAATCAACAGACTGCAGCCACCCAGCACCAGTACATGCATCGGCTGGCCTCCCAGCCATGCGCGCAGGGCGAAACCGAGTGCGCTGGCCGCGACCAGCTGCGGGATCACGATGAAGAAATTGAAGATGCCCATGTACACACCCATTTTCGCCGCCGGCACGCTGTCCGACAGCAGCGCATAGGGCAACGACAGGATCGAGGCCCAGGCAAAACCCACGCCGACCATCGACAGCAGCAGCCACTGCGGATCGTCAATGAACATCATCGAGATCAGCCCTGCCCCGCCCAGCCACAGGTTGACCAGGTGGCTCCAGCGCAGGCCGATCGCCCGCACCATCGGCGGGATCAGCAGCGCGGCCAGTGCGGCGAAGCCGTTGTAGGCACCAAACAGCACGCCCACCCAGTTGGCGCCTTCGTTGTAGGCCGCCGATTCGACATCGGTGGAACCGAAGTGCATGCCGGCCACCGCGCGCGTGGTGAAGATCCACATCGCGAACAGGGCGAACCACGAGAAGAACTGCACCCAGGCCAGGCGGCGCATGGTGATCGGCATCGCGCGCAGGTCACCGACGATGGCGGCCAGCATGTGCGTGCCCGGCAGTACCCGCGCCGCCGCCAGCAGTCCGCCGTAGCCCGCGCACAGGCCGGCCAGCACGTACAGCATCTTGTCGCCCTGGCGCCACGCGATCAGCGCCGCCAGCAGCACGCCGAGCCCCAGCCACAGCGCAACCTGCGCCCACGGCGCAGGGCCGGTGACCGCAGTGCCGGCGTGGTGCGCCGGGGGTTCGGCGTCATCGAAGCTGGCCAGCTCGTCGGGCGAATACTCACGTGTGCTGACCACCGTCCAGGTGATCGCCGCCAGCAGCACCACCGCGCCGAAGTAGAACGCATAGCGCACGGTATCGGGCACCTCGCCCGCCGCTGCCGTGTTGGCAACGCCGAAGTGGGCCAGGATGAAGGGCAGGAAGCTGGCAACGATCGCGCCGACGCCGATGAAGAAGCTCTGCATCGCATAGCCGGCCGGGCGCTGCTGCGGTGCCAGCTGATCGCCGACGAAGGCGCGGAACGGCTCCATCGATACGTTGATCGAGGCGTCCAGCACCCACAGTGTGCCGGCCGCGATCCACAGCGTCGGCGAGTTCGGCATCACCAGCAGCGCCAGCGTGGTCAGCACCGCGCCGATCATGAAGAACGGGCGGCGCCGTCCCCAGCGCGTCCAGGTGCGATCGGACAGGTAGCCGATCACCGGCTGCACCAGCAGGCCGGTCAGCGGCGCGGCGATCCACAGGCCCGGCACCGCCTCCATGTCCGCACCCAGCGTTTCGAAGATGCGGCTGGCGTTGGCGTTCTGCAGGGCAAAACCGAACTGGATGCCAAGGAAGCCGAAGCACATGTTCCAGATCTGCCAGAACGACAACTGCGGCTTTGCAGGACGACTCATCGTGCGTCCTCTGTTGCCGCCACCGGCGCCATCTTCAGCGCCTGTACCTGGGCCTGGTTGAGCACGCCATCACGCCCGCCCTTGCCGCCGGTGTAGTGCGCGAAGTGCTGCAGCGCGCTCATGTTGAAGCCCTCTTCCAGGGTCACCGTGCAGCGCCCCTTGGGCACCGCGAAGGTTGCAGCGGTCGAATCCTGCGCCGCCACGCTGTGCGGCAGAGCCACCGTGTGCCGCTGCGGCGGCTGGCCCTTGCACTGCACGGCCAGCTGTTTCACCGCCGCGGTCACACCGGTGTTGATCGGGCCGTTCGGGTTGCTGTACTGCAGGCGCAAGCGCACGTGGCCCGCCTTGGCGGCGTTGAACTGCCACTGCCGGCTGCCACGCAGCACCTGCTGCGGGCCGACGCAGACCATCGGACTGTGCAGTGATTCCAGCGAACCTTCGCGACGGGTCAGGCTCAGGCAGTGCTGCAGTCCGTCATCACCGACGCGCACCTGGCCCTTGCTGGCAGAGGCCGCGACACCGTCCTGCCACAGCACCTGTCCGGCGGCGACTGCGACGGTCCAGCCCTTGCCGTTGCGCTTTGCCTGCGGCGCCAGCGGCGTGGCCGGCGCACGTGCATTGGCATCGGCACGCGGCACCTCATGGCTCGCCGCTGCCGGCGCGGCGACCAGCTGCACGGTCGTCGTGGCACCACGCGTGCGCGTCTTTCCCGCGACCAGCAAGCCAGCACCCACCTGCTTCGGGCGCTCCAGCACATAGCGCTTGCCGCCCGACTCCAGGCTGATCCGCTTCTGCTTCCCGAACAGCTCCGGCACCAGCTCGGCCGGCAGCTTGGGCTGCACGCGACCGTCGTCCTGCACGCCGAACACACCCTCGGTCACCATCGACAGATAGCCGGCCACCGACCACAACTGGCGCTCGGAATTGACCACCGGGCCGCTCAAGGCGCCTTCGTCCACGTGCACGGCCTGGGTGACCAGCTCGTAGTTCTCCATGTTGGAACCGGCCAACGCCGCCCCTTGCATCAACGAGCGGATCTCCGCGGCGATGCGTGGCGCGTCGTCCACCTTGCGCGCCGCGCGCAGCGAGTAGGCGCTGACGAACGGCCAGATCGCGCGGTTGTGGTAGATCGGCTGCTGCGCTTCCTGCGGCCAAACCACCGGGCTGCCGGCAGCACCCATCGGATAGCCCGCCAGCGCACGGCGCGCGCGCTCAGCAGGCAGCACGTCGGCAAGGATGCCCAGCGACAGGCCAAGCAGATCGATCTTGGCGTACGGCACCGGGTGCGCCGCTTCGCCGATGTAGCTCATGTACTGGCCCATGTCTTCACGCCAGAACCGTGCGTCGATCTGCACCGCCAGTGCGTCGGCCCAGGCCTTGTACTGTTCGCTGCGTTCGTCGCCCAGCTGCGCGGCCATCTGCTGCGCCAGGCGCAGCGCCTGGTAATGCAGCACGTTGGTGGACAGTGCATAGGAGTCGCCGATGAAGCGCACGTCCTCGCGTGTCCAGTCCGGATAGGTCTGCTCGCGCCAGTCGAGGAACGAGGTCTCGCCGCGGTACAGGCCCATCTGCGCGTCAAACGCCATCGCTCGATCCTGCGCCAGCGTGCCCTGCAGCGCCTGCCATACCTGCTCGGCAAACGCAGGGTCATCGAGCAGGTGGCGTGCGGCCAGGAACCACACCACGCGGTCGCTGCTGATCGGCCAGCTGCCGCCGGAGCCGGTGTCCTGGGCCACGAACAGGCCGGGCGTATGCCCGTCGCGCGCCGCCGACAACTTGAACTGCAGCGACTGCCGGGTGCGCTTCGGGTCCAGCTTCGCCAGCGCCAGGTCGGCAGCGAAGCTGACGTCGCGCGTCCACACGTACGGCCAGCGCGCGCCGGTCTGGAAGCACTCGCACGGTACCGGACGGCCTTCGTCGAAGGCCGGATCGCGGATGGCATCCACCCGGTCCTGGTCCATTTCCTGCTGGGCCAGCGCGAACAGCGCGTCGAACATCACGCTGCCGGTCTGGCTGCGCATGGGCGCGGCGGCGATGCGCACCTCGCCCTTGGGGGCATGCAGGATGAAGCTGCCCTTGGCAGCGGCTTCGGCGCGCGCCTGGCGGCCGTCGAATGTCAGGTCGGCCGCGTGCGCGGTCGTCCCCAGCGCTGCCCCCAGGGCAGCGGTCAGGCAAATGATCTTCAGCATCGAAGCGGCAGACCGGCTTGCGCCCGTCGACCTCCCTCCCTCTCTGCACCGTTGTGGGTCCGCACTGCTGTTGCCGGCGTGCGGGCGCGGCACCTCCCTCAAGGTGCCCTGGCCCCATGGTAGACGCGGGGCTGTCGGCTGCGTCCAGCTGCATACGTATTCATGGCGTCCGGTACCGGCACGCCTGCCGCGCTGGCTTATGGTCCGGGTCTGTCAACGGCGCCTTGGGAGGGGAAATGCCGACGTCACCCACAACGGTACGCGCAGTGTTCGCGCACGCCTTCGGCCTGGCCCTGCTGGGATTGGCCACGCTGGCACAGGCGGCTGCACCGCAGATCGCCAGCGTCGAATCACCGGACAAGGTACTGAAGGTCAGCCTGGTGCTGGACGGCGGCACCGCACGCTACCGCGTCGAGCGCCTTGGCCAGACCGTGGTGGCCGATTCGAAGCTGGGTTTTGAACTGCGGGATGGTCGCCTCGACCGCGACTTCAGCCTGCTGGCGCAGGAACGCCGCAGTGTCGACGACCGCTGGGAGCAGCCGTGGGGCGAGCGCCGCCTCACCCGCAACCACTTCAACGAACTGACCGTGCATCTGGCCGAAACCACCGGCAGCAAGCGCCGGCTGGACCTGGTGTTCCGCGTCTACGACGACGGCCTGGGGTTCCGCTACGTGTTCCCCGAGCAACCGAACCTGCGCGAAGCGATCATCGATGACGAACTGACCGAGTTCGCCATTGCGCCGGAGTCCACCGCCTGGTGGATACCCGCGGGCGAACCGATCCACTACGAATACCTGTACCAGCGCACGCCACTGCGCGAAGTGCCGCTGGTACACACACCGATGACCCTGCGCAGCCACGACGGCCTGCACGTGGCCATCCATGAAGCGGCCCTGGTCGATTACGCGGGCATGTGGCTGCGCCGCACCGAGGGCCAGCGCCTGCGCGCGCAGCTTTCGCCTTCGGCCGAAGGCTGGAAGGTACGCCGCGCCCTGCCCTTCGCCACGCCATGGCGCACCCTGCAGATTGCCGACCGCGCCGGCGGGCTGGTCGAGTCCGACCTGATCCTCAACCTCAACGAGCCCAATGCGCTGGGCGATGTGAGCTGGGTGAAGCCGGCCAAGTACCTGGGGGTGTGGTGGTCGATGCACCTGGACAACGAGAGCTGGGCGACCGGACCGAAGCATGCCGCCACCACCGCGAAAACGCGGAAGGTCATCGATTTCGCCGCCGCGCACGGTTTCCGTGGTGTGCTGGTGGAAGGCTGGAATCCGGGCTGGGACGGCAACTGGGTCGGCAACGGTTACGACTTCGACTTCACCCGCGCCACGCCGGATTTCGACATCGAAGCCCTGTCGGCGTACGGGTTGAAGAAGGGCGTGCACCTGATCGGCCACCATGAAACCGGCTGCGCGATCGAACACTACGAAGACCAGCTGGATGCTGCGCTGGACCTGTATGCACGGCTGGGCGTGGATCAGTTCAAGACCGGCTACGTCTGCGACGACGGCCAGGTCGATCGGCGCAACCCGGCCGGCGGCCCGCTGTGGCGCGAGTGGCACGACGGGCAGTTCATGGCCCGTCATCACCTGAAGGTGGTGCAGGAAGCCGCGCGCCGGCACCTGGCGGTGAATCCGCACGAGCCGATCAAGGACACTGGCCTGCGTCGCACCTACCCGAACTGGATCTCGCGCGAAGGCGCCCGCGGGATGGAATACAACGCCTGGGGCCAGCCACCGAACCCGCCCGAGCATGAGGTCAACCTGGTGTTCACCCGCATGCTGGCCGGGCCGATGGATTACACCCCCGGCATCCTCAGCCTGAAGGGTCGCCACGGCCAGGCCATCCCCAGCACGCTGGCCCGCCAGCTGGCCCTGTACGTGGTGCTGTACAGCCCGATCCAGATGGCCGCGGACCTGCCCGAACACTACCTGCAGCACCGCGACGCGTTCCGCTTCATCGAGGACGTCGCGGTGGACTGGGAGCAGAGCCGCGTGCTCGATGGCGAGGTCGGCGACTATGTGACGATCGTGCGCCGCGACCGCAACAGCCGCGACTGGTTCCTCGGCAGCATCACCGATGAGAACGGCCGCGTGCTGCCGGTGTCGCTGGGCTTCCTGGAGCCGGGCGTGCGTTACCGCGCCGAGATCTACCGCGATGGCGACGGCGCGGATTTCCGCAGCAATCCCTTCGCCTTCAAGCGCGACACCCGCGAGGTCAGCAGCAACGATTCACTCACCCTGGTGCTGGCGCCGGGCGGCGGCCAAGCCATTCGATTCACGCCGTTGGATTGATGAACGCCCCCGCGTGACGTTCGCCGGGCATGGCCCGGCGCTACCGTGGCAGGGATCTGGAATCGATTACAACCCTGCAAACGCCATTGAATACGTATGCAGGGTGATTCCCACGAAGAACGCGCTGCCTACCATAGCGGCGACGACAGCGGCCACCGCGTCGCACGTCCTCGACAGCATCGGGACGACCACGAATCGCACTACAACATTGCCTGGGAGGGGAAAATGTTGAACCACAAGCGCAGTGCGCTGAGCATCGCGTTGGCCGTCGTACTGACGCCGTCGCTGGCAGCAGCACAGTCCACGCAGACCACCACCACCCCGCCGACCGGCACCGCCGCCACCAACCTGGATACCGTGCAGGTCACCGGCATCCGTCGCGGCATCGAAAGCGCCATCGCCACCAAGCAGGACGCCACCTCGGTGGTCGAAGCCATCTCCGCCGAAGACATCGGCAAGCTGCCCGACGTCAGCATCGCCGAATCGATCTCGCGCCTGCCCGGCCTCGCCGCGCAGCGTGTGGCCGGTCGTGCGCAGGTGATCAGCGTGCGCGGCCTGTCGCCGGATTTCGCCACCACCCTGCTCAACGGCCGTGAAGTGGTCAGCACCGGCGACAACCGTGGCGTCGAGTTCGACCAGTACCCGTCCGAGCTGGTCAACGGCGTGACCGTCTACAAGACCCCGGATGCGGCGCTGGTCGGCCAGGGCCTGTCAGGCACCATCGACATGCAGACCGCACGTCCGCTCAGCTTCCCCGACCGTGTCATCGCGATCAGCGGCCGCTACCAGAAGAGCTCGCTGGGCCGCGCCGCCGACACCGATCCGTACGGCAACCGCTTCAGCGCCAGCTACATCGACCAGTTCCTGGACAAGACGCTCGGCATCGCCATCGGCTACGCGCACAGCGACATGCCGATCCAGGAAAACCAGGTCGGTCTGTACGAGCCGTGGACCACCGAGCACACCACGAACGGTAACCGCCCGGGTGTTGCCGCTGGCACCTACTTCACCGACGGCATCAAGGCGTTGCGCCGCACCGGCAACAACAAACGCGACGGTGTGATGGCCACGATCCAGTTCCGGCCGAACAACAGCTGGACCAGCACCTTCGACGCGTTCCATACCGAGGCGGAGCAGATCGACACCGCCAACCAGTTCGAGCTCAACCTCAGCAACTACAACGGCAACTACACCCCGGGCCTGCTGGTCAGCAATCCGCAGGTCAATGCCAATGGCACCTTCACCGGTGGCACCGCCAGTGGCGTGTACCCGCTGGTGCGCGGCATGTACAACAAGCGCAAGGACAAGATCGATGCGTTCGGCTGGAACAACGAGTTCACCTTCGGCAGCGTCAAGCTGGTCGCCGACCTGAACTATTCCAAGGCCACCCGTGACGAGCTGAACCTGGAAAACAACCTGCAGCTGACCCCGATGCCGCAGCTGGATACGGTCGGCGTGCAGTTCCGCCAGGATGGCTTCTCGCAGATCAGCCCGGGCCTGAACTACTCCAACCCGGACGCGCTGTTCCTGACCAACACCATCTACGGTTCTGGTTACGGCAAGGTGCCGAAGGTGGAAGACCGCCTGAAGGGCGGCAAGCTGGCCGCGACCATCGCCCTGCCGGAAGCAATGGCGTCCTGGGCACCGGACCTGGATATCGGCGTGAACTATGCCGACCGCCGCAAGGTGAAGACCCAGTCTGAAGGCAACATCCTGCTGGGCGCACAGGGCGATGCCAACATCGCGTCGGATCTGCAGTACCGCCCGGTCAACCTCGGCTTCGCCGGTCTGGGCACCATCCCGGCCTGGAACGTGCCGGGCGCGGTCGGTCGCTACATGACCTTCAATCCGGTCGACAACCTCGACTACCTGATTCCCAAGTCGTGGACGGTGCAGGAAAAGATCACCACCGCCTGGGCGTGGTCGGCGTGCGCGGCAACATCGGCGTGCAGATGCAGCACACCGACCAGAGCTCGGACTCGCGTTACTGGGACAGCTCGCAGGCGGCCGGCAACAACATCCAGCCCTACTCCGATGGCCGCAAGTACAACGACTGGCTGCCGAGCTTGAACCTGGCCTTCATGTTCCCGCACGAGCAGACCCTGCGCTTTGCTGCAGCCAAACAGGTCGCCCGCCCGCGCGTGGACCAGATGCGGGCCGGCCTGGAGTTCGGCGTGGATACCGGTACCGGCCGCCCCGGCGGCAGTGGCGGCAATCCGCTGCTGGATCCGTGGCGCGCCACCGCGCTCGACCTGTCCTACGAGAAGTACTTCGGCGAGAAGGCCTACGTGGCCGCCGCGATCTTCTACAAGGACCTGAAGAGCTACGTCTACACGCAGTCGGTGGACAACTACGACTTCACCGGTCTGCTGGGCAACTATGTGCCGCCGCCGGGCATGGTGGTGCCGGTGCTGCCGACCGGCACGTTCTCGACCCCGGTCAACGGCAAGGGCGGTACGCTGAAGGGCCTGGAGCTGACCGCATCGTTCCCGCTGGAAATGCTGACCGACAGCCTGCGTGGCTTCGGCGTGCAGGCCAGCGCGACCTTCAACAAGAGCGACATCCAGATCCTCGATCCGGAAAGCGCATCCAGCGTCGGCACCGACCCGATCAGTCTGCCCGGCCTGTCCAAGCGCGTGTACAACTTCACGGCCTATTACGAGCGCAGTGGCTTTGAAGCGCGCGTCAGCCAGCGTCGTCGTTCGGACTTCATCGGCGAGATCGGCAACTTCAACGGCAACCGCACCCTGCGCTACGTGGTGGGCGAGAACGTGACCGATGCGCAGATCAGCTACACCTTCAGCGACAGCAGCAGCCTGCGTGGACTGACCCTGCTGCTGCAGGGAAGCAACCTGACCAACGAGCCGTACCGCACCTACGCCGGCACCAAGGATCGCCCATTGGAGTACATCGAGTGGGGCCGCACCTACATGCTGGGCGTGAACTACAAGTTCTGACCGGCACGGTAGCGCCGGCCGCTGGCCGGCAACCCATCGAAAACCCGCTGCGCAGGCAGCGGGTTTTCTTTTGTGCGAGTGCCGCGACGGCCTCTGGTGGGTCATCGGCAAGGCCCATCCACGCATGGCGTGGATCTACTGACATCGGTGCACCGTTGCCACGTGCGGATGCCGATCATCGCGACGTCGCCTCCGGTGGACCCACGCCATGCGTAGATGCCGATCACCGCCACACGGCCCAGTAGATCCACGCCATGCGTGGATGCCCTACACCGCAACCGCGCCCACAAAAAAGGGACGGGGCGCTTCGGCCCCGTCCCCGCAAGTACCGCCACCGGAGAAATCGGTCAGCTGCGTCGTGCGCAATACACCGCGCGCGGCGGCAGCTGGAGTTCGTTGCCCTGCACCGTACCCGCATCCGGGCCCGGTACGGCCACCTGCTGCCAGGTACCCGCCGGCAGCCGATGGGTCACCGCCTCGGCCGACAGGTTGAAGGCCAGCAGGAGAGTTTCATCTGCAAGCATACGCTCGAACAGTAGCACTGGTTCGGCACTGTCCAGGAACCGGATGTCACCGTGCAGCAGGGCCGGCTGGGTGCGGCGCCAGGCCAGGAAGCCGCGGAAGGCTGACAGCACCGACTGCGGATCCTGCGCCTGCACCGCCACGGCCGCCGCCTGGTGCTCGGCCGGGATCGGCAGCCACGGCTTGCCCGTGGTGAAGCCGGCCAGCGGCGCGTCGATCCACGGCAACGGCGTGCGGCAGCCGTCGCGGCCCTTGAAGTTCGGCCAGAAGGTGATCCCGTACGGGTCCTGCAGCGCCTCGAACGGCACCTCGGCCTCGGCCAGGCCCAACTCCTCGCCCTGGTACAGGCAGACCGAGCCGCGCAGTGAGCACAGCAGCGCCACCAGCATCCGCGCCAGGCGCGGGTCGGCCGGATGCCCACCCCAGCGGCTGACCGCCCGCTCCACATCGTGGTTGGACACGGCCCAGCACGGCCAGCCCTGGGTCATCGCCGCTTCCAGTCGCGACACGGTGTCGCGGATGTAGGCCGCGCTGTAGTCGTTGACCAGCAGCTCGAAGCTGTAACCCATGTGCAGGCGGCCGTCCTGGGTGTATTCGGCGGTGGTCGCCAGCGAGTCCTCCGAAGAGATCTCGCCCAGGCTCACCGCCTCCGGGTACTCGTCCAGCAGGGCGCGCAGCTGCTCCAGGAACGGCAGGTTCTCCGGCTGGGTGTTGTTGTAATAGTGGTACTGGTAGGCGTACGGGTTGTCCGCGCTGAAGCCGCGGCCGACGCGCTTGTCGGCCGGCTTGGGCGGGTTGTCGCGCAGCTGCGCGTCATGGAAGCAGAAGTTGATCGCATCCAGGCGGAAGCCATCCACGCCCCGGTCCAGCCAGAAGCGCACGTTGTCCAGGGTCGCCTGCTGCACCTCCGGATGGTGGAAATTCAGATCCGGCTGGTCCACCAGGAAGTTGTGCAGGTAGTACTGCTCGCGGCGCGGCTCCCACTGCCAGGCGCCACCGCCGAACAGCGACAGCCAGTTGTTGGGCGGGGTGCCGTCCTCGCGCGGATCCACCCACACATACCAGTCCGCCTTCGGATTGCAGCGGTCCTGCCGGCTCTCGCGGAACCAGGCATGCTCGATCGAGGTATGGCTGAGCACCTGGTCGATCATCACCTTCAGGCCAAGACCATGCGCCTTGGCCAGCAGCCGGTCGAAGTCGTCCAGGCTGCCGAACAGCGGATCGACATCGCGGTAGTCGGCGATGTCATAGCCGAAGTCGGCCATCGGCGATCGGAAGAACGGCGAGATCCAGATCGCATCCACGCCCAGCGCGGCGATATGGTCCAGGCGCTGGATGATGCCCGGCAGGTCGCCTACCCCGTCGCCGTTGGCGTCGAGGAAACTGCGCGGGTAGATCTGGTAGATGACGGCTCCGCGCCACCATGGATAGTGCGACATCGACAGCCCCCCTCCGGGCATGCGGGACCCGCTGCAAGCGGGCTGAAAACCAACTCCCGCAAGCTTAGCGGCGGCCCACGACGATGGCGCTGCCTGCATACGTATTCACGCCGGACACCGTGGTCGGCGATCCGCAGCGGCGGCCTGGGAACCGGTTTCCTCCCCAATTCACAGGCAACGCCTATAATCAGGGATGAGCCTGAAAGCCTGATCGCATGACCATCACTGAAGACACCCGTCCCGCCCTGGGCCTGTCCCAGATCCAGTCGCTTGCCGCAGCCGACATGGCTGCCGTCGATGCCCTGATCCGCCGCCGGCTGTCCTCGGATGTGGTGCTGATCAACCAGATCGCCGACCACATCATTTCCGCGGGCGGCAAACGCCTGCGGCCGATGCTGGTGATGCTGGCCGGCCATGCGGTCGGCGGCGCCGGCCCCGAGCACCACCAGCTGGCCGCGATCATCGAGTTCATCCACACCTCCACCCTGCTGCACGACGACGTGGTGGACGAATCCAGCCTGCGCCGCGGCCGCAGCACCGCCAATGCACTGTGGGGCAATGCGCCGAGCGTGCTGGTGGGCGACTTCCTGTACTCGCGCAGCTTCCAGCTGATGGTCGAGCTGGACCGGATGTCGGTGATGCAGATCCTGGCCGACACCACCAACCGCATCGCCGAAGGCGAAGTGCTGCAGCTGCTGCACGTGCACAACCCGGACACCGACGAAGCGGCCTACCTGCGTGTGATCGAGCGCAAGACCGCGGTGCTGTTCGCCGCCGGCACCCGCCTGGGCGCACTGGCCAGCGGCGTCGATGAAGCCACCCAGCAGGCCCTGTACGACTACGGCATGCACCTGGGTTACGCGTTCCAGATCGCCGATGACGTGCTGGATTACTCGGCCAACGCCGAGGAGCTGGGCAAGAATCTGGGTGACGACCTGGCCGAGGGCAAGGCCACGCTGCCGCTGATCCACGCGATGGCGCATTCGGATGAAGCCACCCGCCAGCGCCTGCGCGAGATCGTGCAGAACGGCGACGCCTCGGCGATGCCGGAAGTGCTGGCTGCGATCCACGCTACCGGCGGCCTGGACTACAGCCGCCGTCGCGCCGAGGAATATGCGGAAACCGCCGAGCGCGCGCTCGACGGCCTGGCCGACAACGATGCCGTCGCCGCCCTGCGCGGCCTGGCCCGCTACGCGGTACAGCGTTCGCATTGACCGGTAGTGCCGGCCGCTGGCCGGCAGTCCCGATAGCACCGGCAGCATCAGGAGATTGCCGGCCAGCGGCCGGCACTACCTCTGCAGAGCCTCAACGCTTTTCGAAGCGTTCCTCGAAGAACTCATCCAGCGCCTTCCAGGCACGCTTGGCCGCACGCTCGTTGTACTGGCAGCCCGGCGGACTGTTGGCATCACGTTCGGCAAAGCAGTGCACCGCACCGCTGTAGTTGGTGAACTCCCAGTCCACCTTGGCCGCGTCCATTTCCTTCTGGAAGCTGCCGATATCCTCGGCGGTCACGCTCTTGTCGTCGGCGCCATTCAACACCAGCACCGAGGGATGGCTGCCGCCGGCCTGCGCCGGCAAGGGCGACCCGAGCCCGCCATGCAGGCTGACCACACCCGCCAACGGCGCACCGGCGCGGGCCAGTTCCAGCACCGTGGTGCCACCGAAGCAGAAGCCAACCGCACCGATCCGGCTGGCGTCCAGCGGTGCCTTGCCCGCCTGCGCCTTCAGCACGTTCACCGCCTCCAGTGCCCGCGCCCGCAGCAGTGGCCGATCATTGCGCAGCTTGGTCGCCACCGGACCGGCCTCGGCATCGGTCTTCGGTCGCACGCCCTTGCCGTACACATCGGCCACCAGCACCACGTAGTCATCGCCAGCCAGCTGCTTGGCCTTCTCGATGGCCGACTCGTTCACGCCTTTCCAGTTCGGCACCATCACCAGGCCCGGGCGCTTGTCGTTGTCGCCATCGTCATAGACCAGCACGCCACTGAAGGTCGTGCCCTGGTGCTTCCACTCCACCGGCTGCGTCTTCATCGCCGCCCACGCTGGCATCGCCGCCAGCCCCAGTACCATCGCCACGCCGCAACGCCAACGTTTCATGCGCCTGCTCCAGAAAAAAGGGGACGGAGGGGATTAAGCCGTAATCGCCCCTCCCGCGTCGCATTCTGCATTGGCTGCGTGACGCAGGTGTGGTTGGATACGACCTGATCCCCTCCGTCCCCTCTCTGCATGAACCTTGTTGATCGCTTTCTGTCTGGACTGATCCCACGCTTGCCCGAGGACGATGCCCCGCAATGGGCATGGACCGAAGGCGCCAGCGACGCCGATCTGCAACGCCTGCGCGCGCAGTGGCCGCAGGTTCCCGCCAGCCTGGTCGAGCTGCTGTCGCGCGTGGACGGCACGCACTTCCGCCAGTACCCGAAGGGCGAGGTCTGCGTGCTGATGCTGGGCTCGGACGTCGGCGACTATCCGTACTACCTGCGCTCGGTGGCGCAGATCTTCGAAGACCAGCAGCAGTGGGACGACAGCATCCGCTCCATCTACGAAGAATGGCTGGATGAAGAACCGGAGATCCTCGGTGCCGGCATCGATGCCGACCTGCCGATGAGCCGTCGCCTGTGCTTCTCGCACTGCATGAACAACGGCGGCACCTCGATGCTGTATCTGGATTTCGATCCCGCACCCGGCGGCAGCGTTGGCCAGGTGGTGCGCTACCTGCACGACCCGGATAGCTACGCGGTGATCGCCCCCAGCTTTGATGCGTACCTGCAGCAGTTGATTGATCGCGATTACGCGTTCATCAACGAAGACGAATGAGGGCAGCCGAGCGTGGGCTCGGCTCTACAGTAGATCCACGCCATGCGTGGATACGGCACCCCGGGTTGCCGGTCAGCGGCCGGCACTACCGTCAGCCGATCCCGATCCCCGGAATCGCGCTGATCATGTCCGGGTCGAACCCGGCCAGTTCGGCGAAATGCCGACCGCGCGCGACGTAATCGCGGTAGGTGCCATAGCTCGGCGCGCCCGGCGACAGCAGCACCACCCCACCCTGCTCGCCCAGTGCGCGACGCGCCAGCGCCATCGCCTCGGGCAGATCGGCAGCAGCATGCAGGCCGAAACGGCCGGCGTCGGCCAACGGCTGCAGCAGCGCGTGGATGCGCGGGCCGTTGCTGCCCATGGTCACGATCTCCACCGGCGGCACGTCGTGCGCCATGTGCTGCATGAAGTCGGTCCAGTCCAGGCCGCGATCATGCCCACCCACCAGCAGCGCGATGCGCTGGCCGGCGAAGCACTCCAGCGCCGCCAGGCTTGCATGCGGCGTGGTGCTGATCGAATCGTTGACGTAGGTGAGGCCATCGGCCTCGCCAATCCGCTGCAGGCGATTTGGCAGCGGCCGGAAATCCTGCACGGCCGGCGCCAGCGCCACCGCATCCAGGCCCATCGCCTCCAGCGCGGCCAGCACCGCGCACAGGTTGCCGCGGTTGTGCCGGCCCGGCAGTGGCGTGTTGCGGGTATCGAACACCGCCTGCTCGCCGCGATGCACGATGTCGCCGCGCATATGCCAGCCCTGCGGCTGGTTGAACCAGACCACCTCGCTGGCGGGCAGCGTCAGCGCGGCCAAGTGCGGGTCTGCAGCATTGAGCACGGCAACGCGCGGCGCGGCCCCGGTCACCAGCTGCAGCTTGTCTTCGATGTAGCGCTGCTCGCTGCCGTGCCAGTCCAGGTGTTCCGGGAACAGGTTCAGCACCACGGCCACCTGCGGGTGCGCACCACTACGTGCGACCTCGCCGGTCTGGTAGCTGGACAGCTCCACCGCCCAGTACGCGGGCGCCGGTTGCGGGTCCAGCACTTCCAGCAGCGGCAGGCCGATGTTGCCGACCAGACCGGTGCGATGCCCCGCTGCGCGCAGCAGGTGCGCGACCAGCGCGGTGGTGGTGCTCTTGCCCTTGGTGCCGGTCACGCAGATCGTGTCGCGCACGGTGCCATCGGCATCGGCGTGTTCGGCAAACCACAACGCCGTGCCACCGATGAAGACGGTGCCCTGCCCGGCCGCCGCCAACGCGATCGGCAGATACGGGCTGATCCCGGGCGACTTGATCACCACCTCGAATGAAGCCAGTGCTTCGGCCGTGGGTTCGCCGCGGACATCCAGCGCGCCCTGCGTTTCAGCACGCGCGGCCTCGACCTCGCTGGCCGGGCAGAACAGGCTCAGGCCAAGCGATGGCAGGCGCGCGCGCAGCACCGCAAACGCGGCACGCCCCTCACGTCCCCAGCCCCACAGCGCTACGCGCTTGCCTTCAAGCTGCGAAATCTTCACGCACCCGTTCCCACAGCGCCGCCGGAATACGATGTTCGCCCTGCAGCTGCATCAACGGTGCCAGCTCCAGCTCGGCCGCATCCAGCTGCGGCCGGATTTCATTGCAGAAGCGCTTCACCAGCACGTCTTCCTTCCACTCCGGGCGCTGCGCCAGGGTTGCCATCGCCGCACGCGATTCGCGGCCTTCGCCCACGCATTCGAACGGCTTGTGGTCCTGGAATTCCAGCAGCGCGTCGAAGCCCCCGGCCTGCTCGATGTCATCCAGCAGGTTGCGGCCGAAGATGCGCACCAGGCGGGTTTTCGGCATGAACGGGGCCAGCGCCAGGAACACGAAGTGACACTTCGGGCAGACGCCGCACCAGCGGTTCACCGGGCGCTCGCCAAGGATGTGGAAATTGCGGTTGCAGCTGGAGAAATGCGCGTCGTAGAAATCGCTCTTGGCGAACTGACGGGCCACCGCCAGCTCCGACATCGGCCGCAGCAGCGAGTAGTACTGCAGGTCGGCGGCCACGTACTTGCGTACATGGTTGCCGAAGGCCTGCTCGCAGGCCCAGCCCTTCGACCACTGGTGGTTGACCTCGCCGGTGCCCGGAATCTGGCTGCCGTAGCTGGCCGAGCGCTCGTTGGAGAACACCACCTGGTCCACACCGTGCAGCAGCGCCGCCAGCACCATGATCGCCGAGTTCACCACGGTGACCGGGATGTGGCCGTTCCAGGCGCCCTGGCGGTTGAGCTCGAACAGCTCCGGTGCCAGCGCGCGGCCGAGGTTCAGCGTAGGCAGGCCGGTGCGCTCGGCACAGGCCCGGATCAGCTGCGAACCGCCGATCCAGGTCACCGTCTCATCCACGCAGGCACGACGCAGCGCTTCGATGCTGACCAGCGAATCCTTGCCGCCGCCGATGGCGACCAGTGCATGTGATTGCAGGCCCAGCACCGGCGCCTGCACCGGCTGACCCTGCACCGGCAGGCGGAAGCGCCCACGCAGGTTCAGGCCGTTGCGGTAGGCGAACTCACCCAGGCCGTTGAGGTAGATGGTCTCCACCAGCGCCGCGGTATCGGCATCGATGCTGTAGCTGTCGATGCTGACCGTATCGGGCACACCGGCCTTGTAGTAGCTCACACCGGCAATCAGGTGCAGCAGCCGCAGCGCGCGCTGCACGGCGTCGGCACGCGCCGGCTCCAGCACGAACGGGGCGCCGGGCACGGTAACGGTTTCCACCATTTCCGGGCCGTCATCGAAGGCGTAGACCAGCTTGGCCACGCCGGTGTCCGCGGCGAATTCGCAGCTGACGAAGCGGAAGCGGGAAACCTGGTGTTTATCGAAAGCAGTCATGGTGAATCCAGTTCAAGCACGGTCAGGCACGTGCCCGCGCGCAGGCGCGGGACGTGTCGGTGGGCGGGTGCAGGGCGCGCAAGGCGGCGATCATTCGATCACGTCCTCGCGCGGCATCGCCCGTTGGTTGTAGGTGTTGGACATCACATAGCCGTAGGCACCGGCGTCGGCGATCAGCATCACATCGTCCGGCGCAGTCGACACCGGCAGCTTGCGGCGCTTGCCGAACACATCGCTGGATTCGCAGATGGGACCGACCACATCGAACGCTGCTTCGGCGTAACCGCCCTGGCGGCTGAGGTTCTCGATGTCGTGCCAGGCGTCGTACAGGGCCGGGCGCATCAGCGTGTTCATGCCGGCATCCAGGCCGACACGGCGTACGCCGTCCTTCTCCACCACCTGGGTGGCGTGGGTCAGCAGCACGCCGGATTCGGCCACCAGGAAGCGGCCCGGCTCGATTGCCAGGCGGAATGCCGGGTGCAGCGCCTTGACCTCGGCCAAGCCCTCGGCCCAGGCCTCCAGGTCGAACGGTTCGTCTTCGTCGCTGTACGGGATCGGCAGGCCACCACCGATATCGATGGTGTGCACGCTGCCGATACGACGCGCAAAGCCCGCCAGCTCATCGCACATCAGGCGCCAGTGCTGGGCGGTTTCCACGCCGCTGCCCAGGTGCGCATGCAGGCCGACCACGCGGGTGCCCAGCTCGGTGGCCGCGCGCACGAACTCGTCCACGCGCGCGATCGGCAGGCCGAACTTGGATTCCTTGCCACCGGTGCGGACCTTGGCGTGATGGCCTTCGCCACGGCCCAGGTCCACGCGCAGCCACAGCTCGCGGTTGCGGAACAGGTCCGGCCAGCGCTGCAGGGCTTCGACGTTGTCGACAGTGACGGTCACGCCCAGCGCGAACGCCGCTTCGTACTCGCTGCGCGGGCAGAAGCTGGGGGTGAACAGCACGCGCTTGGGCGACAGTTCCGGAATGGCCTGGAACACATGCTTCAGCTCGCCGTGCGACACGCATTCCAGGCCGAAACCTTCGGCTTCCAGCAGCTGCAGGATGGCCGGATGGCTGTTGGCCTTGATCGCGTAGTAGCGCTGATCGATCGGCTTGATCGCCGCCAGCGCACGGGCACGCGCCCGTACCGTCGGCAGGTGATAGACGTAGCGCGGGGTGCCGGCGTCGGCCAGCTGCAGCAGGTGCGCACGCTGGCCGCGCCACCACGGCGTACCACGCGGGCGCACGGTGCCGGCGATTTCGCGCCAGCGCGGGCCGAACACTTCGGTC
>Ga0265296_1001209_pt1 | contig 30944 bp, 34 predicted proteins | sample MunlanPumphouse1_FD_189073 | JGI IMG/M metagenome (GOLD analysis project Ga0265296, IMG submission 189073) | Groundwater microbial communities from a municipal landfill in Southern Ontario, Canada - Pumphouse #1 | ecosystem: Environmental > Aquatic > Deep subsurface > Groundwater | place... | reverse complement strand
AAATCTGCAAGATCGTCTATGACTTTGAAGAGGAGTATTTCTCCGGAAAATTCTTTAGACAATGTTCTTCCCTTCCTCTTTTAAGGTTTTTAGCAAATACTCCGCATGATCTCTGCCTCTCTGCGGAAAGTGGTACAAATCCAAGTAAAGCTGGAGATCCGAAACAACGTTGTAGCCTTTTATCGTTTGGGTATTGAAAAATGCAGTATTTTTATAGTACGGTTTTATTAAATAAATATTACCGCCTTTCTTCAATTCTTTAAGGTCAAGAGACTGCCTTAAGTCCAGCGAAGCATTCTTGAATTTTTCAGCCGACAAATAGCAATATATCGTTGGTGTATTTACGTAATGCGTAATAAAATTCGCGCCGGTATGAAGCGTTAAGGCGTACTTCTTGGATTCATTCTTGGCCGCGAAATATTCTTTTAAGCGACTTAAAATATCTTCACGAACCGAGTAATAAAGATGCGCTTCGTTAAGCTCAAATTTATAAACCTTGAGCCATTCCTCGAGCAGTTCCTCTTTGTTTTGCAATACGCTATGAGCAAGCCTGCCGGAACGAATTCCGCCGACAAACCCCTTCACGCGTAATGCGGATAATACCGCGGCCGCGCGCGCGCGGCCTACGCCAAACTTTTTCTCGAAGTCTCTGGCGACCCACTTTCTGTCGGGCTGAGACATCATAGCGCGTATGATTATGTTGGCTTTATCACCCAAGAGTATTTTCATTGTAGTTACTCCCTCTTCTAAATGTCCATCGCCTCTAAATGTCCACTAAATAGTGGACATTTCCTATTAGTGGACATTTTACCATTAACTAATCCGGAGTCAAGAAAAATGTATACACCGGACATCTTCATACCAATTTATATCACTCAAACCTGCTTTTCCTACCTTACTCCAGCTTAATCAACGCTTGCGTTATCTTCTCCATAGTCCGTCTATAGTACATCCAATGGCCATCCGAAAGTCCTGATAAAGGTAACAGTTCAGCTCTTAGAAGTGCCCGTCGGTGTCATTGCGAGGCACGAAGTGCCGAAGCAATCCTATAAAAAGGCTGCTTCGTCGCTGTCGCTCCTCGCAGTGACACGAATACTTCCAAGAGCTGAACTATTACTGATAAAGACTTTTTTAGTCATAAATTAATCCTTCATGCCCTCTCTTTTCATGTAAAAGAAAATTACCAAGGCCGCACACTCAATAAGGATGATCGCGACGATAACAAACGTTATTGAACGGTCATACAAAAATCCAAGCAGAACACTTCCTAAGAAAAATGCCAAGCCGTATGTGGCGTTGAAAATTCCGTAACCTGCGCCGCGTTTATTTAAAGAGGTGATATCGGAAATCGCAGAGCGCATAATTGTCTCGTGAATTCCCATAACTATCCCCCAGCAAAGCACACCGAAAACTATAACAATGCGATGTTGAGAAAATATAAATAAAGGCATCAAAAGCGTAACACAAGGAATGATAACCAGTAAATTTAACCCGGCGTTGTGATTATTCTTGCGTTTTTTTATTACATCGTATAATTTCCCAATTGACAAAGCAGCTACGGCATCAATCCCCATCGCAATAGCGTAATATAAGGGAATCTGTGCGTCAGATAAAATGTTGGCAGACTTAAAATGAAAAGCCAGCAGGACAAAACTGCAAAAACCCAGTGTAGCGGCAAAAGTAAATAACGTATACAGCCAAAAGAGTTTGGAAAGCTTATCGGCGGCTTTTACTCTCTCTTGCCCTATTTCCAAAACAGCAGGATGCGGAATTCTCCGGTAAGCAATAAACAGGCAAAACATGACCAGTAAAAAGGGAATCCATAGAAAGGCGTAACCTAACTGATATGCGGCAATTCCTATTTGTCCTTTACCCACCAGCGTAAAATATACGGTAAAAATAAGCGGCCCAACGACCGCTCCAATCTGGTCCATTGCTTCATGCAGGCCAAAACCAAATCCGGTGCCGACCCGTGAGCTTGCCTGTGAAAGTATAACATCCCTTGCGGGGCTGCGGATAGCCTTGCCGATTCTTTCTGTGATTATAAGCAAAGCTGCTATCTGCCATATCCCTGCAAGAGAAAGTAACGGAACGCTTACTAATAATCCATACCCGATAATAGTCAGGAGCCAATACGATTTTGTCTTATCCGAAAGGTATCCTGAAACTAAGCGCAAGGCATACCCTAAGAACTCACCCGCCCCGGTTACTAGGCCCAAAGTAACCGCGTCCACGGCAAACAGTTTTAGATAAGAGCCGTTAACACTGCGCGCCCCCTCATAAACAAGGTCGCCGAAAAGGCTGACCAGCCCAAACAAAACAATAAAGCCCAACGCCCTGCGCCTTATACTTGAATCTGCCGGAGAATTTCCGGCCATTAGAGAATGATTCATTAGAAAAACTTTCTTTTTTTATTTAACCCTATCTATCCTTAAATTAGCTGCCTTCCTAAGGGTTATAAATCGTAAAATCATGGCAATCTCCGTTTTCCACCATAATAAAAGGTATCGGGTCATCCATTAATTTAATCGGCTGGATTATTAAATTCTCCGGCTTTATTTTTAGCGTGCTCAGGTAATGGTATTTCAAGATGGTTTTCTTTGCAAAAGCATTTTTCACCTTAATTGAATCATAACCTGCCTCTACTATCGCCTGACATTGATAGCAATAACTATCGCTGGCCCCGGCATATTCATAAATACCAAATTCAGCTCTGCTGAAGACCTTTTTAAATTTCATGTTTTTAGAAAAATATTCATGCGCCTGTTGGCTAAAAACCAAAAAATATTTAATATTATACAACTCCATGTATTTGGCTAACTCTTGTTCAGAAAGATTATTTAACTCTTTTTGAAAAATATTGCCATCAACAAATTGGGCAAAAGTAAATTTGTCCTGCGGAAACGGGCAGGGCGCTGCTACTATTTCCCTACCGGTATAATATGGGATAAGCGCTGTAAAATGACTCCCAAAATAGGGGTCAGAACTGGAATCCTGAACATGTATCCGCGCACCAGGAGAAGTATGCTCTTTGATAAACTGCAATATTTCATTGGCGGCAGGATAGCGGCGGAAACCAAAATCATATTTTTTTGGCCGGGAATTCAAGAATACTGCCAAAAGAATAAGCAATAAAATGAAGATAAAGTCTTTCTTTTTCAGCTGGGTTTCTGCAATTCCGCAGGTTAGAAGCAAGGACAACAAGCTTAAGGGAAGGACAAAGCGATACGGCTGAATATTCCCTAAGCCAATCTGCGTGCCAAAAAAAGAAACTACAAAAAACAGGCACCAGCTTGATAATAAACAAACAATCAGCCTGCGCTCTTTATATCTATATGATTGAAAAACAGAAATTAAAAATAAAATCAACAGCACAAAAGACGGCTGTTTAGCGAATAAGCGCCAAAAGGATTGCCAATCTGTCTGAAAATAATTTGCTGCCGGGCCCTTCAAATAGGAGAACTCTATAAATGGGGCTATCCAGAGTAAATTTATCGCCATGACGATAAAAGCACTCGCGGCGATTTTATAAATGTCTTTTAACTTGAGCCTGTGGAAATAAGCTAGCAAAATAGGCAAGGTTAACGCCAGGCAGATTATAAAAGAAAGCGGGTGCACAAAAACCGCAAAGCATCCGGTAATGGTTAAACCGATAAGGTTTTTATTGGTTTTGTCCTGTATATATTTATAAAAGCAGCTCGCTGCCCAGAACGATAAATTAACCGCTAAGGGAAAACCATACATGCCATAACTGGAAAAATTAGCTAAATCCGCTGCCTTGCGAAAACCCATAACCAGAAAAAGCGAAAAGATTAAAAAGAATAAAGAATTTATTTTCCCTAAATTAAAATTCCGCGCAATAAAAAAAGCAGCAATAGGATAAACTAGATATGAAGAAAATATCGCCAGGTTAAAGATGAATTCCGGCTTACCCAGAGCGCCGAAAATTAACATGATCAGGAATGCCCAGTTATTGGAAAGGCTTTCGAATACCCCAGTAAGAAATCCCGCGCAATGATAAGGGCTGTAGCCCCAGAGACGAAGATGAGTTTTGAAAAACAGGGCTGCCTCATGAGCGTGCGTAAAGTGCATCGCGTAATCATCCTGCAGCAGAGGATAATTAAAGAAACCCCTGTCAAAAAATGGAGCGGTTTTAGAGAGAAAAAAATTCTCGGCGGCGTAAAAAAAGTACCCTGCCAAGGACAATATTACTATTAACCTATAATGCCGCTTGATAAACTCCATTTTTTAACCTGGGAGGGTTAAATTAAAACCCCGCGCTTTTAGTAAAACGCGGGGCTTTAATTAGTTAATGCTGAAAAACTCCTGTAGTTGCCCAATTTATTCAGGCCCGATAAATCGGGTAACTACAATATATGGTATAGACAGCGGGGTTTTTCAGTGGTAACTAATTAGATTAAACACCAAATACACTATTTCTTTTTTAACTTATCTATTGAGTCATTGACAAACTTTCCGGCGATATCTTTACACCCTAAGCCAAAAGCTAAAGCTAAGCCTAGGCCTAAGCTGCCCAACAGAATACCCACGGTTATCTCGGTAATCTTAACACCGATGCCTAACTGCTCTAATGCCATAATCGCCGCAAACACCACCACTACCACATCCACAACCTTAGCTAAGAAAGTCCCTTGCGCTAAGCCGACATTATTAGCCGCAGTTTGCACGATATTTTTCAGCAAGGTCGCCACAAACATACCTAAGATCAAAATAAAAATTGCCGCGATGATATTTGGTATGTAAACAACTATTTTATTCAATAAATCAGCCGCGACAGTCAAGCCGATAGCGTTAATCGCCACCATAAAGGTAACCAAAAGCGACAACCAATAACAAATTACTCCGATTAATTCTGAAAGCGAATAGTTAATGCCGCCTTTAGCTAAAATCGTATCCAGTTCAATACGGTCAGAAAGCTGATCCAATTTTACGGACCTTAAGCCCTTTGTGACCAACGACTTGATGAGTTTCGACACAAGCCAGCCGATGATAAGTATAATCAGCACTAACAAAATACTTACCAGAAACGATCCAATCTGCCCTAAGACCATTCTGGCTGGTTCCAATAATACTACTTGCCAACTACTCATCCTACACCTCCTTTGGTTATGGTGAAAACTTTATCTAACATTATCATAAATATCAGCTTATGTCAAGAAATTATTGTTTTTGTGACCGCCTGCAGAAAAATATCGGTAAACCGGGGGCTAAACTGCGTGCCTTTGTTTCTTAATATCTCTTTCACGGAATCTTCAAAGGAAAAAGCCGGCTTATAATCGCGCCCGGAAGAGAGCGCGTCAAAAACATCTGCCAGCGCCATAATCTGCGCGCCTTCGGGAATCGCATCTGCGGCTAAACCATGAGGATACCCTTTGCCGTCCCACCTTTCGTGATGATGCAAAATCCAGGGCAGGATATCCTGCAGCTCTTTAAGCGGCTGAAGAATCTTCACCCCGATTACCTCATGCTGTTTGATGATATCGTATTCCTCAACCGTAAGCGGGCCTTTCTTGTGCAGGACGCTATCAGGAATACCGATCTTGCCCAAATCGTGCAGCAGCCCTGCCTTCTTTAATTTTTCTTTTTCCTGCGCTGTCCAGCCCAGTTTATCCGCCAGCATCAAAGAATATTGGCTTACCCGCTCGGAATGGCCCTGGGTATAGGCATCGCGGGCTTCCAAGGCATTTACTAAAGATGTTATAATCTGGAAAAATGCCTCTTTGGCCTTAGCGTGTTCGCGGTTTAAATTCTCAATCAGCCCCAGAAGCTGCCGGTTCTTCTCTTCAATGTCAGCGTCAAGGTTATCGAGCATCTCATGCGAGCGCAATACCTGGGAAAACTGCGAATCCAAAATCCCGGATAAGTCTTCCGGCTTAAATAAAATAATCTCCTCGGATCTTTTCTTTAGTTCTCCTGATAAAAACAAGAGCAGCGGCCGCAAAGGATAATTTTTCTTAAGTTTCATGTAACTTATCTTCACCGTTGCCTTAACCTGATTATTGGTAAACAGCGAATCTATTTTACTTTTCAGGAAATAGGCATCGCGGTAACATCCCTGCTCGTTAGCGACGAGGCAGCCGACAATTTCCTCCTGCGAATAAACCGACCATAATTTTCCTTTTAAGCATAATATAACGGAGATACTTTTCCAGATGCCGGAGACCATCCCTAAAAGCATGGAATCACTTACCTCTTTAAACGGATCAAGGCTGATAAATACAAGATACAATTCCTTGCCGAAATAAATCTTTTTCTGCTCCAACCCTAAGCGGTAATAAAAATACCTCAGCGTAAAAAGGTTTCTTAAAGGGTCAAGCGTGGCTTTATCCTTTATTTTTATAATCTGTGCTAAAAATGAAACATACTTATAAAGGCTGCCAAGGACAAAATAGGCAAGGTTAAAGTTCGCCAAATAAGCATAATCAAACCTTATTCCATTCAAAGATAATATGACCAAAACCCAGAATTCAAAAACTAAAAGCCCCAGCGACAATAAGGCGCCGGCAAAAAAACCGCAATACCTTAAAATATAGAAGATGATCAAAAAGGAAAAGATTAAAAACGGCAAAAGCAGTAAATTTAGCTCCCAGTTAAACCGCCCCAGGAGAATATCCACCACTCCGTTTAAGTGCAGGAACCCGCCGGACATTTTCCCCAAAGGAGTAAGGTAGGAGTCATGCAGGATTTCCGCTTCCGGATAAACCAGGACCAAAGCGCTGTTTAAAAAACCATCGCCATAGCGCTGCTTTAGCTGCGGCAGGTTATCCAATACGTCTGAGAAACTGACCGTGGTAATGTCTTTTGGCCTGACTAAGAAATTAATTAAAAAGTCGCGCTCAGCTGAAATAGGCATCTGGCTGATAATCTCTTCGGGCTTTTGCTTCAGGAAGGCAGCAGACAATACCACAGAAAAAGAATAATGATTTTGCTTATCTATTTCTACGTATTGGCGCAGGCGGCGGATTTTTCCGTCATTGTCTAAAGGGGTATTTAGCAGGCCGATAGCAGAGGCAGAAACCTGCAGCTGCTCCAAAGGCAGGACCGGAGCAAACTCGGCAAAATCAAAAAAATAGGGCAGGACTACCGGAAAAGGGGCTTTCTTTAATGCTTCCGCTAAGATACGGTCATCCTCAATATCTGCGGATTCGCCGACAAAGGCAAAATCTATGCCTACGGTGTTTACTTTTTCCGCGGCGAGTATCTCTAAGAGGCGGGCGTAAACCGGCCTGCGCCAAGGCCAGCGCTGACCGAGCTTGTTTAAGGCATTCTCATCCACAGCTATGGCAACGATTTTTAGCGGCAGGGTGGACTTGCGGGAGAAATAATAAGTGTACCAGCTGGCAAGGTCATTAATTCCCTGCGAAACCTTCGGCGGGATAAAAAAAGAAAGCAAATAGACCAGCAAAAGCGCGCAAAACCCAACAAATAATAATCTGGTGTATTCGCTATTTGCTTTCAAAGAGAATTTTCTTAACGTGTTGCTTGGTTATGTTTTATATCACTTGTATTAGTAGTAATATTATTTAATTTTTTAAACTGGCCCCAATTTGTATTTTTCAGCTTATTATTTTCTTTTATCACAACTTCTTGATTATTGGTAATGCCTACGAAGGTTAATTCTTTCGGGCTAAAAATATTTCTCTGTTTCGTATGCACTAAATTGGCATTAGTAGGCAACCCATTCATATCCACTATTAATACCGAATCTTTGCAATCAGCAACTATAATAGGATCATCATCTTTAATATCTCGAAGGCGCTTTCCTATAAGGCTATTATTAAGAGCGTAAGACCTGCCGGTGGCGGGGTTTTTTACCGGTGAATCATTATCAAACGGGCAGCTGATTAAACTTAAATTCCCCTTGCCAATCTTGGATAAGACCCCGGCATAAGCCAGCCCTCTATCTTTTAGGCCCACTATATAATAAGCTAATTTTATCTTCCAAGCGCCTTTTTCTTTTAAAATCTGGGCATAAGCCTTCTCTATTGATTTAGGGGGAATCTGGCTTAAGTCTGCCGGCACCACATCAGATTCCATGGCTTCAATTTTAAAGGCGGCAGCAATAGCTTGTTGGTTTGTTACGCATACGTAATCGCCTGCCTCTTTCTCCATATTTCGATAAACCGGATAGCCTAAGGTCGCTAGGATGCCAATCACAACTACCACCATGACTAATTCCAGCAAGGTAAACGCCTTTGTCTTCATAGCCCACCTCCTCATATAATATGTTTATCAGCCAAGTTAACCGCGTTTATCAGGAAATCAGGTTATCAGTGGGTAGGTTATCAGGATACCAGTATATCAGATTGCTCTTTTTTCCTGATAGCCTGATACGCTGATATCCTGCTCACTGATACCCTGATAACCTGATATGCGCTTTTTCCCGCTGTCCGTTATCCAGCTGCGGGATCCCGCTACGGCGGGAAACATATTATTACCTCACTTTTTCTAATATTCCACTTTCATCAGGCACAGCCCGCATGCCGCAGCTGTAGGACCGGCAACTCTTCTGTCCCGGGCTAAAAGGATTTTTTTCAGGCTCCCCGGCGGGAACCTACCCCTTCCTACCTCAATAAGCGTACCCATAATCGCCCGGGCCATCCTATAAAGGAAACTGTTACCTGTAATATAAGTATACAACAAATCCCCCTGCTTGACAATCCTTATTTGCTTAATTACGCGCAAAGGGTTTCTTTTACAGAGAGAACCCTGAAAAGAGCTAAAATTATGCCTGCCTTTGAGGGTTAAAGCCTCTTTGCGCATCAGCCGCAGGTTTAAGGGATAGGGGTAAAAATAAACCTTGTTTCTTAAAAACGCGGATGGATAAGCGCGGTTAAGGATAGTATAACAGTAACATTTGCTTTTTGCCGCATAGCGGCTGTGAAAACCCAAAGGCACGTCCTCTGCCTTACTGATGACAATATCAGCGGGCAAAAGCGCGTTTAAGGCATTGCGTAATTTTTGCTCCGGGATTTTGCTTTTGGTTTTAAAATTAGCAACCTGTGCTTGGGCATGCACACCAGCATCAGTCCTGCCGGCGGCAATCAGTTTGACTTTTTCCTGGAGAATTTTTTGGAGAGTAAGCTCTATTGTTTCCTGAATGGATTTTTTCTGTGGACTATGCCTGCCCTCTGAAGCTTTAACGAAGGAGGGGACTATCAACTGTGGACTATTTTGCGCCTGCCAGCCGCAGTAATTAGTGCCGTCATACTCTATTTCGAGCTTGAGATTACGCATTCGGCGATCTGTCCCGCTAAAGCGAAGCGGGATCCCGCCTCGCCTATGGCTCGGCGGGACACGGCTTTTAAAAACCATTTAATCTATCAGTAGTTCAGCTATCTGAATCGCATTAGTGGCTGCGCCCTTGCGCAGGTTATCCGCCACTACCCACAGCCAGAGCCCGTTTTTGACAAAGGGATCTTTACGGATACGCCCGACGAAAGTTTCGTCTCTGCCCTCGGCATCTTTAGGCATAGGGTAGAGGTTATTTTTCGGGTCATCCACCACTACTACTCCGGGGGCATTTGAAAGAATGGCGCGCGCCTTTTCCGGAGAAACCGGTTTTATGGTTTCAATATATATTGACTCGGAATGCCCGGTGCGCACCGGCACCCGCACCGTAGTAGCGGAAATCTTTATTTTGTCGTCGTGCATAATCTTATGCGTTTCTTTTACCAACTTCCACTCCTCATTGGTGTAATCGCATTCTGCAAAGCTTCCGATATGAGGAAACACATTATAAGCCAGCTGCTGCGGCATAGATTTATTAGCGGCCTTTGCCTGCAGGCTTTGATAGCCGCCTGAGGCAATCAGCGCGTTTTCTTCTTTAAGCTGTTCTACCGCGGCCTTACCGGCTCCGGAAGAAGCCTGCAGGGTAGTCACTATCACCCTCTTTATTCTGGCCTTTTTATAGATGGGCCATAAAGCCACAACCATCTGGATGGTGGAGCAATTCGGGTTGGCGATAATCCCTTTATGCTTTCTTACCCCGTTAGAAATATCTGGCGTGCCGCTAAAAAACCAATTTCTAACGGGGTGAACGTCTGCGGCATTAACCTCCGGTACCACCAGCGGCACTTTGGGGTCCATGCGGAAATCCGCGCCGTTATCAATGACTACAGCACCCCTTTTTACTGCTTCAGCAGCATAAGTCACAGCCGCGCCTTTTTCTCCTTCGGTGCCGGCAAATAATGCAATATCAATGCCTGCGAAACCTTGCGGAGCAATCGGTTGCACGGAATATTTTTCGCCATCAACCTCAATATCCCGGGCAGAACGCGCAAACACGCGCAATTCCCCGACAGGAAAATTCCGCTGCCGTAAGACCCGCAGCATCTCAATTCCCACTACCCCTACCCCAATCACCGCAACATTATATTTTTTCATCTAACCCTCTTCTCCCAATAATTCTTTAGGCTGTTCGCGACGAGTTTTTTCGCTCATGCAGCTTTTCCCCTACAGGTATAACTCGGGGGCCGCCAGAAGATCTTTCGCATTTTCGGCGTCGGAAAAACTCGCGCCTCGCGCTCTAGCCCTCGGCGCTCAAACAGTTTCTCGCCGTCCCGATATTGCCCCTACGGGGCATCGGGATTCCCGAAAATGCTCAAGCTCTCTGGCTAAAAGCTACTAATTCGCTCATAAAACTCGTCGCGAACAGCTAACTTTAAACTAATACTATCTAGTTACCACTGAAAAACCCCTGTAGTTGCCCAATTTATTGGGCCCGATAAATCGGGCAACTACAATACATGGTATACACAAAGAGGTTTTTCAATAGTAACTATCTAGCGGGGCGGCTTGGACTGGTTTCGAGCAGCACGTAGGAGGCGCGAGCGGGTATGGATCCTTGACATTTGCGAAGCAAATGTCAAGGAGAGCGAGCGCCGACTCCGAACGAAGATTTTCCTCGCAGGGGAAAATCGAGCGGTGCTGCGAGAAACAGACCAAGGCGACACGCCACTGAGCAAGCGAAATAAATTTATCAAAGATTCGCTACTACCAAATCCCCGACTTCCTGCGTAGAATAGCCCATCTTGCCTGCGGCTAAAGATTTAAGTTTTGTCCGCGCTACTTTGATCACCGCATCTTCAATTGCCTGGGCTGCCTGCGCCTCCCCCAAATTTTCCAGCATCATCCCTGCCGCGCAAATCGCCGCCAGAGGATTAATTAAATTTTTACCGGTATATTTCGGAGCGCTTCCTCCGATAGGCTCAAACATAGAGACTCCCTCGGGATTAATATTGCCCCCAGCGGCAATACCCATGCCGCCCTGGATCATCGCACCCAGATCCGTGATAATATCGCCGAACATGTTATCGGTAACAATCACGTCAAACCACTCCGGATTCTTTACAAACCACATTGTCGCAGCATCCACATGCGCGTAATCAGTGGCAATATCCGGATATTCCTTAGCCACTTCATTAAAGGTACGCTCCCATAAATCCCAGGCATAGGTTAAAACATTGGTCTTGCCGCAAAGAGTAAGTTTTTTCTTTTTGTTGCGTTTCCTGCAATACTCAAAGGCATAACGGATGCAGCGCTCTACACCTTTACGGGTATTATAAGAAATCTGAATTGCTACTTCGTCCCTAGTTCCTTTATCCCTAAACTCCCCCATCCCCTTATAAAGGCCTTCGGAATTCTCGCGCACTACCACAAAATCAATGTCTTCGGGCAATTTATCTTTTAAAGGACAGAAATCAGAACTATAAAGCTTAACCGGCCTTAGGTTAATATACTGGCCTAAAGCAAACCTTAATTTCAACAATACCCCGGTTTCAATAATCCCTGGCTTAACTTGCGGATCGCCAACCGCTCCCAGATAAATCGCTGAATATTCTTTTAGCTCGCTAACATCGCTGTCAGCGACTAATTTAGCGGTCTTTAGATAACGCTGCCCGCTAAAATCAAATATCTTTGTCGCGTATTTAAATTTATACCTTTCAGCGGCAGCTGACAAGGCCTTCAAGCCTTCCTGAATAACCTCCGGGCCGGTGCCATCTCCGGGGATCACCGCGATTTTATACATGGGCTTTTCAACGCTCCCTCTCTTTTATATAATTCATCAAGCCGCCCTGCCTGACAATATCCTGCAGGAACTCCGGGAAGGCTTGAGTTTGATAGATTTGCCCCGAACTAATATTTTTTATTATACCGCTATTTAAATTTATTTCAAGCTCCTCACCTTCTCCTATTGCTTCAGTATTATCCAGCTCCAAAAACGGCAAACCGATATTAATCGCGTTGCGGAAAAATATCGCGGCAAAGCTTTTGGCTACTACTGCCTGCACACCACAACCTTTAATTGCCAGTGGCGCGTGCTCCCGCGAAGAGCCGCAGCCGAAATTCTTACCAGCGACAATAATATCCCCGGGGCGCACTGCCTTGGCAAACCCCGGGTTTATACTTTCCATGCAATGGCTGCCCAGCTCCTTGGAGTCAGTAGAAATTAAATACTTAGCAGAGATAATATCATCAGTGTTAATATCGTTACCAAACTTGTGAACCTTGCCTTTTATCATAGGGGACGGTTCTCTCTATCTAATTGATAAACAATAAGTTATAAATAAATATTAGTTCCTTTTTCTCAACTATAACTTTTGGACCGATCTTCATGCTATACTAAAAAACTAAAAAAATAATAGAAATTTAATTCATAACTATAGCTATTTCAAGTATTTACTGAGAACCGTCCCGGGATGTGTGATTCTTCCGGTTATCGCCGACGCCGCTGCCACCGCAGGGCCTGATAGATAAACAAAAGATTTCGGGCTCCCCATCCTGCCTAAAAAGTTCCGGTTAGTCGTTGCCAAGGCAACTTCGCCGTCGGTTAAAATACCCATATGCCCGCCTAAACACGGCCCGCAGGTAGGCGTAGAAAAAACCCCTCCTGCCTTGACAAAAATTTCTGCCAAACCCTCTTTAACTGCCTCTAAGTAAATCTTCTGAGTGGCAGGAAAAATAATCAACCTTAAGCCTGCCTTGATTTTTTTTCCCTTTAGAATTTTGGCTGCCACGCGTAAATCCGAAATCCTGCCGTTAGTGCAAGAACCGATCACTACCTGATCGAGCAAAATATCTCCCAATTCAGAAGCCGGTTTTACATTGCTAGGCAGGTGCGGACATGCCACCTGAGGCTCCAGGCTCGACACATCCCATTCGTAAACCTTCTCATAAACAGCATTTTTATCGCTCTTTATTTTAGTCCATAGCCCATAGTCCATAGTCCATGGTTTTTTATTCTTACTGTGGACTGTTGACTGTGGACTGTGGACTTTCTGAACATACCTAAAGGTAACTTCATCCGGCTCAATTATCCCTGCCCGCGCACCTGCTTCAATTGCCATATTTGACATAGTAAATCTGTCATCTATCGGCAGTTTTCTGATTACCGGGCCAGTGAATTCCATCACCTTATATATCGCTCCGTCAACGCCGATATTCAGAATTGTGAATAGAATCAGGTCCTTACCGCTAACCCATTTCTTAAGTTTACCCTTGTAGATGAATTTTACTGACTGAGGCACTTTTAGCCAAACCTTGCCATCGGCAAAAGCCCGCGCTAAGTCCGTTGAGCCAACTCCGGTGGCATATGCCCCCAAGGCACCGTAGGTGCAGGTATGCGAATCAGCGCCTATAACCAATTCACCCGGCCCCACTAAGCCAGCCTCCGGCAGTAGCGCATGCTCAATACCCATGCGGCCGATTTCAAAATAATTAGCCAGCAATTGATCTTTGGCAAAATCCGCTAACGCCTTGCATTGGTTAGCACTCCTTAGATCCTTTGCCGGAGCAAAATGGTCCGGCACCAGTACTATTTTTTTGGCGTCAAAAACCTTTTTAAACCCGGCCTTTTTGAATTCCGCTATGGCGATGGGCGCGGTGATATCATTGCCAAGCGCGATATCTACCCTGGCCTCGATAAATTCACCGGGATGAATAGTTTTCTTGTCGGTATGGTTTAGTAAAATTTTTTCTGCAATTGTGTACATTCGTCAAAACGATATTAACGAAACTTATCTATTGCTTCTATTACTGAAAAACACCTGTAGTTGCCCAATTTATTGGGCCCGATAAATCGGGCAACTACAATATAGTGTATGGATAACGGGCAACTACAATATAGTGTATGGATAAAAGGGGTTTTTCAGTGATAATCTATCTAAATTTTTTAACTACTAGAGTCGCATTATGCCCGCCAAACCCCAAAGAATTAGACATGCAAACACCCGGATTAACCTTTCGGGCGGTATTAGGCACATAATCTAAATCGCAGTCCGGGTCGGGATATTCGTAGTTAATAGTAGGCGGGACGATCCCCTCCTGAATTGCCAGGCAGCAAGCAATAAATTCAACTCCGCCGGCTGCGCCCAAGAGGTGGCCAGTCATGGATTTAGTAGAGGAAACCATCAGTTTTTTCGCATGCGGCCCGAATGCCTTCTTGATGGCTAAAGTCTCGATTTTATCGTTGAGCTTCGTAGAGGTGCCGTGGGCGTTGATATAATTTACACCTTCGGGGTTTACTCCGGCGTCCTTTAAGGCTAGCAGCATTGCCCGGCAGGCGCCATCGCCTTCGGGGTCAGGAGCAGTAATATGATAGGCATCGCAAGACATACCGTAACCTGCCATCTCCGCGATAATTTTGGCATTTCTCTTTTTGGCATGCCCTAAAGTCTCCATAATCACTAATCCGCAGCCTTCGGCAATCACAAAGCCGTCGCGCTCCGCGTCAAAAGGCCGCGAGGCTTTCTCCGGTTGATCATTACGCGTAGAAAGCGCTTTTAATGCGCAGAAGCCGCCTACGCCCAAATGAGTAATTGAGCTTTCCGTGCCGCCACAAACCATCACCTCGGCATCGCCGCGCTCTAAAATCCTAAAGGCATCGCCGATGGCATGCGAACCGGAAGCACAGGCAGTAGCCACGCAGGAATTAGGGCCTTTTAGCCCGAAATTAATCGCTACCTGGCCGCTGGCTTCATTCACTATCAGCATTGGGATAAGGAAAGGGGTCAAACGAGAAGGGCCTTTCTCAAGATAGACTCTAAATTGTTCCTCTATGATATGCAGGCTGCCGATACCCGAGCCGATTATCACGCCGATGCGCTCCCTATCCTCATTCTCCAGGTCTAAACCGGATAAACTCATTGCCTGCTGGGAAGCGGCCACCGCGTACTGCACGAATTTTTCCATGTGCCTGATATCTTTAGAAGACATACCGTAGAGGACAGGGTCAAATCCTTTCACTTCTCCGGCAATACGGGAATCAAACTTAGAGACATCAAAGGCCCGCGTCGGGCCGACGCCGCCAATGCCTTCTTTCAGCGACTGCCAGAAACTGGCGACATCGTTGCCTACGGCCGAAACCACACCCAACCCTGTAACTACTACGCGATGCTCTGTCATTTTTTATCTCTGAGTAATCCCGCACCTTCTAATTATTCTAAGACTTTATTTCTAAAAACTTTTTAATTCTAAGAAGGTGCGGGGTAAGTTCGGGCATAAACTTATGTTCGCTCATTACATTCGCTCCATAAGTTTAGCCCTCACTTAAATTTTACCCCGCCTAAAAAAGCGGCGGGGTAAAAAATAAAACCCATCTATAATTTTAACAATTATTTATTGGTTGTTTTCTCTTCGATATATTTCACGGCATCACCAACGGTGGTGATTTTTTCCGCGTCCTCGTCGGGTATTTCAATGCCGAATTCTTCCTCTAACGCCATAACCAACTCTACGGTATCCAAAGAATCAGCGCCTAAATCATCGACAAAAGACGCTTCCGGCGTCACTTCTTCCGGCTTTACTCCCAGCTGCTCTGCGATAATTGACTTTACCTTTTCTTGCACTGCCATTCGTTTTCCTCCTTAAATGAGCGCTTGACCCCGCACCTTTTAATTTATTCAAGTTTTTAAAAACAAATTCTTTGAATACTAAAAAGGTGCGGGGTTAATGCGTGAATTTAGATCATTACCATCCCGCCATCTACTATGATGGTCTGCCCGGTAATGTAACTGGAATCTTCAGACGCCAAAAACACACACACGGATGCTACATCCAGCGGGCTGCCAAATTTCCCTAAGGGTATAGCCTGCTTCATCTTCTGTTTAACTTCCTCAGGAAGCTTGGCGGTCATATCGGTCTGGATAAAACCCGGGGCAACAGCATTCACGTTGATATTACGCGCTGCCAGTTCTTTGGCCGCGGTTTTTGTAAGAGCGATGATGCCAGCTTTAGAAGCAGAATAATTTGCCTGGCCGTAATTACCGATAATACCGATAATCGAAGCAATATTTACAATTTTACCGCTTCTCTGCTTAATCATTACTTTTGAAGCGGCCTTGGTGCAATTAAATGCGCCCTTTAAATTTACCGCGATTACCGCGTCCCAGTCCTCTTCACTCATACGCAAGAGCAGGCCGTCTTTAGTAATCCCGGCATTGTTAACTAATATATCAATCTTTGTAAATTTGTCAAGAATTTTATTGATTACCTCTGTTGTCTTGACGAAACTTGTTACATCTAACTGCAAGGCAAGGGTTTTCCTGCCTAAAGCTTCGATTTCTAAACAGGTAATTTCTGCCTCCGGCAGATTGATATCGCCGACAACAACATCCGCCCCTTCTTTGGCGAATAATAGCGCGATATCCCGGCCAATCCCCCTGGCTCCTCCGGTTACTAAAGCTACCTTATCTTTTAAGCGCATCTGCCCCCCCCTACATACTACATAGTTATTACTGAAAAACTCCTGTAGTTGCCCAATCCTTCGCTATCGCTCAGGACAAGTTTTATTGGGCCCGATAAATCGGGCAACTACAATACATAGTATGAATAAAGAGGTTTTTCAGCGTTAACTATCTACTACCTGCAAATTTTTCGATATCTTCTTTACTCTCTACTGTCGCCACCTGCGCGTTAATATCAATTCTGCGCATTAAGCCCTTGAGCACTTTTCCCGGCCCGAACTCAAAAAATTCATTCACCCCCTGCCCGAGCATAAAACGCATTGAGTCTTCCCAGAGCACGCTGCCGGAAACCTGCCTGATTAAGTTATCCTTGATTTCCTCGATACTAACCGCAGGCTTTGCCGTAACATTGAAGATAACCGGAATTTTAGCTAAGTTTAATTTGATTTTGGATAATTCCGCGGCTAATCTACTTCCCGCGCCCTGCATAAACGAAGAGTGAAACGCTCCACTTACCGCCAAAGGCACAGCCATCTTCGCGCCCCTGTCTTTGGCCAGGACACCCGCGGAATCGATTTCTTTCAGGCCCCCGGAAATCACTATCTGGCCGGGGCAATTAACATTGGCAATTTCCGTATGCGCCTGGGCGCAAATATGTTTTACCGTTGCCAAATCCAGGCCAATCAGCGTAAGCATTTTCCCCGGCTTATCTTGCGCCTGGTCTTCCATAAACTGGCCCCTTTTTCTTGTCAAGTAAACCGCGTCCTCAAAGCTGATTACCCCGGCAGCAACCAGCGCCGAATATTCACCTAAGCTCAGGCCGGCTGTAAAACTCGGGGTACTGGGTACAGGGTACTGGATACTGGCTCTAAAAGCCTCTAGAGCGGCAATGCTGACGGTGAGAATTGCCGGCTGGGAATTATTGGTTTTCGTCAACTCCTCTATCGGGCCGGCAAAACAAAGCTCAGAAAGCGCAAAACCCAGGGTTTTATCTGCCCTATCAAAAACCGCTCGGCTCTCCGGGAAAGAATCATAAAAGTCTTTCCCCATGCCGATATACTGGCTGCCCTGCCCGGCAAATAGGTACGCTACCACTCTATTACGCAGGCGCCCCAGACCAACCCCGCGCCAAAAGCCACCAAAAGAACATTGTCGCCTTTTTTGACCCTGCCCTCTTTTACTGCTTCGCATAAAGCAGTAGCTGTGGAGGCCGAAGACATGTTCCCGTATTTAGCGATATTCAGGTATATTTTATCCTCGGCTAAGCCTACTTTCTTAGCCACTGAATTAATAATACGCAAATTTGCCTGATGAGGAATTACCAGGTCTATGTCCTTAACTTCTAATCCCGCTTTCTTTAAGGCAATGCCGGATGCATCGGCCATAATCTTCACCGCTAATTTAAATAATTCATTACCCTGCATCTTCAGGTAATGCATGTGATTTTCTACGGTGGCAGCTGTGGCGGGATTCCTTGAGCCGCCGCCGGGCATTTGCAATAAATCAGTGCGTGTGCCGTCGCTGCCGATATAGGCGGAAAGTATCCCGCCTGAACTAACTTCAGCTAAAACGCAGGCAGCAGCTCCGTCTCCGAACAAAACGCAGGTATTCCTGTCTTTCCAGTCGGTTACCGCCGAGAGGGTTTCCGCGCCGATTACCAAAGCAAATTTATATGTGCCCCGGCAGATAAACTGCTGCGCTATACTAAGGGCGTAAACAAAACCGGCGCAGGCAGCGGAAATATCAAAACAAGCGGCATTCTTTGCCCCCAGCTTCGCCTGGACAAAACAGGCAGTAGCGGGAAACGGCATATCCGGCGTAATCGTTGCCACAATAATTAAATCCAGGTCTTCCGGCCCTAATTTCGCCTGGCTAAGGGCTTCTCGCGCGGCATTAGCTGCCAAATCTGAAGTAGCCTGGCCTTTAGCGGCAAGCCTTCTCTGTTTTATTCCGGTGCGCGTGGTAATCCATTCGTCGGAAGTATCGACCATCTTTTCTAAGTCCGCGTTGGTCAAAACCCTTTCCGGCAGATACTCCCCTACTCCAATGATTCCGACTTTTTTCATCTTCTATATAGCCTGATGTTCCAGCCTGATTGACTCTAAAATCTTCTCGTTAAATTTACGCTCCACTTCTTCCTTGGCTACCCTGATGGCGTTTTTGATGGCCTTAGCATTAGAGCTGCCATGGCCGATAATCACCACGCCATTAACCCCCAACAAAGGCGCGCCGCCGTATTCAGAATAATCCAGTTCTTTTTTAAAACGTTTTAGGCTGGGCTTTAAAAAAAGTAATCCGATTTTTCCCAAGTAATTGCTCAGTAAATGCCGCTTCAGAAAAACCTGCATGGTTTCTACCGCGCTTTCAGAAACTTTCAAAGCGATATTACCTACAAATCCGTCGCAAACAATAATATCGCATTTGCCGGAGAAAAATTCCTTGGCCTCAACATTACCGATAAAATTCAGGCGGCTTTTTTCCAATAACTCCCGCGCCTCCTTAATCAGGCCAGTACCTTTGCCTTCCTCTTCTCCGATATTAAGAATCCCCACCGTAGGGTTGGGCTTATTCAGGATACAGCGGCAATAAACATCCGCCATAATTCCGTATTGCAAAAAGTGGCTGGGCTTTGGGTCAATGTTTGCCCCCACGTCAATCACTAAAGTTATGCCTTTTAAATTAGGGGCGACAATGGCAATACCCGGCCGCTCGATTCCCGGCAAAAGCCCCAAACCGAGAGTTCCGGCGCAAACTACTGCCCCGGTATTTCCCGCGCTAAAAAAGGCGTCGCCGATACCCTCCTTAACCAGGTTTACCCCGACTACAATGGATGAATCCCTTTTTCTGCGCACGCTTGTGGCGGCTGACTCATGCATCTGGATTACTTCCAAAGCAGGATGCACGCTAATCCTCTCGCCGGTATATTTGGAAGTTTTGAGAATTACTTTAATCCGGGCTGGATCGCCTACCAGTCCGACGTCTATCTGGTATTCGTTTACTGCCTGTATAACTCCGGTAATTACCACACCCGGAGCATAGTCCCCGCCCATCGCATCTACGATTATTCGCATATGTTTATTAACCCCCCAGAACGGGCTTATTTGCCTTTCTTCTTTTTTTCCTTAACCTTAACCACAATCACCTGACGGCCTTGATAATAACCGCAAATAAGGCAGGCCCGGTGGGTTAGCTTCGGCTGCTTGCATTGCGGGCAAGGCATGAGGTTTCCCGCTGTCAATTTCCAATGCGTGCGGCGCTTTCTTCCCCGCGCCTTGGAATGTCTTTTTTTAGGTAAAGGCATCTTTTTCTCCTCTGATTACAGGTTAAATCGCGCACTTGCACTCTTCGTTATTCAGATTAACGCCGCATTTCTGGCAAAACCCCAAACAATCCGGCTTGCACAGCGGCTTAATAGGATAATCCAAGATTATCTCTTCCCTGATATCCGGATCCAGGTCAATTTTCTGCATTGTGCTATCTATCGGATAATTTAATTCCGCGAATTTCGTTAGGCCTATTGTGAATTCTTCCAGGCAGCGGCCGCAGAATAAAACCGCCTTAGCGTTAATGCTTAAATACACGAAAATGTTATCGCTGACCTTAGAAACTTCCGCCTTGACTTTTAGCGGCGCGCGGAATTTAATAATCTCCGTATCTAAGTCTAATACTAGCGGGTTGTATTCTTCAGATAAACTAAAGCCTTCAGGCGGTATCTGCCTGGGATCTATTTTCACCCTATCCTTGTTTTCCTGCTTAATCCCGCATTTTTTTCTTTTAAAGCCTGCTCCACGAAATCCGGGACAAAGCTGGATAAATCCGCGCCTAAAGCCGCCGCCTCCTTCAGCAGCCTGGAAGAAATATAACTGTAAGACTCATGCGGCATGAGAAAAATAGTCTCAATGTCAGGGGCGATTTTCCGGTTAGTCAGGGCCATCTGGAACTCGTATTCAAAATCCGAGAGCATACGCAGGCCGCGGATTAAGACGTGGCTTTTGCGCTGGCGCGCCAAATCCACCACCAGTCCGTCAAAATCGCAGACCTCCACGCCCAATAAACCCGAGGTGGCTTTTTTAAGCATCCCTGTTCTTTCCTGGACGCTAAAAAGCACCCCCTTCTGCGGATTATGCGCTACCGCCACAATCACTTCAGAGAAAATCTCCTGGGCGCGCTTAATCAGGTCAATATGCCCGTAGGTAACCGGGTCAAAAGTCCCGGGATATATGGCTGTTTGGCACATGAGCACACACCTGCGCCGAAGGCGCATTTTTGAGCACCTAAAGCTTTTATTTAGCGAAATCCCTGTGAGCGCAGCGAACAGGGGAGCGAAATCCCGTGAGCAGCCTTAGTTTCTAATCCAGGCTGCGAAACGGGAAAAAATTAACCTTTCCTATAGAACGACAGGACGGTGTCTCCGTAATGCGATTGCTTGAATAAAATTAAATCTCCCAAGGGCTCTGGGAGAACATCTTTCTTGAAATGCTGGGCGATAATAAAACCATTGGGCGCTAATATATCATAAGCCTCAAGGGTTTGCAAGGTTTTTTTTCCGACGTCGGAATAATAAGGAGGATCAAAAAAGATGATCTCAAATCTCCTTTGCTCTTTATGCAGAGCCTTGATCGCCGCTATAGCTTCCTTGGAATACAAGCGGCAGTTTGTAAGCCCTAAAGCGGCGATGTTCTTATTTATCGCCAACTGGCAGGCGCGGTTATCTTCTACTAAAGCCAGGCCTTTGGCTCCGCGGGAAGCAGCCTCAAACCCCACTGCCCCTGAGCCGGCAAACAACTCCAGAAAAGACAACCCTTGGATATCGCCTAAAATATCAAACAAGGCCTTCCTGACCTTATTCTGCGTAGGCCGGATGCCTAGGGGCTGTTTGATTGCCTTACCTTTATATGCCCCGCTAATAATCCTCATCTGCGGCGCAAAAACTTCAAAACTGCGTCTGCTGCTTCCTGCCCGGAAACAAAACAGGCGTGCAGGCCTGCGCCGGGAAAAACCCAGGCCCCGGCTAAGAAAAGGCCATTAACTCTGCTTTTTACGCCTAGGCGGTTAATCCCGGACTGCTTTACTGACTGGGCAAAGCCGTAGATCGCCCCCTCCGGAACGCTGCCAAAACGCTCCACTGTGCGCGGCGTGCCGACTTCCATTACTTCAATATGCCCGGATAATCCCGGAAGGTAATTCTCTGCCCTCCGGATTAATATATCAGCGGTTTCCTTCTTTTTACGCGCGTAATCTTCCGCATTAAGATTTGCCCAATGGGCATAATTATCCCCGCACATAATCAAAAGGCTCCCCTTTCCCGGCGGCACAAGGCCGGGGTCAATCTGGGCGTGGTCAACCAAATTCAGCGAACAATTTTCATAATCCCCGCGCATAAAATAACTAAAGTTCTCCTCCTGGTCATAGGTGTTGCTGATAGAAGACATAAATTGCTGCATACCTAAGCTTTTAGCCGGGATACTCAAGCCTAAGTAAACCTGCACGCAGGAAAGGGATTTTTCCATGCCGGATAGCTTGGCAAGGTATTCTTCGTTTATATCCGGGCTGTCAATTAACTTGGTCAAGGTATCAATAGGATTAGCATTGGAAATGATTGCCTTGGCCTGGAACAACTCATCTTTATCGGTAATCACTGACAGGCCTGCCGCCGAAATCTTCCTGACAGTAGTATTAAATTTCACTTCTGAACCGTTTTCCTTGATCTTTTCCACTATCGCCTGGAATAGCTTAGCAAAGCCTCCTTTAACAAAACAGGTATGCTGCAGGTAATAGCCGCGAAAAACGATCAAAAAATACAATGCCGAAAGCCTTTTTGGCGGCAGGCCGATGAATTTCCAGATATCGGCAATCATCCCCTTTAGCTTAGCGTCGTGAATGTAGCGGCCTAAAAGTTCTTCAGTAGTCATACCGGAAACCCTAACCATGCTCGGATAGAGAAACGGAGTAAGCAGTAAAACTAAACCCTCAGGCAAGCCGCTATTGGCAAACCGCTCAAACTGACAATAAAATTTATCACAATAAGCAAACAGGCGGTCAATCTTTTTTACGTCCTGCGCGAAGTTAATTTTTAGGTAATCGATAAAATGCTGACGGTTAAAATCCACTACCAGCTCATGCTGCGGATAAATCAGGCGCATAAAATTATCCAAAGTAATTAACTCTAATCCCTTAGTGATGCCGCAATCATCCAGGAATTCCCTAACCGCTCCCCCCGGCTCGAGGCCGTCAGCGCAGTGCAAGGAAGACTCAAAAGTAAAACCCTTGCGCATAAAGCTAGTGGCCAAGCCGCCGGGGACCGGCTGGCGCTCCAGCAATAAGACTCTCTTGCCCTCCGCGGAAAGCTTTAATGCCGCGGCTAATCCGCCGATACCAGCTCCGATAACCAAACAATCGTAAACCATCTTTAGATTTATCTCTCTAGGGGGTGATTCAGAAACTTGATAATCTCTTGCGCGGCTAAATCTTTATCCAAATCAATAGTGATCATATGGTAGCTGTCTTTTAAGACTACCAGGGATTTTCGCGGGGAGGCAATATTTTTCATCACGTATTCGGCATTCTTAAGGCTGACCATATCATCTTCCTGCGCGTGCAGAATAAGAATCGGGGAATTTATCGCGGGTAATTCTTTTTTCACCAACTGGGTAAAAAGATGGTGCTGATAAAGGCTGGCAAGGGGAAAAAACGGGCTGCCAAACAAAAGCACCTTTTTATCAAATTCATCGGCCTTTGCGTTTTTATAGAAACGGTGGATATTTTCCCGTAAAGTTTCGTCTTTTAAGCCATAGGGCTGGCCTTCGCGGATATTAATCCTGTTTCTTAAAAACGGTATTTTCCAGGCAATATACATCAGGCATTTGGCCTTAGGCAGCGCCCAACCGTCATAAAATAAAGTCGGCGCTAATGCCACAATGCCGGATACCTGCTGGGGGAATTTATAAGCCAGATGCATCGCCATCAAGGCCCCCATAGACAGGCCGCCAACATAAACTTCCTGGCAAGACCGGCACAGGACTTCTAAATCCGTGGCGCAGGCCTGGGCAATTTCCTGCCAGGTAACTTTTTTTAATTCGTTGAGCGTGCTGCAGTGCCCCGGCAAAGTATTGCACAAAACGCTAAAACCCGCTTTATTCAACGCCTTACCTAGATAATGCATTTCCGAAGGCGTGCCGGTAATCCCATGGACCAAAAGGATCCCTTTGTTATTGGTACCCTGGTAGAAAAAATTATATTTCTGCTGGTTAGCTTGCTCCATATTTCTTGAAAACTACGCAGGCGTTATTGCCGCCAAAAGCGGAGGCGTTATTTAAGGCGACCTCAACTTTTTGCCTGCGGCCAAAGTTAGGCACGCAGTCGATATCACAATCCTCATCCGGAGTTTCATAATTGATGGTCGGAGGAATTATATCGTTTTTTACGCTTAGGCAGCAGGAAATTGCTTCAATACTGGAAGCCGCTCCCATGGTGTGCCCAAGCATTGATTTGATAGAACTGATGGCGATTGATTTATAATTTCGTGGAAATACTTTTTTAATCGCAGCGCACTCTTCTGAATCATTTGCCGGAGTGCCGGTGCCATGGGCGCTGATATAATCCACGTCTTGCGGCTGGATATTGCTTTGCTTCAGGGACTTTTCGATTGCCTTGGCAATTCCGCGGGCAAGCGGCGCAGTCATATGGCGCGCGTCGCAGCTTAAACCATAGCCTAAGACTTCCGCATAGATGCCGGCTTTTCTGGCCAAAGCAGCTTCCAACGGCTCAAGTAATAACGCGCCTGCGCCTTCTCCGACCATCATTCCTTTGCGGTTTTTGTCAAAAGGCTGGCACTTTTCCGGAGCTATCGCGTAAAGCCGGTTAAAGCCAATAAAAGCCAGGCGGGCAAAAGCATCCGCTCCGATAGCCAGCATTTTATCTGCCCTGCCATATCTAATTAGATCAAAGGCATAGCCAATACAATAATTTCCCGCGGCACAGGCGCAGGGAATAACAAAGTTTTCTCCCTTTAACTTAAACTCTCCGGCCACATTTACCCCTAGCACATTGGCAGGATACAGAGGAATTAACCGCGCGTCAATTGCTTCATGCCCATCTTTAATCCAAGCGTGGTTGATTTCTTCTAGGATTTGCGATTCCCCCATAGTGGTGCCAATTGCCAGGCCAAATCTTTCCGGGCCAAGCTTCTCTAATTCCAGCCCGGCATCGCAAAGCGCCATCCTTGCCGCGCTGACTGCCAAAGCTGATGCCCGGCCAAACGTTTTTTTTTCTACCTGAAAATCTTTGACTTCGCCGCCAGAATGGGTGGGAAAAACCGAGGTATCAAAAGAGTCGATTTTGCTGATTCCGGATTTACCTTTAACCAAAGCGTCCCAAAAAGCATCCTTACCAATACCGATAGAAGATACAACGCCCAGGCCGGTAACCACCACGCGTTTATTCACCCCGCACCTTCCTTACTATTCGCTTCATACCTTTCTTTATCATAAAGCTAATTTTTGAATAATTAGAAAGTGCGGGGTTCATCCTTAATGCTTAAGGCGAGCTCACCTTTGGCAGCTTCCTGCTCTCCAACCATGGCCGATACGCTGACAATAGCGGCTGCGGAGGTAATCTTTAACGGCTCAACGATTATTTTCAGCTGGTCTCCGGGAAATACCGGATGGGTAAACCTCACCTTTACCGAACCTAAATAATAATTTTTCTTAGCGCCTGAATTCATCTCTTCGGAATAAAAAAGCATAATTGCCGCCTGTGCCATAGATTCGATAATCAAAACCCCGGGCATAACCGGCTTGCCGGGAAAATGCCCGGCGAAAAAACCTTCGTTGATAGAAACATTTTTCAGTGCGATAACTTTTTTCTTAGGCTCTAATTCCAATATCCGGTCAATCATCAAAAAAGGAAAACGCTGCGGCAGGGCTTTCTGGATAGCGGCGATATCAAACATTCTGCTCTTTCTTGCCAATGTATTCCCGGGCAATATTCATGGTTTCCCTTAAGGAAATCATCTGGGGCAGCTTTTCTTCGGGGATGGCAATTTTATATTTTTTCTCAATGGCGGCTAAAATCTCCAAGGCCATCATCGAGTCAACGCCTAAATCCTGAAAAAACTTGGCATCAGGAGTAACTTCGCCGGGGTCTTTTTCAATAATCCCAGCGACCAAATTCCGGACTTCGTTTTCTAAATCCTGCATCTTCGGCCCTCCTTTAATGAGCACTAAACTTACGGAGTGAAACGACGTAAGTTTATGTGCGAATTAAATCCTTGACATTTTGACAGAGCATTTCCATTATGCAAAATGTCAAGGGTAAATTCGGGCAAATAAGTTATGTCTTAAGCGTAATCGAAGGACATAACTTATGCCCTCATTTATTGGATAAACAGTCCCCCGTCAACAATAATAGTCTGCCCGGTAATAAAACCCGCGGCGTCAGATAAGAGAAATTTTACCGCTGCGGAAACATCTTCCACTCTACCGAACCTGCCTAAGGGGATTTGCTCTTTCAATTGCTCCTTATAATCCTCTTTTAATTCCGCAATCATATCGGTTTCCACAAAACCCGGGGCAACCGCGTTCACCCGCACCCCGTAAGGAGCAACCTCTTTTGCCAGAGACTTGGTAAAGCCGATAATCCCGGCCTTGGAAGCAGAATAATTAACCTGACGTGCCAACCCGGCAACCCCGCTTACCGAAGTAATGTTGATGATCTGCCCGCTTTTTTGTTTTAAAAAAGTGACAATTGCCTGGCGCGTGGCATTAAAGGTACCGCCTAAATTAGTATCGATGACTTCCTGCCATTCATCCTTAGTCATCATCATCAAAGCCTTATCTTTAGCAATGCCGGCATTATTTACCAGAATATCCAGCCTGCCGAATTTTTCTTTTGCCTTGACGATTAAATCTTTGGCTAAAGTAAAATCGCGCACATCTATCTGCAGGCCAAGCGCCTTCCTGCCTAAGCCAACAACCTCCTTAATCAGGCTTTCGGCGTCCTGAACGCTTTTAAAATAGCTAAAGGCCACATCCGCGCCTTCCTGCGCCAGCATCAAAACGATTGCCCGGCCGATTCCGCGAGAACCGCCGGTAACTATAGCCGCCTTACCCTGAAAAAGCATCTGTTTTCACACGTTTCAAAAATAAGACGATTATCATCTTCGAGAAAATATTTTATAGCGTGTCATTGCGAGGAACGAAGTGACGAAGCAATCTTCAAGACTATAAGATTGCTTCGCTTCGCTCGCAATGACACGACGAGAGATTGCGCTTCGCAATGACACTACTTTGATCTGCTTTAATTATCAAATTTAGCAATCACCATGCTGGAGCAACAGCCGGTTTTGCCAAAACTATTTATCAAAACTTTATCTACTTTAGCACAGATTGCCTTATTTACAACAAAATTTAATCCGCTCCTGTGGCAATCAGGATAATTAATAGTCGGAGGTATCATCTGCCTCTGGAGCGCCCCTACCCCTGCGGCAGCGGCAAGCGCCCCGTAAGCGCTAAAGCTCTCCCCAAGCATAGATTTAATCGCGCTGACCGGAATTTTATCTGCCGAGCGGCCAAAAACTTTTTTGATTGCCTGCGCCTCCGGCACGTCTACTGCGCGGCTGGAATTAGCCGCGAGAAATATGCAGTCAACATCTTCGCTGCTAATGCCGGCATCATCTAGCGCCAGGTAAAGCGCCTTTTCCGGATCGCCTGCCTGCGCATCAAAACTCCTGCCAAAGCCTATTACTTCGGCATAGATTTTTGCTCCCCGCGCGCGCGCGGATTCCAGATCTTCCAGCGCCAATACGCCTGCGCCTTCTCCAAGAGTAATTTCATCAAGGCAGCCGGACTTGTAAAACCCTAAAAAAGACTGAATACACAACTCCTCAACCCCACCGGCTAAAACCATCTTTTCCCGGCCAAGCCTTAAGAAATCCGCGGCATAATTCAGCGCGTCTAAGCCGGCGGAAAACCCCGTAGAAATAGTAGTATTAAAACCTTGAATATTAAATTTTATGGAAACCTGGCTGGCCGGAGAATTAATCACGGTGTTGGGGAAAAGCGCCGGGTTTACATAACGCGGCCCCTCAATAACCGCTTCCCGGTCAAAATCGCAGATACTGGAGATGCTTCCCAGCGTCGAGCCGATGGCTACCGCGCAATCATCAGTATTTTCCTCGCTAATGGTAAAACTCGCGTCATCCAAAGCTAGTTTACTGGCAGAAGCCACTAACTTGGTGCTGCGGTCCAGCGTGCGCAGCCCCTTTGTACCCAAGAAATCCTGCGCAACGAAATCCTTAATTTCTCCGGCCTGTTTGGCGCTGAATTCCGCGCACTCAAATAAAGAAATCGGCTTGATACCGGAAATCCCCGCAAAGGTATTATCCCAGAAAGCATCTTTCCCGATGCCGTTTGGGCTTAATACGCCTACGCCGGTAATCACCACCCTTTTCTCTGGCATTTTGAAATTATATTATCCCCGTCCATCAATAATAATAAGCGTAATATACTTATGTCAAGAGTCAATAATTCCCTACTCTCCTCTTTTAACTAATACGGTGATTTGATTAATTACGCTGGTAAGCCTTTTGGATGTTATCAAGGTAGATTTGATTATTTCAATAGCTTCACAAAGCAGTTCTTTTTCGCTTTTATCTTTATTGATGCCCTGCTCCGTATCCAGAATATATAACTCGCATTTATTGCCAATATCGCTGGCGATATTGGCAAGATCGTGGTTAATATGCCTTAAAGAAACCGTAATCGAATCTTCCGCGGCTTTTGATTTTTTGGGAAAGACTATCCTTGGATAATTACCTTTCAATGCCCCTTTAATAGTTTTTTCTAACGTCTGGAAATCTACGGGCTTAAACAAAAAATCTACTATGCCTAAATCGGTTATCTCCTGTATTTTCCGCTCATTTAGAAGATCTCCGGTAACAATGGCTACCTTTGTGGCTTTATCGTATTTGCGAAGCATCCGTAAGGCATCAATTCCTCCCACCCTGCCGGAAAGCTTCAGATCTAAAAGGACCAAATCAGGTTTATTCTCTTTAATCAAACTAAGGGTTTCTTCGCCGTTTGCGGTCGTAAGAACAAAGAAGCCTCTTCTGGAAAAATAATTTTTTATAGTCCTGCTTTGATCCGGTTCATCATCCACCACTAATAGCTTTGGCTTATATCCTAACATGGATTCAATTATACTACGCTTCCCGATAATTGATATAGGTTTTTCTGATGTAGCTTGAGATTGAAGGTACCCACCCTTTATCAAACCTATTTTTTTTAAATGAAGGTATCCTCGGGGTGATTAAAACATTAGTGCTGACCAAAGAAGAAACTAAGACTGTTTTTAAGGCTTGCTGTAAACCCCGTTAGAGAACTACGTTCTTTTACCCCGTTAGAAAAGAATTTTCTAACGGGGCGAGCGGTTTGCGCCGACGGTGGCTTTGAACCACCGTCGGCTTTATGAGGTAATAACCGCCGACTAAAGTCGGCGGCTTTCTCTAACGGGGTAAATTTTTGTTCATAATTTTTAACTCCTTTCTTATAGCGTTTGCAATTGCAAATGTAATATATAAAGACAAAAAAATTACCAACTAATTCCTAAATCTTTTAACTGTCTTATTAAATTCTGTTGTTTAGGCACACTTAATCCTAATTCCCACCGGGCGATTGTTGTGATAGCGGTGCCGATCTTTTGCGCTAACTCGTTCTGAGTCAAATCGTTTTCTTCTCGGTATTTTTTTATTGCTCTTGCGAATTTATGTTTATCTATTGTGGTCATTTTTTATTGTATTTGTCAGCGGCATTTTTCTTTTTGCATATGCAATTGCATTTGCCAAGTATTTATTTTACGTGAGACACCTTTCTAAGGGTGAGACCGAACTTCTTCTCGGCCTCTTCAGCTTCCAGATGAATCGCAGCGATCTTCTCTTCACTTGACATCTTTTTTCTTTCTTCATAAAGCTTTTCCTGAATCTCGTGAATCTCTCTCATTGGCCTTGGTTCTTTAAGCATTATCAATCACCTCCTGGGGAGAACAGATTTCTATAGGTTTATAACCCATAAGGGTATTTATTACTGCAACTTCTCTTCGTGTCTTTAGTTTTACGATATGGGTAAAATTCCAGCTTACTATTACATCTAAGTTATTTACCGAGGCAATAGCAATATGAAAGGCGTCATCTTCGTATTTAGAAGGAATAACGCCTCTTTCTATATATTCTTCAGCTAGAGCTCGAGCATTATCGTCCAAGGCAAGCTCTTCAGGGTCTACCTTCTTTATGCAATCCCCTAATTTTACAACTATAGTTTGAGGCGCCCTATTTATTTCACCTATGACTACTTCTGAAATAAATACTTCATATTTGCCGCTTTTTACTTCATCAAGAAGCCTGAGGGTAACCTCTCTTTCCGCAGGAACATCTTCAGCCAGCGCAAAATTGAATATGGAGGTATCAAAATAAAGTTTGGGTATCCTCATAGCAGATATTTTATACCATGTATTTCCGCGATATGCAACTACTTTTAGCTGCTCGCAAAAAGAAAAATTTTGTTCAAGAAAACCAAAAATTATTTAGTATTCTCTATCCATTTCACTTTATAAACAATGTTTTTAAAAATTGGCTCTCTCTCACCCACCCCAGAGAGGCTTTCAACACAACTCCTATCCTGCTATTTGTGACATTATCGCAGATTTTCCGCGGAGGGCTTTAGAATAATGCAGGCTTATTCTAATAGACATGCGAGGCGTCGTTGACATGAATGAAAGGAACGGTCTTCCCTTTCATCTTTCTGGCAAGAAATACCTTGAGCACCTTAGGGTCTTCGTTAGCGCATATAACTGTCTTGTTTAAAATTGCCGCCCACTTGTTAGGGTACATTTTTAATAAAGTTTGATAATTTTCATGCGCCCAGTTATCATCTTCCCAAAAACTCTTAGGAGGTATCTGCGGTTTATTTTTCATTTTACACCTTAAACAAGGCGACACCGCGCTGGTCGGCAACAAAGGATATCGGCGGTATCTGAGCGTGACCGGCGCAAGTCATTTTGTGATCGACGAGAAAAAGGTAGCGGACGACGCGCGGTATGACGGCAAGTGGGTATTGACTAAAATACTTCCCTTGTCCAGACCAAAGTTAAGCGACTTTAAGGTGGAGAAAATTTTAAAAATCTCCACCTTTCCTATTTCCTCTTTTTGCTAAAAATTACAAAAGTTTTCAAAAATATGCCCTCTAA
>Ga0265296_1001208_pt1 | contig 30974 bp, 36 predicted proteins | sample MunlanPumphouse1_FD_189073 | JGI IMG/M metagenome (GOLD analysis project Ga0265296, IMG submission 189073) | Groundwater microbial communities from a municipal landfill in Southern Ontario, Canada - Pumphouse #1 | ecosystem: Environmental > Aquatic > Deep subsurface > Groundwater | place... | reverse complement strand
TCGGTGTCGAGGGCAACGAACGGCAGGTGCTGCCACTCGGCGCAAAACTGCGCGAGGCTTTCGTTGTCGCGAATCCAGTGAATATCGATAGCCACACGGCTCTCCCTTGAAGAATGGCGCGCAGTATATATCGCCACCGACGATTTACGCGCCTTTGAAGGGCAAGAGCTGTAAGGAAATGTCTTGCCTGTCAGCAAGAATAGTCTGACAGCAGAAACAGAAAGGCCCGTCGCATTGGCGCGACGGGCAGGAAACGCTTCACTGCTTGGCCAACACGCCGTCGATCACCGCGCCACGACAGCCGGCAAACATGTCCAAGGCGGGTTGATAGACGCTGCTGCGCACTTCCAGCAGGCCGAGCATCGAGTGGAACAGATTGTCCTGGCTCAGCGGCTTGTCCCGGCTCAGTTGCAGGCAATGGGTGTCGACCGAATAGGCCTTCTGATAGCTGTCAGAGAACCACGCCAGCATCGCTACATGCTTCTGTTGCTCGGGCGCCAGCATATAAGGCGTGCCGTGCAGAAACAGGTTGTACTCGCCCAGCGATTCGCCATGGTCCGACAGATAGAGCATGGCGGTGTCGACTTTGTCCTGATTGCTGCGCAGCACATCGATCAGGCTCGCCAGCACATGGTCGGTGTAGACCAAGGTGTTGTCGTAACCGTTGACGATACTTTCGCGGCTGCAATTGTTCAGCGCGTTACTTTCACAGACCGGAGTGAAGTGTTCGTACTCCTTGGGATAACGCTTGAAGTAGTCCGGGCCATGACTGCCCATCTGGTGCAGAACCAGCACGGTGTCCTTGTCCAGATGATCGATGAAACTTTGCAGACCTTGCAGGAGGATTTCATCGCGACACTCGCTGTTGGCGCATAACGCAGGGTCCTGCAACTTGCTGACATCCTGCACCGTGACGCGGTCGCATGTGCCTTTGCAGCCGGACTGGTTATCGCGCCAGATCACATCAATGCCGGCACGCTTGAGCACATCGAGCAAGCCCTCTTCATTCCTGGCCTTGCTGGCGTTGTAATCCTTGCGACCCATGTTGGAGAACATGCACGGTACCGAAACGGCGGTTTCCGTGCCGCAGGAATGCACGTCAGTGAAAGCGATCAGCCCGGCCTCTTTGTCCAGTTGCGGGGTGGTGTCTCGGTCGTAACCGAGAATGCCGAAGTTCTGCGCCCGCGCACTTTCCCCCACCACCAGCACGGTGAGGGATTTGCGTGGCTGTAGCCGCAAGTCGGGATTGCGCTGGGCATCTTCGCCGATCTTGATGAACGGCTGCTGCGCCGAGACAACTTGCTCTTGCAGATAACCAATGGATGCGCCGATGTAATTGCTCGGCACCAGCATCAGGCGAATTTCGTGGTGATTGCGAAACAGCGACGACAAACCTTGATAGTTGGCCAATGCCACAACACCGATTACCGCCGCCGAGGCAACACTGACAATAACTTTGCTGAACAACTCGCGATGCCAGCGCCGATAATTGACCGGTACTTTCCACAATAACAAACACGGCAAAATACCCAGCAAGAGAATATAAGCGAACAACTTCAACGAGAGCAGATCACGCACTTCCGTCGCGTTGGTCTCGGCAAAGTTGCGCAACATGCCCGCATCAATCATGACGCCATATTGGCTCATGAAATAAGCCACGCCGGCGCTGACTAAAAACAAAAGAGTCAAAAGTGGTTTAAGCAGTGGCCGGAACGCGAATATCGTCAGCACGATATTGAACGCGGCAAGGATCATCACGCCGAACGCCACGCGCATGGCGATGCCCTTGCCATCGGCGGCGGTGATCTCGAACAGATGTTGCCAAAGCACCAGATTGAAACCGAGCAACAAAAAGGCGCTGGCGAACAACGTCACCCATTCCGGGCGCACGGCTTTTAACTTCAACATGATGAGTGACTGTTCCTGAAAAAAGAGCCTCGTCAAGTGTGAAAATTTCATTCACCGAGGCATGCCAAACTTTAGGCAGCCATGGATCAATTTTTCGTGAAAAAGATGCTAATGATTAGTTGCCTCGGAGTACGAACGTGAAAGTTTGCGAGTATTTGAGAATGGTTCAGGTTTTATTCAGTTTCAGGCACTTCGCACTGTCCTCTGTGGGAGCGAGCCTGCTCGCGAAAGCGCAGTGTCAATAACTGTTTGTCTGGAGTGACGCATTCGCGAGCAGGCTCGCTCCCACATCGGGACAGGGGTGTTATCGAGTTTTTAGGTCTGGCCCGGGGTTTTCTGATTTGCCGATGCGCGCATCGCGACGCGTAATCATCAGCCCCTGCATTCGAAGGCCCGCTGATGAATCACACCCGCCCCGCCGCTTGGCTGATGCTCGCGATCATCCTTGTCGCACTTAATCTGCGCCCATCAATGGCAGCCATCGGGCCGCTGCTGTCGGCGATCCGTGGCGATATACCGTTGAGCTTCACGCTTGCCTCTCTGCTGACGATGCTGCCGGTGATGGCCATGGGACTGGCGATGTTCTTCGGCCTGAGCATCAGCCAGCGCTTGGGCGACCGACGCACGGTGCTGCTGTCGCTGTTGATCATCGGGCTGGCGAGCCTGTCACGGCTGTTTATCGATTCGGCGGCCGAGCTGATCGTCAGCGCGATGCTGGCCGGCATTGGCATAGCCCTGATTCAGGCATTGATGCCGGCGCTGATCAAATCGCGCTTTGCTGACAACGTGGCGTTGTGCATGGGCGTCTACGTGACTTCGATCATGGGCGGCGCTGCGATTGCCGCATCTTTCGCGCCGCTGGTGATGGTACAGGCCGGCAGTTGGCGCGTGGGGCTGGCCATCTGGGCGGCGTTGGCACTGGTCGCGTTGCTGGTCTGGTGCTTGCAGCCCGCGCAAGCCATATCGACAGTGACCAGGCGGGAGTCTTTCATCACGCGCCCTCGCGCCTGGTTGCTGGCGATTTTCTTTGGCCTCGGTACGGCGTCCTACACCTGTGTCCTCGCCTGGCTCGCCCCGTACTACATGGAAAAGGGCTGGAGTGAACAAAACGCCGGGCTGCTGTTGGGTTTTCTTACAGCGATGGAGGTCATTTCGGGGCTGGTAGTGCCGGCGATCGCCAATCGCAGCCGTGATCGGCGTGGGATATTGGCGGTTCTGCTGTTGCTGATCATCGGCGGTTTCTGCGGGCTGATTCTCGCCCCGCTAACTCTGGCCCTGTTATGGCCCTGTCTGTTGGGGCTGGGGATTGGCGGTCTGTTTCCGATGAGCCTGATCGTCGCTCTGGATCACTGCGACGAGCCGCAGCGCGCCGGTGGCCTGACCGCGTTTGTACAGGGGATCGGTTATCTGATCGCAGGACTGTCGCCACTGTTGGCAGGGATGATTCGCGATCGGCTGGGCAGTTTCGAAGGCGCGTGGTGGGCGTTGACGGCGGTGATGGTGATCATGCTGCTGATGGTGATGCGCTTCGACCCTCGCCATTACGCACGCCACTTCCAGAGTGCAATCTAGAGGCCTCTGGCCATCTTTCCCGCACGAAATCAGCAACGTCGTGTTGCTAAAAGTTTCTGTCCCACATGTGTCCGTGAAATGTCCTACAAGGGTTTCTCCTGGCACCATCGTTCCGTTAGGATCGTACGCACACGTTTGCGCGAATTCTGCGCAAGGGGGCACAGCGAGACGGAACTCATGCTGAACAGTAATTTGCTTCGCAAGCTCGACATGCAGGACTTGATGGTATTCGTCGCCGTGTACGAGCAGAGCAGTGTCACCGATGTCTCGGAAACCCTGTTCGTCAGCCAGTCCACCGTCAGTTATTGCCTGAAGAAACTGCGCACCAGTTTCGAAGACGAACTGTTCATCAACACCCGCACCGGCATGCGCCCGACCTACAAAGCCTGCAGCATGTACGGCCATGTGCAGAAAATCCTCGAAAGCATCAACCTCTGCCACGCTGGTGCCCCGGCCTTCGACCCGAGCCGGCAGGCGGTGACATTCAACATCTGCGCCCCGGAATACTTCGAGCAATTGATTCTGCCGCGCCTGTTGAAGCGCTTCGACTTCGATGACTTGCCGGTGATGGTCAACATGCACAAGTTTGAAACCGATGTGCCGGCCGAAGAGTTGCGCGACGGCAGCCTCGATCTGGTGATCAGTTTCGGCCCGCACTTTCACCGCCAGCATGCGGATCTGAAATCACGGATGTTGCTTGAAGATGACCTGGTCTGCGTCTTCGACAAACGCGCCACCCCACTGGAGCCGCGCCTGAGCCTGCAAGCATTTACCGAGCGTCGGCATGTGTTCCCGACGCCGTGGACATCAAGCACCAACATGGTCGACGGCTGGCTGGCGCGGCAAGCGCAAAAGCGCCAGATAGTGGCGCGCTCGAACAGCTACAGCGCCGCGTTGAAGATGATCACCGGCACCGACTTCATCCTCACCCTGCCCCGGCGTATCCAGCGTTTGCTGACCAACGACGCAGTGTTCAACCACTGCGAGGCGCCCAATGGCTTGCCGGGTTTCACCCTCGACATGCAGTGGAGCCAGAACGCCGATCAGGACAGCGCCAACGTCTGGCTGCGCGAGCAAGTGATTCAGGTGTGCAGCGAGCTGGAAAACGCCTGAGCGTCAGACGCCGATCGCGGCTTTGCTGTAGGACTCGCGATCGATGTCGAGCAGTTCGACACACAGTTGCACTTCGAGCCCGGCCGGCCATTCGCAGAGTTCCTGCAACACCGCCAGCAGGCTTTGCGAGAGCTGCTTCTTGATCTCCGCCGAGCGCCCGCTGAGCAAGGCCAGTTTCACATGGACGAAGGCGCGCTCGCCCTGCGCCGTGCCGACCTTGAAGTTGTCGATCTTGATCGCGCGGCTCTTGATATCGAACTCTGCGCCGAACTGACCGGAACCGACCAGCGTGTTGTTGAGCCGGATCAGGGCGATGTCAGCGTTCAACTGCGTCAGGTTGGCGGTGTATTCCATGTGCAGGTGTGGCATTGCGGATCTCCAGTCGGCGGATGCGGGGGCGTACATATACCACAATCACACAGCGTCATTTGTGGGAGCGAGCCTGCTCGCGAAAGCGTCCTTTCAGTTTGCACATCCGCGCCTGCCGAACGGCTTCGCGAGCAGGCTCGCTCCCACAGGGTTGTGTGGTGCTTGTCAGGACGGAATCAGCGGCCGTTCACTCATGAACGCTTCGAGCCGCGAGCGCAGCCAGCGTTCGGCCGGGTCGCTGTCGACGTGGCTGAGCCAGACCATCGACAGGTCCAGCGTCGGCGTCTTGAACGGAAACGGTTCCTGGAACAGCGCCCCCGACGCCGCCATCGCCGCTGCGGTGTAATCCGGCAGGCTGGCGATCAGGTCGGTGCCGGCCAGCAACGCCGGCAATGCGCTGTATTGCGGTACCGACAACACCACCTGCCGCGTGCGGCCCAGTTCCGCCAGCCACTCATCGGCGTAGCCACTGACATTGGCCGTGTGCGACACCAGCACATGCGGGCGAGCGCAATATTCGTCGAGGGTCAGCGGCGTATCAGAGGCATCGGCGCGCAGGATGCTCGGCTGGATGTGCCGCAGCAGTTTGCGTTTGGCGTTGGCCGGCAGGCCACGGGTCTGGCTGATGCCGACGGTGATATCGCCCGCAGCCAACAGGTCGGGAATGCGCCAGTAATCGACATGCTGCACCACGAACACCACGCTCGGTGCTTCCTGGCGCAGCGCGCGCAACAGCGGCGGCAGCAGGCCGAATTCGACGTCGTCGGACAGGCCGATGCGAAAGGTCATGGTGCTGGTGGCGGGATCGAAATCGCGGGTCAGGCTCAGCGCCGCCGACAGTGAATCCAGTGCCGGTTTGAGATGGCGGTAAATGTCTTCGGCGCGGGCCGTCGGCTCCATGCGATGGCCGACGCGGATGAACAGCGGATCATTGAGCATCGTGCGCAAACGGTTGAGTGCCGAACTGATGGTCGGCTGGCCGAGGAACAGCTTCTCCGCCGCGCGGGTCACGTTGCGTTCGAGCATCAGGGTCTCGAACACCACCATCAGGTTGATGTCGGCCTTGCGTAGTTCATTGCGGTTCATCCATTGCCCCTGCTCCCGGAATAGCGGCAGTGTAGAAAAGCCCGGGACCCGGCGTCCATCAACGTTTGCGCGGTTTACTGCACACTCACGGATTTCACGCCCAGGCCCATGATGCGTGCGTCATCGCTCATTCCGAGACTGCGCGGGCTGACGGCGTCGGGCAAATGCAGTTCAAGTCTCAGCGCGCCATCCTCCGGCAGGGTTTGCCTGACCTGTTCATTCAACGGAATTTCCAGAGAATTGCCCTGAAAGGCTGTCAGCCGAGTCGAAAGAACTTCAACGCCGTTGAGCCTGACGATGACTCGCTGAGCAAGAGTTGGCGGCATGACGAACGCCAGCGCCTGGATCGAAATCGATTTAGCTCGCGCTGGCACGCGCAGCGCCATTTCCGCGTCATGGCCCTCACTCCAGGTGCCCCACGCTTCCGGCGCCCCCCAGCCTTTGATCAGTTGTCGACTCTTGCGATCGAATGTGTAGACAACGCCCGGACGGCTCAGCGCGATGGATGCCAGCGCCCGCCCCTCATCGATCATCGGCAGACATTGCTGACAACGCTTCCAGCCTGGTGCAAGCACAACGAAGTCATCGACCCGGGTCAGCAGATCGCTATCGCTGTGAACGCTTTTGGCCGCCAGAGCCTGCGCTTCATCGTCCAGGATATATAGAGAATCGGCTTCGTACTCTCCGGTTTGCAGCCGATGCCGAGCCACGCGCTGCGCCTTGTCGAGCGCCGAAATGCTCATGCGCCCCATGTACACCGCGTCGGTTTTCAGACCATGTGCTCCAGCGAAATCAGCGATCGCTTGCCAGCGTTCGGGCTGGTTTTGCGGCAGCAACCCGCGAACATTCCCGTAGTGGCCGGCCGCGCTGTTCCAGAAGGGGTCGCGCATCGGACTGACCCAGTCCGATGCGGGGGCTACCATCCTTGATGCGCGCAGCCCCGCCCAGCCGTTGTGCGTATCTACCACCTGCACCACCAGCGCCAAGGCGAGTAACCCTATGGCAACTGGCGCGCGAAAGCCCCGCACAAGCAGGTACACGAGGAACAGTTCGATTGCATAAAAGACCGGCCAGAACATGCGCCCTGAAGCGCGAAAAATACTGGCCAGCCGCTCGATGAATGTCGGCAACGGATAGTTGAAAGTCTGCGTCCCGACACCGATGTGATGGGACAACGCGAACAGGGTCAGGCCGATCATTGCGAACACCAGCCACCACCGATCGCCCAGCGCAGCCCTCGGCGAAATCCCGCCGCGCAACCCTGCCACCGCCGCCAGCGGTAACAGCATCAGCACACCGAGGCCGAAATAATTGAAGCCTTCATAATCGCCGCCGCCGGTGCGGATGTCCGGCAATACCTGCGACCAGCCATCCGAATCGAATGGCGCCAGCAGATTCATCCGGTAAAAACCGAACCCCCCACTGCCGGCGCCGTCGGCAATGCTGAAGTATCCGGCCTGCCAGCAACACACGCTGACCAGTGCGAACAGACCGCCGAACTCGATCAGCCCCTGACGGCGAGTCAATCGGTCAAAAATGACTTTGCCGAGCAGATCGGCAAACCAGATCAACGCCACCATGACCAACAGATACGCATGCACCAGAGCTGTCGCCGCCAGCAGACAGCCCCAGGCCAGCCGCCGCCGTTGCAACGCGGGATGCAGCGCCAGGTAAAGTGCCGCCAGTAGCAGAAAGTGCCCGGCCAGAGACAGATGTCCTCCGGCACGAACAAACATCGGCGGGGAAAACAGCAACAGTCCCGTGGCCAGAAGCCGGATTACGACGTTATCCGTGATCAAGCCGAGCAGTTTCCAGCCGAACCACGCTTGCAGTACGAAACAGATGAGCAACCACAAGCCAAAATACTGGAACGTCTCTGGCAGCCAGGCGTTGAACGGTTTGAACAGCAGTGCCAGCAGCGGATTGGAGTCAGAAAAGATGATCGCACTGCCCAACTCCATGCCGTACGACGGGTTGAGCCCGAGGGGAAAAGTCCACGGCGACTGGCGGAAAAAAACCCAGCCCAGATAATGCGTAGCCGGATCGCCCTCGCTGAGCCAGGCAATGTTCTGCGGATCGAGTGCACGCGGACCGATCACCATGAAAAAAGCAAGCACGCCCAACAGCAACGGCAGAATCGTCAACGCTGAAGATCTGTTCCAGGGCTTCATCGATACGTCCAGAAATTATGCAAAACGAAAGTAAATGCCGGCACCGTCAGGGCCACGGCGCCGATCCCGAGCAGATAGTGCAACCCAGCCATTTGCGCCGCCCAGGCAACCGCCATCGCCATTAGAAAACCGCCCGCCGAGACCGACACAAAGCGCAGTAACGTGCGCCCGTGCAGGCGAGCTGAAAAGCTCCAGGTGGTGTTGATCACATAAGACACAACAGTCGCCACGGCAAAGGCGAAACCATTGGCCAGCGGCGGTTCGGGCGCGATGAAGCGGATGAACAGCACAGCCACCAGCGCATGCAGCGCAGTGACGAACAGCCCGGTCAGGGCAAAGCGCAGACCACGGCGGACCAACGCTGAACGATCACTGCCGATCACGGTTTCTGCGCCAGCACGAAGACGCTCAAACCGGCCAGCCGGTTGCTGCCCATCAACGGCAATTCCAGCCGGCACAGGGTCTTGAGCACGCTGTTGACCCACGGGTGATGACGCTTGAGTTGCGACTGTGGCTCTGCGGTTTGCGAACCTTGAGGCATCAGGCGCAACGCAGCGGCGATAGGAAACACCGCACCGAAATAGTAGGCGCCGCGCTGCACGGTCAAACCGGCATCGCCCGCCAGGGTTTCGAATTGCGCGAGGGTGTAGCGGCGCTTGTGCTCGAGAAAATCATCATGACCGCTCCAGAGAAACTGGAACGCTGGCACCGTCATCAGAAAACGACTGCCCGAAGGCACTTTATCGACGTAGCTTTTGAGCAGGCCGAGGTCGTCGTCGACATGCTCGAGCACGTCCATCAGTAACACCAGATCGGCATCGATGCTGTCGATGCCGCGTCGGTAATGCACCGGTTTGCCCGCGGTGGTGGCGCTTGAATCGGCGGGGTAACTGATGTCGACGCACCACGCCTCATGCGCGTCGGTGTGGGTCAGCAGATGATGCGAGAAAAACCCCGAGCCGGCACCGACATCGAGTATTCGTCGGATCGGCATGTTACCCAGCAATCGCCGGGTCGCCGCCGCTTTGCAGCAGTAATACCAATGCTCATCGATACTGTCGCCGAGGATGTCGGTTTCCTTGAGATCCATCTGTCAGTCCTTGGGGTCGTAGACGCGACGCACCAGAAAAACCGGCCGGCGTTTGGATTCGATATAGGTGCGGCCGAGGTATTCGCCGAGTACGCCAATGCCGATCAATTGCAAACCGCCAAGGAACGTGACCGCGACCATCAGCGAGGCATAACCGGGCAAGTCGACGCCGTGGATCAGTGTGCGCAGGACAATGAACATGGCGAACGCAAACGACACCAGCGAAACCGTCGCTCCCAGGTAGGTCCAGACCCGCAGCGGTTCGGTGCTGAAACTGGTGATGCCTTCGAGCGCGAAGTTCCACAGCCGCCAGCCATTGAACTTGCTTTGCCCGGCCACGCGCTCGGGGCGTTCGTAGTCGACGTGGGTGGTGCGGAAACCGACCCAGGCGAACAGACCTTTCATGAAGCGCCGCGACTCAGGCAGGGTCAGCAACGCATCGACCACGCAGCGGTCCATCAGGCGGAAGTCGCCAACGTTCTCCGGCAACGGCTGTTCGGCGATGCGGTTGTGCAGGCGATAGAACCAGTGGGCCGAGGTCGACTTGGCCCACGTGTCGCTGCGGCGGCTGACGCGATGCCCCAACACCACTTCATAACCTTCACGCCAGCGCTCGATCATTTGCAAGATGACTTCCGGCGGGTCCTGCAGATCGGCGTCGATCGGCACCACGATTTGCCCGGTGGCCATTTGCAGACCGGCCGACAACGCCGCTTCCTTACCAAAGTTGCGACTCAGGTCGACGATGCGCAGACGCGAGTCTTGCCGCTGCCGTTCAAGCAAGCGCTCAAGGGTCGTGTCGGTGCTGCCATCGTTGATGAAGACCAGTTCAAGATCGATCAGCGCCTGCGCCTGAAAGACCTCGTCGATGCGCGAAAGAAAGCTGTCGAGGCTGTCGGCCTCGTTGAAAACGGGGATCACCAGCGACAACGTCACCTGCCCGGCCTGTTGCGTTCCGTGCTCAGTCAAAGGAGTGCTCTTTTTATAGTTTGTCGGTCATCGAAAGTTTTTCGAGGCCATGAGCCGTGCCGTATTAAGCAGTAGCAGGCACGCACGTGCAAGCATGACACGGCGTCATATCGGCCAATTCGCCGGGCAGTCGCGGCGCTCTGGGAAGGGTCTTTCAGAAACACCCGCGAACGATTGGAAACAAATCCGCGATAGCCAAAAAAACCCGCTGCGCTAGGCTTGCGTCGATGCGCCACACAGGTTGGCGCGCCTATCCATCGCAGGGAGCGAACCCCATGTATTTCGAAATCTACCGACAAACCCGAGGCACCCCGAGCACTGGCAAAGGCCAATGGCGCTGGCGTCTGCGCGCGCGCAACCATGAGACCGTGGCCAGTGGCGAATCGTATGTGAACAAGGCTGATTGCCTGCACGTGATCAATCTGATCAAAGCCGTACAGGGCGAGACGCCGATCAAGGAAATTTGAGCGATGTCCTGTTCATCTGCAAAGCGGCACCGTCTGTCGCCCTTCAAAGGGTTTATTTGAATGCTTGTCAGCGGTGTTCATCAAAGGTGCATGTACTGCAATTTTTGCTGCCATGCACCCAAGGATTTCAGCCATGTCCCATGAGCACCGCTACCTCGTCAGTTTCATCGTCGACAACCAGCCGCAAAGCCGCACGCTGATCCACGATGGCGAGACCCTTGATCCGGGTCTCGCTGAAACCCTGGTCAAGACCGCTTTCGCCGAATTGAAGACCGCTTCACTGAGCGACGTCCAGGTGCAGAAACGCACCAGGCCCGACGAAGGCGACAACGTCCCCGGCCACTATCAGCAGCCATGAGCTGATCCCGGGCCGCCACGATCCATCGATGCTGCGGAGGTTACGCGCCATGAAATCACTCGCCGCGATCTGCCTTGCGGTCTTGGCTATGAGCGTCCAGCCAGGCCATGCAGACACCATCGACGCCTTCATCGAAGAGGCGGCACAGCAAAGCCTGTTCCAGCACAACAGTTCGCGCATCGCTTTGGAAAAGGCAACCTTGCCCGAAGTCAAAGCGTTCGCCAGACAAATGATCGCCGACCATGAGCGTTTCGATAAACAAATCAGGCAGCTGGGGCAAAGCCAGCAGATGGCGGTTCCCACCGAACCCTCGGTGGCATCCAAAGCCAAGCAGCTACGCCTTGAATCAAGGGATGACGCCTTCGACCGCATTTACATCGACAGCCAGGCCGAAACCCTTGAGCAAAAGCTGATGCTGTTCAAGAAAGAAGCGATGTCATCACAAAATCCGCAGCTCAAGGCTTTCGCCCAATCCGCGTTGCCGGACATCGAGAAACAGGCAAAAACTGCCCGCGATCTGCAGGAAAAACTCAAGCCCTCCGCTGGCGCACTGAAATCCGTCAACCCCTGACTAACGGGGAACAATCAAAGCTGTAATAGAACCACGCCCACCAGTACGGCAATCACTGCCGATACCGCCAGCACTTGAGTCGAAGTCAAGGCCAGCGCCGCGTCCTTTGAGCGGCCGATAAAGCGGCCGCGAATCTGATGCCGATCCGGCTGCGCTTCGAACAGGTTGTCTGGGTGCTCGTTGTCTTCAGGCTCATTGGTCTGCTGACCGGACCATGCACTTCGCGCCATCAAACGGTCGAGCAGACCGGGCATGACCGACTGGCCGACAATCGCTTTGATCGTCGACCACCCCAGCCACAACTCTCGCGGCGGACGCTTTGCCACACTGAAAATCGCCCGTGCCGCTACGTCGGGGTCGTGAATCGGTGGCACCGGTTGTGGACGCTTGGGCAATTTGTTGCGCGCCCAGTCGAACTGCGGGGTATTGATCGCCGGCAATTGCACCATGCACACGCGAATATGGCTGCGCTCATGCAGCAACTCACAGCGCAATGAATCAGTAAAACCGCGTACAGCGAACTTCGCCCCGCAATAGGCGGCCTGCAACGGAATGGCGCGATAGGCCAGTGCCGAGCCGACCTGGATGATCAGACCCTTGTTGCGCGGACGCATCAACGACAGCGCCGCCAAGGTGCCATGAACCGTGCCGAGATAGGTCACCTGAGTGACGCGCTCGATCTCGGCGGCGGACAATTGTTCTATTGGCGAGAGCACCGTGACCATCGCCGCGTTGACCCACACCGCCAGCGGCCCAAGCGTGGCTTCCAGTTGCTGCGCGGCCTCTTGCACGGCGAGCGCATCGGCGACATCGACGCTAACCGTTTCGACCTGAACGCCATACGCTTGCAGCTCTGCTTGCGTGGTGGCCAGTCCCGCCGGATCACGCGCCAACAGGCCGATGCGGTAGCCCCCAGCGGCAAATCGATGAGCCACCGCGCGACCCACGCCAGCACTGGCGCCGCTTATCACCACCAAAGGTTGCTCCTGCATGAACCGTTCTCCCTGATGCTCAGTCGATCGGCCCGATATTGATCATCAGGTCATCGCCCAGCCCTTGCACCTTGGCCAGTACGTCCACCGGCGTTTCGCTGGAAAAATGCACGACGTAGCCCATGCCGCTGCCGTCCTCTTCGATTGCACTGACCCACGACTCCACCTCGTCAGCATCCAGTCCCAGCGCCTGGCCGAACTGGCGGTTGCAGTGATCGGAATCGGTTTCGTCCATCGGATAATCACTCATAGCAAACATCTCCTCGGGGATTGTCCCCTCACTGGTTGCTCAATGTGGTCTTAAGGATGGACGCCGAACGTTCACTGACAGTTCGTTTTTTCAGCCGAGCATCGAGCGCAGCTTGCGCAACAGATCCACCGGCGCGTAGGGCTTGGCGATCAATTCGAACTCATTGTCAGCCAGTTCATTGGGCGCCGACTCGTCCGCGCAGTAGCCGGTCGTCAGCAGGATCTTCATGGCCGGATAGCGCTGGCTGATTTCCCGCGCCAGTGCCAGCCCGTTCATCTCACCGGGCATGACCAGATCGGTGAAGACCAGCTCAAAGTCGCTACTCTGCAACATCGCCAGTGCCTCGCTCGCGTCTGCAGCGATGGTGGTGCGGTAACCCTGTTCGGACAGTACGAAGCGCGCCAGTTCAGCAACTTCGGCGCGATCCTCGACGATCAGGATGCGCTCCGTGCCCTTGAGATTTTCTGCGGTTTCAGCGGAGCCAGGTGCCGATAGCTGACTGTCATCCGCCGGGAAGAACAGGCGCACCGTGGTGCCGAGCCCCGGTGTCGATTCGATTTTGACCACACCGCCGGATTGCTTGACGAAGCCGTAAACCATCGACAAACCGAGGCCGGCTCCGTTGCCCTCCTCCTTGGTGGTGAAAAACGGTTCCATGACCTTGTCGAGATCGTCAGCGGCAATGCCCACGCCGTTATCGGCGATCGCGATGCAGACGTAACGCCCCGCCGCCAGTCCGCCCTGGTGCGGATCGGTCGCGTCCGGGACAGCGACGTTGCGGGTCTGCACGGTGATCACCGGCTGTTGCTGCTGCCCCAACGCATCACGGGCATTGGACAGCAGATGATTCAGTGCCATCTCGGCCTGCGCCGGGTCGAGCCGGCAGTTCCACAAGTCCTCGGCCAGTTCGAATCGCGGTTCCAGATCGGCGGATTCATGCGTCGGCAGCGTAGAGCGCTCAAGCAAGGCATTGAGATTGATCACCCGGCCTTCGAGCCGTTGTCGGCGGGAGAATGCCAGCAGATGCTGGGTCAGCAAACGTGCTTTTTCCGCCGCCGCGCGAGCGTGGCCGGCGCCGACTACGATGCGTTGCGGATCAATGCTCGGCCGCTTGGCGGTGTGTTGGATCAGCTCGATGTAGCCGATCATCACTTGCAACAGATTGTTGAAATCGTGGGCGATGCCACCGGTCAACTGGCCCAGCGCTTCCATGTTCTCGCTGTAGCGCAGGCCGTCCTCGGCGTCGCGTCGGCGGCTGACGTCCATTTGCGAGGCGAAGAAATACACCAGTTGCCCGCGCTCGTTGAATAGTGGCGCGATAAACAGCTCGTTCCAGAACGACGAGCCATCCTTGCGATAGTTGAGTACCTCCACGCAGGTTTCGTGTTGGTGTTTGAGCGCTTGCTTGACCTGTTGCAAGACGGAACGATCAGTCTGCTCGCCTTGCAGAAACCTGCAGTTGCGCCCGAGCACTTCTTCCAGCTCGTAGCCGCTGAGTTCAAGAAACGCATTGTTGGCAAAAATGATGGGATCGTCGGGCTGCGCTGGATCGGTGACAATCATGGCCATGCGGCTGACCTGCACCGCCGCGAAAAACACATCTTTGCGTTCTTGCGAAAGGGTCGCCGCATCGGCGCGGTCGACGATCGGCCTGGATTTTCTGGGCAAGTTGGCCTCCGCTAAGTGACTCCGTTTCGCTGTGACCATCATCAGCGAGCGAAGTGCCAAGGCCAGAAGCCGACAGCGCGGGTGTCCGATGAATTGTCGCAGTCCATCGATGGATCCGAATCGCCTCGCTGGTTGTCGAAAGCTCACCGAGAACTGCACGCAATATCTGAAATCCGATCCGCCAGGGAGAACCACCGTGGATTTGTTGTTTCTGGGCACGTCTGCCGGCGTGCCGACCCGCCAGCGCAACGTCAGCGCAACAGCATTGATCGCCTCTGCCGGCAAGGGCTGGTACCTGATCGATTGCGGTGAAGGCACCCAGCATCAGGTGCTGCGCACGCCGCTGTCACTGAGTGAATTGCGGGCGATTTTCATCACTCATGTGCACGCCGATCACTGCCTGGGCTTGCCGGGTCTGCTGGCGAGCACCGGCATGTCCGGACGCACGCGGCCGCTGGACATTATTCTGCCGGCGGCGCTGCAGCCGTGGCTGAGAATGAGCCTGGAGGTGACGCAATCGCATCTGCCTTTCGAGATCAACCTGCATGCTGTGGAAACGCTTACCGAATGGCGCAACCTCAACGTCCAGGTGCAGACCGTCGAGTTGTCGCACCGTGTGCCGTGTCACGGTTATGTATTTACCGAGTCCGATCCGGAACCACGTCTCGATGTGCAGCGACTCGACGCTGAAGGCATCGAACGCGGCCCGCTCTGGGGTCAGTTGGCCCATGGTCAGGACGTGGAGGTTGACGGGCGGATGCTGCACGCTCGCGACTATCTGCTGAGCGCGCGACCTGATCGGCGCATCATCGTCTGCGGCGACAACGATCGGCCGGCACTGCTGGCAGAAGTGGCGCAATCGGCGGATGTGCTGGTGCATGAAGCGACATTCGTGCAGGCAGCAATCGACCGCGCTCGTGCCAGTTACGGCCACAGTAGCGCCGCCGCTGTCGCCGGTTTCGCCGAATCCGCTGGAGTGCGCAATCTGGTGCTGACGCACTTCAGCGCACGCTATCAGGCCAACCCGGCGCTGAGTCCGTCGATCGAAGATGTGCGCAGTGAAGCGGCGGCGCTGTATAACGGCCAACTGATTCTCGCGCGGGATCTGCAGCGCTATCACCTCGACCGCTCGGGTCATTTGCAGCCTGTGGCAATCGAGCGCAAACCTCTGGAAGTCGCGCCTTAGTTTGATACCGCGTCCGCCCGGTTTTCAGGCGGACGCCGGTGCAGGATTACTTCTTGGCCTCTTTGTTCGGATCCGCCGAGCGTTCGAGAAAAGCGTCGGTCAGTTGCGGCAAATGCTTGAGCAGCCATTCAGCCATGGCCACTTCCTGCGGCAGAATCTGTTCGCAGGCCTTCTGCGTCTGCGTGTCCCCCGCCGCTTTCGCCGCTGCGATCAGCACGGTATAGCTGGCGACCTCCATGTTCTCGAAAACGTAGCCGGCCATGGCGCCCTTGATCACTTCATCGCTCATCAAGGAGCCGCCAACAGCCTGACCGAACGCCATCAACTTGCCGCCCAGGTCTTTCATCGTCGAGGATTCACCGCCCAGACGTTGCAGGCATTCGTCGATGAGTTTCTGCTGGCCGAGGGTTTCTTCGATGTGCTGATCGATGCGCGCCTTGAGCTGCGGGTAATGTTCCAGACGCTTGGATTGTGCCTTGAGCATTTGCTCGGCCTGTTGCTCCATGGCATGGGCATCACGCAGCCAGTCGAGCAGGTTTTCCTGTGGAGTAGCCATTGTCGAGTCCTCTTCTTGATGATTTCCCAGTGATCAACTGGGGCGCGCCGCCTGATGTCCGGCGCGCCCCACGTGTCTTACAAGCCAGGCTTGGCCTGCGCGCCGGCGCCCAGATCCGCACCGGTGACCGGCTCGCTGTTGGGGTCGGACATGGTGCGCATTTTCATGTTTTCCAGCAGCGCTTCGTCGGCGCTGTCCAGTTGCACGGTGGCCAGGCCATCGCCGCCGTCGACCGCTGGCGTCGGGGTTTCGACGAACTCCCAATCGTCGCCCTGATTCCACGGGCCGCGCATGCTTTCGGTGCCTTGCGACATGTTGAAGTAGACGTTGGTGAACTCAGGCATGCCGGGCAGCTTGCCTTGCGGGAAGTTGGGCTGAATCGAATGCAGGGCTTTTTCGAACGACAACTGGTGGGCGATCTCACGGGTCATCAGAAAGCCCAGAGCCTCTTTCACGCCGGGGTCATCGGTCACGTTCATCAAGCGCTCATAAACAATCTTCGCCCGCGCCTCAGCAGCAATGTTGGAACGCATGTCGGCGGTCGGCTCACCGATGGTATCGACGTACGCCGCCGTCCATGGCACACCGGCAGAGTTGGTCAGCGGCGAACCGGCACCGTAGAGCAGGCTGGTGATGTGCGAGTCATTGCCGTTGCCATTGAGCGAGCGATACAACTCGCCCTCCTGCTCGACGCCTTCGGCCATCCGGCCTTTCGCGCCCTTGTTGAGCATGACGATGATCGAGCCAATGATTTCCAAATGGCTGAGTTCTTCAGTGGCGATATCCATCAGCAGGTCTTTGCGTCCCGGATCGTCCTCGGCCAGGGCTTGAGTGAAATAGCGCGAAGCCGCCGCCAGTTCACCTTGCGCGCCGCCAAACTGCTCGAGCAACAGATTGGCCAACCCCGGATTGGGCTGGGCGACACGAACGGTGTATTGAAGTCGCTTGTTATGTAGAAACATGACAAATCTCCTCAGTCGGGTAAGCGTGGCAAGTTCTGGGTAAAAGTTTGCCTACCCTTTTGTGAAGCATTGTCGTTGCGGAAATTTCAAAAAATTTGCGGCGACAGGACAAATGGTTTGACCCGCGCGAACAAGCGAAACGGGGCTATACCGCTGGGGATATTCGCACTGGAATGACCGGAACTTATGGCCGGAATCGAGTCTCCAGCGCGCGATTCGATTTCCGGCGCCGCGACCACTAACGCAGCAAATGCACCACCAGCCCAACCAACGCACAGCCCAGCAACACCTGAATCACTCCGCGCTTGAAGCGAAACAGGGCAATGGCCGCGGCAAGCGCAATCAACGCCGACGGCCAGTCCAAGCTGCCGCTGAAGCCTTGTGGCCAGAGCACGTGGTAGCCGAAGAAACACGCCAGATTGAGAATCACCCCAACCACCGCAGCGGTGATCGCGGTCAGCGGGGCGGTGAATTTGAGTTCGTCGTGCGTCGACTCCACCAGCGGGCCACCGGCGAGGATGAACAGGAATGAGGGCAGGAAGGTAAACCACGTCACCAGCGCGGCGGCGACCGCTCCGGCGAGAAACACCTGATCGGCGCCGAACACCTGCGTCACATAAGCGCCGACAAAACCGACAAACGCCACCACCATGATCAGCGGCCCCGGTGTGGTTTCGCCCAGCGCCAAGCCGTCGATCATCTGGGTCGGGGTCAGCCAGCCGTAGTGACCGACCGCACCTTGATAGACATAGGGCAGCACCGCATAAGCTCCACCGAAGGTGAGCAGCGCTGCCTTGGTGAAGAACCAGCTCATTTGCGTCAACGTGCCCTGCCAGCCGAATAGCGCGGTCAATACCCCCATCGGCAACGCCCACAGCGCGGCGCCAATCACGGCGAGCGTGGCCAGTTTCGTCCAGCTGAAACGGGCATGGGCCGGGGTTGGCGTATCGTCGTCGATCAACGCCGCGCCGAAAGACTTCTTCGCTGCGCTATGCCCGCCGGCCCTGAATTTCTCCGGCGCCAGGCGACCGCCGAAATAGCCAATCACCGCCGCGCCCAGCACGATCAACGGGAACGGCACATTGAACGCAAAAATCGCCGTAAACGACGCCGCCGCAATCGCCCACAGCCAATTGTTCTTCAGCGCCCGCGAACCGATGCGATGCGCCGCCTGCACGACAATGGCCGTCACCGCAGGCTTGATCCCGTAAAACAGCCCGGCGACCACCGGCACTTCACCGAAGGCGATATAGAGCCACGACAGGAAAATCAGGATGAACAGCGAAGGCAACACGAACAACGCCCCGGCCACAATCCCGCCCCAGCTCCGATGCATCAGCCAGCCAATGTAAGTCGCCAACTGCTGCGCCTCAGGTCCGGGCAGCAACATGCAATAGTTCAAGGCATGCAGAAAACGCCGCTCGGAAATCCAGCGCCGCCGCTCGACCAACTCCTGGTGCATGATCGAAATCTGCCCGGCCGGCCCGCCGAAACTGATAAAGCCCAGCTTCAACCAGAACCAGAACGCCTCGCGCAGACTCACGGCCTGCGGCCTAACGTCGTCATCACCCACCAACGGCTGAACTTCACTCATCGAGCTGTTCCTTTTATGCAGTCGGCAGGTTGTACCCGAAAAGCGCAACGAACAAAACGCCAGAAACGAAAAAGCCCCCGTAATCAGTAATGATTACGGGGGCTTCGTCTTGTTCAATAATGGCGGAGAGATAGGGACTCACCATACGTAGCCGCGAAGCCCAACAAACGCCGTATTTACTGGCTTTCCCGGCGATTTTACGTAGACTCTTTACGTAGAATCATCGGAGCTAGTGACCATGCCCAAGGCCAACAATCTCGAACTTCAAGGCGGCACCTACCACGTCAGAATGGATATACCCAAGGACGTGCGAGAGGCTTTCGGCGGTCGTCGTATCCTGTCCCTGTCGCTGAAAACTGGCTCGCGAGAGGAGGCAATGTTCCGTCGCCTGCCCATCCTGCACGCTTGGAAGAGCCAGATAAAAGCCATACGTGAAGGCAAGCTACTGGGAGATGGCTGGCAAGAAGACATAGTGCAAATCCTTGAAGATTTGGATGCCATCACCCAAGGGCAGAAACGAGCGCTTGTCGGTGAGACCGCCCCACCACTGCCTGATGTTGATCCAGCCCTGAAAGCGAAGCTCATGAGCAGCCCTCGGTTCATGGAAGCAGTACGCCTGCTGGTGGGCGACCATCTCAAGGATGGAATCGGCGGGAAAGTCCAAATTCAGGATGAACTGAATCGAGGACTAAAGGGCATCCTGCAAAAGCGTCTTGGCACTGACCACAAGCTCACCGCTGAGCAGAGTCAGGAACTGGAAACACTGGTGAAAGATCCGGCTAGCTACAAGACTCGCTCGCCGATTACGAAGGCACGGTTAGCCTCATTCCGCACCTACAGGCTTGAGCACCATGTCGCCCTCAAGACGATAAATCAGCAGGAGTCGAAGCTGTTGAATCTGTCGGAGCATCTGCAAACGACTGGCACTAAGCTCGACTTTGATTCGGTGAGTGCTTGGCTACAGGGCATGAAACTCAGCTCGAAAACTAAGCAGCAATACCTGCTCGCTGGTAGCCAGTTCTGGCAATGGGCAATGACGCATGAGCCACAGTGGCGACAAACCTTCAAAGGGCATGTGAACCCGTTCGAGAAGCACACGCTACCTACACTCAAAGGCAAGGCCAAGCTTGACGCGAAACGGAAGGCTTTCACCGTTGAGGAAGTCGGCACCCTGTACAAAGCAGCGAAGGAACAGAATCTCGGCGCGCTACCAGACTTGATCTTGCTGGGTGGGTATACCGGCGCCCGCATTGAGGAATTGTGTCAGCTTCGCAAGGAACATCTGATTACCGTGGACGGGGTGAAGATGTTCGATATCGTGGATTCGAAAACCGTTGCGGGGATTCGACAGGTGCCAGTGCATCCCAAGCTAACGGCACTCGTGGATCGACTCGCCGAAGCTTCCACGGATGGCTATCTGGTGCCTACCGACAGCAACAACAAATACGGGATTCGTTCAGATGCACTGAGCAAAGCATTCGGTAGGTTGAAGACAGCCATGGGCTTTGATCGAACCCGCGTGTTCCACAGCATAAGGGCGACGGTAATTACTCAACTGGTACGGGCAGACATACCTGACAGGCTGATCAAGGAACTTGTAGGCCATGAAACTGGAACGGTGACGTTCGACGTGTATTCGAATGGATCATCACCGAAACAGAAGCTAGCCGCCATTGTAAAACTGCCAACGATTTAGATACCAAACATACAGTCTAAAGCAGGAAAGATAGCTGCCCATGAGTAGCCGTGGATACACCCGCACACATCAACTTATGATGTTGAAGAGAAGAGGCTAGGAAATTTATGCCGTACCACTTCCACAATGCAAACGCTGTACTAATCCCCCCCAAGAGCAAAGGTGCAATGTGATCAGTAAACCAAGGGGTGACAAGCGAACCTTTAAAAATCGAATACAGCTTCACCAACCAAGTAAAATACACATACAAAGTTTGATATTCATAGACAGTCGCAGACTTCCACCCTTCATCCGTCCTATATCCGTACTTTGCTGACGCAAGCACTTCCACTCGATATTCAGTTAGGAGAATACGCGATTTCAGGCCGACACTTTTCATACTCTTTTCTTTATCGCGAGTTGGCCGGTAGCTAATTTGTGACGAATACTGTTCTATTTTGTATTGAGCATTCTCCAACCCTCGCGAATCAAGTTCACTCTTAGTTTTTTTCCTTAGTTTGCGACGAGCGAGAGTCAAAGCCAGCTTTCGCAGAGAATCTTCGTAAATGCCGTTCATTGCTCTATCAAAATACAAACCATTGGGAGGAATACGCTGGTAACAGCGAAACCAAAAATAGGCGTTGAGCGCAGCAAGCACCAGCCAAACGCTATTAGTACGCTGGTGAAGCTGCACCTCATTCCCCATGAGCTTAAATTGGGTGAGGTCTGCCCCGAAATACCACAAAGCCAAGACTAAGGCTGAGTAGGTGAGCAAGAAGCCTCTAGCCTTGTTGAAGTCCCTACCATCATCCAATGAATCCACCACCGAAGAGCTCCTTCCCAAAAGTCGGGTGATACTACCACGCCATCAGTGGTGATTCTTAGCCCCGAGAGGCTCGATAACACAAGCGAGCAAGGGAGTACGACGCTCCAGCAATTCCGTAACCCTGTGCTGTATGTCGGGCTGCTTATGCAAAAGGCTTTCCATCCCAAGACGATCCATGTCCAGCCAGAACAACGCAATGGCGCTGACATAACGAGTCAGAATTTCCAGAGTGATTCGTAAGTGCTGCACTGGCGGTTTTGGAGGAGGTGGTGGTTCCATCGAAGAATCCAGCCACGGGAACTGGATAGGTGCTGGCCACAACTCAGGGTGCAAGGTGTGTAAGTCTCTGGCGGAATCACCATCGCCGTGACGGCAAGCGTTACCCAGCATCTGCAACTGCGTAAGGGCTGGGTAGGAATCGAAGCTACTCAACTCAACACCTCGCACCTTGAAGAATAGTGCGTTCAACTCAGTGCCCCACGCGCTTTTTTCCAGCTTCTTAAGGGTTACCCCTTCAATGGTGTGACGACCTAAGCAACAGATGAGGTAGGAGCGTATCTGTTGCTCCCACAACGACTGGATAGCTAGGGCGAACGTCATGTATGTGCGCTGGATCAGTCGCTCATGGTCAGACAGAGCAAAATGGAATACCACATCATCTTGAGCAGCACGGGCCAGCTCTTGCCGCTTCTGCTCTAACGCTGCGAGCGACGGTTGCACAACCAGCGAAAGGAAGTCTTGAACAGTATCACCGTTGTTGTGAGCGTAAGCATCGGCAAACCCAATCGTCCATTTATAGGGTGTTGTCATGTCTTCATCCTTGTGGCAGTAGAGGCCGAGTTTTTGAGATTCCCATTTTTCGCCGAAAATTTCGACCACTTGCGAGAGTGTTCAGGATTCAAGGCTGGAATATAAGCTGTAGCCCTAAGTTCTCTCAGAAGTGTTGAGCAGACCACGTCTGAGCGAGGGGTAGAGTGGGATGAATTCAAAATAACCTGACGCCCTGTAGCGCTCTCAGACGCTGTCAGTGGCTTGCAACGGTACAGGTGATGCACCGACTCTAGAGACAACAAAGCCCGCTTAAGGCGGGCTTGGGTGCAGTCCTGCAACGGTTAGAACACGAACTCGTGGTAAGTGGCATCAACCTCGGCCTGAGTGAGACCGATGTACACCATTGTCACGGCGGGGCTTGAATGATTCAGCACCTTGCAAATCAACTCGATTGAAACGCCTCCGCTATACATGAGCCAGCCGCGTGTCTTCCGCATTGAGTGCGTGCCTAGCTGAATACTCATCTCATCACCGACAGCCTTGAACGCAGTGGCTACAGCTACCCGGCTTACAGCCTTACCCTTGGCTCTATTGCTGTTCACTTGAAACAGGAAGATGTGGTCAGGGTAGGCCTGACGACGACGGGCAATGATCGCCTTGGCGCCACTGTTCAAATCGATTTGGCGGGTCTTGCCTGTCTTCGCTTCCTTGATCACCAGCTTGTCACCTTGCACATCCTCAAAGGTGAGCGTGAGCAAGTCGCTGATACGGAGTGCGGTGTTGATACCGAACTCCCAAATGTCCGCATACAGGGTATTGCCCTTGGCGTTTAAGGTGAGCTTACGACTGATCGTCTTGGCCTCACCGGGTGTTTTCACTGCCTCGACAATGTTCATCGTAATTAACACTCCACTCTATATGGATAGGATGTGTTAATTAGAGCACGGTAGGCAGGGCTAAGGCAAGGGTTTTAAAGGGCTAGCTAATTTACACAATTGTATTCTGTTAATTAGAACGCTGGTTACTACCCTCCCCGCACCGTGTTGATTGCATCGGTCAGGGCTTTGGCGTGTAAGTCCAATCCTTCGAGCGCCGCTAGGGCGTTGCCAGCGGCAAAGTGCCCTCCTTGGCTGGCAATCCATCCGGCGAGTTCTTCTATCGCCGCTGCGATTCCGTGCTGCTGGTTGAGGATCAGCGTCAGCGCGTCAGCCATTGCAACAGTCTGATTCTGGGAGGTCATTGGTGGTCATCCTTGAGGGTGTGGCGGGAATCGTAGCGCAAGAAAGGAGGTGCAGCCGTTGTTGATCAGGCGCGGGCTGCATTTGATGCAGAGTTACGCAGTTGCGTTTAACTGAGCCTGATAGCGACGACCTGTGAGCGTGATAGCAATCTTGATGAAGCTGTTGCCGTCATCTGCACTGCTATCTATAGCCGTAACGTAGCCAGCCCCTTTCAGCTCCCTAATGGTGGCGTAGCTGGGGGTAGAGGTTTCATCGACTGCTTGCATCTCTCCTGCGTCAATGGCGTTGAGTGCGTCTCTGTAGAGTTTCATGGGGGTTGCTCTCTGATGTGCGAGACCCATTATATCACTATTTTCAGCCCCCCATCCGAAAGAGCTTGACTCGCAACATTTATTCGTGCTCGCCAGTCATTGCAAAGCAGAATAGTCAATTTCTGTGCAAAAACTCAGATTTGGCACTTTTTGGTGGAAATGAACGAGGAATCACTGGTCTCAGCTTGGCAAATTCAGCTACAGCCCACGGAAATGCTGGCTTTCAGAACAAGACGATCTAAATGGGCTGATTCTTATAACCATGGTTAGGGGCATCGATACGATGGATTAGGGAGGTTTCCAGTGGGTTTTCAGAAGATACAGAGGGGTACCCATCGGGTTGAACTTCAACCTAAAATCCCTTATCAATCAAACATGACCACTGGAAATGGATACTCTAAATGTCAGCCAACGAAGACCTAATCACATGGAACACGCGCTGGCGACTTTCCAAAGGTATCGTGTCATGCAAGACATGCGGAGCGGAACAGCGCGAGATCGACAGGGAAGTGATGTTCGAGCACCAAGCCGGACGCGGGTATGCTGGACAAGGGGCACGCCCTTGGGATGACTTGTACCGTTTAACTACCGAGCTCAAAGCAGGCCATTGATCTGAGCAACGCAGCGAAGGAACGACCACACTCGCGGGGTGTAAAACCCCGCCTGTCATAGCGATGACACCCGGTCAGCTTTCCAACACCCAGCGATTTAGGTCTGCAAGGCGTTCGGTGAGATTCTTTATGTTCTCGGGGCAGCTAGCCTGCTGTTCTGCTTGATGTGTTGGATTCTCAAATCCCAAGACGTTATAGGTGTCTTCGGTTTCGGCTTTCAGATTTCGCATCAACGCTGGAATTTTATCGTGCTTCACATTGGGGATGTGCTGTAGAGCATCTTCTAGAGCGAGGGTGAAATCTTGATAGAGGTCAGGACGGTTACACCCCTTTGCATTGGCCAGATCGAAGTCTGCATTCTCGTAAAGAATGAGGATGTAACCTGACGTTAGCTTCATCTGGGCTTGAGCCGTGAAAGGCACTGCGAACAATGACATTAGCAAAACGGTAAACTTTAGCGACATGAGCCATTCTCGCTGTTTTCTGAGGGGAGGTGGAACGTTGCTAGTCTCACAGACTGTAGCAGACGAAACACACTAGCCTCGCCATAAGATGGTCGCACCGAAAGCGTTTAGCTTTCATCTTGATTCAGCTATGGCGTGGCCGCCGACTACCCTTCGGATGTACCTCGACACAAATACAAATAAACAAAAATCCAGCTCTTGCCTTTGATCTTGCCTTTTGCTTCGGTGCATAAACGAATGCGGACGCATTCAGTAGTAACCCATCAGCGGACGCTGACAGTCATTGCACGTCACCTTCGGTGTAGCAGATCAAAAGCGAAGAGCTTTGATGTGTGTTGATATTATTGTAATGGACGGTGAGCTGATCCTGAATCGGGACGATGCGACTAACGCCCTCTCAACGGTGAGTTTACAATAGTGCTCACGCACTGACGCTTTCTATATCCGCGTGTAATTAATTCAGACCTACGGTCTAAGGTCGTTCGCTTCTCTCTCTTATCCGCGTGTATTTCAAGCGGTCATATCTTCCACCAGTGAGGCCCTGTAAGACGCGATGAAATCAACCTCATAACGTAGAGCGTCCATAACCTCGGGATTGCGTGAAAGGTAGAGATCAATACCGCCAACAGCGAACTTTGCCGCATTGGCAATACGTCTTGCCTGACTCTCAGAGATTGACTCAAAGCTACGATTGCGAATTATCGACCTAACGGTCTCCGTGCTGATCACGGGCAACATACACACTCGCAGTACATCCGAAGGCGAGACATTGAGCGTTCCATTACTCGTTCCGCCAGAGGTGTAACAAGCACCATAGACAAAGTCATCCAGCCACTGCATACCCTCGGCATGGGCCACTTGAACGTAAGGTGCGAGCGTATTTACAAAGACTTTCGGCTTTGGCCCGCGCTTGGCCCTCACCGCATCCAAGTCAATGACGCCGATAGGGATTACGCTCGTCTCGAAGTCACCAACAACCACATGAGAATCTGGATCAAGCAGGTATAGTTCCTGTACGCCATCGGTAGAGGCTCGAGATAGTTCGTAAGCTTCTTGTGTAGGTGTGTATTGCGTGGCGATGTACTCACCGTAGATTTCTCCGGTGTCCTGATCGACTCGGAAACCATCAATATTGCTAGTGCGAAACTGTTGCGAAAGCTGCAATCGCTTACTCAATTCTATATCTCCTGTATTCAGTTCATGTCATAGGCAAATGCCTCGTGGTGTTGGGTAGGGTCAAATTTTAGGTAGCAGAAAACCACAACTGAAACGACTGCATGGGCGTTAGTGATAGAGTGGGAATTTAGACGAAACGCTAGTTAGACTTTTTATTTCCAGGACATTTCCACTCTGCCTTACGAAGAATGAAAGCCCCGCTTTTGAACATGCAAATGCTGAGGTTAACAATTTTATCAAACACAGCAGCTAGAGCCTCCTACTGACCGAATATTTCGTAGGAAGACTCCATTAGCACTGCGCAAATTAACTACACCATTAATGCTAGCGCTTTAGACGACTTTGGAAGCACAAACTGCTGGAGTTCCAAACCGCTCAATTTCTGAGAACAGCATCGAACAGCCTTTTACATGCTGGAGCGCATCTTCTCTCGTAATCTCGCTCTCTAACTTATAGTCGCAGCGAGCCCGAGTTCTCTTATATCTAACCATCAGACTAGCAAGCTTACTACCTGACTTCTTGATTGAGCGGTACCGCTCAAACAACTGCTCATGAGCTCCACCCTCCACTTTTTGGGCTGCGGGCAGAGCCAATACACCCGCCCGATGTTCAGCCGCATGGTATACAGAGTAATAGGCTCTAGAGCAGGCATTTCTAAGAATTATCTCACTTGCCGAAGCTTCAGCAATCATTTGATTTGCAGAATCGATGAACTCCTTCCTGCGTACCGACATTACACATTGCTCCCTTTCGAATCCCAGCGCACACCAAAACTAATAACTCTAGACAAATCGTCCTCAAAATTTTCGCTAAGTGCATCTGCGATGACCCAATCCATCTCTGCCCTCGCGTCCGAATCCAAGCGCACTGCAAATTCGTATGTAATTCCATATTGATCAGAATCAATCGAAAATCTAGGAACAAACCCAATTCTAGAAACGAGTGTTTTTATAACAACAGACACTCGATCCTTTAAAACCGTCTCTTTAACCTCATAGCGCTCAAGCAAAGAGCACATAAGCGGTAATTCCGCACTGGAACCAAACTGCCTCAACAACCTATCTTCTTCACAACCTAATCTGGCGAGCAATTCTTTTATGTGAAGAGCAGACCGAAACAGCCCGGCATGAACGGCCATTCCATATATATCCAGAAGAAGCCCAATATTATCTTTAGGATAATCAAAACTTAAAACATCCGAGATATAGTCAAGCCGACCATATGTTCCACCAACCATCGCACGAGTCATTAACCAATGAATTGATTTACCCCCATAAGGAAGGGAGCGATCTATCAAATCAAAAGCTTTAATCTCTTCCCCCTTAAGAGCCCAAAGAACACCTTGAGACAATAACGAAGTTTGCTCTAACCCATAAACATCTTCTATTTTACGAAGATCATTCATCAGTTGCATCCAGCTCAACTCATTAACCGGTTGGCCTTCGTTATATACTTTCATACTCATCTCATTGAGACGGGATGTAAGCTCTTGCGTGATTTTTTGGGGGGCAATAGACATTGGGGCTCTCCATAGACCGAGCGATGATAGCACAAACCACCAAATCACAACTGGAAAAAGGCACAACGCCATCATCGCTCTGCGACTTGGTATCCAACCCTCGAACGCCTGACGCAACCGCCCCTGCCCCTACAGCCAACCGAATGAGACCAGTCGCTACCGCATCTGAAACCGTCAAACGCTCGCCTTGGGTCTTGGCTGACTCGGGATCTAGAATCGCCTGAACTATCTTCTCGCGGAAAGCAAGGAATCGCTACGGTCTCTTTCTGGCGAAGGTTGATCAGTTTTTGCCCAGTAGCTCAGCGATGAACGTTACACGTCCGGTGCGCTGAACTGCCTGTCCGAGCTTCAGCTCCCGGCCGAGGCTGGCTCTTACAGTCTTGGCTAGCTTTTCTTGTCCGGCGCTATCGACCTTTACGCCCATCTTTGCGCTCAGCTTCTTCTGAAGTGCGTCTGCCTGCTTCCCGAGTTGAGTCATTTGACGTTCGGCACTTCGCATCATCGCTATGAAACGTTGCAAGCCACTTGGATCAACGTTGAACTTGAAGACGCCGATCAGTTGAGCGATCACATCTTGATGGGAACTCATTTTGTTTCACCGTAGGCGCCAAGACCATGTTTCAATTCCAAGAGCTTGGCGAATACACGATTGAATGCCACTGAGTTGTTCCCGTAGTTAGTTACAGTCGCGCTGCTGTAGTAATCGCCTCGGTTATTCTCTAGATAATCGGCGAAGACAGTTTGCACACTGCGAGAACCTGACAAGGCGAAGTAGATAGATCCATCCTGAGTTTTAACCCAACGGTAAGAGTAATCGATGTCGAATCCGTGACATTTACGAAGCCATTGACCCATTGCACAGGCGAAGAGGCGAATCTTAGGACTTGTCATGTGGGTGATGCTGTGGTGTTGCGGAGATTTTTTCAGCTCTTGTTTCGGTGTAGCTAGTTGTTCCATTAATTCTCCTCGAATGAAAGATAGACCCACGAACCAACCGGGATACCTTCGAAGTTTGCCGGTAATTGAAAACTGCTGCTCATCAATCGCGGATAAGTCTTGTTAAACGCCGTACAGGCTGTTGTGATTTCTGACTCTGAATATTTATCTGCGCTCATGAGAACTTGTAATTTACCAGTGCGACCACTTGCAGACTTATATACGACCTCCTGAGAGCCTACAGGAGACACTTTGTTGGCTTGATTATGCGTATGTAGCAACTCAGCATTAGAAGCGCTTACAGGGGCTTGTAGAGACTCTTGCAGAAGTGTATGTTTTGCGTGCCGTTGGCGTAGTAGGAGTTCAGTGCCCGATAGAGTGCTTGGATCGATTTTATTGGTCATTGTGCACCTCTCAATTCATCCAATGGCAAACTACATACGGCGCGCGCACCAGCTATGAAAGCTTCAAAGACCATAGCGTCGTATTGATCCTTTGTAAGAGAAAGCTCTTCGTCTTCGATCAAACTGGCCAACATCATTTTCAATTGCGTATCCGTTGCTGTATCAAGGCGGCTTCTCATTGTTTACCCCCAAGAGCTGCCAACACTTCGGCCTCAACGCGAGCATATTCCTCGGCCTCCTGCGCTGCCTTAGCATCTAACTCGGCCTGTTGCTTTCTGCGTTTCTCGCCAGCCAATAGCGATTCAACTTCTTTAGCCACACAAGCAGCTTTAGCATCGGCTAGCTGGGCAAGGTATGTAGCTTCTACGTCAGCCTTAATTTGAGCGATCTCTTGTTCAACCTGTGATTCTGGTTTACGCAAGGAAAGGATTACCCAATCGACTGTTGGCCCTGCAATCACTTTCGGAAGGTGAGCGATTTCCCCTGTGGGTGTATAGCCAAGTCCGATCAACCTGACATATTCATCAAGGGTATTTTGGAGACCCTGCACTTCAAACTCTTCCATAATACCGAGTTGTTCTCGGCCTTGGATATTACATTGGGGACGGGTTTTGTATTGCCCTACTTCGAAGTCTTGTAGACGCTTTAGATGCGCTGCATCTGGTTGGAACAATTGACTCATGGTATTTACCTCGTTTTTTATAGTGGATTGTGTTGCTTGTTTACGCTGTAGAGCGCGATGATGTTGCATGTAGCATCTGTGGCTACAGGTTTGCTTTGATGCTCTTTGCGTTTGCATGGGTGCGGAACAGACCACGCACGGTCTTACTACGGTTGGCATTCGGCCTCCGGTGAGAATAAGTGGTGTGAGAATAAGGAAACTCAGGTAAAACTTAGCCGGACATTGTCCGGCTATTGAATGAACTGGTCATTCCAAGGGTTACATGAGTGTTTCGAAATTAGTTGTCCATGCCGTCGAGTAGCTGACCGTAGGACTGACGGTGCGGCGGGTGACCTAAACCCACCTAACAGAGAGTTCGACCAAACCGGCCCTGTCAGCGGCTTCGAGGCGGAGAGCGATGACTCCGTGGTCTACATCCACACCGCTCGACAAGTTCACGCTTGGATCGGTGTGGGTGATTCGGAAACGACGAAACCGAACTCAGCTCGGCGGCTGGCCCGGTTAGATATTCTGGAATTTGGTTTGGTGCTGTGAGGGACGAAAAGAATGACAAAAAAACCTGTATCTCTCACTGCCTAGTTTACACTACAAACAGTTAGTTGTCAAGCAAAATCTGTGCCATCCATGAAATTAATTTCTACCGGCGGATTGCTGAGCGCCCTGCCTCCCGACCTGAATCGTCCCCAACCATTGGTTTGTTTCGAAAAGAGACATCACATTGCTATTACTTGGATCCAAGCTACGCTCTTGTTGCTTTCAGGTTGCGTATTGCAGCCTGAGCAATACCTGCCATGGGGATATGAAAATGAGCAAGTCACCAATCGGAACTACCCGCAAAACCGGCGAGAAGTCACCAGAGAGTGGCGTATGGGAAACGCAAGATACGCCTTCAACCACAGGGCCATTCGCGGAAGGCAATGTGTTTCCACCACATAACGGCAAAGCTGTTACGTGGAAGTTGATCTCCTACGCTTAAAAGCGTTGCAACATGAAAGCCTCAGCGTATGAGGCTTTTTAATTTCCCTCGCCTCATCTATGAATATCCCCGCTCTCTCTCGCGCCCCACGACCCCGCATAGGCGCCGAGACGTTCCGACTTAGATTGATGGGTGCGAAAGATGGAAAAGACGCTGTAGGAGTGCTGAGAGGGTCTGTCACGGCAGGTATTTTACGTAGAAACGCTACGTAGAATCCTAGAATGAAAAAAGCCCCGAGACCAGAGTCTACGGGGCTTTTCAATGTATGGCGGAGAGATAGGGATTCGAACCCTAGGTACCGGTGAAGGTACAACGGATTTCGAATCCGTCCCATTCGGCCACTCTGGCATCTCTCCAACGGCGCGCATCATAACAACACTTTCGTTGGTTGCGAACCCCCCAAACGAAATTTTTTCCGTGCTATCAGATGCTTGCGTCGATTAAAGCGGTACGCCCAGACGAGCGGCGACTTCTTCGTAGGCTTCGATGACGTCACCGAG
>Ga0265296_1001207_pt1 | contig 31014 bp, 29 predicted proteins | sample MunlanPumphouse1_FD_189073 | JGI IMG/M metagenome (GOLD analysis project Ga0265296, IMG submission 189073) | Groundwater microbial communities from a municipal landfill in Southern Ontario, Canada - Pumphouse #1 | ecosystem: Environmental > Aquatic > Deep subsurface > Groundwater | place... | reverse complement strand
TGCCGGATTAGTGAGTCCAATACCAAAGTTACCGGTATTAATGAACGAGTTATCTCCAGCTGTACCAGCCAAGTGGACCGTAGCTGAGGCTGTAGCAGCATTTCCTAGATTGACGGCGTCGGTGATACTGGTTGGGTAGAGAACACCTGCACTCCAACTCCAACCTTGATTGGCACCAACAAGGCCAGACTGAGCAATCCACTCAACACCTGTACCGGTAGAGGAGAGAATCTGTCCTGATGTACCGGCATTACCGTTGTCCCTTAAAGCTCCGGTAAGATTGATATCGCCAGTAATGTCTAGTTTGTAGGCTGGATTAGTGAGACCAATACCGACGTTGCCAGTGCCGGAGAAGGCGAGATTAAAACCGCCGAGAGGAACGTCGGTGTTGGCGGTTAGAGTACCACCAAGTTTGACGGCGTTGACGGTACGAGTAAGTCCGTTGGAGAAAGTCAGGGGAAATTCATAGTCGGTACCTCCAGAAGCAATACTAAGTCTTCCCGTAGTCACATCGGCTTTAACAAGACCTCCAGCAGCAAGAGAGGAGAAGTCAATGTTACCCGAGGAGACAATACCGGTAAAACCGGAAGCGGCACCTAGTGTGGAGATATCCCAACTGGTAGAGTTAACAGCAACGGTGTTTGCACCACCGCCAATGGTAATAGCTCCTGTCGAAGTGCCGGTATTAATGTTGGTCGTGAAGTTTGAGGAGTCGTTGAGACTTATGTTGCCATCTGAAGTGGTTACACTACCCACAACTGTTAATTTGGAACCTGGATTAGTAAGGCCAATACCAAAGTTACCAGTATTAATGAACGAGTTATCTCCAGCTGTACCAGCCAGATGTACCGTGGCAGAAGCGGTAGCAGCATTTCCTAGATTGACGGCGTCGGTAATGGAAAAGGGAAAGATGACACCAGTATTCCAGTTCCAGGGACTGGCAGTACCACTTGTTGGAGCGTTGATCCATTCAACTCCGGTGCCTGTGGTAGAGAGTATTTGACCGGCAGTTCCAGTACTACCATTGTCCCTTAGAGCTCCAGTGAGATTGATATCTCCCGTAACATCCAGTTTGTAGGCTGGATTAGTAAGACCGATACCAAAGTTACCAGTATTAATGAACGAGTTTTCTCCTGATGTGCCGGCTAGATGGACTAGAGCGGATCCAGTAGCAATGGCACCAATATTGACAGAGTCAGTAATGTTTAAAGGAGCCAGTGATCCGGAAGTTCTTTGCCAGAGATTTCCGGAAGAGGCGGAGATATCGATACAGGTAAGGGTGTCACCTACAGCCTGAACGGCTTGGCCAGCAGGACAGGCAGAAGGATAGTTTTGAAGTTTGGTCCAGTCGAGCTCACTGATCTCGGCGTTATTAATTTCTCCATTAGGGAGGGAGACGGTACCTGAAGACACTGTTAGCCCAGTGAGACCGGTAAGGGTGCCAGTAGCCGTAAGATTACCGTTTCCGGCAATGGTGAATTTGGTTGTGCCTGAGGATGAGGCGGTAAAGATGTCTCCGGTACCATTTTGGTTGACGATTAGACCGGCGTTGGCAAGAGTGGCGGAAGTGTTGATAGCTGTTTGACCATTGGCGGCGACATAAAAACGATCGGTTTCGGTAGATCCTGCGGTAAGGGAGAGAAGCCTACCGGTTGCGGTGTTGTTGCCAATATAGCCGGAGATGAGGGCACCGGAAGTAAGATTGGCGTTTTCAATTCGTAAAAAATCGGTATTAGTTGTACCGCCAAGCATTTGAATTTGACCACCACCTAAAGCATCCGGCTGAAGAATAATGTCACCACCGGAGTTGGCAGTGGTAGTAAGAGTAAGAGCTTGACCATTTAAAGTGAATGTGCCAGAGGTGGAGTTTATTGCCGGAGAAGTGGCGGCAATATTAATATCGCCATTGTTGTCGACAATGGGAACGGTGTTGACAGTAGCGGAAGCGGAAGCGGGATACCCCTGGAGGGTTTCGGAGTTTAGGGCGTAACCGACGGTAGCAATTTGCTGACGGGGGGTAAGGGTCTCCGCTCCGACGATAACTTCCAGGAAGACGTCACGATTTTCTGTGAAAACAGTGTTGGGAATTTCGGCGCCACAAGTACCATTACCAATTAAAGTATTAAAGATACCATTTGGGTCGGGAACAATGGGACAAGTTCCAGAAGTATAGAGTTGGGTGCCAGCAGTTAGATCGTTCCAAAGTTTGAAGGTGACGTTGACGGAGGTAGTGATAGGAGTTCCGGAAGAGTCGGTCAGGCGGCCTTGGAAGGAAAGTTGGCGTTTGGGGATTGTAGGTAAGGCGGCAGAACTGGGTGAGGCCTGTTTGATTATCTGGTTATATCCGAAAATGGCCATAGCGGAGGTAGCCAGAACCAAGATAGCGAGGTGGAGATATGGTGTGAAGGGCAGAGAGTTGTATTTTTGATACAAAATGCCAAGGCGGCTTTTTGAACCCTTTTGGGAACCCTTGTTCTTGGATGAAGAAAATCTTTCGAACCAGGAGAGGGGAAGCAGTCGAGGTGTTTCGCGTTTGTACTCAAACGGATTGGTAGGGATGTATTTTTGAAGAAAGCAGTATTTGGTGAACTGTTTTATTGATGATTGACGACGATTTATGACAGATGTACTTGTATGACTGAGTTTGAGATAGGTTACGTAGGTGTTTAGATGACTTTCACTCAAGATATTTTCTAAATTTTGGTCGAGAAAAGGAGTCTCGTTAGCACTCCAAGCAAAGAAATGATTAAGGTCGGAAACGTAGTTTTTAATTGTAGAGTGGGTCTTTTTTTCTTTAACTAGAAATATTTTAAAATGAGCGAGAATTTTTTTAATTGTCGGTAAGGATCCATCATCGTCTTGTGGGAGATTATTTGGGGAAGAGGAGGCTCCAGAAACTAAGCCATATTTGGCTTCGAGGAAGGTAGAAAAGCGTCTAATTGAGGCTAAACGACGGTTAATAGTGTTCTGAGGAGTCATACTTCTCTTCTGATCCAGGAGGTAAGAATTGAGATAGTTTGAAATACTTTGAAATATTTCTTGGACAGTTGGAGGATTATCTTGAGGGGAGATAGAAGCAGAGTATGAAAAGAAATGACGAAGATCGGAAAGATAATTTTTGATAGATACAGCAGAAAGCCCAGCCTCAGACAAGAACCCCGAGAAGAGTGTTTGGAGTTCTAGTTGATTAGGCAGGGAAGTCATTTATTTTGTGGCTATTACCAGAAGAAAAATAACAGGGAGAACAAAGATAATTCCCGCAGTCAAAATCTCGGTCAGAGAGACCTTTGAACTGACGGAGTTACTATCCCAGTTCTCTTGAGAGTAGTCGTTTATTAACATTTTAAAAGAGGTTGTTGATAACTAGTATTTAGGTTCACATTAGACGATATTAGACGTCTATATACTAATATAATAAGGGAAGAGAGGGAAGTCAAGCCGAGGAGTGAGGGATGAGTGAAGAACCGGTGAGACTCGAAAGACTGCGCGGTAAATATGAGAAGAAGCGGGTAATGAGGAAACCTAATTGATACTAGCCAATTTATTACCGCAAATGTGTGCGTTTATATATTTTCATATGCGTTAATTAAAGCTATTTATATATTATTATATGCGGATATATGTAATAGGCACAATTTTACACAACTGTGCTGATATGATGTTTATAGCACGATAATGATATCATGTGATATTGTCTGCGGAAATTGATGATATAGTTCATCCTCAAACCTGAGAGTGCCAAACAAACCCGAAGTCGAAGTATGTGAACATGGAACAATTATTTGGAGAGCTTGGGATAGAGATATTCGGAGTATGTGAGTTGAATGGAAAGATAAAGGTAGATAAAGAAGAAGTAGTTTTGCTGTGTGATAAAAGCAATGGCTGATGTGATACAGGCAATAATGAGAGGCAGTGAACGAAGATTCAATGAGAGCTTTCGGAGACGATTTGGATGGATTTTAGGGTCTTTCGGGAGTGGAAAAAGACAGGTAAGGGGAAGAATTGAACCATTGATGATAGTGTTTTTCCAGTAACGGTTGGTGGCGGTAATTTTTACAAATATTTTTGGGAGTAATGGAGAGGCAAGACGATAGAAACCTTTGACGTCTGAGATTTTTGTCTGCCATGATGAGTCCAGTTTTTCCGGGTCATACATATCAAGAGTAGCGAAGGGAACCGTTTGATACTCTTTTTTACCAAAAAAGGGGAAGAGTAAAACGAAGATAAAACGGAAGATCAATAAGAGTCGAATTTTGGCGCCATATATAGTCATGAGTAGGTGAAGTGGTAACCCCAGAACTAAAAGAAGCATGAACCAGATATAGGAGGTAATTAGTGGGGGTTTGGGAACCAAAGTGGGGTTGAGAGGAGGCGTGGGTGAGACGGGTGGAACGGGAGTAAATGGGGTAGAAATTATTTCTACTTCCGGGGTGATCATGGGGGTTACTTCCGGAGAAACGGGCGTTGTTGGTACGGGGGTGACGATGGCTGAGGGTGTTGGAGAAACTATGCCGTAGGCAAGATAGAACTCAGGAAAGATGGTGGAGTTACCACCGGCATCGGTTGCGGAGAGGTAAACAGTGTAGACAAGACCACGAATGAGTCCATAAAACCGGTGTTGCCAGTTTCCTGTAGGGTAGTTTCCTTGATATACCTGATTAGTACAATTAAGTATATTTTGTGGACACATCAGTATAATCTGCATGTTAGCATATGGTTCAACCGAGCCGGTGAGGAGAGGATTGGCAGTTGTTATAGTGAGATCTCTTTGGTTGATATCGGGAATGGTGGTAGGGTTTGTAGTGCTCCAGTTAAGGGTTTGACGATCGACCTTTTTGAGGGTGATGAAGGGGCTGATTGAGTCGATATAAAAAGTTCTGGTTTCGGAGGAAGCGCTAGTACCGGCGTTAGTGTAGGCGACGACTTTCCAGGTGTGATATCCTTGGGCAAAATCAAAATTAGTTTCAAGGTAAAAAGTGTCATTATCGCGTCTTACGGTGTAGTAGTAATAAACCTGAGAGGTAATACTGTCGCTAACCGAAGCGGCAAATACTTGACCATCCAGATAGACGTCATAGTGGTGTAGAGGAGTGGTGGGCAAAGGAGATGGACGTTTCCAAACAAGAGCTTCTCGGGTATTGTTGGTGGTGGAGTTGTCGTTGGGAGAAATGAGGATGGGAGGGTTGAATACCTGAGAGATTATTTCAGCAGTTACTACTGCAGAGCCTGTAGCGCTTGGATCTATGGCGAAAGCAGATTTACCAGAGATGAGCAGCAGGGTGACAGAAAGTAAAAGTTTGGTGGCAGTTCTCCTCACTAATCCAGTATATCTCTCTTAAAAACTTTCGGTATTTTGAAGCTCTTCTTTCAGTGCTTGAACTTCTTTTTCAAGTTCGGACTGGTGTTTCTTACTACGTTTGTTGAGGATAATGATGATAGTTAGGATAGAGACGAGAACAATAAGGGTGTAGATTACCAAACGGATGGGGAAGAGCCAAAAGAAAAGGGTGGCGGTCATGAGAGAACCGGTGGTGCCATAAGTAAGATTTAAGTCGGCTTTGTAGCGTCCCCAACCCCATTTTTGATTCCAGATTGCAGTGAAGTCTCTTTGTGTTTCAGGGAAAATATTACCAGCGTCGACTTTGACTTCGGCGACCTTGGAATTAAGAGGATCGCTGATAGTGATAGTCCCTTTAGGGTTGACATGAATGTCAGATAAACTTTCGATCGAGCCGGTGAATTCAACGGGTCCTTTTTCTATAAATTTAGGAACAGAAAACTTGGTGATACTGGCCTTTTCGGTTACAGGTCCACTAACGGTGACATAGATAAGGGTACCGACACGTGAGGTGATGACGTTACCGGTTTGCTTAAGGTCACCAGCTTTGGCCTCTGCGTTTGGAGTGTAGGTGATCATGGCGTAGTGGCCACCGGGGAGAGCTGTCATGGGGATTTTGATATTGATATTGATTATTTGTATACCTCCGGCATCAACGGGAATGTTTTTGGGTGCTGTAATCCAGTTAGCAAGGGACCAGCGATTACTGAGTTTGGTGGTGATGGGAAGGGGGGTTCCTTTGCTGTCGGCGACGATGAAGTCTTCGACGGAAACGGTAAAGTTTTCGGTACTGGCGGAGTCGTTACGAAGTTTTAAAGTAGCGGTTAGTGTCTGTCCAGGGTCGCCTCGGAGTTCAACTTTGGGAGGAATCGCAGTCATAATCATTTGGGCATCGACATGAGGTGCAAATGACAGAACGACGAATAAAGAGGAAATAACAATGAGGAGGATTTTGGTTTTGTTCATTTGGGTAGGATGGACCTGTTTATGTTTTAGAACGAGGCGGTAGCAGTGTAAGTAATTTGGTTTTCATAGTTTCCTGCAGGCTGGGTGGCATCGACAGAGAGTTTGTAACAAACATGTGCCTGCTGACTGCTGGCAATAGTGGTATTGGACATTATTTGGAAGGGAGATTCAAGGTCTGCCAGACTGGGGAAGTGCTGATAATTGGGGGCAGTAGGGGCGATTGTAGGGGCGTTGGCGACGACAGCCAGGGTATAGCCAAAACCAGCATTGTTGGCGGCCGTTGCCCAGGTGTCCGGAGTGTCGAAGTCACATAAATTATTATCGCAAGTGGTGTCCGGGATGTACGAGGGTGAAGTAGCCAGGTTACTGAGTCGAGAATTTTCGATTGCGGTAACGACATAACCACTAACAGCATTGGTGGAGACGGTGAGAAGTTGAGCCGCGGCTTTGAAGGTATCAAGAGCCATCACACCAAAAGGTACAGAAGCATTGGTGGTGGTTACGTCTGTAGTTAGACTGCAAGCAGATGCGCCAGAGTTGACACCCTCAATCTTGAAAGTAATACTGGGGTCGACGGTTGCGGTAACACGGACAGACTCAATGACGGCCACTTTACCGGTGACATCATCGGTCGGGGTAGCGCTGTTTGGATTGGAAGTGTTAGTGAAATTTTGGATTTTGAAAGTGTAGGCGTCGGCGGTGTTGGCGACTCTTGAAGCTGAAGGGGCGGGGGCAATAATGTTGGCGGAGCCGGCGGTATTTCCAATAGAGAGAGTAATATTGGTTCCGATTCCTCCGGCACCAATATAGTGATATTCAAAACAGTGATAGTTTGCCGGGGAAGTACAGCCCGTACCACCAGATGCGGTAGCGACACCTGTCGAAAAAGTATAACCGGTGGTGTTGGTGCCGGCTGCTGCTGGAGTAGTGTTAAAGTCAAAACCGGTAATGTCAGGAATACCGTTGTTGGCGGTCGCTGGAGTTGAGTCGGCTGGAATCAAGACTCGGAAAAATCCAGCAGGGACCGCAGAAGCGGTTTTAAAAGTAATGACATGTTGAGGAAGAGATTTAAAATAGATGACATCAGTATCGTCAGCATCACCGGCAGCGAGGACGGTAGTGGTGGTGAATTCGTCGTCATCGATGATAGAGGCGATGGTGTAAGAGTTTGTGCCACCGATAATGAGTGAGTCACCGGGTTTGAGTCCGGCGGTAGAGATAGAGGTAAAGACGGTTGCGGCAGTGGTATAGATCCAGACATGGGTACTACCGGCTATAGTTGGGGACTTAACACGTCCAGAAAAAGACATGCGAGAACTTTGGAGAGTATCTTTAGCCACGGTAAGGTTGGCGGCGAAAGAAAAAGAAGGATAAAGGAATGAAGATATCAGGACCAGTGTCAACGCAAAAACACACTGCAGGACGTGTCTATTTTTCATAATCTGAGTTAAATATGTCATTGATATCGATATGTGTCAAGTAGATTTTTCCGGTGTTTTTGAGGTAATTTTTATTATGGAAATGATGATAAGCAGAGAGATGAGAAGACCAAGACTAAGTTTGAGCGGAAAAAAAATAATATCAATGGTACTAGTGGTATTGGAGTTATCGGTTTTGATTTCCAGTGACAGTTGATGGGGGCCGATGTTACCAAGAGATGGAGAGAACTCAAAAGTGTCACCATTGGTGTTTAAAAGTTGTCTTTGAGATTTGGCGATGATATTTACTGGGAGAATACCTTCGAGATAAACAGGCTTGTTTTTTCCGGAAACGACTCGAAAGACACCTTTTGTTTCGGCGGCGAAATTGCCTTCGTTGGTTACGGTAGCGGTAAATTTGAGTGGAGTGATGCTGTCTGCGAAGTAAAGGTTACCGATTCTTATTACCGCACCTTTGGCTGGGTAGAAACCTTCAATTCTGAGTATAGTATCCGGGTATGCTTGGGAACTGATAGTAATCAGGAGATTGGAACCAATGGTGGCTCGTAGTGCAGAACCCTGGAAGGTCTGATCAAGGGAGTTTTCGTAAGTAGAGACGATTAGGGTGACGTAAATATCTTTTAAGGGGGCTGTTTCGGGAACAGAAAGACTAAGAATTAATTGTTCTGAAGATCCGGCAGGAATAGAGAAAGGCTTATTAAATTTTATTTCGGAGTTGGCTAGGCTAAAGTAACTTAACCAAGGGGCGGTAGTCTTGGGGTTAAGGACTGGGTTGCCGAAGTTGTCCGATTCGGTAAAGGGAACAATGGCAGCGACTAAAGTTTTATCATTATTACTGAGGTTTTCTATTTTATAAACCTGAGTAATTGATTTTCCGGGTTTGATATGAACGCGAAGAAGGGGTGGAGAGATGGACATACCATAGTTGGCGGCAGAAACATGTTTGGGTAGCAAAATAGCAAAGGTAATTAAACAAAGTGTGGTGATGAAGATTTTTTTGGTCATTTAAAAAGCAGGAATAGCGATGAATTGAATGGCATTTTGATAAGTGCCGGCTGCCTGTGAACCACTAATATTAATTTTGTAGGTGACTGTGGCGGCTGAGGAAGTAGCAACACCGCCTTTAGACATAACAATGGCTGGTTGGTCGATGTTTTCGACTGGAAAAGGACGATAGTAGGTGGAGTTTATGAAGTCGGCAGTATTGACGTCGACCCCGGACATGTTGTAGCCAAAGCCAAAACGGGTATTATCGCTCCAAACATTAGCATCTGTCTGCAAACAGGGTGTTGCCAGATCACAGGAAGTATCGGGAATGGTGGTAATGCCATCACTTCTTCGGAGAGGATGATCCTCGATGGCCTTGACGGCGTAGCCAAAAGCACTACCCGTTGTGATAGTAAGGGTGTTGGACAGGAGGCTGGGAATGCCGGGAACGAGACTACCGAAGTTGATATCAAGATCTGAGATCTTGAAGGAGAAAGGGATGAGGGTATTAATGTATTGGAAACCGGTGAGAATGACATATCCGGCGGAGTTGAATTGACCTTGAAAGGTTTGACCAACAGTATCGGTAAGCTTGTAAGTAGTTGAGGACTTGGCACCACCAGTAATGTTGATGGTACTCATTTGAATTTCAAAAGTAGGTGATTTAAGGTCGTCCGCGTAGACTAGGGAAGTTTCAAATATTGTGAAAAATATTGAGAAAAAAATTAGGGTTATAAGGTATATCACTTTCATTTTGGAGTCTAATTGGAAGTTTTGGATTATTATTGGTGAGATTTTTAGGAGTGGGTTGTCTAATATTGATGTAGTTCTTTACTATTGGTGGTTTAGGAGTGATATAGTTTGCTTTTGTGCTTGAGAGGGGGAAGTTTACCCGAAGTAATTAGATAATTATTTGATTTATAATTCTATCTTATCGGATGAGTCTATAATGGACTTTTCTAGAGTCCCGGTAGAGGTATAAAGACTGATTAAATCTTTTTGAATAGTTTTGAGTTTTTCAATAAACAACGTGGAAATAACGATGTTTTGGCCTTTGGAGTTGAGATAAATAACAATGTCGGTGAGAGAATTGAGAATGGTTGCAAGGGATGGTTTAGCCGTGGTTGCTATCCAAAGAAGGCTATCGGTTTCTTCGTCCTTTATAGTTTCTTTTAGGAAGGAGATTTTACCTTCGGACTGGAGGTATTTGAGGTAACCATCACCAAAAATTATAGCTAGGGGGGTCATAAGAATGAGGGAGACAATATTGATGATCATAATTGATGACAGGTTGGAGAAGTTTGTCCAGAAAAAGAGGGAAACAAGGAGAAATGAAGCTATTGCTGCCTGGTAAGGGTCAAATAAAAGGGCAACGACAAAGAGAAGAAAAAATAAAACAAAGAAAATGGGAGAGTTGATGCCGCCAGAGGAAAAGATTAGTAGGAGAACCACTGAAATAAGTACGACGGTTTCTAACATTAAGGTACTGCTGACTCTTCGAAAAAGATATTTGGAGCCGAAATAGAGCAGTATAAGGGCTCCGGTAAGCTGAAGATTGTAGGAGTTGAGAACTGGAGACTGGGTCCAGAAAAAAATAAAGAAAATAGCCGTAGATAAGATGAAGGTACGCACCAATTTCATAGACATACTCTAATAATACCAGTAATTTAACAACTCAATGAATCGAGGTGGATCCTAGATATTACTGCGGAAATAGCAAAATTAGGTTGCGGAGATTAGTGATATATATTGTTACTAAATTAGCAATTAATTGTAAAATGTGCTTATATGTTTGTGCCTATATTTTTTAAGTAATCAAATTAATATAAAATATACTGCTCTGTGGTTACGGAAAAATATTTGCGGAAATTGATGAAATAACGAGAGGAAATTTATTTAAAGTGGTATATTTTAATTGTGCAATTGATAACTTTAAAGAAATTCCTTAAAAAAACTAATGGTCTAGATCGGTTTTTGTTTATTATTATCCTGATAGGTGCCATCATCGCCATCGTAAGCCTTTTTAGAGGTATTCTAATGGATGCTCCTGTTCAAGTTGAGTATTTAGCCGGCGGTAATTTGGAGAGCAGTGAACCAAATTCTAAAATTTTTGTTGACATAGAGGGGGCTGTAATTAAACAGGGTGTTTATGAACTTTCTGAGGGGTCTAGAATAAAAGACGTTTTAATAATGGCCGGTGGATTTACTGATAAGGCGGACAGAGATTTTAGTGAAAAAAATATTAATATGGCCGAGTTGTTAAAAGACGGACAGAAGATTTACATTCCGTACGCCCAAGATACCAATACCCAGCAGGGGTATTCTGAGGCTAGTACAGCTAATAAAAAGATTAGTATTAACAGTGCTTCTGTTGCAGAATTAGATACCCTGTGGGGTATAGGTAGTACTAGGGCAGAATCTATTGTGAAAAATAGACCTTATCAAAGTATTGATGAATTGGTTACTAAGGGAGTTCTGACTAAGTCGCTAGTAGATAGAAATAGAGATCTGTTATCCGTCTACTAGTATGAAATGGAGACTTATTTTTCTTTTATTAATTTTAGTATTTCGATTTTCTCTAGGCTTCGCTGAGTCGAGTAAATATCAGCAAAATTCACGAATTAAAGTTACGGGAAATATAGACAATATATATCAATATAGTACAGAATGTGTCATTGTCGTAGGAAGATTTTGGATTAATTACCGAAACGGGTGTTCTTTTTCACGACAGGTGAGGGTGCAGATAATTGGCACAATTGATAGCAAAGTGACAGATAGATTTTTGGGGAGATTATGGCTTGATAGGGCGAAATTATCTGTTTTACCAGACAAGTTAAAAACTGCTCCTTCGACGAGTGCTTTCTCGGTAACTGTTGAGGCTGTTCGTGAAAATATTGTAAATGTATACAGAAGATTTTTACCTGAGCCTGAGTCAGGCTTGGTTGCGGGAATTATTTTAGGATATAAAAAAGATATAGGGCGGGAGATGTATGATTTGATGGTTAAGAGCGGAACAGTACATATCGCCGTAGCTTCGGGGTACAACATAATGTTGGTTGGGGGTACGGTGCTTTCTGCATGTTTCTGGTTGATGAGGCGAAAGTGGGCGAGTGTCGTGGCTGTTTTGGCGATGTTATTTTATGCTTTGGAAGCCGGTGGTGAACCACCGGTAATTCGGGCGGTAATTATGGCCGGGGTGGTGTTTTGGGCAGCAGTTGTGGGCAGAAAGGCAGTTTCTTGGTGGATATTGCTAGTGACGGGGTGGCTAATGATTTTGGTGGAGCCACTGCTACTGGTAAGTGTAAGCTTTCAGTTGTCTATGGCAGCCAGTGTGGGTTTGATGGTGGTGGAGCCAACGATTAGCAGTAGATTTAGTAATGGCCATGAAAAACTGATGGAGGTGCTGGGAGGATCGGGATTGTTGACGTCCATTTCGACAATGATAATGACGGCGCCGATTATTTGGTGGCATTTTGGAAGAATGAGTTTGATTGGTATATTAAGTAATATTTTGATATTACCTTTGGTACCGATTTTGATGATTACCGGAGCGGCGATGCAAGTACTGCCCGGGGTGTTTTCTTATCCCACTTATGCGATTGCACACTGGATGGTAGAGGTGATTCGCTTTTTTGGCATGTAAGATGAAAAGTGTGAACTGGAAAAGAGGAGTAGTGGTTATTATGTTGTTAGGCTTGATTTGGCTTTGGCAGCAGTGGCCAGACGGGAAGTTGCGGGTAGTTTTTTGTGATGTGGGGCAGGGGGATGCGTCGCTTGTTGTTTGGGGTTCATTTCAGGCATTGATTGATACTGGTCCGAGCGAGCGGAAACTGTTTGCTTGTTTGGGAAAAGAAATTCCCTTTTGGGATAGACGAATTGATTTGGTATTTATTAGTCATCCTCAGGTGGATCATGACGGGGCATTGAAAGGGTTACTAACCCGATACAAAATTGGAAAAGTGGTGGAGAAAGCAGGTAATAATGATAGGTATAGATATAAAGATTTATATTTTGATATATTACTTGGAGGTCAAACCAGTAACGGTGGAGAAAAAGTAAGTGGTAGTGATGAAAATGAGGACTCGATGGTAGTGTATTTGAGATACTTTGGTTTTTCGGCTTTGTTCACGGCAGATATTGGAGAGAAGACGGAACTGGCACTACTGGATAAGGGAGTGCTAAAAAAGACAAGTGTATTAAAGGTGCCCCACCATGGGTCTAAATTCAGTTCATCGATTTCCTTTTTAGAAAGGTTGAGCCCAAAATTGGCCATAATCTCGGTAGGGGCCGGGAACAGCTATGGTCATCCCAATGGTGACACTTTGATACGTTTGGATCAGGTAAAAGCAAAAGTACTAAGAACCGATCTTCAAGGTAATGTAGGCGTGATTTATGATGCCGGCGAGATACAAGTTTTCACAGAGAGATGAGCGAGATCTTGATGTTTAGCAAAATATCTACTACCATGGAAGTGGATGTTAAGAACATCCTAGTTGGCTAGTTGCCTTGATTGAAAAGTGACTTGTAGACGTACAAGAGTTAACTCTCAATAGCCCTGATCAGGTTGCAACGGCTAAATAAGTTTGTTTGCACATTGCAGGTGTTCGTGTTCGCGTAAGGCCACGTTTGTATCTGCTGCTGGTGATTGTTGTTCGTGTTCGTAAAGAGACAAGGGGCGAGGTTTTTACCAAGCCCCTTTTCTTTGCCTATCGAGACGATTTTAGTCTACAATTGAGCCATGAGATTTTCACCAAAAATATATAAACTAGGAAAACTACGAGTGGTGCTAGTGCCCGAAGAGAGGGAGTCGGTGACGGTGCGAGTGATGATTGGCACCGGTTCCCGTGAAGAGACCGACAAGGAGGCGGGGAGTGCTCACTTTTTGGAACACTTTGTTTTTAAAGGTACGCGGAAATTTCCCCGAATGTTTGATATTAATGAGGCAGTCGAAAAAGTAGGAGGTGCTTTTAATGCTTATACCGGTCAGAACGAGATGGGTTTTTGGGTGAAGATGGACAAAGGTCATGTGGCTTTGGCTACCGAGATTGTGGGTCAGGTGGTTACGGAGCCTGTTTTGCCTAAGGAGCATTTTAATAAAGAAAGAGGCACAATTCTGGAAGAACTCCATATGTACGAGGATAGGCCAAACAGTAAAGCTGCCGAGGAGTGCGAAAAATTGCTGTACGGTAAGACCAATATGGGGAGACCGATTATCGGAACGGTGGAGAGTTTGGAGGCGATGACGGTTGAAGAACTGCGAAAATATTTTGAGAAATGGTTTGTGGCCGAAAATATTGTTCTTGGAGTGGTAGGTGAGTACGGATCCGATGAATCAATGTTGGAGCTAATCAAGAAAGAGTTTAGCCTACTTATCGGTGATACCAGGACACTGTCTGAGAAAGATAAATTTTCCTGGAATACTCAGAAAAAACCAAGAATAAAGCTAGTCAGCCGTAAAGTGGAGCAGGCGGCAGTTTATGTGGCATTTAGAGGCATTAAGATGACCGATGAGAGGCGTTTCACCTTGGAACTATTGAACATTATCTATGGTGATGGTTGGATGTCCCGTTTGATGCGTGAAGTTCGTGAGGAGAGGGGTTGGGCTTATGCCATCGGCTCCGGAGTAGAAGAATTTTCGGATGCCGGGAGTGTGATGGTCGGAGCGGGGTTACCAAAGAATAAATTGAATGAGGCGGTGGAACTGATCACTGAGATAAGTGTTGGTTTAGCCGGAGGAAATGTCTGGGCGGTAAAGGATGAAGAACTGGAAATGGCCAAAGACTGTTTCCGTGGCCGTTTGGCATTGGCTTTCGACAAACCCGAAGAAGTGCTAGGTTCGGCACTGGAAGACACTCTTTTTAGAGAAAAAATATATAGTCCGGAGGAAATAATCGAAAAAATTGAAAATGTAAGAATGGAAGATGTGCGCAGTTTGGCAGCGGAAATCTTCAGAAAAGAAAATATGTCAATTGCTGTTGTGGGGGATTATGAGAAACTAGATTTTAAAATTTAATGGTAAAAAGCCCCGCATGAGCGGGGCTTTATGAGAACTATCAAGAGGTTAGTTCGGTGGCAAAAGTGAGGGGAAATTTTATATAAAGAGGTTGGAAGTAGTTGCCTGGGCGGCGAAGCAGTTCCAGCTGGAGTAGTTTCCCCAAACCATCGAAGATACAGCGTTGACGGATTGGTGCCTCCTGACTTCGACGGTTGGTGGTGGTGTGGAGCACGCAGTTGGTTTTTAAAACAGTATGGTCAGGAAGAACAATGGCTGTGATCGCATACTTGAAAACGGAAGCTTGGTAGGTTTTTCCACTATGCGTGAATTCAACTGTAACTAGTTCTGTGCTTTTCAAGGTGTACCTCCATTAAGAAAGATATTCGGATTATACACCTCGCCAAGGGGAAAAATATAGATATGAAATGGGTTGGGGGAGAAAATAATTTTATCGGTTCTAGCGAACCAAATATATTCCAAAAAAGGAAATCAGAAAGAGACATGCCCCCCCACAGTATTGATGAGCTTACAAAGAAGGTTTCTTAGGGCGTTTTTCTTCTTGGGCTTTGAGACTTTGGCAGATGGGGCAGTATGAAGGAGCGGGTTTGTTTTCTCTAGTGTTTTTTTGTTGCTCGTACTCAGAATAAACAAAAGGGCTAAGGCAGTTTTGGCAAGTAAGAATTTTATCAGGCATGATTTTATGATTTACTAACTGTGGACCTGGGGGGAATTGAACCCCCATCTTGGCAATGCGAATGCCATGTTCTACCGTTGTACTACAGGCCCGGTAGATGTATTTTATCAATAATATGTTCGATTTTACTTTGTCTTTCACATAGAGTTGTTCTATGGTACAGTTAATTATGAATAATTATTCTGCTAAAGATGTTGAAGATGCCAAAGAACTTCGTCTGAAGGGAAAAACATATAGTGAGATAAGCAAGGAGTTGAATAAAATTATTCCTAAAAGTACATTTTCGTATTGGTTTAAGGGATTGGTTCTTTCTCCTGATGTTCAAGATAAGCTATCAGACAATATCGCAAAAAAGTTAATAGTTGCGCGGGTTAAGGCAGTAGAAGCTAATAAGGAAATTCGAAACAAATTCAGGAATTCTATAAATGAAGTAAATTTACCGTTGAGCAAACGGATTATTGATCCAACTATCGCTAAGATTGCTTTGGCGATGTTGTGTTTAGGTGAGGCTTCAAAATCAACATCGAGGTCAGGATTTTATCTCGGAAATTCCGACCAGAGAATTATTGTACTATTCATGAAATTGCTTAGATTATGTTTTCCAATAAATGAATCAAAGTTTCGATTTACGATTCAGTGCCGTGCTGATCAAGCTATAGATGATCTTGAAAAGTACTGGAGAAGAGTGGTTGGAGTGGCTGAAGGTCAGTTTTATAAACCTAGAATTGACCCGAGAACAATAGGAAAACCGACTAAGAATTCAGACTATAAAGGTGTTTTGCGAGTTGATTATATTGATAAAAAAATTCAACTGGAGCTGGAATCTCTGGCTAATTTGATTTATAATCAAGCAGTTAGTTTATAAGGGCCCTTAGCTCATCTGGTTAGAGCGCTACTATGGCATAGTAGAGGTGATCGGTTCGATCCCGATAGGGTCCACAAACGATAAAAAAACCGCCCGAAAGGCGGTTGGTGTTTATTCTTCCAGAGTAAAAGTGTAGTAGCAGACGTCATCTTCATCGTTACCATATTGAGTGAACAGTACCTGGTTTGGCTTGAATTCGATGAGAGCAGTGTTGAAAGGAAATAAGCTTTCTGAGTTTTCGGGGACTTCGTCAATACTCGTTAATATATTAAACGTGAGATCAATAGTCCGAAATTCCAGTACGGTCATTCGAGTCCAAGTCTCTTTCTCATGATGGACTAGTTCGTCCGCTTCATCGCTTAGTATCAGAAATTGGCCTATGTAGATCTTCGGTTTGGATTTTTGGTACTCCTTTTTTATTTCGACAGTGAACTTCTTGTCTTTGAGTAATTTCAGTATAAGCTTGCTTACTTCCGAGATGTTCTTGGTGGTCAGCATACCTTTCCAATTAAGGTCAAAAACGGTGTTTGGTTCCACGATAACTCCTTTTCTAAAAGTGCGTTTTAGGTACGGGGATTATAGCAACCAATATACTATGAGCCAACTTACTGCGAAATAGTTCCCGACTGGGTGGCGGCCGGAGCAGGGGCGAGTTTTTCCAGAGCTTTGATCTCTTCTTGAATGGTAGTGATGTTTTCTCCCTTTGGATCGGTGTACTGGAGACCGGCTTGGGCGTACCGGAGTGCTTTGGCATACTCCTTTTTGGTTTTGTAAATACTGGAAAGATTGAAGTAGGGTACATCCCAGTTTTGTTTGAGTTCGTTGGCACGATCGATGAATTTAATGGCTTGATCGGTATCACCAAGATTGTAGAAGAGAATACCAAGCTGAAGATAAAGTGCGGGATTGGTTGGGTCAATCGAGGCGGCTTGAAGCCCGTGAGAAATTGCCATGTCGGCAGAGCCTTCGGCGTAGGGAATGAGTGTTCTGTAAACAGAGAAAAGATTTTCCCAGACGGTGACGTTTATCGGATCCAATTTGGCCGAAGTTTTTCCGGCATCAAGGGAGCGTTGGGCAAAGTCGGTACCAGCCTTTTTTTCTTCATCGGTGGATTTTTCTTTGGAAAGATAGGTGTTGGCTATGGAGAGATAGATCTGAGAGAGTTTTTGGGGATAGTAGGGGTTGTAGACATCCAATTGAGCTGCTCTTTGGAATTTTAAGTATGAGTTATAGGGATCTGTTTGAAGGGTATCGATCGCTTCTTTGTAGGCGGTTGAAGCAAGATACATCTTGCCGGCAAAGAACCAGTATGACGAAAGTAGGGCGACAGCGATAAAGGTAATTATCCAAGGTAGGAAAGAAGAGGTAATGGTTGATTTGGCTGTTTCCGGGAGGTCGTGATAGGCGGGAGAGGCAGACGAGGCGGCCGAAAGACTGATAGAAATATCCCTTACCGACTTAAAATTTTGGAGTTTTTGTTCGATGGTAAGACAAATGAGAAGAACAAAGGCCAAAACGAGAGAGACAACCCCGGTAGGTATAACAAAAAAGGAAATAGCAACGGAGGCAAGAGCAATGATGAGAAAGTTGAAAGAGTTTTTGTCTTCGATATCACGTCTGTTTTTGAAAGAAACGATTAGTGGTCGGAGGAAGGAAAATAAAAATGAGAAGGCTCCGATGAGGCCGGTGGTGGTGATCAGGGTAAAAATAGAGTTACTGGATTCCGAAAAGCGAAGATTCCAGAGATATTTATCCAGGTTGAGGAAGACGGGGCGAAGGCGAGTAAAAGCGCTTAGAAAAGTTTCCGGTCCGGTGCCAAGAAGGGCTGTCTGCCAGATTTTCATGGTGTCGACGGCGATTGACCAACCTGCTCGTAGAGGGAGAAGAGAAATGACCGGGATGCCGTTTTGGGGAAGAATAAGGCTAATGTTGATTATGGTACCAATGATCATCAGGAGAATTGAGCCAAACAAGACTGATTTGAGGGTCCAGTTTTTGATACCGGTAGTAAAAAAAGTAGTGGCAATGAGAACAGGAATGGTAAAAGAAATGGCGGGAAGCATACCCCCTGTAGGGTTGAAGAAACGATCAGTGATGAACTCGGTGGAGGTAAATTTGCTGATAAGACCGAAGTAGTGCAGCAGGGTGATAAGGCTGAGAATTGAGCCGGAAATAATTAGTCCATAGATACCGGAGTTTATCGTAAAACGATTTTTTTGAGAGGAAACGACGGTGATAAAGATGATAGCCAGGAAGAAAAAGAGAGAGGTTTGTCCAAAAAGACTGATGTGTTGGGTTGGACTAATTAAGACTGAAGAGACAATGTTGGTGATAACAAGAATTATGAGAGGAAGCAGAGCCGGTGAGGTGGTGAAGTGGAGTTTGCCACGGGTGATGTTGCGAATACACCAGGCAACTAGAGAAATGGTACCGAGAAGAGCGATGAAAAAATATTTATTGAAGGCAAAATAATCGGCGGTAAGGGGAATAAAAAGAAGAGGGGTAACTAAACTGAGAACAAAGGGAACAATTCGTAAAATTTTAGTAGAGATTTTATCTAAAGCTTGTCGCATATAGATATTCTAGGGATTGACGATGTGATAGTCAATGTATCGAAGAGTATCGGAGACGTCGTCGACGGCGACAGTAAATTGACCAGCAGCTTTTGATTTTAAGGAGTAAATGGCTTTATCTCCAGGGCGAGGAGAGAGATAGATTTGAGAAGTTTCTCTAACATCTACGTCCTTGACGAGGGTTTCGGTGGTACCGGGTTCGATGGTGGCAACCTTGTCGACGATGTTGCTGCCGGGGGCGATATCGGCAGTGGCAGCTTGAGTGGCGGTGTTGTCGACGGCGATGATAGGCTGGTTGTCAGGAGCCATTGTTGGAGTGACAGAAGTCGGGGTATTCTCGCTCAAAATGCCTTGAGGTAGAGGGGAGATAAGGTTACCGGTGGGTTGGCTGGAGTAATAGCCGAGGATGATGAGAGTGGTGGGTATAAAAAAGAGGGCACAGGCAGTGATCACAATAGCCATGGCCATGGCGGAATGGTTCTTCGGTTCGGTGGTGTTTTGGAACTCAATAATCACTATGTGTAGTATATTCCATTTTTGATTTATTTTCTTAATTTCTACGGTACTATCCATATACCATTTATAAAAATAATCTATCATTATTTAATGGACCTGCCGAAGAAAAAGTGGAGTGAAGATTTGAAGTTTATAAAGCCGAGTGTGGAGAGAGTTTTGTACAAGGGGAATATTGATTTACTTTTAGATGACACCCCGAAGCTCGCCATTGTGGGAAGCAGACAAATGTCGGACTATGGAAGGAGTGTGATTGAGAAATGGATGCCGACATTTATTCAGAAAGGTATCACTATTGTGTCAGGTTTTATGTACGGGGTGGATCAAACAGCGCACAGGGCGTGTCTTGAAAATGGTGGCAAAACAATTGCAGTTTTGGGTTGGGGGATTGACCGGAAGGTGGCGGCGGATGACGAAAAACTGTATCAGCAAATATTAGAAGTTAATAGTTTGATAGTGTCTGAGTACGAGGGAGAGTTGGAGGGAAGTGTTTGGACTTTTCCGCGGAGAAATAGAATTGTGGCGGGGATTGCGGACGCGGTTTTGGTAATCGAGGCGGCGGAGAAGTCGGGGAGTTTGATAACGGCACGGTTGGCTAAGATATTTGGAAAACCATTAATGGCGGTTCCGGGATTGGTGACCAGTAAGGGGGCAGAGGGGACAAATAATTTGCTAAAAACCGGCAAGGCGATAATGGTAACCTCGGCCGAGGAAGTTTTGATGGAGATGGGTCTTGGTGGGGGGCAGATAAAAATGAAGTTTTGAGACGAGTATTTAAAACAAATAATAAAAAAATAAAAAAAGAGCGGTGGAAAATAGAAAAGAGGGGTTGGTGGGTGTTTACCTTAGAGAAAAATGGTTACAGGGTTATTGAGCACAATTTTGGTACTCGTTTGGGACAATTAATATTGTTTGGAGAGACGCAGAAATTTTGGTGTTGGTGGAGGTGGGGATAAAAATAGAGCATAATTTTAGAGTGTGTGAGGAAATGGTTAATAAAAGCAAGATTTCTAAGTAAAGACAATTTGTTAATTCTTTGGTTAACCACCTGTTAATCTATGCGGTAGAATAGGAAGCATGATGCAAAAAACAATCGTATTGGTAAAACCGGACGCTTTACAAAGAGGTTTGGTGGGAGAGATTATTTCTCGGTTTGAAAGAAAAGGTCTCAAACTAGTTGCAATAAAAATGGTACAGATGACCGAACCTGTGATTGAGGACTGGTACGCACACCTAAAAGATAAAAGTTTCTTTGGTGGAATTAAAAGTTACATTTCTTGGACACCGGTGGTGGCTATGATCTGGGAAGGGCTGGATGCTATTTCCGCAGTCCGAAAAATTGTTGGAATAACGAAAGCAAGAGAGGCGGAAGCAGGTTCAATTAGAGGAGATCTGGGAATGAGTGGTCAAAATAACCTAATTCACGCGTCAGATAGTATCGAGGCGGCTGAGAAGGAAATGGGTCTTGTTTTTAAGAATGATGAAATTTTTCAATATCAGAGTGGTATGGAGTGCCTGATATATGGTGAAGACGACCTGAAAAAATAGGAATTCGTGGGGGATTTTTGTGCTTGGAAATGGTAGAATTAGCCGTATCGGGGTGTAGTGAATCGGTATCACGCTTCGTTCGGGACGAAGAGACAGGCGGTCCAATTCCGCCCACCCCGACCATGTGCCAACCACCAGACCGGATTTTGGTTTTTGGTGGGGTGTTATGGTGAGATTTGGACCTTTTTCCTACAAAAGTTATCAACTAAAATGGTTCATCGTTCGGGGTTTGGTGGCCTCGCGGTTCGCCAACTGCCTGCCGGCAGTATTACGGTCGCGCGATACAAATTCCGTAAAAGACCTATATGATTGTTTTGTAATATACTGCTATAATATAGGCCAGCATGAATTTCATGCAATCACGCACTTTAAGAGAAAGGAGGAAATACATGGAGACAGAAGATATCAAAGTTGTACCGTTTGGCGCACAGTTTATGCAAATGATGCCCAGTTTGGATCAAACCGCCTTATCTATGACCCGTACCCATACCCACACGGGCATGGGCGATTCTGGCCAAGATAGCGAAACAGACAGCGACTAGACATAGTCGCGACCTACTCTTGGGAGGGGTTATATGCCCCCTCCCAAATTTCAATAAAAGGAGGAAAGATGAAAATACTTGTTATTACTTCAGGAGATGATCCTCACATTGATTTAGTAAAGAAGCATCTTCCCTCATCGGAATTTGTTATCTTTGATCCTAAGAAATTAATGGAATCATCAGAAATTTCATATGAGTGGAATGGTGCCAAGTTCGACATTATCAGTAATGATTCAAGTTTGAATGATTGCGATGTTGTTTGGTTTAGAAAACCAATCATTCTCGAACCGGAGCAGATGCCCGTTGAGCAAAAGTATCAGAAGTATGTTCACGGGGCATACAAAAGAACGGCCAATGCAATCTATGCACTTCTAAGAGATAAGTTTTGGGTTTCAGATCCTTGGGCCATAATTAGAGCAAACAATAAGCTTCTTCAACAAGAAGTTGCTTCTGAGCATGGTCTGTTAATCCCCGACACGCTTGTCACAAATTCACCGACAAAAGCCAAACTTTTCCTGGACAAACACAGGAAGATAATTGTTAAGCCGCTTGGTGCAGAAACGGTAAGTGAAGAAGGATTTGAAAAAGCCTTCTACGCAACACAAATTTCTACCAACGACAATATTGACTTCAGTGGACTTAAGATAGCGCCATCGATATTCCAGCAGGACCTTGTGGGTTTTTTGGATATTCGAGTAACTGTTGTTGGAAACAACGTCTATGCATGTGAAATTCACAAAACAGGAACTCTGAAAGAAGGTGCAGACTGGAGAACTGGCATTCTTACACCAAATTTGGAATACAAAAACCATGGTTTATTCTCCCGAGTCTTAGCTGACCAATGCACATCAGTTGTCAAGGCTCTAAATCTAAAATTCGGAGCTTTTGATTTTATGCTCGACGATAAGGGTAACTACTGGTTTCTTGAAGTAAACCCAAACGGTCAATGGGGCTTCGTCGAACTAGAGGCAAACATTCCCGTATCAGAGGGTTTTGCTGAGTTATTTACAAACAAAAGTTTTAATTAAGTTAAAATGAGGGATAATATCACTATTATTAGATATACCCCTCATTTTTTATTGTATGAAATACACTACAATCGCCGAAGAATTAAACAAGATGGCTTCTGAAGACCAGTCAGCCAGAGAAAAATTCTATTCGCAAAAAGTTCCTAAAAAAGAAACCTTCAAGAATTTGGTTGAACCAATTGATGAAAGAAACTATCAGAGAATGGCAGAGATTATCGATCAAATCGGTTATCCTACAATCAGTAAAGTTGGTAAACAAGCTTCTTTCAATGCCTGGCTGATTATTCAGCATCATCCTCAAGGTGAATTTCAAAAAAAATGTTTGCAATTGATGGAAGATGCAGAAGATGACGTCAATCCACAAAATATTGCCTATCTCAAAGACCGTGTACTAGTGTTTTCCGGCAAAAAGCAAGTTTATGGTACTCAGTTAAAAAAGAATGAAATCACAAATAAAATGGAGTTATATGATGTCGAAGACGAGGTTCATCTAGACGACAGAAGAAAACAAATTGGACTAGAGCCAATTGCGGAGTATTTAAAAAAATTTGAGTAATTTCGAGAGGGCGCACGGGCAATGTACCCGCACGTAGGCGAAAATTCTCTGGGTGTGAGGTTGGGCAGAGTCGAACTGCCGACCTTCTCGTTAGGAGTGAGATGCTCTATCCATCTGAGCTACAACCTCAATTAGTGTATTTTACATCGAAGGTTGTGATAATATTTGGCCAATGAGAAAAGAGTACGATCTTGCGAATGAACTTGGGCCTCAAAACTGGCTAGATGTAGTGGCTGGGGAGGCAGTGGTTTTGGGTTGGTTTTTAAAAGACGTGGAGTTGACGATGGCGGGAACCATGCTGGCTGAGAGTGTAGCTAAGGTCCACTTTGACAGGGATGATTTTTTTAGAGTTGAGGCCCAGGCTTTGAACCTAGTCAAAGTTATTGAAGAAAAGAAAAAAAGCCAGTCTTTGGTGTTATTTATGGACGAGATATGTGAGTATGAGGGGAAAAATAAATCACTAAATAAATGGGAGTACAGCTTGATTCTAAGTGAGGGGAGATATCAAATTATGATGTTGATGCCAGAGTATTTTGATCGTGAACCGCCTGATGGCGGGAAGTTAAAGGTTGAAGAGATAATTAGGGAAAGTTTCAACAACCCGGCTTTTGGTGAGTTGATTAAAATTGAAGATTCAAAAATGATGGGTGTGCAAAAAATGGATACAACCGATTATTATACCCATGACAAAAAATTGATTTGCCATAAAGTTGATTTTGATCATGAGTGTAAATGGAAAAGAGGGCAAATTGTTACCTATTACATAGACGATTATGCGCAGTCGATTACGGTTTGGACAAAGATAAGGGCTACTTTAGATCAAAAGAAATAAGGTTGTAAGTGTCGGCTTTCTGGTTGATGTTTGTCAAAAGAATCAAACGGCTGCCATCCGGGTTACTGACGGCGAAGCCATTTAGTGGTTGGACATAGGTAATGTTAGTCATGTTCAAACCGTCGTAGTCGATAATACCGACGCCATCAGCATTAGTGATGACAAGCTGACGGGAGTTGGAGTACCAGGATAGGTTGCCAACGGTGTAACTTTCCGTTTGAGCCTTGAGTTGCTTGAGAGTAGTAATACTGGCGGAAGGGGTGGCGTCTGGGGCGGTAATGATAGTTTTTTTGGTAGTAGCGGAGGAAGTGGCAGAGGCAAGGAGATAGTTGGTGCCTTCTTTGAGATCATAGAGATATGTTTTGTCTTTTTGGAGATTTCTGGTCTCAGGAGTGGCATTGATGTTGGGAAGTGCCTTGCCGATCTCGTTTGCGGGAAGATTCATGTCGAGGATAGGAGTGTAAAAAACTTTTTCTTTGTCGGGGGAGAAAAAGACGTTCACCGCTTTGTGAGTGAGAATATCGGAGAGATACTCGGGGTAGAGGGCAATTGTGGGAAGGTTGATCTTGGCATACTCATCCTGCCATTGAGAGATGATGAGGGGAAGTCGAAGAGTAACGTCAGAGATAGTCTTGATATTGTTTATTCCTTTAGTGGAGAGAAGTAGGGCAGAAGTGATTTTTTCGGTGGTTTTGGTTTTTTCGGAAAAGACAGCCAGAATTTGGGTACTATCCGGTGACCAGATAAGAAGGGCTTTGGTAAAGTCTTTGGTGTTGTTGTCGGCAATCTGAGTGTACTGGGAACCAAAGAAGTTTCCGGAAAGGGAGTGAACATAAAGTCCGTTGGCGGTATCAATGGGTGATTTGGTCAGGACGTAGGCGATTTTGGTACCGTCAGGGTTTAAAGAAGCGTTGCTTGCTTGATAGAAGGTTAGGGGGGTGGTGGCATTGATGGTGGGGAAGAGGCGAGCGTCGGCGTTGGAAACAAGCTCGGATTTTAACGGTACTGTTTTGATCCAAGGATGAAAGCCATCTTTTTCAATCTTAATATTGTAGTTTCCAGGGTAGAGGTAGAGCTTATCATCGGTAACAGTAGTCAACTTGTCATTAATAATGACACGGGCAGACTTGGGATATGAGGTGACATTGAGAAGTCCCGAACCTTGGAGTGAGCCTTCTCTGAGGTTAGGGCGATAGCCTTTAGCGTACTGGATGGCGGCAACGGTGCCTCCGACGAGAAACAGAAGAATCAGAATATTGATGATTAGGCGTTTAGCTTTCGGATTTTTTGTCATCACTGTCTATTATATCAAGACCAGGATGACTAGTGTTTTTATGGCGTGGAGATAACGTGTACTATTTATATCGAACACCTGATAGAATGTGAGACAAATGTCCTTTTCATTTTCTAAAAAAATTGCCATAGATTTGGGGACAGCCAATAGCCTAGTGTATGTCGTAGGTGAAGGGTTAGTTCTGGAAGAGCCAACCGTGGTGGCCGTGTCGGTGACGGATGGAAAAGTTCTAGCTGTGGGTAAAGAGGCTCAGAGTATGCTGGGTAGAACTCCGGGAAATATCAAGGCAAGTAAGCCGATGCGAGATGGAGTGATTGCCGATTATGCCGTGACGGAGGCGATGTTGAAGTATTTTCTACGAAAAGTGGGTGCTTATGGTCTTATCAAGCCGGAAGTAATGATCTGTGTACCTGCCGGGGTAACTCAGGTGGAAAGAAGGGCAGTTTTGGGGGCAGCAATTGAGGCTGGTGCCAGAAATGCCTATCTTATTGAGGAACCTTTAGCGGCAGCCATTGGAGCCGGAGTGCCGATAGCCGAACCATCAGGAAACATGGTCTTGGATATGGGAGGCGGAGCATCTGAGGCGGCTGTGATATCACTGGGTGGAGTAGTGACCTTTAAAAGTGTGAGAGTGGCGGGCAATAAAATTGACGAGGCAATAATCAGATGGGCAAGAAGAAAACATAACTTGGTTATCGGAGAGCAAACCGCCGAGTATATAAAGATAAAAATCGGTTCGGCGATGCCGGTTCTTCGTGAGGAGACGGTGGAAGTGACCGGACGTGACAGTATCGCCGGACTACCAAGACAGGTGACTGTTTCTTCAACCGATGTCTTTGAGGCCATTAGAGAACCTTTGGGAAAAATTATTGCCATGTTGAAGACGGTGATGGAAGAGGTACCGCCAGAGCTTTCCAGCGACATTATTGATAAAGGTATCGTGATGTCGGGGGGGACGGCTCTCTTGAGGGGATTTGACAGATTAATTACTCAAGAAACCGGTGTTCCGGCATTTGTAGCAGAGGATCCACAAAGGTGTGTAATAAAAGGTATAGGGATAGCAATTGAGAACTTGGACGTTTACCGTAGTAGTTTAAAGCACTAACGAAAAAATACATTTTGTATCAACCCTTTTTATTTAACGTATCAGTATTGTGAGGTGATTGCTAATCTTGTAATTAGGTTCAATAAGGTAATAAATACGAATTTTTCTATGAGTTAGTTTGTTTACTTATATTAAGTACATAGTAAATTGGTAGGGGGAGTATTTTTGAAAAACTTTTATTAAGGACTGACATTAATATGTTTCTTATTTTTCGTCAATATTTTCCAATAAAAATTGATTTTTTGTTAATGATTAATTAAAAAAAGGAGTGATGAAGAAAGGGGATGTCTACGATATTTTTTGTTTTCATTTTTAAATTTTGTTTTCACGATTATGTCTTATACCCCCATACGAAAATATTTGACGTTTGGTATTTTGATTATTATTGGTATGGGGGTATGGGTATATCGAGATTGAAGAAAATAAAATAATCCTCTACTTCTATCCGGGGTGGGGTATAGGTGAGGAGTTTTGCGATAATTTTTTATACTTCAAAATTATAGGATGGTTTGATTATTTTCGACTATGTAAGCAATATTACTACCGCGTGTTTCTTATTGTTGTGAAATTATTTATTTGTATGAAATATAGGACAGTGGTATTTATAGATTGTAGGCAGTAGTCCTATATTTAGGCATGAAATTGAGATTTATCCCTTTTGTATATTCCGAACTTAGGGATCGAAGCCTTATTTTTATGTCTCTCTGGTGTTTTATGTTGAGACCTTCCCTTTATTTTTGATGGATTAATGAATTTTAGTTTGAGCCCTGAAAAACTGGGGTGTCAAAATCATAATGTTTTGGATGGGGGAATAAGGTGTGAGTTATGAAAGACGAATTTTTTGAAATACGTCGGGGACGACCTTTAGATGAATAAGCTGTGAAAAGGATTACTTATTTGTTTTTTATGGTTGAACAAACTATATCAAGCATTTTTCTGATATGGGATAGATTTGATTAATTTTTAGCCCATTTATGATATAAAATTATGAGGTTTTAAGAGGATTGATAGCTGTTAATATAAGACAATAAAAAATTAATCATTATTTTAGATAAATATCTTAAATAGGTTTAAATATTGGATAGAAAAATTGTTCAATAATATTAAATAAATCTTGATTAGTTGATGGAATAGGAGAGCTAAATAACATAATTTAGGTAAATATTGGACGCATATTAATATAAGTCTTTGATGTGTAACTTATATTATTCATATTTTTTGTCAAAAACATTAAAATTTGCTGATTTTTTTAGGTTTGACGTTTTCACTGACCCATTTTTTGCTGATTTTTGGTCTATTTTTGCTTTCGATATGGCATAAATAGATTGATACAGGGCAACAAACATTTAAAAATACCTATTTGGCAGACAACTACGATGAGTGATAGCGATTCTGGAATTTAGGCACGATTTTTGAAGATTGATTTTTAGGGAAGTCGAGTTTGAAGATTTATCTTGCTGGCCTGTTAAAATAATACCATGAGAAAGAATGTTTTGGGTGCACCGGTAGATTTGTTGTCCGGGGCAGAAACCCTGGAGTTATTGGCTAATTGGATTGGGAGTGAGTCAAAAATGAAGTTGGTGGTGACTGCTTATAGCGAGTTTTATGTTCGGGCACAGTCTGACCACGAGTTTATGAAGGTGATGCAGTCTGCTGATCTGGTCACTCCTGACGGGGTATCCGTTTTGGCGGCAGCGAGATATCAAGACAGAGTTGGTGGTAAGTCGCTTTTTAAAAAACTGGGAGAGGGTCTGAGAGTTGGCGGAGAGATATTAAATGGAAAAGTGGGAAAATCGGTGACGGGGGTATGGCTTTTTGAAAACTTGGTAAAAATGGCGGCAGATAAGGGCTGGAAAGTATTTTTACTTGGTGGATGGGATAAGGTGAGCGAAAAAACAGCCAGAATGCTTCTAAAACGGTTTCCAGAGCTTAAGGTGGAGTATGACGAGGGTGAAGAAAGAGTAGGAACTGACGAAAAGACAAATAGTCGTGTAATTGAGAAAATAAATCGGTTTGTTCCGGATGTTTTGTTTGTATCCTATAACCCCATAAAACAGGAAAAGTGGTTAGCAAAACATCGCGGTGTTCTGAAGGCAAAGATTGGTATGGGGGTAGGTGGTACCTTTGATGAGTATGCGGGGAAGATCAAAAAGTCACCGGAATGGATGGAAAAAATGGGTTTAAAGTGGTTGTGGAGGGTGTTGATTGAGCCGAAGAGGTTTGGGAGGATAATGAAAGCAGTGATTGTGTTTCCTTGGTTAGTATTTAGAAACTCAAAATGATAAACACGGGTTCAAAGAACAAGGGCGGATTTTCATTCGGTTTGGGTCATAAAATTATGTCAGGTCTTGCGGGCTATCTTTACCGTAGTGGTTATCTCAGTGAGTATGTGGATGTTGACACTTTGACGGGTTTGTACAATCGCAACTTTTTTGAGAGATGGCACCACAAAATTGTGTCTCAGGCAGAAAGGGCGGGTGTGGACTTGGTGGTGGTATCTGTTGACGTAAACGGTTTAAAGAAGATGAATGATAGTAGTGGCCATGCCGCTGGAGACAAGATGATAAAGAGCCTGGCAAGGCTGTTTTTGAAAACGGTGCGTGACTCAGACCTGGTAATTAGGATGGGAGGAGACGAGTTTCTGCTGATTTTGTGGAACAGCCAGCTGGAGGGGGCAGAAAAGATGCTGGGTAGGGTACTGGAGAAGGCTGAGGAGAAGGAGTTGAGCTTTAGCTACGGTTTGGCTTTGGCCGAGAAGGGAAAGAATATAATGGGGAAGATTGAGGAGGCTGATGCAAAAATGTATTTAATGAAGAAGGCTTTTGGCACGGGCAGGAGTTGACTTTTTCGACTTATAGTGATATAGTTCCCCAATAAATCAGCTGATTTAAGGGCTGGTATTGTTCCTTAATATTTTCCAATAAAAAAACCCATGGAGGTGAAAGGTGAAGCGACAAGGTTTTGCTGCGCTAAGTTTTCTTGTTGGGCTAGTGTTGGTCTTTGCGAGTTTTGTTCCCGCACAAGCGCAGACCGACGGTTTGATGGAGATTAGCGCCAAGGCTCTCGGTGATCACGAATGCGACGGAAGTGAGTGGCATTTTGTGATCACGCAAGTTGAGTCGGAAAGCGTTGCTCCAGGTTCCATTCATGTTGTTTGGGCAAACGGTGGAAGTGAAGACGTTCCCCGGGACGACAAATTTACCGGGGGGGTAGCTCACTACACCACGACGAGTAATTTAGATTCAGTCGTGGTGAGTGCCACGACCCAGATTTACTCGGGGTGGGATGGGCAGTTTAATTTAAGTCACGGGCCATGCGATCTGCCTCCAACCCCGACACCGGTTGATCCTACTCCGACGCCAGTCGATCCTACACCGACACCGGTTGATCCTACTCCGACGCCAGTCGATCCTACACCGACACCGGTTGATCCTACTCCGACGCCAGTCGATCCTACACCGACACCTATTGTCACGGAAACACCGGTCGATCCTACTCCGACGCCTGTCCCTCAAAAGACCGGTGCCGGTGACGGAATTCCCTGGAACGTACCTGCGGGTTTGTTAATCGCAGGTGTGTCTTTGTTGTGGTTTTTCTGGAAGAAATAATCAAGTTCCAATCTAAGGGTTGGGGGTAAAACCCCAACCCATTTTTGTAATCTGAGGAGGGATCGATGAAAAAAATAATGATCGGGTTTGCTTGTTTTTTGATTGTTTTGTCTTTGGTATTGATCGGAGAGAAACTAATCGGAAACAGCATGAGTGAACCACAAGTAGTTATGGCACAAAGCCAACAGATTACACCCAAAACGACGCCCACACGATCAATGCCTGTTATTCCGACTCCCTTTCTTCGACCTACAAAGGTGCCGGTGACAGCTACAGTTGAAGTCATCGAACCTACTCCGACTCCGGAACCGGTTGTAAGCAACTATGTTTTTGGAAAGCAGATTGATCTGTCTTCCGGAGCACCAGTTGCCCTGACGATTGATCTTGGTGATGACAGGTTGCTATTTAGTAACTGGGCGAAAACAGTGTCCTACGAGGAGACTGATGACCCGAAAACGGTTTTCGCTCCCAACAAAGGAATAGTCTATTCCTACTTGGGAGACGTAACGACCACCTGGACTCACTCGGGTATAAACATGTATGGTCAGCGCTACTTTGCGACAAACATCGATCTTTATATCCGAAAAAACGAAGACAACAAAACAATGAGTCTTTCCGAGGCTACTGCGAGAGCAGATAGTCTAAAAGGATTGACGGCGGTTTTGTGTCAGACCAAGTTAGGAGAAGTTCAGCCACTTTCGGACTTTGATGCCCTGGCGGAATGTCCAGGTAAACAGATTGAAATGGAAATCGTGGCTGCAGTCGTAATTCCTCGAGAGGTGGTAGAGGAATATGACGGAAAGATTTTGGATCTTAACCAATGGCTGATGGATAATTATCCGGAAGCCGGTTTTGATCAACTGAGTAAGGAAGATGGTTGGTTAATCCGTTTTTGTATTGGAAGGTTATCCGACCAGGTTTCCGACGGGACACCATCGTATGAGTACAACAGGGGAGTAATTGGATTTAAGATTAAGGACGGGGAGTAGCTATATGCTGCTCCCTTTTTGTACCTTGCAGGAAACCCCGGGTGAGGAACCACGAACCCGGGGATGAATGAGCAGAGCAACCCGAAGGGGTGCTATGCTTTCCTCATGAGAATTCGGCGGTTAAGTCACTCTACTTACGAAC
>Ga0265296_1001206_pt1 | contig 31021 bp, 20 predicted proteins | sample MunlanPumphouse1_FD_189073 | JGI IMG/M metagenome (GOLD analysis project Ga0265296, IMG submission 189073) | Groundwater microbial communities from a municipal landfill in Southern Ontario, Canada - Pumphouse #1 | ecosystem: Environmental > Aquatic > Deep subsurface > Groundwater | place... | reverse complement strand
GCATGAATCGTGATGCGGATACTTTTTCCATTGATATTGAAGGTCTGTTGATGTGTGGTGTAAGCTTCTTGTAAGGTTAAGCTGAGTTCAGCATTAAAGTCCTGCCCACGAAATGTACTTTGGCGGCCTCCCCCGCGTCTGCTGCCAAACATCTGTTCGAAGAAATCCGAGAATTGCCCATCATCAAAGTTTCCAGTGTACTCGTGGGAACCGCCGCTACCAAATGGATTTCCCCCAGCTCCGAATGGATTTCCTCCGGTGGATTGGGACTGACGGTATTGTTGCTGCGCTTTTTCATACTCCTCTCCATGTTGCCAATGTTCACCGTATTGGTCATATTTTTTGCGCTTTTCGGGATCGGATAATACTTCATTTGCCTCATTAATCTCCTGAAATCGTTGTTTGGCCTCATTGTCATTGGGGTTGACATCAGGGTGGTATTTACGGGCTAGTTTTCGATATGCTTTTTTGATCTCATCAGCTGAAGCTGTTTTATCAATGCCAAGCACTTTATAGTAATCTACAAAAGCCATAAATTATACTTGTTTTGTATTAAAGATAACAATAATTGTGGATAAAAGGTTTATGCTAAAGGTCATTTTAATACATAAAAAAGCAAGTAAACAATCATTTACTTGCTTTTTTATATAGTATACAGCCGATAATTTGACCTTACTCTTTATTATTGTCAACCACCAGGCGATTTTCTCGATTGGCTATTTGCCATGCGGTGTAAAATGCGAGCTTTTCACGTTTAACCATCAATGGAAAGTCGATCTTGTCATAGGTATCTGCAGGCGTGTGGTAGTCCGGATGCAAGCCCGAAAAGTAAAACACAGATGGTATACCTTTCTTGGCAAAGTTATAATGATCGGAGCGATAGTAGAGGCGCATAGGATCCTTTGGATTGTCATACATATAGTCAATCTCCAGTTTCGTATTTTTTTCATTCTCATTTTTATTGATCTGATATAACTCCGAGCTCAATTTATCTGAACCGATCGCATGGATATAATCGTGATTACCTTTGAGATGTTTGTCGTCAACACGGCCGATCATATCAATATTAATGCAGGCAACGGTGTTTTTCAATGGAAATATGGGATTTTCTGTATAGAATTTGGAACCCAGTAAACCTTTTTCTTCTGCCGCATAGGTGATGAACAAAATACTGCGCCGTGGGCCATTTCCGGTTGATTTAGCTTTAGAAAAAGCACGTGCCAACTCAAGGACAGCTGTTGTGCCCGAGGCATTGTCATCGGCCCCAAAGAAGATATTTCCTTTGGAATCTATTCCATCGTGGTCATAGTGGCCCCCGATCACAATGATTTCGTCTTTTTTATCTGTTCCTTCCAGGTAGCCAAGAATATTAGGATCGGCTAAAGGAGCCGCATTGGTGCCAAACTCAGCTTTAAAATTTGTTGAAATAGCAAAGGAATTCGGTTGTCCCGTACGATTAATCTTTGCAACCACAGTAGCAAGATTGGTTCTCGCTAGGTTTAGAATATAATTTGCTGCATGGTCTGTAATATTGACCACAGGGATCATCGGCGACTTTTCCGGCGCGGGTTGGTCCACCGCCAAATTATAACGGCCCTCAATAGCACGGTCTCCTGCATCCTCCAAAAGTTGAGACAGCTGACTATTGATGGCTAGTACCATTTTGGGACTGTGTTTAAGGATCTCTTTGACTTTTTTATTTCGGGTTGTTGCCCAGTCCGAAGCAGTCTTTTTGCTGGTAATCCATGAATTCCCTTTCTCATCTGTTGGCTCATTTTCATTGATCAACATAACAATCTTATTGTGGAGATCCATGCCTGAGATATCCGAATACTTGGGATCATCTATGCCATAGCCAATAAACACAATTTCATTGCTTTCGAAGAACTTGTTCTCATTGTTGCCAATGACAAAAATGTCCTTACCATGCTGGAATGGTCTATCGTTAATACTAAATTGCTTTACCTTAAAGCTGTTGCGAATTAGCTGCAGGGGTTGGAAATAGGATCCATTGACAGGCGCACTAAGGCCATATTTTTTAAATTCATTGGCAATATATTCTGCTGCCAGGCGCCCCCCTTTTTGGCCGGTCCCTCGGCCTTCAAAATCGACAGAAGCTAATGTGCGCAGATGCTTCTGTGTAGATTCTACTGTGATTTCATCCGCATATTTACTGTTTACGTCCTGTGCTTTTGCACAGCTCATCAGGGAGCATGCGATCCAAAGCAGGTTGTATATTTTTTTCATTGTTTATTTTTTACTAGTGCGACTTTCAACGCTTTATTTTTGTAATTCTAATTAACCGGATTAAGCGAGCATCATCTGCTTAATTCGTATAACAGGTGTCAGTATCTGCACAATATATAAAAAAAAGCGGATGAAAAGTGTAGTTTACCTTTCATCCGCTTCTTAAAAAATGTTAATTTATTAACAGCTACAAGCTATTTTGTTTACACGGTTAGCGTGACGTCCACCCTCGAATTCCGTGTTCATAAATGTGTTGACGATCTTTTTAGCAAGGTCAAGGTCAATAAAACGTGCAGGTATACATACGACGTTCGCATCATTATGCTGACGGGCTAAGGCCGAAATTTCCTCCAACCAACAGATCGCAGCACGGATATTTTGGTGTTTATTCGCTGTGATAGCAACACCATTTGCACTTCCACAAATTAAGACTCCAGCATCAGCTTCTTTGTTTTCTACCGCTGATGCAACTGGGTGTGCGAAATCTGGATAATCAACTGAATCTGGAGAATTTGTTCCAAAGTCTGTTACTTCATATCCCAGTTCATTTAGAAAATTTACCAAAGCTGTTTTGTATTCAAAACCCGCGTGGTCACTTCCAATCGCAATTTTCTTTACGCTGCTCATTTTTATTGTTATTTTATTTTTCTTGTGCTATTTTTTTTCTTTTGACATCCGCAGAAACCATGATACTGATCTCATATAATAAGAACATTGGTGCTGCAACGGTCAACATGGTGATCACATCTGCAGAAGGTGTAATGATAGCGGCTATCACTAAAATAATTACAGTTGCATAACGACGGCTGGCCCGCATAAATTCAGGGGTCATAATGCCTATTTTCGAGAGGATAAATACCAGTATTGGAAGTAGGAAAACAATCCCACAGCCCAATGTTAACGTTGATATCGTAGAAAGGTAGTTATCAATAGTAATCTGGTTGACGATTTCATCACTTAGGGATACATTTGCTAAAAAGTTGATGGATAAGGGTACAACGATGTAGTATCCGAAGAGTGCACCTAAGATAAACAATAAAGAAGCGTAAAAGACAAAACCACGTGCAGACCGTCTTTCTACATCGGTCAATGCTGGTTTTACAAATAACCAGATTTCAAAAAGAAGGTAAGGGAAGCCCATCATCAAGGCCATCAATAAACAGGAGTTTATCTGAAGCATAAATTGACCTGCTAGTTCGGTATTGATGATATTAAAGGGGATTTTCTTGACACAGAAGTCCGCTAAATTGAAAGCATCTGCGGCTTTACACATCATGCGATAGGTCCAAAAATTTAGATTCTTTGGCCCCATGATGATATCGTTGAATACGAAATCGTAGAATGTAAAGGCAATACCTGCAAAGATACAGATCGCAATTGCTGAACGGACCAAATGCCATCTCAAAACCTCAAGGTGGTCAAAAAAAGACATTTCTGCTTCTATATTCTTCCCTTTATCTTTAATAGCTTGTATTAGATCTTTCGAATTAGGTGTACTCATAAAAATTGTTTGGAAACAAAAATACCATTCTTATTGTAAAGAATGGTATTTTTTATGTATGTAAAGATAATTTTATTTAATCTTCTGCTGGATATTCCGTTAGGTCGAAAGTTTCCATAAACTTTGTTGTGAAATTGCCGGCTCTAAAGTTAGGGTCACGCATCAATCTCAAATGCAAAGGAATGGTTGTTTTGATCCCTTCAATGACGAATTCGCTCAATGCACGCTCCATAGTACAGATGGCCTCTTCACGTGTTTGTGCCACAGTGATCAATTTAGCGATCATCGAGTCATAGTTCGGCGGAATTGAATAACCAGAGTAAACATGTGTATCTACACGTACACCATGTCCACCTGGTGAGTGGAAGTTGGTGATTTTACCTGGTGAAGGACGGAAATTGTTGAAAGGGTCCTCCGCATTGATACGACATTCAATCGCATGCATTCCTGGTTCATAGTTTTTACCAGAGATCGGAATTCCTGCGGCCACTTTTATCTGCTCTTTGATCAAATCAAAGTTGATTACTTCTTCCGTTACAGGGTGTTCGACCTGGATACGGGTATTCATTTCCATGAAATAGAAATTACGGTGTTTGTCAACCAAGAATTCGATTGTACCAGCACCTTCATAGTTTACAGCTTTGGCACCTTTGACTGCAGCTTCACCCATCTCAGCTCTCAACTCAGGAGTCATAAAAGGTGATGGAGATTCTTCGATCAATTTTTGGTGACGACGTTGTATCGAGCAGTCACGTTCAGATAGGTGACATACCGTGCCAAATTGATCGCCCACAATTTGGAATTCGATGTGACGCGGTTCTTCTACATATTTTTCAAGGTAGATGCCATCGTTACCGAAAGCAGCAGCAGATTCAACACGCGCAGAATCCCAAGCTGGTTCGAACTCTTCGTCTTTCCAAATGATTCGCATACCACGACCACCACCTCCAGCAGTTGCTTTGATGATGACTGGGTAGCCAATTTCATTCGCTAATGTAATACCTTCTTTTACACCTGAAATCAAACCTTCAGATCCCGGAACTGTAGGAACTCCAGCTTTTTTCATGGTATCCTTAGCACGGGATTTATCACCCATTTTTTCGATCTGTTCTGCAGTAGCACCAATAAATTTGATACCATATTCTGCACAGATTGCTGAAAAGCGTGCGTTTTCCGATAAGAAGCCATATCCTGGATGAATTGCATCTGCATTTGTCAATTCAGCAGCAGAAATAATATTCGGAATGTTTAAGTAAGAATCTCTACTTGGAGGAGGACCAATACAAACGGCTTCATCCGCAAATCTTACGTGTAAACTATCTCGATCAGCAGTGGAATATACTGCGACACTCTTGATACCCATTTCACGACAGGTACGGATAATGCGCAGGGCAATCTCGCCTCTATTTGCAATTAATATTTTTTTGAACATTGTCTTGAATTATGAAGTTTGCAAAAAATGTAGCCCTTTGGAGGCTACATGTATTCATTTACGTAATTGTAAATTACTTAGGCTCAACTAAGAATAATGGTTGGTCGAACTCAACAGGTTGAGCGTCTTCTACCAAAATCTTAACGATTTTACCTGAAACTTCAGATTCAATTTCGTTGAATAATTTCATTGCTTCAATGATGCATAATACAGAACCGGTATTGATATCATCACCAATATTGACGAAAGATGGTTTACCAGGTCCAGCCGAACGGTAAAATGTACCGATCATAGGTGATTTGACTGTAATCAAGTTTGCTTCAGCACTTGCGGCAGGTGCTGCAGGGCTAGCTACTGGAGCTGGCGCCGCTGCTTGTGCAACTTGAGGAGCAGCAATTGGAGCAATAGCAGGAACAGTAGCTGTTACGTACGTAGGCTCTTGATTTGTTTTTATTGTAATTTTAAAATCTTGCTCTTCAATTGAGACTTCATTCACACCTGATTTTGAAACGAATTTAATCAAGTCCTGAATTTGTTTGATATCCATACCCATAGTATTCTAGGTTTTGTTTGTTTCTAAAAAATTCTAACTGTCAAAAGTAATAAATTATACCATAAAATGGACAATTAATACGCCCATTTTAAATAGATGGATCCCCAAGTGAAACCACCGCCAAAAGCTGCAAGGATAAGATTATCTCCTTTTTTCAATTGAGATTCCCATTCCCATAGGCATAAAGGGATAGTACCACTGGTGGTATTTCCATATTTTTGAATGTTCACCATCACTTTTTCTTCTGGAAGACCCACACGTTCTGCAGTTGCATCAATAATACGTTTGTTGGCCTGATGAGGTACCAACCAAGCAATATCTTCTGCCTTTAAGTTATTTTTGACCATAACCTCATGTGCAACATCTGCCATATTGGTTACTGCAAATTTAAAGACCGTACGACCTTCTTGGTAAGCATAATGTAATCCTGCATCTACAGTTGCATGCGACGCCGGATTCAGTGAACCCCCACCTTTGATATTCAAAAACTGTCCTCCGGAACCATCGGTTTTTAAAATAGCATCTTGTATACCCATTCCTTCTTCATTTGGCTCCAACAATACACAACCACAACCATCACCAAATAGGATACAGGTATTACGGTCTTGATAATTGATTACCGAAGACATTTTATCTGCACCGATAACAAGGACTTTTTTATGTGTACCAGCAGTGATAAATTGTGTTCCCGTATTCAGACCGAACAAGAAACCTGAACAAGCAGCCTGAAGATCAAATCCCCATGCATTTGTTGCTCCGATTTTATCGGCCAGAATATTTGCAGTCGCAGGGAACAGCATATCTGGTGTGCTTGTACAAAAGATAATAAGGTCAATATCTGTAGCAGCTATACCTCTTTTTTTCAATAAACCTTGAACCGCAGGTACAGCAAGATCTGAAGTAGCAAGCCCTTCACCTTTTAAGATGCGACGCTCTTTGATTCCCGTTCTGGAAACAATCCATTCGTCGTTGGTGTCGACCATTGTTTCCAATTCTTTGTTAGTAAGGATATAATCCGGAACGTAACCATTTACAGCCGTGATTGCGGCGTGAATCTTTGACATAAATATTCTAATTGAAAATAGATCTGATGCTGTCAATGAACTTAGACTCGATCATATCTCTTGAAAATAAAACCATATTTTTAATGGCCTCAGGCGTCGAAATACCATGGCCAATAATGACAGGAGCATTAACTCCCAAGATGGGGCTTCCGCCGTACTGCTCGTAGTTGAATCGGTCGAAGAAATCATCTTTAAAACCTTTTTTCAATGTCACTACATAAAATGATTCTGCGAGTTTCAAGACGACGTTGCCTGTAAATCCATCACAGACGTAAACGTCGGCATGGTCACTGAACAGGTCACGGCCTTCTGCATTTCCGATAAAGTTAATCTTGTCGTTGGCTTTAAGTAGGGGGTAGGTAGAGGTTGTTAGGATGTTTCCTTTTTCTTCTTCTTCTCCGATATTCAATAATCCCACTTTAGGGTTGGATACATTAAACACATGTTCGGCAAAGACGCTTCCCAAGATTGCAAATTGGTTCAACATCTCTGGTTTACAGTCCGCATTAGCGCCGACGTCCAATAAGATTCCGAAGCCTGATTTTAATTTGGGAACAATGGATGCTATTGCAGGACGTAATACGCCTGGGATAGCTTTAACGCTGAACATTGAGCCCACAAGCATGGCGCCAGTATTACCAGCAGAAGCGAATGAGTCAATTTCTTTTGTTTTTAAATATTCAAATCCCTTCGCAATACTTGAGTTGGGTTTTTGAGTTATCGCTTTGGTTGGATGTTCACCCATTGCAATGACTTCTGGAGCCTCTACATATTCAAAGTCAGATGAATTTCCTCCGGCTTGATTGATTAATTGTTTAGTCTCTTCAGTTTTACCAAAAAGGACTATTCTTTGGTCTCCAGTAAGCTGTTTTTGTGCTTCAATAGCACCTGTTATCGTTGCTTTAGGAGCATAATCTCCTCCTAAAATATCTAAACCAATCTTCATCCGTTATTATTTAGTAAATCAATAATACGCAAAAAACATCCCAAAGTAAAGCAAATTTCTAAAATAGTGCTTGTCTGGGATGTTTTGGTGTTATGAAAGGTTTACCTTAGACAACAGCTGTATTTTCAATGATCAATTTACCGTTGTAGTACAAGTTTCCGTCTACAGTATACGCACGGTGAGGTAAATGAACTGCGCCAGTTTCTTTACATACTGTCAAGCTTGGAGCTTCAGCTTTATAATGTGTTCTTCTTTTGTCTCTTCTTGATTTAGAAGTTTTACGTTTTGGATGTGCCATCTCGTATTTTTGTTTTAGTTATTTTTAATATTTCTCAATGCTTCCCAACGTGGGTCGATAATTTCTTCTTCTTTTTGTTCTTCTGAATCAGGCTCGCTTGTAAATAACGCGAGCATCTCAGGATCACATTGTATGCCTTGTCCCTGCTCTTCACATTTAACGAAATAGGGAACAGCTAAATTAATGTATTCGTATAATAACTCAGCTATATCCAACTCATGGTCGCTTTTGGATAAGATCAACACCTCTTCGGTATTATCTGTCCAATCTTCATCCGTGAATTTGACTAATATTCGTTCTTGAATTGAAATCGGTGACATAAACTCTTTTAAGCAGGTATCACAAGTCAATTGAATTTCGCCTTGGATATCAAAATGCAAAATCAATAGATTTTCTTGTTTTTGCAATTCAACTTCTGCTTTCAGGTTGCCATCTTTTACAATCGAATGTTCGTAGCAGTCAAAGAACTTTTTATTAATGTCAAACTCAAAATTGTGCTTTCCAGCGTTGAGCCCCGAAAAGGGAATTCTGTATTGTTTTAGATGTTTCACAATCTTGCATTTGAGCCTGCAAAGGTATGTATAAAATCATTAGGATAGAAATATTTTTTTAAATATTCCGAAGCAAAGCTTTATATACACCAGTAACAGGGCTTATTCATAATAATTTTTGCCTAACTCTATCTTTTCGCGCCCATGTGCCATACGCCATTTGTTGGTGTCACGTAGCGAATAAGCACAGCCGCAATATTCCTGCATATAGAACTTCTCCTTTTTGGAGACTTCAAGCATACGGGCAGAACCACCTTTCTTGCGCCAGTTGAATGTCCAATACTCCATCCCTTCATGGCGGGAGGCAGCACGTAAACCACAATCATTGATCTGCTCCATGTTTTTCCAGCGGGAGATACCCAGCGAACTTGAAATCACATCAAAGCCATTCGCAGCCGCATACTCAGCTGTTTTTTCAAAACGCATATCAAAACACATGGTGCAGCGAATGCCTCTTTCAGGCTCTTGCTCCATCCCTTTGGCCAAATCAAACCAATGATCAACATCGTAGTCCGCATCAATAAAAGGGATATTATGTTTTTCCGCAAATCGTATGTTCTCGTCTTTGCGTAAATCATATTCTTTGCGGGGATGAATATTGGGATTGTAAAAATAGATTGTAAAATCGATATCCGAAGCAATGAGCGCTTCCATCACTTCTCCTGAACAAGGAGCACAGCAGGAGTGTAAAAGTAATTTTTTGCCCTCTCCCGGTAATGCCAACGTCTCCCTTACAAATTCCTTATTTTCCATAATCGTATGTGCTAACAAAAAACAAGGACAATTTTAATCAAAAAGTAGCGAATTGACAAATATTTCCGTTTTACTTATGCGAGTTTGTCCTTAAAAGAATTATATAAATTCGTTTATATGCTGCATATATTAGTAGATTTGTATGTTTAACGCAATACGCTATTTTTAATAAAAAATATATGAAATTTTCATTTCAATCCTTTGTTATTCTATTCTTTGCCAGTATAATAGGTTTCACAGCCTGTAAGAAACTGGATGATGAACCTCAGCGAACAGAGGCTACTTTGATCTCCAGATTGTATGTTTCTTTCTTGGATTACGACCAGAACAATTCTGCGCTTAAAAACATGATGATTATCGATCCGGCTGATACGACCAACTTGGATAATATCTATCAATATCTTTCTCCGGCAAAGGGTGGTGGTCCAATTCTTTTTGATGCTGCTGCCCGGGCTATCTTTCAGGCGAGTGTTACGGCACAGGATACCTTTCTTCAAGTGATTCCATTTGCCAATGAGATCTATGGAATTCCTGGTAATGCAGGTGCTATTGGATACACCGGTTTTACCAATGTAAGGGGGTTGGGCTACTATACTTATGCCCAACAAAATGGTGCTTCTGGATCTGTTACAACACCATTTCTTTTGGCTGTTACAAATCGTGGAGCAGGTAACTCCATGTTATATGCTATAAGTACACCAAGTGGAAAAGTAGGTTCAAAAGGTGGAGCACCGATCATTGACAAACAGATTAACCTTGGGACCATTGTTCCGAGTTCACTGACCTTATTGAACAGCATCACGAGTGATAGTAATGAGAAATTGGTGCTGATTGGTTTTAATAATGAAGGAACAGAAAATAAAAGTGGTTTTGCGGTATATTCACAACTCAAACAAGAACTCATCGACCGTGCTCGCGATACCATTGTAGCTTCCACTAGATTTACGCCAATGATGAAAGTATATATCAATGGTAAAACGGGATTAGGCTCGGTGTCATATGCTCCCAAAAAGAACTTGTTGGCGGTAACTTCCGGTAGTGAAGTACTATTTTTTAAAGATCCAAAAACCTTATTTAGCGGCGCCACGGATAAAACGAACGTGGAGCCGGACTATGTTGTCGGTGGGGCTAATACAGGCTTAGTAAAACCTTGGGGGATAGCCATTGATGACCGTACAGAACAAGGGAAATTCTTTTATGTTTCTGATCTAACGAATCGTACAATTTCGCGTTTTCCATTAGTTAGCTTAGGCGAAGGCAATGTAAAACCCGATATTGCGGCGAAAACCTATGGCTCCATGACACCTAATTATATCTTTTTAGATGCTCGTGAAGCTAATGTTTTCTAACATGCAGTTTAAGCAAGCAACTGGAAAAGCTCTTTGATTTCTTGTTGCTTGTTTGAACTTTCATGTTCTTCGTAGGCAGACATCAGGTTTCGTAAAGCTCGTTTAATGATTGTCACATTGTCGCAGGGATAGGTAAATTCTCTATCCGGATTGAGGTTCAGTTGCTTCAAAAATGAATTTACATCGCTTTTCTGCATAACCTGCCCACGATTAAAGGCATTGATGTAAAACAGCACATTTTCATTCCCTTCTTCATCCGAATCCATATACGCCAAAACAAAATGCTTTGGTAAATTAATACCGTAGATTGGAATGTCCAATTTTTGTGCAATGATACTATAAATGCAGGATAGGGTTAAGGGATTTCCCTGTTTGGTATCGAGCACTTGACCAATATAGGAATTCTGTGGGTGATGATAATCCTTTGTATTTCCTGCTAAGCCGAAGGAGCCAAAAAGAACATGATTCATCAGGTTCACTTTTTCCAGTGGGCTCATGTCGTAATGCAAACCGCGCCATACCTCAGTTTTGAGATCCTCTATCGCCAAAATAATCTTGTGGTCTTGATAAGAAGGATATTGATAATTATTGAGGATAATTAATCCTTCCAGTAGATTGAATGAGTTACTCAGGTTCCAGATCTGTAACTCGTTTTTGGTCTGATCAAATTGAATTTCATGAATGATATTCTCTAACCGCCCCTGTATTCTGGGATCGAAGCTTGATTCCCAAAATTTTTCCAAATAGGGTACAACCTCAGGACCTTGGCTTTTTAACTGGTGTTCCACTTCCTGAATAATCTGTTGGTCGGTGTCGTCCAACAGGGATATAAGCGATTTCAACTCTCTCTCATTCATCATAACGAAGTTAAAGAATTGATTCGAAATATGAGCTAAAAAAATCCCTAGCGTAATTGATGTACTGCGTAGGGATTATCCAGGTTAAATTGGCATACAATTATTTGAGCTGACCATCCAGCATATTGACAACTCTTTTGCCGTATTCGGCATTCTTTTCAGAGTGGGTTACTTGTATAATTGTAACACCATCATCGTTGAGCTGTTTGAATAGATCCATGATTTCTTCACCTTGTTTGGAATTTAAGTTACCCGTAGGCTCATCGGCCAGCAATAACTTGGGTGATCCCGCTAATGCACGCGCTATACCTACAATCTGTTGTTGGCCACCGGATAGCTGGGCTGGGAAGAGATCCTTCTTACCAACAATACCAAAGCGATCGAGCATATCGGCAACAATAGCTTTTCTTTCTTTGCTCGAAATGTCCTTATAGATCAAGGGTGTTTCAATATTTTCATATACGGTCAATTCATCCAGGAGATGGTAAGCTTGAAATACATAGCCGATGTGAGATTGGTATAGTTGCGTTCTTTTTTTCGCTTTCATTTCCAATACATTCTCGCCCATAAAGATATATTCACCTTCATCAGGTTCATCGAGCATACCGATAATATTTAATAAAGTCGATTTTCCAGACCCTGAAGGTCCCATGATGGAGATAAAATCACCTTCAGCGATATCGAGACTTACATCTTTAAGGACGAATGAGCGTGTACCACCTACGTTATACCACTTGAATAAATTTTTTAATTGTATCATTTTTTAGTATTGAGATCTTAGATATTCGTATTTATATTTTTACTAGTAACCATATTTATTGTTCGATTGTGGGGTAAGGCCCTCTCTGCTCATATTATCTTTTATTCATCGCGCAGGCTATCTATTGGATTTGTTTTTGCGACTTTGATAGATTGGAAACTGATGGAAACCAATATGAGTATAAATATGCAAAATATTGGGATCAAAAACGACCACCAGGACAGCTGAATGTGATAGGCGAAATTGGAAAGCCACCTATTCATGAGCAGATATGCTATTGGAAGGGCTATGCCGATCCCGATCAGAAAGAGCTTGAAAAATGGTTTGTTCAATTGAATAAAGAGCAATTGTACCGACGCTCCTAGTACTTTACGGATGCTCATTTCCTTTTTTCGTAATGCCGCCTGATATGCCGCCATACTGAACAGCCCTAAGGCCGCGATGATAACAGAAAGGCTGGTGAAACTATTAAAAGCAGTCTGCAATTCTTGCTGTTTTTTGTGCTGTAAAGCATATTGCTCATCCATAAAGGAATAATCAAGGGGCAGATCTTTTGTGGATGGATTTTTCTCCCACTCTGCTTTGACTGTTTGAATTGCCCGATCGACCATTCCTGGTTTTGTTTTGACCATGAGGGTTGTTTGCAAGCGCATGCTTCCGCATTCACTTTTAAATGAATAGATGGTCGGTTGAACTACATTTTCAAAACCATAAGCTTTACTGTCTTTGACCAGACCGACAATTTCGAAGTTGACATCACAGCCTTTAATTTTAGCCCCCATAGGGTTTTCAAGTCCTAAATTTTTGGCTGCAGATTCGTTGATAATAGCATAGTTGGCCAAGGAATCGCGAAGCAGTTGATCTATTGAAATATTGGTGTTCCCCTGTATGCTGGGGATATTTAACGTCTTGAAGTATTTAGGATCAATGCCGACATGTGCGAATGAAACAGTTTTTTGTGCATAAGAAAAATCCATTTTAGGAGGCTGTTCGCCCTCTCCTGGGATATTTGTTGCCGATGCGGTAGCTGCAATACTCGGGTCATTTTCTAATCGACGTTTTAATTGATTGTAGGTGTCTTTATTGTAATACATACCTACACCTTTGAAATTGACAACTTGTGCAGGCTCAAACCCTTTATCCGCCTGTTGCATATAATTTAGCTGTGCTCTAATAACCAACATGCCCGAGATAAAGAGGATAGCCATACTGATCTGGAAAGTTAGCAAGGCATTTCGGAATGTTCCTTTCTTTAGTATTGAGGATAATCCGCCTTTGAGCAGATTGACGGATTTGAAGCCAGAGAGTACGATCGCTGGGTATATTGCCGATAGAATTGTTGTCAATAGTACGGCAATAGCAAGTTGGGCGATTGTCTCCGAACTCAAAATATACCCCTTAAGATCATCATTGAACCATTTTTGGAGGATATTTCCTGTGAGGGCCAAAGTAACGAAACTTAGGATTGCAGCACTGAAAGTCAGAATAAATACTTCCAGTACCAATTGCCTGACGATAGCCCAACGTGAGCTTCCCAATATTTTTTTTAGGGCAAGCTCTTTAAGTCGTTGATCCGCCTGTGCCATAATCATGTTGGCAAAATTGGCCGAAGCAAGTAAAAGAATCAAGACCGAAAGAATACCAATAATCCACGTAATGATATAAGCCGTGTTATTTCCCGTTTTTGGCCGAAGGTGAAGGTTGGCAAGTGGATCTAGATAGATTTTTCCCTTGGCATAACTGGATGAGCGTATTTTATCTTTTGGTGCAATTTCTTTCTGGTAAAGCGCATTGATGCGATTGGTCAACTTTGTGATATCCGTACCGGGCCGAACCTGAATATAAGTTTGATACAAAAAGGGATTATTATCGGCAAAGAGATCCTGCGGTTCACGGATAAAAAGGAGATCGTAATCAATCATGGACAGACCTTGCTTTTTGATGGTGCCGTAGATTGTTTCCTTCATTCCAATTTGTAGACTTAGAGCTGGAATCGACTGGGGACTGTCAAAATTTAAGTCTTCTTTTTTGAATAGTTGTTCGGCAATATGGCTTTTGACCATGGTCGCATCCTTTTGGTCCTTGTTTTTGTAGAGCGGTCCGGTCGCATTTTCGATTTGAAAGATTCGTGCGGCTGAGGAGTCAATCAGTGCAGCATTTTTAATAAGGACTGTTTTTTCACCAAAAAGGGGATAACTTCCGTAATTGTAAACTATTTTTCTACCTGCATATACAATATCAGGTAAATTCTGTTTTAGCAATGGAGCCAGAGAAGGTGAAGTTTCGTCCGTAAATGCACCTTCTGCTTCAAGGCCAATTTGGTAGATATCCTTAAAATGTGGATTCCATTTATCGTAACTCGTTTCCCGATTGATGTATTGATAGGAAAGGATAAAACCCGTAAAACCCAAGGTCAGACCAACAATATTTAAGAAAGTAAAACCTTTATTTTTTAGGAGTTTACGCCAAGCTAGTTTGAAATCATTTTTTGCCATTTTTTGGAGGATATTATGTTTAAACTAATGCGAACCAATTCACTCAATTAAAATTACAATCCCCTTGCCAGTGTCGTAATAGTTTTATTATAAATCACTTATCGTGTTTTTGTTTTGTTTTTGGATGTTCGATTTCGAACAGTTTACGTCCAGAATCGAACATCCACGCCCCCTGAGCCATTGGTTCATTGCCCACCACGCAACAGGCAAGGCAATTACCAAGGCAACAAACACCAATTTTTAAGATCTTCTGACTTTATTCATCCCTTAAACTATCGACTGGATTGGCACGGACGACTTTCCAAGTTTGATAACTAATGGTTCCAAATGCAACCAGGATTGCACTGAGACCCGCTAGAATAAAGTAGAACCAATTGATTTCTATTCGATAGTTGAAATCTCTCAACCATTGATTCATTGCCCACCACGCAACAGGTGTGGCAATGACCAAGGCTACAAACACCAATTTTATAAAGTCTCCCGAAAGTAGTCGGAGTAATCGGATGGAACTCGCGCCGAGAACCTTACGGACACCGATTTCCTTGGTACGTTGCTGGGTCACATAGGTTGCCAGTCCGAAAAGTCCCAGAGCTGCAACAAAGATGGCTACAAAAGCAAAGCAGCTGAAGATATTTTTCGTCCGTTGGACATCTTGATAAAGGGAAGCAAAGCCCTCATCCAAAAAGCTGTAATTGATTTTTTGATCAGGCGCAAATTTATTCCATACCATATTTATCTCATCCAAAGTTTTAGCCATATCGGTTGACTTGGTCTTGATCGAAAACATGGAAGGACTATTGGCTAGTGTCATACAAACGGGATAGTAGCCCTCATCTTTCATCGATTCAAAGATAAAATCGTCGACGACGCCGATAATGGTCCACGTCATGCCATTAGTAATTTGTGCCCCAATCGGATTTCCCTTGATGCCTAGATCAGCAAGCATTCTTTTGTTAACAATAGCGCCAGTACTATCCGAAGTGATATGTGGATCAAAGTTTCGGCCTGCTATAAGTTTTAGTCCAAATGTAGTGAGGTAGCTTTCGTCGATATTCCAGAATTGCCCACCTTCTCCCAATTCAAGATCTTCTTTTCCTTTGGCCCAAAAAAGATTCCCATTTCTTTTTGCACCATCCAATTGAACCGGTAAGTAGTCGCCGATGGAGACATCACGAACTGTTGGAATGGCTTTCAATTCATTTTTTAATTCTTTTGCCCGAGAGGCAATACCTGTTACACCACGAAGTACAATGACCTGATCTTTATCAAAGCCAATGTCTTTATTAAGCATAAAACTGATTTGCTGATTTGCAATGAGTGCACTGATGATCAGTATAATAGATGTTGCAAACTGGAAAATAACCAGTCCATTACGTAGCAACGAAGATTTAGGATTAGCAACCGATTTACTTTTTAATGCGTTGATAGGTTGAAATCCTGATAAATAGAACGCTGGGTATAAGCCAGCAAGGATACCGATGAACAATATGCTCAAAATCAGCGAAGGAACAAAGTACCACACTGTCCACGGTATAAACAGCGCTTTGTTGGCTAGATTGTTAAATAGCGGTAATAACAGGAAGGCTAATAATAACCCTATAAGGAGTGAAATAAGACTGTAACATATCGCTTCGGTCATAAATTGGATAATCAGTGTCCGTCGATTTGATCCAATGGTTTTTCGAATCCCGATTTCTTTGGCTCGCGTTGCTGCATTCGCCGTTGATAGGTTGATGAAGTTTATACAGGCAATCAATAATATAAAAAATGCAATGCCCGCAAATATCCAGACCATCTTAATGTCGCCTTGATATTGTGTCGCCATTCCATATTCCGAAATATTCTTCGAGTGCAGGTGCATATCAAGCGCGTTTTGAATCAATACGGTTGATTGCATCATTTCGGGTGATATTTTCATTCCATTTTTTTTGTTGAGCAAAATATAATGGTCCTGAATATAGTTTTTTGAAATGCTACGCTGTGCGTTGGCAATATCTGTATTCTCCTTCAGTTTTACATAGGTAATGTAATTTGTCGCGCCCCAATTGTTTTGTTCACCCGGATAAAATGGTTCCCCTGCTAGGGATATAAAATAATCATAACCATAAAGACTGGAATTGTTTGGAACATCATCGATCACAGCCGTTATGTTGTATAAAACATTTTTATTATTGTTCAAATAGATGGTTTGTCCTACTGCATTTCCTTTGAAATATTTCTGAGCCCTACTTTTGGTAATGACTATCGCATTGGGTTTGTCCAGCGCATGTGATAACTGTCCTTGTACGACCGGAAGCGGAAATATTTCCAAAATGGACTGATCAATATAAACAAAACCTTTATCAAGGTAGTTCTCCGCACGGCCATTTACAGTAAACAAATTGCTTCCGGCACCAAATAAGGTATTGGGTAAAATGCGACCGGCTAACTCAACACTTGGGATTTCCTCTTGCAAGGTTTTAGCTGCTGGGGCAGGAAAGGAAAAGGTTTGCCTTACTTTATCTCCATCGGGTGCTGAAACGATAAGACGGAAAACACGGTCCATGTTGGGATACATTTTATCATAACTCGTTTCATGTCGAATGTACAGCATAATAAGAATGCAAATGGCAATGCTAAAAGCGAACCCGCCGATCTTGATGATCGAGTAAAGCTTATTGTTGACCATATTTCGCCAAGCGATCTTTAAATTATTTCCTATCATAATAAAAGTCTTTTACGGTTTTGTATTTATTCATCACGCAGGCTATCCACAGGATTGGTGCGAATGGCTTTCCATGTCTGATAGCTGATTGTGCCTAAAGCAATTAAAATGGCACTCATTCCCGCAAGAATGAAGTATAGCCAATTTATTTCGATTCGATAGTTAAAATCTGTAAGCCATTGGTTCATTGCCCACCACGCAACTGGTGTGGCAATGACCAAGGCTACAAACACCAATTTTATAAAATCTCCAGACAATAATCGGAGTAATCTAATCGCATTGGCTCCAAGTACCTTACGTACGCCAATTTCTTTGGTCCGTTGTTGTGTCACATAAGTTGCGAGACCGAAAAGCCCGAGTGCAGCAACAAAAATGGCAACAAGAGCAAAACAAGTGAATATATTCTTGGTCCGTTCCACGTCTTGATAAAGGGCCTCAAAACCTTCGTCCAAAAAGCTGTAGTTAATTTGTTGATTTGGGGCAAATTTGTCCCATACTCCTGTGATATCAGCGAGCGTCTCTTTGAGATGTTGCGGTTTTACCTTAATAGAGAGAAGGGAAGGATTGCCTTGTAATGTCATACAAAGCCCTGCGTACCCCTTATCCTTTAGCGACTCAAAAATAAAATCATCTACTACGCCAATGACCGTCCATGTATTGCCATTGGTGATTTTTGCTCCAATGGGATTCTTTAAGTGAAGTTCGTCGGCCAATTTTTGATTGATAATAGCCGAACTGCTATCGGTGGCTCTGGTAGGATCAAAATTTCGTCCTTTATTTAAATGAAGACCGAATGTGCTCAGGTAATCCTGATCGATTTCCCAAAATTGGCCCTGTGTAGCCATATCAAGATCTTTTCTGCCATCGACCCAGAACGGATTGCCATTTCGTTTGGCACCATCGATGGGGACTGGAAGAAAATCACCCATGGAAACTGAAGCAACATTGGGGAGGCTCTTTAGTTCATTTTTTAAACTTGGAAGCTGTTTCGATAATGTTCCAATACCGCGAAGCACAACGACTTGTTCCTTGTCAAATCCCAGATCTTTGTCCAATATGTAGTTTATCTGTTTATTGGTCACCAATGCTCCAACGATAAGGATAATTGAGGTTGCGAATTGAAAGACAACCAAACTATTCCTAAAGAGCGAAGATTTAGCGCCAATGACATTGTTTTTCAGTGCGGTGATTGGTTTAAATTTGGATAGATACAGTGCTGGATAGATCCCGGCAAGGCCACCGATCACCAATATAGCCACCAAAAGAGAAGGAAAGAAGTACGCTGCTATCCAAGGAATGGTTAAGGATTTGTTGGCTAGATGGTTGAATACGGGTAGTAGTAGCCAGCTAAGAAAGAGCCCAATAATCAGTGACAATACACTATAACAAATTGCTTCAACAAGAAATTGTCCAACAAGCAGCTTCCTGGAGGAGCCAATAGTCTTACGGATACCAATTTCTTTTGCTCTCGTTGCTGCATTTGCTGTCGATAAGTTGATGAAGTTAATACAGGCAATGAACAAAATAAATAAAGCTATTGTTGCGAAGGTCCAAACCATGCGAATATCCCCTCTGTTCAATGTACTAACTTTATCGTCGCTTATATCCGCAGATTTTAAATGCATGTCGAGTGCATTCTGTAAAGTTATTTTTGCCTGCTTGAAAAGCGGATTAAGTTTACGTCCTGATTTTAGATATTCAGGGAGATAATGTATCTCTAAGTAATTCTTTGAAATTTCTTTTTCTGCCAGTGCAACATTTACGTTGGGTTTTAATTTGACATAAACGGTATAATTGTTATTGAGCCAAGCAGTCTGTTCGCCTTGATAAAAAGGTTCTCCAGCGAGCGACATAAAAAAACTATAACCGGCAAGGGTCGAATTGTTGGGCATATCTTCAATGACCCCGGTGATGGTATACGCCTTAGATTTATTGTTGTTGAGATAGATCGTTTGTCCAATTGGATCATTTTTAAAGTATTTTTCGGCTTTGCTTCTGGTGATAACCAATGTGTTGGGCTTGTCGAGTGCATGGGACAGCTGGCCCGAAACCATTGGCATAGGAAACATGTCGAGAATGGACTGGTCGACATAGACAAATCCATCATCGTAATGGCTATCAGGGCTGTTATTTAATGACAATTGGTTGCTGCCCGCACCGAATAACGGATTGGGTAGGATGCGCCCCGTTTGCTCAATGGACGGTATTTCTGCTTTTAGGGTTGGCGCTACCGGTGCAGAAAGTGAAACCCAGCGCTCGGTTTTATTCTCAATAGGTAACTGAACAACCAAGCGGTAAATTCTATCCATAGCCGGATAAAACTTATTATAGCTTGTCTCATGTTTTATATATAAAACAATAAGAATACAGATCGCAATACTAAAGGCAAAGCCACCAATCTTGATGAATGAATATAGCTTGTTTTTTGCCATATTCCGCCAAGCTATTTTGAGATTATTTCCTATCATAGCAGAATTTTTTTAGCGCCTGAATGACTGGTAGTTATAATCAAAACAGACGTTTAAGCTGAAATCAATTGCGTTGCCATTTTGTTAATATGTTGATAACTAGTTTGTTGGTTTAAATTTGAAACGCCAGTCTGTACGATATCGAACAGTTTGGCGTTCAGTATCGCACAGACGTTCTAGGCGCTGGCGTTAAATAGAGAATTGCTTAATCTTCAATATCTTTCAGCTGGAGATGATCACATAGTTCGAACATCATTTTAGCTGGATCAGTATCAATAGCCAATGCGATCAGGTACATTTCATCCAAACGCAATTTAGCCGTTTCGGTCATCGTTAACTCATTGATTCTCGCCTTACTTAAACCTGTTTTGCGTGCAATTCGCGATTTATTAACGGATTTCTTCTCTAAAAATTCACCTAGTTTTGTCATAGTTATGATTTAGTATGCTCTTGTTTTGTATAGATAAATATACAAAATGTTATTTTTATTTATACATATGTTTTTATTTTTAGAATATTTTCTATTCTTTTGTATTGAATAACTATACAAATAAATTGAGCATATTATGAAAAAGAAAAGTAACCAACACTTAACTAAGCTTTGTAAGAGAAAATGTGATGAAATAGAAATCTTAATATTTTATAGTATGCTTTTGCAGCGTGTCTCACTCGGTCTATCTCCACAAGAAGTTTCTTTTTTAATGGGGAAACCATTGGATTTTATGAGCAAGATTGAGTCTTTCAAAATTAAAACGATTCTTGCTATTGATTACTATATATTTTGTCGTGTGTTGAATGTGAGTAGTACGAATTCCATAATGCTGCCAGGTATGGACATAAACTTACAGAAACATACTTACGAACTCGAAGTGACAACGCTCAATGATCGTGTTGTTTATTTGTTAAGCCGACTGGATGTTGAAGAGGGGCAACGGATAATAGAGTTCAAGTTGATAGATGCTCGTCATGATATTGATCCTTATGAAGACGCTACAAAGTTAACTGTCGAAAAAATTAATAATTTGATAACTGCGGAAATAAATGAAGGATATTTTAGTGTAGATAGAAGCCCTTCCGAAATACATAAACGCTGTTGTGAAAAGCTTGACAAATATATCCAACCTAAAAACCTGATGAAGATACTTGAAGATTTGCTCAATCGGTCTGATGAGCTTAAACTTATTCGGAAAGAATCAAAATATGGATTTGTTTATCTATCGAAAAGCTATGGTGGTTAAAGGAATAAGGAGTTACTCTTCCAGTAGCTGTTCGCAACGAATAGCTACTGGAAGAGTATAAAGATACTGAGCCGTAGGGAACCAATTATAAACTACTACACCCAATTCAGCTTGATAATAATTTTCGCACACCCTACGGCTTATTTTTCTTATTCATCTCTTAATTTTTCAACTGGATTAAACCGAGTTGATCGAAATACAATAATGCCAACCAATAAACTCAGCAAACCAATCAACGTCCCCAATGGTAACAAGTAGGTAAATGCATTGATTTCTACTCGGATAATGTAATTTTGTAGCCAGTATTGCATCAATAGATAGCTCAGTGGAACTGTCGTAAATGCAGCAAATAGGAAGATTCCGTAGTACTCTTTTGAAAAGAGCAACATCAAATGTGCTAGTGAAGCCCCAAGTACTTTACGAATGCCAACTTCTTTATTGCGCAGATGGATGGAAAGCGATATTAATCCGGTAAGTCCCAATGCCACGATCAGTAGTGAAACAACCGTAGCAATCTGGGAAGCGCGATGCAGCTGCAACTCAGTTTCATATAAACTTTTGATACGTTCATCCATAAACTGATACTCGAACGGTGCATCAGGTAGCAACGTTTTCCATTTTTTTTCTAGTTGTTGTACTGCATTGGAAAGAGAGCCTTTTTGTAAGCGAATACTGAGGTATCGGTATTGAAGGCTCTCATGTACATCTATCCAGATAATAGGCGGGGATGCCTGATGAAGTGTGTTGGCTACAAAATTTTCAGCAACGCCCACAATAGTCATTTTGTAACTAGGATCATTGATTGCTATTTGCTGACCAATAGCCTGCTCGGCATTTTTAAAGCCAAAATCATCCATAGCTTTCCTGTTGATGACAATTGGTCTATTATCCGCATGAGTAGCATAGTTTTTAGGAAGAAAAGTTCCGGCAATTAGCGGTATCTCATAGGTTCCCAAAAAGTGACTATCACTTGTAATCCGTTGTACCTGGATTTCTTTGTTTTCAATCGTACCGAATGCAGATTGCATATTGAATCCCAGTAATCCAGGTGTTTCATAAGATAAGCTTACAGATTTTACTTCTGGTTGCTGGCTGAGTTCATGTTGTAAAGTCTCCATTTTGCGAACACCATTTTCGGACCAATCTCTAGGTACTTGAACGGTTAATAAGTAGTCCTTGTTGTAACCTAGATTGCTATGGAGAAATAGGTCCACTTGTTTGGAAATAATTAGTGTGCAGGCCAGCAGGAGCAAGGCTACCCCAAATTGAAAAAACAAAAGAATTTTTCGTACCAGCTGTTTGCCTCCCAACGTCGAAAACTGATTTTTGACTGCAGGAAGTACCGCTATATTGGAAAGCTTAATTGCTGGATATAGACCCGCCAGTAAACCAATTAATAACGTCATTATACCCAATAGACCAAAAAAATAAATCGGCAATTCCATCAACGTAGGCAGCTTGCGCATCAGGATATGTTCGAAAATTGGACTTGTGACGATATAGATTGGCAGACTGATTAATGTTGCTATGGCCACGATCAGGATATATTCGGTCATCAGTTGTCTAATAAGCTGCACTCGAGATGATCCCATCATCTTGCGAACACCGATTTCCTTTAATCGGGTAATGTGCTGAGCGATACTAAAATTGATGAAATTGATGATAGCCATGATCAAGATAAAAATGGCAGTCCAAATCAACGTCTGTATCATTTTACGGACAGCCCCTTGATTGTCATCCAAATAATAAGTTTTCAATGGTTTTAGATTGGGGCTATATTGACTGGAAAATTCTTTATCGGTATTTTTTCTTACCAGCGTTTCGATGGCGGCATCTACTCGTTCCAAGCTTACACCTGGTTTCAATTCAATATAACCCGCAATATAAGGGTTATTCCAATTGTCGATAGATCGGCCAAAGAATTGCTCGTTGATGATCGGTAAAAATATGTCTGCATGCATATTTTTTGTGAGATCCATAATGGCATTTTGGACATCGGATTTGATGATTGCTGTAATTTCAAAATCGTGTTTTTCACCCTTGAAATTTTTTATTTGTAGCGATTTTCCAAGTACATCCACATGGCCGAAATATTTTATGGCGGCTTTGTCACTGATGACAACTGAAAAGGGATTATTCAAAGCCGTATTGGCATTGCCCGCTAAAATATGGAATCCGAACATCGTCAATAGACTAGGATCTCCGAGAGACATCCCTTCCTCATGAATTGTCGCACCGTTTGCTACGATACCTGTCAATCCATCAATCCGATAATAATTAGAGACCAGATTGGGATACTCCTCATGTAAGGCTTTGGGGAGCGCCCCTAGTGTGGTTAAATTAATACCAAATCCTTCTTTCTTATAGTTGCTTTGCAACAAAAATTGCCGATCAATATTTTTGATATTGCTATTCACTTGATGTACATCCCATACATAGGCGCCTACAAGTAGTAGAAAAGTAATACCGCAGGTCAATCCAATTAGATTGATCAGATTTTGCACTTTTTTCTTTCCGATATTTCGCCAAGCAATTTTGAAGTTTGTAAAGTTCATTGTCTTATACTAAGAATTTATTCCGGTCGTGGAGCTGCTGATAGCTTGTATGCTCCACTTATAAAATTAAAAATACAAATGTTTAGCCAAGTAATTATCCTGTTGATCATTAACGTATTGCCTTCCTGATTCTTTTACTTGCTGTTCGATATCGGACAGTGCTTTGTCCACAGCTGAACAGACAAGTTTATTTTTATTCATCACGTAGACTGTCAACAGGCTTTGTTAGAGCCGCTCGTATCGCTTGTGAACTTACAGTAATTAAAGCAATAAAAACGGCTAGCGCTCCTGCTAGCACAAACATCCACCATTGCATCTCAATACGGTACGCAAAATTCTCTAACCATTTGTGCATCATCCACCAAGCTAGGGGAGAAGAAACGATAATGGCAATTAGAACGAGTTTGACGAACTCAGTGGAAAGCATGCGTGTGATGTCGGGAACTGTAGCTCCAACAACTTTCCGGATCCCTATTTCTTTTCTGCGTTGATTGGCGGTGAAAATAGCCAAGCCGAATAAACCAAGGCAGGCCACAAAAATAGTCAGTCCCGCAAACATGCTCAGTAATTTACCTGTTTTCACTTCTGCTTGGTAGGTTTGTGCGTATCGGTCATCCAAAAAGGAATAGCTGAATGGAATGTCTGTTGGAAAGGAACGATAGAGAGACGCTAATTTTTGAATGAGCTTCTCCATATCGGCTGTTTGGGTTTTGAGAATCAAACTCCCGGCTTGATCGCTAAGAACCATCACAAGCGGAGAGATCTGCTCATGTAAAGAGCGAAAATGGAAATCCTTAACGACACCAATAACACGATAGCTTTTGTTGTCTTTATTGGTCAATATTTTGCCAAGGCTATGATCGTTCCAACCTAGATCTTTTGCTGCAGTTTCATTGATGATGACAGAAAGGCTGTCATTACCAAATGTTTTTGCGAAATTTCGTCCTTCTTTAAGCTGCATACCCATAACCGGAATATATTCTTCATCTATATCGTAACGAATCGTTTTGACCCATTGATCAGTATTGCCATCTGGATAGATGAAAAAATTGTTGTTGTTACTTTCTCCAGCAGGGAGATAGGACGAATGAGAGACATGCTTGATTCTGCTATCTTGCATCAATAAATTATAATATGTCTTTTCGTTTTTCCCCAAAGGCCAGCTCTGTATAATAAGGACATTATCCTTGTTATATCCAAGTTTAATATGACGCATATAATCCAGCTGCTGAACAACCACCACGGTTCCAAAGATAAGTCCGACGGAAATGATGAATTGAAATACAACAAGCCCACTGCGTAAATTAAGGCCTTTAGTCGAACGACTTATTTTCCCTTTTAATACACGGAGCGGATTAAATGAGGATAGATATAACGCGGGATAGCTGCTGGAAAATAGACCGACGACTAAACCAAAAGTCAGCAGGAAGGGGATAATTTTAAAAGCGTCAAGTTTTTGAATTTCAATATCTTTGCCTGAAATCTGATTAAATAGAGGGAGGGCAAGTAAAACAATTCCCAAAGCTATTCCCAAGGAAATATAAGTCAGGAGGACGCCCTCCAGCATAAATTGTCGCATCAGGTTTTGTTTGTCGGCACCCAATACTTTTCGTACACCTACTTCTTTACACCGCCTAAAGCCACTGGCTGTAGATAGATTCATGAAATTAATTGTGGCAATCAATAGCATAAAGAGTGCAATAGCACTAAAAATATAAACATAACGTATATCCCCCGGAGCGCTGAGGTCGTAGTTGAAATTCGAATATAGATGGATATCTGTGAGCGGCTGTAGGTAAAGACCGATCTTATTTCCCGTTTTCTTGTATTCTTGGTAACTCATGCCAAAACCTGCCATAAATTGTGTGGCAACATGTTTGTCGAATAGAGTGGCTAAGTTTTTTTCGAGCTTTTCACGTGAAGCATTCTTCGAAAGCAGCGCATAAGTATAATATTCGGAAGTCATCCACGAATCTGATCGTGAATCTTCCAGTGCATCCAAAGAGGTAAATACATCAAAATGAAAATGAGAGTTTTTAGGGACATCTTTGATTACTCCAGTGATTTTGAGGATATTTGGACTGTCTTTGATGATGAGGTCTCGACCGACAACATCTTTTGTGCCGAAGTATTTTAAGGCGGTGGATTCGGAAATCACTGCAGAATTTGGGGAAGAAATAGCTGTAGACAAATTCCCTTTAATAAAAGGGAGCGTGAAAATTTTGAAGAAAGAAGCATCCACGAAAGCCATTTTTTCTTCGTGAAACACTTTATTATTGACGACAAATAGAGGTGATCCACCGATTCTTAGTCGTGCAGTTTCTTCAACTTCGGGCAGCTCTGACTTCATAGTCGAAGCTACAGGTGGCATCACATGTGCCTCATTGATCGTTCCGCCCTTTACAGTTCCTCTGAAAACAACACGTACAATACGGTCTGCATGCTCGTTGTAACGATCAAAACTAAATTCATCGGTCACATATAAGCTGATCAGAAGGCAGGTTGCAATTCCCATGGCCAATCCAACGATGTTGATAAACGAAGTGGAGAAATTGCGGGTTAAATTTCTCCATGCTATTTTTAAATTATTCTTGATCATATTGAGGCCCCTTTATTACTATAAATGAATATTTACTCGTTTCGTAAGCTATCTACTGGATTGTTTAGTGCGGCACGTATTGTTTGGAAATTGACAGTAATGATGCTGATTAAAAAGATGGCAAGCGCGGCAAGGATAAAGAACCACCATTGTACGCTCACATTGTACGCATAATCTTCGAGCCATTTTTTTGAAAAATACCCCGCTATTGGACTAGCAATAAAAATAGCCAAGGTCGTTAAGATGAGATAATCTTTTGAAAAGAGACGTGATATGTCGAGCACTGTTGCGCCTAGGACTTTGCGTATGCCAATTTCTTTGGTACGTTGTTCGAGATTTTGCATAATCAATCCTGTGATTCCTAAGGCAGAAATCAACAATGTCAATGCACTGAATAGGATAAATAATTGCACTTGCTTGCTCTCTTTTTCATATTGTTTTGCAATCAATTCATCTATCCAATGGAAGGAAACGTGTTTATCTGGATAGGTATTTTGTATAATTTGAGATACCGATCGAAAGATTTGTTGTTCTTGTCCTTTCCCTACTTTTATCAGAATATTGCCGCTTCCGTTAAAATCTTTTGCCAAAATCACTGTTGGTACTATTTTGCTACGAAAAGACTCACTATGGAAATCTTTAATGATTCCGACGGGGATAATTTGAAGGTCTTTATACAGGATACCGAGGTTGTCTATCCCAAGCTTTTTTGCCGTACTTTCGGTCACAAGGGCATTATTGATACCTTCGTCTTCTCCCAGATCCATTTCAACATGCGTATAATCTTCAGGAGTCAATAATCGACCTTTAACCAACTGGATTCCCAAAGTCTTGGACAAATCGACATCGCCACCGATGAAACTGACTTGGATATTTTTTCCTGGATCGTCCTTGTCAACGATTGTCTTGGCAAGGTAGCCTGACCCGATTGTTGGCGTCCAGGCAGCGACGCTGACCGATTCAACCCCGGTAAGTTGACCAATGCGATCTTTTATATTTGTATTTTGTGTACCCTTGTTGAAATAATCAATGTTTAGCACATTTTTGACTTCCATTCCCAAGGGAGCTGCTTGCATATAACTGAGTTGGGACTTGATTGTTATAAGGCCAATGATGACGATAATGGCAATGCTAAACTGTGTTGTGATAAGCATTTTTTTGATAAAGACTTCCGCATTGGGAATTTTTGATAGCTTATTTTTTAAGGCATCTGAACTCTTAATACCGGAGATCAGCCATGCTGGATAAAAACCAATTAGCAGGCCAAGGGCAATTGCAGTCGCCATAAATGCCAATAGCAACGGGAGTTGTATGGATTTAATATAAGCGAGATCATAGCCTATAAAGTGTTCCAGTTGGGACAATCCAAGTCTAAAGAGTACCAAACTACATAATGCAGAAATAAAAAACAGTAGGATTGTTTCTAACAGCATTCGTCTGATCATTTGGGCTCGGCTGGCCCCCAATACTTTATGTATATGAAGTGCTCTTAATTTTTTAACTGTTCTTACAGCGTAAATATTAATAAAATTGATACAGGAAATAATAAAGACCAAAACGGCAACACCCACAAATATATTTGTTGTTTTTTGGTTGCCGCTGATATCTGCACTGCCTAATGGCTCCATATATATATCCTGAATAGGCTGCAGGCGAAAGGAAGTCACCTGTTTTGTGTTAGGACTGAGGTATCCTTTATACCAATGATTTAGTTTCTGCTCAAGATCTATTCTTGGTGTCCCGGGTTTTAGCTGTACAAATTGTTCGGTGTAGTAGCCTGAGCCATCTTTGCTTAATTCCATCGATATTTTGGGGACTAAAGCAATGGCGGAAGCTCTGAGCGTTGAATTATAAGGAAGATTATCCATAACACCCGTAATGATATAATCGGATGGCTGATCGGTATAGGGGTCGGCACTTTGGATGACTTTGCCGATGACATTTTCGTTCTTAAAGTACTTTTCTTTGAATTCTTTGCCGATGAGCAAGTTTGTTTTTCCTTGGACCAGCTGTTTGGGATTGCCTTCGAGAAGCTTGATGCTCAACATATCCAAGATATTTATTTCCGACTCCAAAACTTGTATGCCTATGGGCTGTGCTGAGCTTGCATGTGGTTTTAAATAATATTTTCTGGATTCTATCCGAGCCTCATTTTGAATCTCCGGAAATACTTGTTTGAGTTCCGTACTTAAATTAACGAATGTTCTGGACATTTGGCGTTCAAGGCCAGCCGTTGAATCTATAGTGACAATCCGAAAGAGATGATCCGCATTTTTCCAGCTTTTGTCATATGAATTTTCTTCAATGACAAGAGCGAATACGAGAAGACACAAGGAAAAACCAATACTTAACCCTAAGATATTGATCCAGGTATATTGTCGGTTGCTAATGAGGCTGCGAAAAGTAAGTTTGAATGAATTCATGCCTTTCTTTATGGTCTAAAACTATAGGAAACAATGTTGTTAAACTTTGGGCTACTCATCGCGTAAACTGTTAACAGGATTACCTAATGCAGCCTTAATTGCTTGATAGCTTATCGTAGCCATACTGATCAGAATAGCTAATAGCCCAGCAATGACAAAATAATACCACTGTATCTCAATTCGATAACTATAATCTTGTAACCATTTATCCATGGCCCACCAAGCGATAGGTGTGGCGATAAAAATTGCGACCACAACAAGCTTAATAAAATCGATTGAAAGTAAAGAGGTTACTTGGGTGACACTTGCTCCAAGAACTTTGCGGACAGCAATTTCTTTCATGCGCGTTTCAGCCATATAGGCGATTAATGCCAGTAAACCCAGACAGGAAATAAAGATCGTCAATCCTGCAAAGATCATGGCCAGAGTACCTATAGCTTTTGTTTCCTTAAATTTTTCTTCGTAGGTCTTGTCAATGAATTGATATTCAAAAGGATAGTCTGGGTTGAACTTTTTAAAGATTGACTCAATCGTTTTTAAGTTGTCTGCGATATTATTGTTTGGATTTAAACGATAATGGATTGTTGTAAACCAAGCCTGTGGCCCTAATATCACCATGGGCTTTTTGTCTCCAAATGGCGATCCAATAATGAAATCTTTGACCACTCCAACTACGGTCCATTTTGTTCCATCGCCATCCACAATGCTGTTTATAGGGCTCTTTAGATGGAGACTTTTAACGGCAGACTCATTTAAAATTACGGCTGTACTGTCCGTTGCAAATTTATAGATATCAATGTCGCGGCCTTGGATCAATGTCAAACCAAGGTTCTTTACAGCATCGGCATCGGTACTAAAACGGTTATAGGAAATGCGTTTGTCCTGTTCCGTTGGTGTGCCGGAGGTAAATCCCCAGCCATTGCTATAGAAATCGGTTACCGGCGACATGTTTTTCGAAACAGAAACAACTGCGTTGCTGGCTAACAGTTCATTTCTAAGAATTTTATAATTCTTCTCGAGGTCACCTTGGATGCTGCTATAAAGTAGCCCATTTTCATTATAACCGCGGTTGCGCTGTTTGGTATATTGGATTTGTTTCGCGACGATGACTGTTGCGATAATCAATATAATAGCGAGACTAAATTGAATGACGACTAAGAGCGAGCGAATACTAAGGCCTCTTGTTTTAGAAACAAATTTCCCTTTCAAGGTCTTGATAGGCTGAAATGAAGAAAGGAAAAAGGCCGGGTAGGTACCCGCTAACACACCCGTAAATAAGGCAAAACCAATTAAAAAAAGCCAGGTTGGTAAGTTTAATAACGATAAGCTAAGCTGTTTTCCGACAAGCTCGTTAAAAAATGGCAGGACAATAAAAACAAGTATAGTCGCTAGTACCATGCCGATCAGGCTAATCAATATGCTTTCAACCAGGAACTGCGCCATTAGGCTCGTCTTATTAGCTCCAATTACTTTGCGGACACCGACTTCTTTTGCACGGCGTTCGGAACGTGCCGTACTCAAATTCATAAAATTGATGCTTGCCACCAATAAAATAAATACACCAATCCAAGCAAATAGCTTGACGATATCGATACGTCCGGAAGTATAATTTCCTCCTTTTCCGCTATTGTAAAGGAAAGAATCTGGATAGGGGAAGGCAAAAATCTCACCCGTATTTCTTGCAGAAGTATAACCGGCAGCTTTATTACTTGTATTGATATGATCTCTCAGATAGGTTCTGATTTTGTCGTTAAATGCGTTGACTGAAGTACCTTCTTTTAACAGGATATAGGTAGTTATTGAATTATTGCTCCAGTTATCGTCTACGTAACCGATTATTTTTGCATATTCAAATGGGAGGAGGATGTCAAATTTGAAACTTGAATTACTCGGAAGATCTTTAAGTATAGCTTGCACGGTGACTTGATTAACCGAGTCTATCCGAACTGATTTTCCAATAGGATCTTCATTTCCAAACAGCGCTTTTGCGTAACTTTCCGTGAGCACAAGACCTTTGGGATGATCAAATCTCACATTCTGTTCTCCTTTCACAAAAGGTAAAGAAAACATTTTGAAAAAACCGGGATCGATGAAAACAGTATTTGCGATCAGTTTCTTTTCATTGAAAGTTGTTAAAAATTGAGGCCCCTCATTATATCTGGTAAAAGCTTCGATATCTGGAAAATCTGCAGCCAATGAGGGCGCTAGTATTTTAGGTGTATAGGCCC
>Ga0265296_1001205_pt1 | contig 31022 bp, 22 predicted proteins | sample MunlanPumphouse1_FD_189073 | JGI IMG/M metagenome (GOLD analysis project Ga0265296, IMG submission 189073) | Groundwater microbial communities from a municipal landfill in Southern Ontario, Canada - Pumphouse #1 | ecosystem: Environmental > Aquatic > Deep subsurface > Groundwater | place... | reverse complement strand
ACATTTACAATTTCCGACCTGCCCGCGCTGGTTGTTGATATTGTTCTGATAATTTTTATGCTTGTCTTATTGCTGGCAATTATTGCGAACAGGGAAGCAAACGATATGGTCATAAGCAACTTTATGATGCGCAAGTTAAACCTTGAGCTCGTTCATCAGATAAGGCATAGCACAAAAGAAATCACCGAGATAAACAACCAGCTTGAGAAAGCAAACCGGCTCAAAACCGAATTCTTAAGCAATGTAAGCCATGAACTCCGCACACCGCTGACGTCCATAATGGGTTTTTCTGACGTCCTTTTGGAGGAAAAAATAGCCTGTTTAAATGATGACCAGAGGCGTTTTATGCGCTCTATCAGGAGAAACAGCAGGGGTCTTCTTTCCTTAATTAATAACCTTTTGGACAGTTCAAAAATCGAGGCGGGCAAAATGGAGTTTTTATTTGAATATGTTGATATTAATAATATGATTAAGATGGTAACCGAGGATATGAAGCCTCTTTTGGATGAAAAAGAGATATCCATGGTTTTTAATCCCATTGACATTCCTCACCCTTATGCCGACAAAGAAAAAATTAAAAGGGTATTGATCAATTTGCTGAATAACGCGACAAAATTTACAGGTAAAAAAGGGCAGATTACTATTGATGCTGCACAAGTCACTGACGGCGTTCAAATCTCCGTATCAGATACGGGGGTCGGAATAAAAAGTGAAAATCTGTCGAAAGTATTTGAAAAATTCACAAAAGCAAGTATGCTTGGAACAGGGCTTGGGCTTTCAATCGTTAAAAGTCTGGTTGAGGCTCACGGCGGACGCATTTGGGCCGAAAGTCAGGGAGCAGGGCAGGGAAGCAGATTTATATTTATTATCCCGCTAAAAAAGAAGGAGGAGGAGTGATGTTTAAAATATTAGTAGTTGATGATGAACCGGATATACGCGATCTTGTCATGGCGGTATTAAAAACCGATAATGACCAGTATAGTTTTGTTGAGGCCTTTGACGGAGAGGACGCGCTGCAAAAAGTAAAACAGGAGAACCCGAATCTTATTATTATGGACATAATGATGCCGCGGCTTGACGGTATTGCCGCTTGTAAAAAAATCAAATCCGAAGAATCATCAAAAAATATCCCGGTGCTTATGTTAACGGTTAAGGCGGAATTAGGGCCAAAAGACGAAGCGTTTTCCGCGGGCGCCAATTTGTATTTAACAAAACCGTTTGACCCGGAAGAGATAAGATCACTTATACGGGGAATTTTTTCCGGAACTCTTGCATCGCAAAAATAATTGTGATATATTATTTTAAGTTTTATTAAAAGGAGAGTGTTTTAATGAAGAAAATTATTGTTTTGTTTCTTGTTCTGGGATTAGCGGGGGTATTGTTTGGTTGCGGTCAGACGCAGACGGGAAGTACGAGCAGTTCGGGTGGTGGTAGCGGTGGAGGAAGCACCACAACTACGGCAACTATTACGGGACAAGTTGCAGCTGCGTCTACGGATCTTTCTGCTTTGGGAATTAAAACCTCGTCCATTGTTCCTCTATCATTTAGAACACTGGCGGACACTGCGGTTTCAGGTGCAGCGGTTAGCATTATTCAGGTAAAAGCCGATGGTACGCAGGTTGCTACAGGAAAATCCGCGACAACTAATTCAAGCGGAAACTATACTATTAGTGATGTAACTCCCCTGGCAAGCGGTTATTACAAATTGGTCGCGGAGAAAACAAACGCGGCCGGAACCGATAAATTAAAAGTTGAGAGCTTGGCAGTTGTTTCTTCTGCGACTACGGAATCGGCAAATATCGCGCCGGAAACAACCGTTGCCGTAAAAATACTGGAAAAAACGAAATCAACTTATGGAACAAATTTTACCGCCAGCAATGATGCTGTTGTTGAATTTAAAAATCTTAATGAAAGTATTAAACAAAGTATCCGCCGATGGTTATGCTAACGGAAATGAATCAAAAATGCCGCCCAATGATGCAACGAGAGCAATGGCAAAAGCCTTAATTGCCGGAAGCCAGGAAAGCGTTTCAAATATTATTACCGACGCAAAAGATTCTGTCTTGGGAGGAAACATATCACAAGCAACCGCAACAATCGTTGCGGATTTTAATTCCAAGCTTGCAGGTATTCAGTCAAATTATGAAAATGCCGTTGTCGGGACAACTACTTCGACAAGTATCGGGTCTCCTGAATTTCTTGTTTTTGATGAATCTACGAGAAAATCTGGAATATCAAGTTCTACTAACTTAACTGTTCCCCAGCAAAAAATATTGATGGAATTTATGAAAAATAAATATTTGAGCGGCAATGCGACAATTGATGATGTAAAATTTGTCGGTAAGCTGGGTTATATCACACCGGATTTAAATATTGATCTGTTAGCCGCACATTTTCAGGATATAAATTTAGTTTATGCCAGTATGGGTGGATGGAAACCAACGGGTAATGTAAAGACTTTTATCCCTGCTACAGCTGGTTTTGCGGGAGTAACAGTAGAATCTGTTGTGTTATATAAATCCGGAACACCTGTTCTTACATTAGAAGCAGAGGGCGGTGATGGATTGAATTGGAGAATTAATGCCAATGTTTCCGCGTACAATTTCAACACTCAAATTATAATGACTGCCGGAACTACTACAACTTATAATTTAATCGGAACATTGACGGGAGGAAAAGGAACTTTTTCATATCCTGTAACAATGGAAGTAATAAATATTCCAAATGTCGACAGCATGTATTTGATTGATGGAACCAAAATATCAAGTTCCCAATCAAATGATCCTTCCTTAACTGCAATTACTCCTGTTTCAGACAAGCTTCCTATTATTATGTGGAGTACAGCAGAAACTGACGCTATTACATTGCCAGCAGGTTATCAATGGGCTTGCTTCCTTGAAATTTATAGTTATAAAATCAGTGGCGGAAAAGTTGATTCATCAACTCGAACTCCGGTCTATGCTTCAGGGACTGATTTAGGATCTCTTATTACAAGCAATTCGTTTATTCTGCCTCCGGGGGCGGAACTTTCACAAACAGATGGCAGCGGCACTTCGATTGTGTATAAAATAAGATTGCAAAGAACCCTGCTCGGCCCTTCCGGAAAGTTTGTTGGATGGGGTGCGGGTTCGAATGACAACTATATTAAATACGTGCCGTAATAGTTAGATTCATATAGTTTTTATAAATAAAGGCGTTTTTCAATGGCGCCTTTATTATTTGGACCTTAAGATATATAATGTATACAGGTGATCCTAAGTGAAAATAGCTCTTGCGCAAATTAACCCTATAGTTGGAGACCTCTCCGGCAATACAAAAAAGATTATTGACTATATCAAAAGAGCAAAGAATGAAAAGGCCGATCTAGTTGTCTTTCCGGAGTTGGCGCTTACAGGATATCCCCCCGAAGACTTACTTTTAAAAAAACAGTTTATTGATGATAATCTCGCATACTTAAAAAAAATCATTTCAAACAGCATAGATATCGCCGTGTGCGTCGGATTCGTGGATAGGATTAATAAAGATTTGTTTAATGCTGCCGCGTTTATCGAGGGCGGCAAGTTGAAAAATGTTTATCATAAAATGAATCTTCCAAACTATTCCATATTTGATGAAAAGAGATATTTTAAAGAAGGCAAAAATATTTCGGTTGTTAATTTTAAGGGAAATAAAATATGCCTATGCATTTGTGAGGATTTATGGGTTGACAGGAAATATCCGAAAGATATTGATTTTATTCTAAGCATTAATGCGTCTCCTTACAATATAGGTAAAATTCGCACAAGGCAAAAAGTGCTTAAATCTGCCGCGCATAATGCAAAAACTGAAATCATTTATGTGAATATGGTTGGAGGACAGGATGAGCTGGTTTTTGACGGAGGCAGCATGATAGTTGATTCAAAAGATAAAATCAAGGCAGCTTTTCCTCAATTTGTTGAAGAGCTTTTCGTTTTTGAAACCGATAAAAGTTATAAAACTGAAACCTGTTTGTCTGAAACAAGCGAAGTCTATACCGCTTTGGTTTTGGGTGTCCGCGACTATGTCAATAAAAACGGATTTTCAGAAGTCGTCATAGGTTTGTCCGGTGGAATTGATTCGGCATTAACGCTTGCGATTGCGGCGGATGCCCTTGATGCATCCCGTGTACACGTAGTTTATATGCCGTCCAACTATTCGTCGGAGCAGAGCCTTAATGATGCGAAGACAATCTCGAAAAATATTGGTATTGATCTAGTGGTAATCCCTATTTCGGAAATATTAGCGTCCTTTTTAACAAGACTTAATCCTTATTTCGATAATCTGCCGGCAAATGTAGCGGAAGAGAATCTCCAGGCGCGGATTCGAGGGAATATTCTTATGGCGCTATCCAATAAGTTTGGCTGGCTTGTTTTAACTACAGGAAACAAAAGCGAGATGGCTGTCGGATACGCGACTCTTTACGGGGACATGGCCGGAGGATTCGCGGTTATAAAAGATGTCCCAAAAACTTTGGTCTATAAATTGGCAGATTATAAACGCGATGTTATACCGGAAAGCATAATCATAAGAGAGCCGACCGCGGAATTGCGTCCTAACCAAAAAGATACCGATTCTCTCCCCCCGTACGATATTTTGGATCCTATACTATCCGCTTATGTCGAAGAAGACAAAAGCATATCCGATATTGTCAGTCTGGGATTTGATGAAAAGATAGTCAGAAAAGTAATCAGAATGGTTGATCTTTCAGAATACAAACGAAGACAGAGCGCTCCCGGGATTCGAATCACCCCAAAAGCTTTTGGGAAAGACAGAAGACTGCCGATAACAAATAAGTACAGGTAATGATTTATTGTGTCGAATACTTAAGAATTGTTGCGTTTGCCCCAATAGCAAAACCGGTAGTGCTGTTAATAAATTTAACATTATTTAGCTTGTTTGTTGTTCCGCTGCTTTCAGAGCTCCATGTCAAGCCGCCGTCGCTTGTTTTTAGAATTGTTCCACTATCACCAACAATCCATCCGGTATTTTTATCTATAAAAAATACACTCCTTAGGTGCTGGGTGGTGTCGTTGGAAATTGTCTGTGCACCGCCCCAACCAGTAAATTTTACAATTGTTCCGGAGTTGCCTACGGCAATCCCGCTGCCGCTTTCGATCAGATGTATTGCATTAAATGGAAGAATCCAAGACCCTACAATCGGTCCCCATGTCGATCCTCCGTTAGTTGAGTAACGAATTATTCCTGTGCTGCCGGTTCCGCCGACAAAACATCCATTAGAGCTATCAACAAAATCAACACCATTAATAGCATGTGTTGTGCCGCTCAAACTTGTTAAGTTGGTCCAAGTTTGTCCGCCGTCAGTTGTTTTCAAAAGTATTCCTCCTCCTCCGACTGCCCACCCGGCCAAAACGGTTATAAAATCAACTCCAACTAATGTTTGTGTAACTTCCGAAGTTTGAGATGTCCAAGAAGCTCCAATATCTGCAGTTTTTGCAATTATTCCGCTGGATCCTACAGTATATGCTGTCAGAGAGCTGTCATCGGGAATACTAATTGCATTAAAATAATCACCAGTTCCATCATAAATTTGCGACCATGTTGCGCCTACATTAGTAGATTTAACGATTATTTGATTCTGGCCTGCAACCAAACCGTCCTGATCGTCATTAAAAAAAGCAACGCCTTTATATTCTAGGCCGGGGACAGAACTTGTAGTTATTACTTTCCAAGACCCAGATGCTACAGTTGAAGCTGATGCTGTAAAATTAATTGAAGTTTTATCAGAGCTTTCTATTGTGACAGCCCGGCTTGTTGGAGTAAAAGTATATCCGGATAAAGATGGAGTAATAATGTATGTCCCATTGCTCAAACTAATAAATGAAAAATTGCCGCCTGGTGCAGAAATAGTTGTCTTTGAATTACCTCCGCTAAGTAAAACAGATACACCTTCTTGTGTCGCGCCGGTAATAGTTCCGGATATAGTACGTGTTGATGCAGAAGACTCGCTTGTTGCAACAAAATCAATTGAAGTTTTATCAGAACTTTCTATTGTGACAGTCCGGCTTGTCGGAGAAAAAGTATAACCTGAAAGAGAAGGAGTAACGGTATACGTTCCGCTGCTCAAAGTCGGGAATGAATATGCGCCGCTAGAATTTGATTTTGCTGTATTGGAACCTGCTCCTCCAAGAGTCAGAGTGACGCCTTCCTTTGTCGAGCCGGTTATTGTACCAGATATTGTGTAGGTTGCCGAAGTCCCGCCGCTAGTTTGACTCGAGGTGCTTGCAACATTCATTCCTCCGCACCCCTGGACAATAATCCCAATTCCTATAAATAAAAAAGCTGTTATTATATTTTTCATTTATTTAACCGAGTATTTAAGTATTGTTGCCTTAGTTCCAACTGCGAAACCGGTATCGCTGTCGATAAATGCAACTCCTCTTAGCTCTTCCGCATCTTCGCTACTGCCATATGCCGTTGTCCACGTTGATCCGCCGTCAATTGTCTTAAGAATAGTCAAATTATCTCCAACTGCCCATCCGATTTCGTTGCTTGTAAAAGTAACATCTGATAATTTATTAGGTGTATTGTTGGTTGGTATTGTAATGTCGGCGCCTCCACTGCTGAATTTCAAGATTTTTCCGTTTTTCCCGACTATGATACCCGCATCTGCATTAAGTAAATATATTGATTGAAATATTGAATTGCCGGCGGTAGGAACTGTTATCTCTGTCCATGTAGAACCACCGGTTGTGGTTTTGATGATTACTCCTGTGTTTGATTGACTTGACTTAACTCCGACTGCATATCCGGTAGTACTGTTAAAAAACTTAACACCAAGCAGGTCCGAAGTGATTTCGCTTGTCTGTGGAGACCATGTTGAACCGTTTGTTGTGTGAAATATTTTGCCCCCGGCTCCGACTATCCAGCCTTCGCTGGAGCTTACAAAACTTACGTCATATAAGTTGCTAGATGTCTTGGACTCCAATGTGCCCCATGAATTGCCGCTGTCAGAGGTCTTATAAATTATGCCTCCGGATCCAACTACGTATACAATATCTGCTGAATATGCATCAAGTGCGTTAAGCATTACTTGTTGAGAACCCTGTTTTTGAGATGTCCAGCTTGCACCCCCATTAGTTGTTTTTAGGATTGATTCGTTGTTCCCGCCGACAATCCATCCGGTAGTGCTATTTACGAAATCAGCACTTTTAAATTCCGGATTTCCGTTGCTTTGTATTACTTCCCAAGTGCCGCTTGCAGCAATGACTCCGCCGCTTTCTCTGGTTGCCGTAAAACCTTCCCCGGTGATATTTGCGCTTTCAATTGTTGCTGTCCGGCTTGTCGGAGAAAAAGTGTATCCTGATAGAGATGGAGTAATAATGTATGATTCATTGCTTAGCCCGCCTAAAGCATATGTTCCGATTGAATTTGTTGTGGTTGTTTTGCTGGCGCCTCCGCTTAAGGTAATAGTTACGCCTTCTCGTGTTGCTCCTCCTACAGTTCCGGATATAGAATAAGTTGCTGCTGTGGTATCGTTTGTGCTTGGGCTTGATGAAGAAGTGTTGGCAACATTCATACCTCCGCAACCGCTCAGTAAAATTCCAAATGCCAACACTGTTATAAAGTATTTTTGCATTTTCAAAATCACCTCACAGAAAGATTAACATATTTCGCCCCATTATTGCAAGAGCTAAAAATATTTAAAAAAACCTCTTGACAGCAAAAAGCTATGCTGTATACTGTAAGAATTCCAGAGAGAACCCAGAGTAAAGAAAACGCCGGAAAAATTTAGGGAGGGGTAAAAAATGGTTAAGAAAATTTTGTGTTTGGTTCTGGTTTTAGGTTTGGGTATATGGGCTGTTGGTTCGTTGAATGGCTGCGGACAAGCGGCGACGACAAGCGGTGGTGGTGCAAGCGGGGGAGGGACGACAGGAACAGATACCATAACAATAAAAGGTGTTGCGACTTCTGGTTTGACGACAACAGGTTTAAGAGCACGGGCATCAGCTCCTTTGGCAAATGCTGACGTTTCGCTTGTGACTTTTACAGCAGGGAGTACAACACCTGCAGTTGTAACCACGGGAAAAACAGATTCGAATGGCAGTTATTCCTTGTCAATTGATACCACAAAATATTCTTCGGATGAATTAAAAAATTGTGCGGCTATCATCACAAGTGGGTCTGTAACTGTTGGCGCAACAATACCGTCAGTGGATACTGCAAAGGGTGCTATTAACTATGCGCAAATTGCTGATGAGACCGAATACAAGAAGACAAAAATATTGCAGAAAACTGTGGAGAAAGGCATTGCTGCCAATAAAATTGACTTTACACAGGATATAGATCAAAAGTTTGACACAAGCTTGGCAAATGCTTCAAACGATGATCTGGGTAAATTGGCTGATGCAGTAAAATCTGGAGCAGATGCAGAACTTAATTTAGCTGCGTCGCTTGGAATTACTTCTTCGCAAAGTGACCTGCTTAAAGCAAAGCGTGATTTATTATTTAAAGTATATATTCAGCCAGTCATGAAAAGTGCCTTTGAAAATGGAGTTAAACCCAGTAAGAAAATAATGGACGCTCTTTTTTCATTAATTGAAGAAGAAATAAATACATATGCTAATACTGTAGGTGTAACACCAACTCAGTCAACCGATTTCAAAAATATGAAAGATCAGGCCGTCCAAGCTAATATACCAGAAACTTCCACTGCTCTTCAGCAAGTTAAAAACGAATCTGGCAGGAGAAGCACGGGCAATAAAATAATTGGTTTATTTATTGCGCAGTTTGATGCTGCTGATACGTGTGCGATGGCAACTCCAACTGGCGGTATGAGTTTTAAAGATAAAAATACTGCCACTTACGAGAGTTTTGTGAATGCAAAAGCAAGGATTCTCGCAAGCTTAGAAGCTTTTTTAACCAATACAACATTAACTGATGAGGGGCGAATTGGAGAGTATTTATATAGGAATTTTATCGATATTTATATACTCCCGCCGCCAAATGCAATGGAGGGTATAACAAAGACAGCATCAATAAAGATTAGGGTTGAGAATCCCCCGCAGGGAGGGGAGCTGCCAACCGGACAACAAATGGAATCTATTATGCAGCAATATGTGAACTCGAGGATATTTGTTTATTTCTTCAATGCATTTGGGACACAAAAATCAACCATATTTTCAAAGGTTGGCCAAATCATACAACCGATATTTCAAAAACGGTTTTCTGATAGTACCGTTGCTTATTATATGGGTGACGATTTTTGGAAAACAAATCCAACGCCTGACCAGATGAAAACAAGATTGGATGCGTTTAAGGCTGCTTTTGATGCCGCATGGGAGTCCGCAGGTATAAATTCTGTTGTGTCCCAGGCATATCCGACGAACACTGCCAATATTATAGCGGCAATGAAAATTTTGATGGCGCCGCCGGATGCATTCTAGCGATTGCTGAAGTTTCTATTTAAAAAGCCCTTGAGAAATCGAGGGCTTTTTGTTTAATAAAGGTTATCTCGGACGCGTTGAGGGAAATCTTTGGCGAGCTTTTTTATTTTTTAAATTGATGTATAAATAATCCAGCAGGGCTTTCTCGGCGGTCGCGCGAAGAATTCCTTTATCATTTTCGAAATTGTTAAATAAGCGGGGATGGAGATGATGAAAAACAATTTGTCCCAGAGGCGTCCTGAGTTTCCCAATTAGTGCGGTTTTTTATTAGTGATTACCACACATTTAAATGTGTGGAATATTATACAATATACAAATTCTTTTTCTGGCCATTAATATATTTTATTACTACAGGTAAATTTTCTTTTGCCACTTCTTTATAATTATATCTTTTCGCCCAAATACTGTTAATTTTTGCCTGTTGCCTTAATGCAGGGAATGTTTGAGAAATTCTTCTGGATGAAATGCCTTTGAACATTTTAACTGCCGTTGGTAAACTCTGAAAATCTGTCAAACCAACTAGAATATGTACATGATCTAACAAGCTTCCATATGCCAAAAATTGAAAACCTTTCGTTTCAGCAATTTGCCTAAATAACATATCAGCCGCAGCATCAATTTCATTAATTAGAATGTATTTTTTATATTTAGTTTGAAACCAAATGTGATAATATCTCATACTGATTAACATTCCCCACAATTTATTGTGGGGTGCCAATCTATAATGAGCAATTTTCATGCCAAGTGTCTGGTATTTATATTCTTTGGCAGTGTGGTTTCACACTACTTTATTACACCAAATTTACTGTCATATCAACATTTTTATTTTTATCTCCGAAAAATGGGAAACTCAGGACAATTTGTCCCAGAGGCGTCTTTAGATCTTTCACCTTCCTTATAATTTGCTTTCTGGCTGTGGATTCTGAAGCGATAAAAAGTTGAAGAGCTCTTTTGTTGCTTGGTTACAAAACTTCTGCCAAAGAGCGGTTCCAGCCGGGCGAGTGATCTGGATAAGTCTTCGACGATTTGATTAATTTTGTTTTTATCGGCAGTAGTCACAAAATCAAGGTCTTCCGAGTATCGCGCTCCATTGTATACAAAGCGCAAGCAGGTCCCGCCCTGAAGAGTCAGCGAAGTTGATTCGGGCAGGGCGAACAGCTCGCTCAAAATATAAATTTGCAAGGCCTCTTTTTCGATGATTTTCAAGGGGAGGCCTTCCTCCTGTGACCTACTAATCAGTTCGTCTTTAAGCATGATTTATCCTTCAAATAAGACAATATTGTCCTACTTGTCGGATGCATAATAGTAGATAATCTCATAAGAGTCAAATAACCGAACTCAAATTCTTACAGGCGAGGATGCGCATCCTCGCCTGTGAAACGATTTTAAACCAGTCCGTGTGCCAGCATGGCGCGGGCAACTTTTTCAAATCCGGCAATGTTTGCTCCAATTACAAGATTTCCGGGAGCATCATATTCCTCGGATGCTTTTTTTGCCTGGGCGTAGATATTTTTCATTATTCTTTCAAGGTATTTATCTACTTCTTCAAAACTCCAAGATAATCTTTGGCTGTTCTGCGCCATTTCCAGTCCTGATGTCGCAACCCCTCCCGCATTTGCCGCTTTTGCAGGGCCGAAAGCAACTTTGTTTTTCAGGAAAACTTTTACTGCTTCGGGTGTTGAAGGCATGTTTGCACCTTCTGCTACCGCATAAACCCCATTTTCGACCAATTTTTCAGCAGCTTTTTTGTCAATCTCATTTTGTGTTGCGTTTGGAAGTGCGATATCGCATTTAACATTCCAAATGCCGTCGCATCCTTCTTTATATGTTGCCTTTGGATGATATTTGAGATAATCCTTTATTCTTCTCCGTTCAACTTCTTTTAACTGCTTTACAGTTTTTAGGTTGATACCGGCTGCATCATATATGTATCCGTTGGAATCGCTCATTGCAACTACTTTTCCACCCAGTTGATGAACTTTTTCTGCAGCGTAAATTGAGACGTTTCCTGATCCGGAGCTTACAACAGTTGATCCTTTTATGCTTTTGTCCTTGTCTTTTAGCATTTCAAGGAGAAAATAAATTAAACCGTAACCAGTTGCTTCGGTTCTTACCAAACTTCCGCCGAAGTCTAGTCCTTTGCCGGTAAGAACACCTTCGAATACATTTTTCAGCCTTTTGTATTGGCCAAACATAAATCCAATTTCTCTTCCTCCGACGCCGATATCTCCGGCAGGCACATCTGTGTCTGCACCGATATGTCTTTGCAGCTCGGTCATAAAGCTCTGGCAGAATCTCATTACTTCGCTGTCGGATTTACCTTTTGGATCAAAGTCGCATCCGCCCTTACCTCCGCCCATGGCAAGACCGGTAAGCGAATTCTTGAAAATCTGTTCAAATCCAAGAAATTTTATAATACCTATATATACAGAAGGGTGAAATCGCAACCCACCTTTATAAGGTCCTATTGCACTATTGAATTCGATACGGAAACCGCGGTTAACATGAAACTCTCCTTTATCATCTTCCCATGGCACCCTGAAAATAATCTGTCTTTCCGGTTCAACTATTCTATCGGCAATCTTTGCTTCTTTAAATTCCGGATGCTTTTCAAGCGATGGGGCAATTGATTCTAATACCTCTTCTACTGCCTGATGAAATTCTGGCTCATTTGGATTCCGTTTTTTTACCTGTTCAATGACACCTTTTACCATTTTGAGACCCCCTTTGTTAAATTTGAAAGTGCTTTTCGACCTTGTAAATTAATTACAAGCACTTTACAATGATATAAAATATCGCTATTATTATACGGCAATCGTTTGCCGTATGTCAATAAAAATATGAATAAAGAAATTGAACGAAAAATTAATATAATGCTCCGGATAATATCGGAGTCCAAAAAGCCGGTAGGCTCAAAAGAAATATCTCAAAAACTTTCTGATCTCGGCATAGACCTTACCGAGAGGGCAATCCGTTATCATCTAAAGATTATGGACAGGGGAGGCCTTACAAGGAGTGTTTGGAAAGCGGGAAGGTTGATTACCGAAAAGGGCCGGACGGAATTGTCTGATTCTTCAGTTTATGAAAAAGTCGGACTTGTCATATCTAGGATTGAATCCTTAGCATATCAAATGACCTTTGACATCAATCAAAAATCAGGAACCGTAATAGTCAACTTGTCTTTTATTCCGAAAAATGAATTTAAGTCTGCAATTGGCGTTATGAAAGAAGTGTTTAAGAATAATTTTGGATTAGGGAATATGATTGCCGTTGCAAAAGAAGGTTCCGAACTCGGAGGAATATCAGTTCCATACGGTAAAGTTGCATTTGGAACCGTTTGCAGTGTAACTATTCACGGGATTTTAACAAAAGAATTTATTCCAGTTGAATCAAAATTTAGCGGGGTACTGCAGATTGAAAATAATAAGCCATTGCGGTTTACCGATTTTATCAATTACTGCGGATCAACGCTTGATCCTGTCGAGATATTTATCAGAAGTAAAATGACATCAATTGCAGATGCAGTAAAAGGTTCTGGCAAAATTGTCGCAAGTTTTAGAGAAATTCCGGCCGCTGCAAAAGATAATGCCGTCGATGTATTAAAAAAATCAGAGAAGATTGGACTTGGCGGCGCTTTACTCTGCGGAAAACCTGGCCAGACTCTTTTAGAGATTCCTATCGGTATGGACAGAGTTGGTCTTGTTATTTGTGCCGGGCTAAACCCGATTGCGGCGGTTGAGGAAATAGGCATTGAAACAGAAAGCTACGCACTTGCCTGTCTGGTTGATTTTAAACATTTAAAAAGTTTTTGGGATATTATATGAGCCTATCAAATCTGGCAAGCACAGGAATTAAAAGCCTTGACGAAATTCTCCAGGCATTAAGAAAAGGCGATAATGTTGTTTGGCAGATTGAGAATATTTCCGACTATCTGCATTTTGTCGTTCCATTCGCGCAAAAAGCTATCAACGAAAACAAAAGAATTGTTTATATCAGATTTGCTCAACATGCTCCTATAATTTCTGATTATGAAAAAATACAAGTTTATAAGCTTGATGCATCCCATGGATTCGAATCGTTTACAAAACAAGTGCACGAGATTATCGCAGACGAGGGGATGGGGGTTTATTATATTTTTGACTGTCTTTCCGATCTGCTTTTGGATTGGGCAACAGATCTTATGATAGGCAACTTTTTTATGGTCACATGTCCTTATCTTTTTAAGCTCGATACGGTTGCCTATTTTGCAATTATGAGAAACAGCCATTCGTTCAAAACTATAGCCCGAATCAGAGAAACAACTCAGCTGTTGCTCGATGCTTACAATTTGGACGGCAAAATTTATGTCCATCCTCTCAAAGTTTGGAAAAGGTATTCTCCAACAATGTTTTTGCCGCATCTTGAAGAAAATGAAAAATTTATGCCGGTTACAAACAGCGTTGATGCGGCAAAACTATTTTCTTTAATGTCAGATACTGGTGTTGCAGGTGTTTCACGAAATTTGGATTATTGGGACCGGCTTTTTTATCGTGCTGAAAAGCTCCTTAGAGAGGAATCCTCCGGGGAGGAAAAATCAAGAATGTCGGAACGCCTGGAAAAAATTATGCTTGGCCGCGAATCGAGAATGATGTCTCTGATAAAAGATAATTTTTCGCTCGAGGACTTGCTCCAGATAAAATCAAGGATGATCGGTACCGGTTTTATAGGCGGAAAAGCATTGGGAATGCTTTTGGCTAGGAAAATATTGTCAAAAGAAATAAGTTTTGAGCCCCATGATTCTTTTTATATCGGATCGGATGTTTTTTATACATACATTGTCGAAAATGGCTGGTGGGAATTGTGGCTTGAGCAAAAAACCGAAGAAGGATACTTTTCCAAAGCGGAAGAACTGCAGTCAAAAATGATGGACGGTAAATTCCCTGAAGAGATAAGGGAGCAGTTCCATAAGATTATCGAGTATTTTGGGCAATCACCGATTATAATCCGATCAAGCAGTCTTCTCGAAGACAGTTTTGGAAATGCTTTTGCCGGAAAATATGAAAGCATTTTTTGTGCAAATCAAGGGAGTCCCGAAGAAAGATATTCCAAATTTGAAGAGACCGTTAAAAGAATATTTGCCAGTACAATGAATGACGATGCTCTAAATTATAGGATTCAGAGGGGATTAAATAAGCTTGATGAGCAAATGGCTCTTTTGGTCCAGCGAGTGTCCGGAACACAATATAAAAAATATTTTTTCCCGTATATAGCCGGTGTAGGAATATCCTATAATACTTTTGTCTGGCATAAGGATATGGATCCGCGATCAGGAATGCTTCGGCTTGTTTTTGGTATGGGAACTAGGGCTGTTAACCGCGTGGAAGGGGATTATCCAAGGATTGTAGCTCTCGATGCCCCGATGCTTGCCCCATATTCGGGAACTGAAAAAATCAAAAAATTTTCACAGCACGATGTCGATGTCATTGATATTGACAATAATGATTTAAGAACAGTTTCGCTTGCACAGCTTATGAAGGATGAACCTAATGTCATTCTGGATCTTATTGGAATTAGGGACCGTGATGCGGAGAGCAAATTAAAACAAATAGGAATATCCGATAAAAATTGGATTTTGACATTTGATAAATTGCTGGCTTCCGGTGACTTTATTTCTACAATGAGCAAAATTTTAAAGACACTTGAGGAATGCTATCAGTATCCTGTCGACATAGAGTTTACCGCAAATTATTCTAACAGTGGAAAAATGAATATTAATCTTCTCCAGTGCAGGCCTCTCCAGACAAAAGGTACAACCGGACAGGTGAAAATTCCGAAGAAAATTCCAGGAGACCAGATTATTTTTAAATCCGAAGGAAATATTATGGGGGGAAGTGTTTCGCAAAAAATTTCAAGATTAATATTTGTAGACCCAAGCAAATATGCGGATTTGATTATGTCGGAAAAATATGATATTGCAAGGATAATCGGAAAAATTAACAAAAAAATCGGAGCCGCGAAAGAATTGAATACGCTCCTGATTGGGCCTGGCAGATGGGGAACACGAGATCCTTCACTTGGAATCCCTGTAAATTTTGCTGAAATAAACAACATATCTATTCTTGTGGAGCTTGATGATCCGGATGGAGGATTTACTCCGGAACTATCTTTTGGGTCTCATTTTTTCCTTGACCTGGTAGAGACAAATATTTTTTACGTTGCGCTATTCCTTGACAATGAAAAGGTGGTTTTTAACAGGAAGTGGATTAATTCACTGACCAATAACCTTGAAACAATTGTCCCTGAATCAACCAGATATTCAAAAATAATAAAGGTCCATGATTTTATAAATAAAGAACCCCGTCTTTTGTCTGATGTTACATCTCAAAAGGTAGTTTGTATAGTATAATAGTTCTATATGTCACCGATTAGAGATATAAAAGTAAAAGTTCTCGTAGATATAAGCAATGCATTATCTTCTTCTCTTGATTTGGAGAAAACCCTTTATTTGATTCTTAAGGTTCTTTCCGACTCTCTGAAAATGAATAGAGGAACAATAACACTGGTTGATCCTGCAACTAATGAGCTCCGGATAGAGGTGGCGCAAGGGCTGACAAAAAATGAGATGGAGCGTGGAAGATATAAAATTGGTGAAGGGGTTACAGGCAGAGTTGTACAGTCAGGTGAGGCAATGGTTGTCCCTGATGTAGGAGCAAATCCTCTTTTTTTAAACCGGACTAATGCGAGAAAAAATCTGAAGGAGAGGGAATATGCGTTTTTGTGCGTACCGATAAAAATTGGAAATAAAGTTGTAGGCGCGCTTTCTGTGGACCATCTTTTTCGAGGTGATATTTCGTATGAAGAAGATATAAAGATCTTAACAATTGTTGCTGCAATGGTTGGTCAGGCGGTTAGGATCCGAGATATCGCGGAATCGGATAAACAGATGGTTGTTTCCGAAAATATCAAATTAAAACAGCAGCTAAAAGGGAAGTTTAAGTTTGGAAATATCATGTTCAGTTCAAGTCTGATGGAGGAAGCTCTTCAATCAGCAAGACAAGTTGCTCAAACACAGGCAACAGTTCTTATTAGGGGTGAATCCGGAACGGGAAAAGAGCTTGTTGCGTCTGCAATTCATTTTTCCAGCCACAGATCAGATAAACCATTCATAAAAGTAGCTTGTGCATCTCTGCCGGAAAATCTGCTTGAATCGGAGCTGTTTGGATATGAAAAAGGGGCTTTTACAGGAGCGCATGATCGTAAATTGGGAAGATTTGAGCTGGCGAATCAGGGCACAATATTTTTGGATGAAATAGGGGATTTGACATTGTCAACACAAGTAAACCTTTTGCGGGTTCTCCAGGAGAGAGAGTTTGAACGTCTTGGCGGAACCGAAACCGTAAAAATTGACGTAAGGGTTATCTGCGCAACGCACAGGAATCTTGAATCAATGGTTAAAGAAGATAGATTCAGAGAGGATTTGTTTTACCGCATAAATGTTTTTCCCATAATTCTTCCGCCTCTGCGGGACAGGAAAGAGGATATCCCATTGCTTGTTGCTCATTTTATTCATAAGTTGAACAGAAAAAACAAAAAAGATATATCAGAAATAAGCCGCCCAGCGCTAGATGTTCTTATGTCGCATAATTGGCCCGGAAATGTTAGAGAGCTTGAGAATGCTGTTGAGCGTGCGGTTATCATGTGTCCAAAAGGGATGATATTGCCAAGGCATCTACCATTAAATCTTGTTAAAGGAGAGACTAACGTCAATGTTTCCGGATCAACACTCTCCGAACTTATTGAATCTATTGAAAAACAAAAAATTGAAGATGCTCTTAATAAATATAAAACTCAACGCAAAGCTGCTAAAGCTTTGGGGATTACGGAAAGAATGCTTGGATATAAGATTAAAAACTACAAAATTGTAATCTGATTATACTCCCCCTACATTATCGTAGACTCTACTCATAAATTTCTTGGCATAAAAATTGCTTATCACCTATATAAGGAGGCAAGCAACATGAAAATCATTACTTTATTCTTAAGCTGGTTTAGTTGTTTTGATGATAAAGAAACATTAAAAGGAGGTATCAATATGATAAGAAAATTTTTGGTTTTGAGTTTGTTTTTGGCAATTTCAGGGACTGCATTTGCTACCCCGTCGACAACTTACTGGAGCCCATGTGTTTATGATATACAGCCGTATGGGGTAGGGCATATTGGTATAGATAATTATTTTACTGCAAGTTCTGCTGTTCCCGCGGGCGCGTTTCCAACTGATGTGGGATATACAATTGGAGTTCTACCGTATGAAAAGATTCAGATGGAAGTTGGCATTGATTATTTGGGACCGTCAGCTAATCCAGTCTATTTTAATGCAAAAATTGGAACACCGGTTGACGCGCTCTTTCCCGGTTCACCAGCATTAAATCTTGGAGTATTTAATGTTGGAACTCTAAAAGGCGTAACTGATCAGAATGTGTTTGATGTAATAGTTGGCAGGCCTACCCCACTAGGTAGAATTCATCTTGGGTATTATGTGGGTAATGAAAATGTTCTGGTCGATGGAGCTGGGAACAAGGCAAATACAGGTTACATGATCGGCTTTGACAAAGCTTTTGGTCCAGTTAAGGACGCAAATGGAGAATATAATCGGTATGTTTTTGCGGCAGACTATGCAAGCGGGAAAAACGCAATTGGCGGCGGCGGCGCAGGCCTTTATATTTATTATACGCCGAACATAAGTCTTTTAATCGGCCCTGTATTTTTTAATGATGCGACAATAAATGGCGGCTGGAAGTGGACGACCCAGCTTGACATTAATATTTAAAGGAGGAGATAAAAATGGAGTTTAAGATAATTGCCGATACTATGTGGGTGCTGATTACCGCAATGCTTGTTTTCTTTATGAATCTTGGATTCGCCACTGTCGAGACAGGATTTACGCGCGCCAAGAATGCTGTTAACATTCTTTCCAAAAACTTTGTTGTATTTGCAATCTCGTCAATTGCGTTCTTCTTTTTCGGATGGGGACTCATGTTTGGCAACGGCAATCCTTTTATTGGGCTTCAAGGATTATTTATGCTGCTGGGTTCAGATAACAGTCCCGCAACAGGCGTTGCATATCAGGGAGTTTACTCTGCTATATCATGGGCAACAGTCCCTCTGCTGGCTAAATTCTTTTTTCAGCTTGTTTTTGCAGGCACAGCCGCGACAATTGTTTCCGGAGCAGTAGCGGAAAGAATAAAATATGTTTCTTTTATAGTTTTTTCATTTTTTATGGTTGGAATAATCTATCCTATTGTGGGCCACTGGATTTGGGGGGGCGGCTGGCTGGCAACTTCTGGTTTTTGGGATTTTGCAGGATCCACTGTAGTCCATTCGGTCGGAGGATGGGCTGCGCTGGCCGGAGTTCTTGTACTTGGATCAAGGATAGGCAAATTTAAATCGGACGGTTCACCAAATGCTATACCCGGGCATAATCTCGGATTGGCAACAATAGGGGCATTTGTTCTATGGCTTGGCTGGTTTGGTTTTAATCCAGGATCGACTATGGCTGCAGATGTTAATGCGATTTCGAGGATTGTAATAACTACAAATATGGCGGCTGCGGCAGGCATATTATTTTCAACTTTGACTTCATGGATTTTGAATGGCAAGCCGGACCTGGGTATGACAATCAATGGCTGTCTTGCAGGGTTAGTGGCGGTTACGGCTTCTTGCGCTTACGTTTCTCCTTTGAGCTCCATAATAATTGGCTCAATTGCTGGTATTCTGGTTGTATTTGCAGTAATGATGTTTGACCGTATAAAAATTGATGATCCCGTGGGAGCTCTTTCGGTTCATTTGGTGAACGGTATATTCGGCACTCTTGCGGTAGGTTTGTTTGCCCAAGATATTTTTATGCCTAACACAACGGGCAACGGTCTGTTTTTCGGCGGAGGAACGAAGCTTTTAATGACTCAATTGATGGGAGCTGTTGGAGTTGGTTTATTTACCTTCTTTTTAGCGCTAACAATATGGCTTGGGATTAAAGCTGTAATGGGGGTTAGGGTTACAAAAGAAGAAGAGATCAAGGGTCTTGATATTGGGGAACATGGCATGGAGGCTTATTCAGGATTTCAAATATTTACGGTTCAATAATCAATTAATTAAAGGAGGTATATTAAAATGAAACTTATTATTGCTTTTATCCAGCCCGAAAAGCTTCCTGACGTAAAAAAATCACTGTTTAATGCGGAAGTATTTAAAATGTCAGTAACAAATTCTTTAGGGTGCGGACAGCAGAAGGGATACAGCGAATCTTATAGAGGCGTTGTTCATGAAGTGAATCTTCTCAAAAAAGTTAGGCTTGATATTGTGGTAAATGATAACTTTGTAAAACCTGCAATTAAGGCTATTGTAGATGGAGCGCGTACCGGAAACATTGGTGATGGGAAGATATTCGTTGTGCCGCTTGAAGAGTGTGTTCGTATCAGAACAGGAGAAACAGGTACTTCTGCAGTGGGATAGATCTATTAATCAACTGCCGGCTTGAGAATTTTGACACTTCTTCGAGCCGGCAGACCCATTTATCATTATACAAAATTGTATTTAAAAGACATGAAACCTACGAAAATGTAGTCAATATATTGATTTTCATCGTGAATAACCTGGCATAAAAATTGCTTCTTCATAGATTAGAGGTGTCAAAATGATAAACAGCGGAGATACTGCTTGGGTATTAACCTCAACTGCACTAGTTATTTTGATGACTCCCGCACTTGGGTTTTTTTATGGTGGCATGGTCAGAAAGAAAAACATCCTTTCAACGATAATGCTTTCAGTAACAATCCTCTCAATAATTTCTATCCAATGGATTTTATACGGATATACGATGTCGTTTGGCACGGATCACTCCGGAATAATTGGTGGCCTTAACTGGCTTGGGCTTAGGGGAGTCGAAGCAGCGCCTAATGTCGCTTATGCGCCTACAATTCCTCATATTGCTTTTGTTATTTTTCAAATGGCTTTTGCCGTAATCACCCCGGCTCTTATAAGCGGTGCTTTTGTAGAAAGAATAAGCTTTGCAGGATACCTTCTTTTCACTCTTATTTGGGCGACTTTTGTTTATGATCCTGTAGCCCATTGGATATGGGGAGTTGGAGGTTTTCTGAAGAATATGGGTACACTGGATTTTGCGGGCGGAGCAGTTGTTCATATTACCGCGGGAATTTCCGCATTAGCTGTAGCTCTTGTTGTCGGGAAACGGAGGGGTTACGGAAAAACCCCGATGGAGCCGTCAAATATTCCCTTAACAGTATTAGGGGCTTTTTTATTATGGTTCGGATGGTTTGGATTTAATGGCGGATCTGCTCTTGCCGCAAACGGCGTTGCCGCATCGGCCGTGCTCGCGACAAATACAGCAGGTGCCGCAGCGGGTTTGGTTTGGCTGCTTATTTCCTGGATGCACAAGAGGCCAAGCGCTTTGGGTTTTGCAACCGGCGCCATTGTTGGGCTTGCTGCCGTTACTCCGGCTTCGGGATTTGTAAGCCCGGTTTCGGCAATAATTATCGGAGCAATCGCGGCTCTATTATCTTATTACACAATTATCTTCAGATCAAAAACCGGACTGGATGAATCACTTGACGTTTTTGCGTGCCATGGGGTAGGCGGAATGTGGGGAGTTCTCGCTACCGGATTATTCGCGGAAAAAGCCATCAATTCCGCCGGAGCAAACGGATTGTTTTTTGGAAATCCGGCGCAGCTTGGAATACAGGCTATTACGGTTCTAATTGTCGTGGGCTTTTCGTTTGTTATGACGTATGTTATCGCAAAAATAGTGGATGCGTTATTTTCCATGAGGGCGTCGGAACAGGCCGAAGATGTAGGGCTTGATATATCCCAGCATGGAGAAACTGTTTATTAGTCAAAAACGCGTAGCAGAGGCTCTTAGCCTCTGCGGTTTAGGTGAGGCGGCAACCCTAAGAGGGTTGCCTACGCGGAATGAGGTATAAAGGATAAGGTGATATTTATGGATAAATTTATGAAAAAAATCGAAGCGATTATAAGGATTGAAAAATTGGATGAGGTAAAAAAAGCTCTAGAGGCCGAAGGATTTGTAGGATTGACATTAACCGAAGTAAAAGGAAGAGGAACACAAAAGGGGGTGAATTTGGAATGGCGGGCCGGTGAATATCATGTTGATTTTTTGCCGAAGCTTAAGGTTGAGCTGGTTGTCGACGAGTTTGACTCCGATAGAGCGATCAAGGTGATTATTGCGGCGGCTCAAACAGGAAAAATCGGCGACGGTAAGATATTTGTATCACCGGTAGATAATGTTATAAGAGTTCGGACAGGAGAGCGCGGACGCAAAGCTCTCTAATAAAAAAATCAAAGCCCGCCATAGGCGGACAAGGAGTTAAATATATGCCCACAAAAGAAGAAATATTAAAACTGGTAAAAGATAACGACGTTGAATTTATAAGATTATGGTTTACGGATATAAACGGAATATTAAAAAGTTTTTCGATCGGCAAGGAAGAACTTGCGGGTGCTCTTACCCAGGGAATGGGTTTTGACGGATCATCAATTACAGGATTCCAAGATATTGAAGAATCAGATATGATCGCGATGCCTGATCCTTCGACTTTTCAGATTTTGCCGTGGAGACCGCAGGAAAAAGCAGTTGCCAGAATGATTTGCGACATTTTGCAGCCCGGAGGTAAGCCCTATGAAGGAGATCCCCGTTATATTTTGAGACGCGGTCTCGAGAAAATGAAAAAAATGGGGTTTGATCATTATTATGTTGGTCCTGAACTTGAATTTTTCTATTTCAAATCTTCCGAAAAACCGGAAATTATCGATACTGGCGGATATTTTGATATTACACCGCTTGATATGGCATCAAATTTGAGAAGACAAACTATTCTGGCACTCAAACAATTAGGTGTTAATATCGAGTATTCTCATCACGAGGTTGCACCGTCTCAGCACGAAATTGATATGCGCTATGATGATGCGCTCAAAATGGCCGACAATATGATTACATACCGTTTGGCGGTAAAAGAAATTGCATCCGCAAACGGGGTTTACGCGACCTTTATGCCAAAACCGCTGTTTGGGCAGAATGGTTCGGGCATGCACGTCCACCAGTCATTGTTTAAAGGCAAGACAAACACTTTTTACGACGCAAATGACAAGTTCCATTTATCAAAAATAGGTAAATCGTACATGGCTGGTGTTTTAAAACATGCGCCGGAATTAATTTCAATTTTGGCTCCATGGGTTAACTCATACAAAAGATTAGTCCCGGGATACGAAGCACCGGTTTATATTGCATGGTCAAGAAGAAACAGATCGGCATTGATCAGGGTACCAATGTACCAGCCCGGAAAAGAGACCGCAACAAGAATGGAACTGCGCTGCCCGGATCCATCGGGGAATCCTTACCTTCAGCTTGCAGTAATGTTATCAGCTGGACTAAAAGGAATCGAAGAGGGATATACTCTGCCGGAACCGATGGAATTAAATCTTTATCATTTAAATGATGAAGAAAGAGCGGAAAGAGGAATAAAATCTCTCCCTGCAAGTTTAGGAGAAGCGATCGCGGTTAGCGAGAGAAGCGAACTGCTCCGTGAAAGCCTTGGAGAACATTGTTTTGAGAGATTTATTTCAATTAAAAAACAGGAGTGGGATGAATTCAGGATTCAAGTTACGGAATATGAAATAAAGAAGTACCTGCCAATACTGTAAACGTGATAAAATTATGGGGTGGGGTTTTTCCGACACCTTTGTGCTCCACCCCTTCAAAGGTGTTTTATGTGCGGAACTGGATTTGTATGTAACATTAGCGGATTCAAATCATTCGAAATAATCGAAAAGGCTATTGGTGTAATTGAGAGGTTAGCTCACCGCGGTGCAGTTGGAGCAGATCCAAAAACAGGTGACGGCGCCGGGATTTTGATCCAAATACCGCACGAGTTTTTCAAAAGTGTTTGCAACTTCAAAATCCCATCAGATGGTGAATATGGCGTTGGTTTAATATTTCTTCCCAAAGATCCAACAGACCGCAAAAGATGCAAATCTGCCTTCAAAGAGTTTGCCGAGAAAGAGGGGTTGCGGATTATTGGCTGGCGAAATGTTCCTATTGATGATTCTGTAATTGGTGTTACAGCAAAAATAACTCAGCCGGTGTTCGAGCAGGTTTTTATCGGAGGGGGAGATGTCGACCTCGAACAAAAACTCTACCTCGTCAGAAGACAAATAGAAAAAAAACTTGGCAGTTTATGCTATCTAACAAATATTTCCACGCGAACACTTACATATAAAGGTCTTTTGATGCCCGAACAACTTGGAGATTTTTTCCTGGATTTAAAAGACCGGAGAATGAAAAGCGCAATCGCTCTCGTGCATTCAAGGTACAGCACAAACACATTTCCGACATGGGACCTTGCGCAGCCGTTTAGATTTTTGGCCCACAACGGTGAAATAAACACATTAAGGGGAAATATTAACTGGATGAAGGCCCGCGGAATCGATTGCATTGTCCCTGGTGGAAGCGATTCTGCCTCACTTGATAATGTGTTTGAAATGCTTGTGTTATCCGGCAGATCAATGCCTCATGTAATGATGATGATGATTCCCGTTGCATGGGAACAGAACAAATTCATGGCAAAAAGATATAAGGACTTTTATAAATATCATGCCTGTTTTATGGAGCCTTGGGATGGTCCCGCCGCGATCGCTTTTACAGACGGCACTTGTGTCGGAGCTGTATTGGATCGAAACGGCCTCCGGCCGGCAAGATATATTGTTACCAAAGATGGCTTTGTTGTTATGGCATCCGAGGTTGGTGTTTTGGATATTCCGCCGGAGCAAATATCTATTTCCGGCCGGCTTGAGCCGGGAAAAATGTTTTATATCGATACCAAAGAAAAACGCATAATTAATGATGATGAGATAAAAAATCAGATTTCGTCAAAACAGCCTTACGGTGAGTGGTTGGAAAATAAAATGATTGATCTGGAATCTCTTCCCAGAATATCTGTCACCGAAAATATTGGTGAAAGTGTTAACCAACAATTAAAAAACTTTGGCTACACCAGGGAAGACCTAAAGATTATATTAAAGCCAATGGCGGAAAAAGGGGCCGAACCGGTCGGTTCGATGGGCAATGATACTCCTCCCGCGGTTTTGTCCAATATGCCGCAGCTATTATACAACTATTTTAAGCAACTTTTCGCGCAGGTAACAAATCCCGCTATTGATCCGATACGGGAAGAATGCGTTATGAGCCTGGAAAGCTTTATCGGATCGCAGAAAAATATATTGGAAGAGACACCGGACCATTGTTATAAATTGAGGGTAAGAGAGCCGATTTTGACAGATAAGGAATTGGCAAAAATCCGCGCAGTCGGGTCAAAATGGCTGAAAGCAAAAACAATTTCGACGCTGTTCGGTATATCCGATGAAAATAATTTTAAATCTGCAATTGACAGAATCTGCAGCGAAGCGCAAACAGCTATTTCCGAAGGATATATGGTTATTATTTTAAGCGACCGCGGGACAAACAAAGAAATGTGCGCCCTTCCGGCGCTTTTATCGGTTGGGGCTGTTCATCATCACCTGATAAAAAAAGCTCAGCGGACGCAGGTCGGAATTATTGTAGAAAGCGGGGAGCCGAGGGAGGTCCATCATTTTGCGCTGCTATTCGGGTATGGTGCGGATCTGGTAAATCCATATCTTGCCTACAGCGCGGTTGAAGAATTGGTTTATTTAAAAGATATATATCTGGATACGTCGACCGCAGTTCATAAATACCGCAAAGCCGTTGAAAAAGGATTGATGAAGATTCTTTCAAAGATGGGAATTTCGACAATTAACAGCTACCGCGGAGCGCAAATATTTGAGTCCATCGGATTGTCAAAAGAAGTTATAGATAAATGCTTTGCGGGAACCGTGTCGCGCGTAGGCGGAATATCGCTTGCAACTCTAGCAAAAGAAATAATTATGCGCCATCGTGCGGCGTACGAATCGGATGCCCCTGTACTTGCCACAGGCGGCCTTTATCAGTGGAAAAAAGACGGAGAATTTCATCTGTGGAATCCGGATAGCATTGGACTATTGCAGGACAGTGTAAGATCCGGAAATTATCAAAAGTTTAAAGAATACACTACTCTTATAAACGATCAATCAATAAATCCTACTACATTCCGCAGTCTTATCAGATTTGCAAAAACAAAGGCAATACCTCTCGATCAGGTTGAACCTGTTGATGAAATCGTAAAAAGATTTACGACGGGAGCAATGAGTTTTGGTTCTATCAGCCGGGGTGCCCACGAGACAATAGCAATCGCAATGAACTCATTAAAGGCAAAATCAAACAGCGGCGAAGGCGGCGAGGATCCTGCAAGATTTAAAGATAACAGGAGAAGCGCCATAAAACAGGTCGCGTCGGGACGGTTTGGCGTAACCGCAAATTATCTCATCAATGCCGATGAAATCCAGATAAAAATAGCACAGGGAGCGAAACCCGGAGAAGGCGGACAGCTTCCAGGTCATAAGGTAAGCCCGTTAATCGCGAAAATTAGATATACGACTCCGGGTGTTACCTTAATTTCTCCTCCGCCTCATCATGATATATATTCGATTGAAGATCTTGCCCAACTTATTTTCGATTTAAAAAATGTCAATCCAAAAGCGCGTATCAGCGTTAAGCTTGTATCAGAAACCGGCGTTGGAACTGTAGCTGCCGGAGTCGCAAAAGGACATGCGGATATGATACTTATTTCCGGTGGCGACGGCGGGACAGGGGCATCTCCACTTTCATCAATAAAACATGCCGGACTGCCGTGGGAGTTCGGACTTTCCGAAACCCATCAGACACTCGTGTTAAATGATTTGCGGTCAAGAGTAAGACTTCAAACAGACGGACAAATGAGGACAGGGCGTGATATCGCAATTGCCGCGATGCTAGGAGCGGAAGAATTTGGATTTGCGACATCGGTTCTTATCGTCCTTGGATGCGTTATGCTTCGCCACTGCCATTTAAATAATTGCTCTGTCGGGGTTGCAACGCAGGACGAAATTTTATCAAAAAGATTTGCCGGTAAACCCGAATACCTTGTTAACTTTTTCCGTTTTTTAGCACAGGATCTCCGGGAAATTATGGCGGGTTTGGGGATTAGGAAAATTGATGAATTGATCGGGAGAACGGACTTGCTGGAATTAAATAAGGATATTTTACCATGGAAAGCAGATAATCTTGATTATTCGAAAATATTAAATAAGAATATATCTTCCGCCACATATTGCACCGTTCCGCAAAATCATGGGATTGACAATGTCCTTGACAGGAAACTTATCGAGTTGGCAAAACCCGCGCTGGAGAGTGGTAAGAAAATAAAGGCCGAAATTGAAATAAAAAATTACAACCGCACGACAGGCGGAATGCTTAGCGGCGAAATTTACAAAAAATTCGGCGAAAAAGCTCTGCCCCATGATTTGATACACATTAAATTTACCGGTGTTGCCGGACAGAGTTTTGGAGCGTGGCTTGCAAAGGGGCTGACTTTTGAACTGCAGGGGTTTGCAAACGATTATGTAGGGAAAGGAATATCAGGCGGAAGAATTATCATTTATCCTGATAAAAAATCCGGGTTTATTGCAGAAGAAAATATTATTATCGGGAATACGACTTTTTACGGCGCTATTGCAGGCGAAGCATATATAAGAGGATTAGCAGGCGAGCGTTTTTGCATCAGGAATTCCGGGCTGAACGCCGTTGTAGAGGGAGTAGGGGATCACGGGTGCGAATACATGACTGGAGGAATAGTAGTTGTCCTTGGGAAAACGGGCAGCAACTTTGCGGCCGGAATGTCCGGCGGGATTGCATATGTTTACGACAGAGACGGAGACTTTTCTGAAAAGTGCAACATGAATATGGTTGAGCTTGAGATGATAAATAAAACTGATCAAAAAAATATCTTAAGCTTGTTAAAAAATCATTTAAGGCTTACGCAAAGCCCTGTTGCTCAAAAGATCATTCAAAATATTGATGTTGAGCGCCGGAGGTTTGTAAAAGTTATGCCGATCGAATATAAGCGGGTACTTGAAAATAGAAAGTTGGAAGAAAGAGAAGCCGAAAAACTGCAGATCATGGAGGTCTCCGATGGGTAACCCTAAGGGATTCTTAAATGTTAAAAGGGAAAGTTGCAAATACCGTCCTGTCAGCGAGCGCGCAAAAGATTATTCTCATGTATATGTTGAAAGATCTGACGAATTATCCCGAGAACAGGCGTCGCGTTGCATGGATTGCGGCACTCCTTTTTGCAATTGGGGTTGTCCTTTGGGAAATTATATACCCGAGTGGAACGATCTTGTCTATGCTGACCAGTTTGACAGGGCGGCAGATCTTTTAAATGCCACAAATAATTTACCTGAAATAACCGGACGAGTATGTCCAGCCCCATGCGAATATGCGTGCGTTCTAGGTATTAATGATGATCCTGTAACAATCCGGGAAAACGAGCTCGCGATAATTGAAAACGCTTTTAAAAATGGATTGATTGAACCTAATCCGCCTAAAAAAAGAACCGGGAAAAAAGTTGCGATAATCGGTTCGGGTCCTGCCGGCCTTTCATGTGCGGCAGAGCTAAATAGGAAAGGTCATCAGGTAACTGTTTACGAGCGCGATGAAAAAATCGGCGGGCTCATGAGATATGGAATACCGGAGTTCAAGCTCGAAAAACATATAATCGACCGCAGGATAAAGATTTGGGAAAAAGAAGGGATCAAGTTTATTGCCGGGAAAAATATTGATAAACTGCCAAAAGGATTTGACGCGGTATGCTTAACAGGCGGATCGCGTGTTCCGCGCGATTTAAAAATTCCCGGCCGAGAGCTCGAAGGCGTCCATTTTGCGATGGAATATCTTACAAAACTAATTAGCGCAAAAAATAAAAAGGTTGTAGTCATCGGGGGTGGCGATACGGGTGCCGATTGTGTCGGGACAGCAAACCGTCAGGGCGCAAAGTGTGTAATTCAGATAGAAGTATTGCCAAAACCTCCGGAGCAGCGGCCCGAGAATCAACCCTGGCCAAAATATCCGATGCTGCTCAAGACTACAAGCAGCCATGATGAGGGTTGCGAACGTCATTGGTCAATATCAACGAAACAATTTATTGGCAAAAATGGAAGTTTAAATAAATTATTATGTTTTAACGAGGAAACTAAGAAGGAATTTGAAATAGAAGCTGATTTGACAATTTTGGCTATTGGTTTTCTTCATCCAGAACATAACGGGTTGCTTGATAATATAGGTTTGGAATATGATCAAAGAGGAAACGTAAAAACAGATACAAGTTATATGACTTCGAAAAAAGGTGTTTTCTGCGCAGGAGACATGAGAAGAGGGCAGTCGCTTATAGTCTGGGCGATTTATGAAGGAAGACAGGCGGCCGTCGCGATCGATAAATATTTAATGTAGGGACAGCCCTTGTGGCTGTCATTGCGAGCAAAGCGAAGCAATCTATAATGGATTTATTTAGAGTTTTTTGATTGCTTCGTCATTTCACTCCTCGCAATGACCAAGCCCTTACCCTACTTTACAGAAAAGATTTTATCTTGTATTTATACAACAATTTTGTTAATATTTGCTTATTAAGGGGGAAATATTATGTCATTAATAAAGCAAAACAAGGATATTCTGAAAAAGGCGCAGTCTGACGGGGTCAAGTTCATTAATCTCCAGTTTACGGATATTTTAGGAATAATAAAAAATGTCGCTATTCCTATTGAAAGATTGCCGGATGCTCTGGAAAAAGGCGTCTGGTTTGACGGTTCATCAATTGAGGGTTTTGCAAGAATTCACGAAAGCGATATGGTACTCAAACCTGATATTTCTACATATAGAGTTATCCCATGGATGACCCATGAACGAAAATCCGCGCGTTTTATCTGCGATATATATACTCCCGACAACGAGCCGTTCGAAGGCGATCCCCGGGGAATATTGAAAAAAGCAATTGCCGAAGCAAAAAAGCTAGGATTTGTATACAATACCGGTCCCGAGGTTGAATTCTTTTTATTCAGAAAAGACGAAAAAGGAAATATAGTTCCTCTGCCTCATGATGTCGGTGGCTATTTTGATTATTCACCGAGGGACATGGCAACTGATGTAAGAAGAGATATTATTTTTGCTTTGGAAGATCTGGGTATGCAGGTAGAGATGAGTCATCACGAGGTTGCTGCGGGACAGCACGAGATCGACGTAAAATACTCCGATGCATTATCTTCCGCAGATAATACAATTACATTAAAAAGCACAATAAAATCTATTGCCCAAAAATATGATCTCTATGCATCTTTTATGCCAAAGCCGATTTTTGGAATTAACGGTTCGGGAATGCATGTGCATCAGAGCTTTTTTAACTCAAAAGGTAAAAACGCTTTTTATGATCCCAAGGATAAATACAAACTTTCAAAGATTGCCTACGGTTTTGTCGCGGGACAACTAAAGCATGTCAAAAGTTTTTCGGCTGTAACAGCACCGATTGTAAACTCGTATAAAAGATTAGTTCCCGGATATGAAGCACCGGTTTACATCTGCTGGGCGCAGATAAACCGTTCGGCATTGATCAGAATCCCGAGGTTTTCACCCGGACGTGAGCAGGCAACGAGATGTGAACTGCGATGTCCGGATCCAAGCTGTAATCCGTATCTTGCTTTTGCAGTAATGTTAAAAGCTGGACTTGATGGAATAAAGTCGGGACTTACTCCTCCAACACCAATTGAAGAAGATGTTTACGAATTTGACAGCAAAGAGCTTGAGAAGAAAAAAATTGAGACGTTACCGGGATCCCTTGGTGAGGCACTCTCGGAAATGTCAAAAGACAAAGTTGTTATCGATGCTCTGGGTGAACATACCTATCAAAAATTTGTCGAAGCCAAAAAAGCAGAGTGGGATGCTTACAGAATAAGAGTAACCCAGTGGGAAATTGATAATTATCTGGAGCAGATATAGGTTTATTCCAAATATTTTAAGATTGTGCCATCTCTCCCGACAATACAACCTATATTTCCATAAAAACTTATGGCATTAAAATCATTAGTGAATTCCGTAGTCTGTTTTGCCCATGCGCTTCCTCCGTCTAGAGTTTTAAGGATTGTTCCAAGAGCACCCACGCTCCATCCCACATTAGATGAAGTAAAATAAACACCCCTCAAGTCGTAAGTGGTAGTACCACCTTTTGAACCCCAGAACGAACCCCCATCAGTAGATCTATAGATATCTCCATTCCACCCAACTGCAATTAATTCACTTGGACTTTGTAGAAATATTCCATGTATATTTGAGTTTGATCCAAAACTTAGAGACGACCAATCCGTTCCTCCATTGGTTGTTTTACAAATAGTGCCATTACTGCCTGCGACATATCCAGTATTAGCATCCCAAAATTTTACAGCAGTTAGAGTATTAGTGGTTCCACTGGTTAGTTTGGTCCAGCTCCCCCCGTTTTGGATTTTTAGAATGGTTCCATCATTTCCCACTGCCCATCCGGAAGTGCCAGAAAAATGAACTGCAATTAAACTGCTGGTTGTTCCACTGGTTTCTTTTGTCCAAGTGGCGCCACTATCAGAGCT